>Ga0209048_10003529_pt1 | contig 15171 bp, 13 predicted proteins | sample FrelakmetCRP12CR_FD_187146 | JGI IMG/M metagenome (GOLD analysis project Ga0209048, IMG submission 187146) | Freshwater lake sediment microbial communities from the University of Notre Dame, USA, for methane emissions studies - CRP12 CR (SPAdes)... | ecosystem: Environmental > Aquatic >... | reverse complement strand
ATATGGTCTCGGGCTTGGCCCTGGGAGCGGTCAAGTAATCCTGCAGGGATGCATGAAGGAGCAAGGCCTGTGAAACCGTTTGCGACGTTGTTCAGCCCAGGGCAGATCGGGACGATGCGCCTGCCGAACCGGATCGTCATGCCGCCGATGGCCACGAATTACGCGGATCCGGACGGATTCGTCACGGAGCGGCAGATCGCGTACTATTTGGGTAATCGGGGGCGGGCCCGCCGGGATGAAGGCCGCGGAGGTGGCTGCTCGACGAGGACATCAGGTCACGCTGTATGATAAAGGCGAGCAGTTGGGCGGCCGGTTCCTGCTCGCGGCGATTCCGCCCAAGAAGCAGGTCCTCCACGAGTATGTGAATTACCTGGAGCGGCAGCTCCGCAAGCAACCGGTGCGGCTTGCACTGGGAGGCGCCTTTAGCGCCAGCAGCTTCGCAGAGCACAAGCCGGATGCAGTGATACTTGCCACGGGGGCCAAGGCGTACCTGCCGTCCATCGAAGGCATTGGAGACGTTCCCACGATCAGTTCAGACCAGGCGCTCGCCCCGGGGGCCGTGGTGCCGGAAAAAGTCGTGGTCCTGGGCGGGGGCGGGATCGGGGCGGAGATTGCCGACTATCTCGCCGAACAGGGGAAGCAGGTGACGCTGGTCGAAATGCGCGAGGGTATCGCGCTGGATATGCCTCCCCATATGCAGCATTTTCTGCGCGTCCGGCTCCGGGAACGGGGTGCCACCGTTCTCACGCGGACCAAGGCGGTCCGGTTCGACGCTGGGGGACTTGTGGTGGAAACGCCCGAAGGCTCCCGGACCTTGACCGGGTTTCAGGCGGTCGTGATCTCGGCGGGCAGCCGGCCGAACACGGAACTGATCCAGACTGTGAAGCAGGCCGTCAAAGAGGTGTATGCGATCGGTGATGCCGCAGAGCCCAGGGAATTGATGCACGCCCTCTGTGACGCGGAGGAAGTCGGACGGAAGGTATAGGCTCAATGTCCAATGTCCGAAGTCTGAAGCCAGAGGACAGCGGCTAGCGGCCCGAGACTGGTTTCATAGCTGATGGCTGACGGCTGATGGCTGACGGTCAAAAAGGAGAGACGCATGCAGAGGGCATTCAATCGGCAACTTCTGCGGGTGGATTTGACGAAGGGGACCACGGTCGCGGAGGAAGTGCCCGATCTCGTCTCGCGCATGTGCCTGGGCGGCGGGGCTATGGCGGCGTATCTCCTCCTGCGCGAGATGAAAGCCGGCGTGGATCCTCTCGGTCCCGATAACGTGTTGGTGTTCACCGCTTGCCCCACGAACGGTTCGCCTGTCTCCGGCACGAGCCGGTACACCGCCGCGGCGAAATCGCCACTCACCGGGGCCTATGGCGAGAGCGAGGCCGGCGGTTGGTGGGGGCCGGAATTGAAGTTCGCCGGTTTCGACGCCATCATCGTGACAGGGCAATCGCCCAAGCCCGTCTATCTTTGGATCTGCGACGGCACCGTGGAGATCCGGGACGCGGCGCACCTCTGGGGGAAGATCTCGGGCGAGGTCCAGGACCGCGTAACGGCCGAGACCGACAAGCGGGCGCGGGTGCTCCAGTGCGGCATTGCGGGGGAGCGCGGCGTTCGAATGGCCAACCTGGTCAACGAGCTGAAGCATTTCAATGGACGGACGGGCCTCGGCGCGGTGATGGGGAGCAAGAAGCTCCGCGCCATCGCGGTGCGCGGGCATGGCAAACTCGAGCCGAAGAACCCCGAAGGGCTCAAGGCCATCCTGCACTGGTTCCGGGAAAACTACCAGCGCGACGCGGACATGCTCCACAAGTTCGGCACCTCGCGCGGTGTGCTGCTGGTGAACACGGATGGCATGCTCCCGACTCGCAACTTTCAGGAAGGGCAGTTTGAGCACGCGACGGAGATCAGCGGGCAGCACATGGCGGAAACCATCCTTGAAGGCGAGGGCACGTGCTTCGCCTGCGCCGTGGCCTGCAAGCGCGAGGTGAGCATCCCGGAGCTGGGGGTAACCTCGAACTACGGCGGGCCCGAGTACGAGACGATCGGCAGCAGCGGCTCCGCGTGCGGAATCGGCGATCTCAAGGCGATCGCCAAATTCCATCAGATCTGCGGCGAATACGTGATGGACACGATTTCCGTTGGGCTGACGATTGCGTTCGCGATGGAGTGCTTCGAGAACGGGATCTTGACCGCGAAAGATACGGACGGGATCGAACTGCGATTTGGGAATGCGGATGCCCTGCTCACCATGGCCGAGAAAATCGGCAAACGGGAAGGTTTTGGCGACGTCCTGGCTGACGGGGCCAGCCGGGCAGCGGCGCGGATCGGGAAGGGGGCGGAACGATTTGCGCTGACGGTGAAAGGGCAAGAGTTGCCGCTCCATGACCCGCGCGGCAAGCAGGGCTTGTCGCTCGCGTATGCCACCGCGCCGGGCGGTGCGGACCACGTGCGGGCGCCGCACGATCCCGCCTATGAGGGCTTTCATCCCCAAGGCGCGCACGCGCTCGAGCCGCTGGGCCTGTGCGAAGCGCTGCCCCGACGGGAATTGTCCCCGCGTAAAGTACGGGCCTACTATTACGCCCAACATTGGTGGGCGCTGTGCAGCTCCGTGGGGGTCTGCACACTGGCTGCCGCTCCGGTGGACCTGTTGAGCATTACGCAGGTGGTCAACCTCGTCCGCGCGCTTACCGGCTGGGACACGAGTCTCTGGGAGCTGCTGAAGGTGGCGGAACGCGGCTCGGCGCTGGCCCGTGCCTTCAACTGCCGCGAGGGCTTCACGCCGAAGGATGATCGGCTGCCCGACCGCCTGCACGAAGCCCTCACCAGCGGCCCGTTGAAGGATGTGCGGGTCGATCGAGAGACGTTCTCACGGGCCGTTCGCCTGTACCACCAGATGGAGGGCTGGGACCCCGAGACCGGCTGGCCCACGTTCGCCAAATTGGCCGAGCTGGGGATCGAGTGGACCGCGAAGCCGGGCGAGAGCTGGTAGCGTCATCCGCGCAGCCGGGAATCATGGGAGCCGCAGGTCCCAAGGGACTTGCGGCTCTTTTCTTCGGGAGGTACTTTCTTCGCAAAAACTCTATGGTTGGCGGTCTGAGGTGACCGAGCCCACCGCATGCGCCGCGTCGCGATCGCGGCTGCGGGAAGTCGCCGCATTTTTCCTCAATCTGGGGTTCAACGCGTTCGGCGGCCCAGCCGCTCCCATCGCCATGATGGATGCGGAGGTGGTCCAGAAGCGGCGCTGCGTGACTCGGAAGCAGTTTCTGGATCTGCTCGGAGCGGCCAATCTGAATCCTGGGCCCAGCTCGACGGAACTGGCCATTTATCTCGGACTTGTCCGAGCGGGATGGCCAGGGTTGATCCTCGGCGGCGCGTGCTTCATCTTCCCAGCCATGGTGATTGTGCTGGCAATTGCGGTCGCCTACATCCGGTTCGGCTCGCTGCCGGAGATCGGCTGGCTGCTCTACGGGGGTGAAGCCGGTCATCATCGCCATCGTCCTGCAGGCGCTCTGGAAATTTGGCCGTACTGCGGTGAAGGGCCTGTTGACGGCCGCCGTGGGACTGATCGTGCTCGGGCTTGCTTTGATGGGCGTCAATTTGCTTCTGCTCCTTTTTGCCAGCGGCCTCCTAGTGCTGGCCGTGCGCAACATTCAGCCATCAAGCGGGCCAGGCGTGCGCACCGCCGCATTTGCCGCCCCGTTGCTCTTACGACCGCTCCCGTGAGCTTGTGGGCATTGGCCGCCGTCTTCTTAACAGTCGGATCGATTCTGTTCGGGAGCGGCTACGTTCTCCTGGCCTTCCTTCGAGCCGATCTCGTCGCCGCCATCCCGGGGGCGCTGGTTGCGACTGTCGGTCTTCTTCTCCCCTCCTTTCTGTTGGTCGCCGCGAGTTATCCCATTATCGGAAAGCTCCGCTCATTGCCCTGGAGCACCTCTTTCGCCATCGCGTGCTCCGCATGCTCCTCCGCGAGCGACGGATTGACGAGGGGGTGATCCGCAAGCTTCTCGGCTGGCGCCATTCGGGGTTCAGTCTCCACAATGCGGTGCGAAGTGGGTCCCATGACGCCGAAAGCCGCCGGGCGGTGGCCGAGCACCTTTTCTGATCGCCGTTCTCGCTGGAGAAGTTACGGTACCAGGCGACGACCGAGACGATCATCTACCAGTCGAAGACGCACCCGACGTTGAAGCGCAACTTCGAGGTGTGGTCAGCCGCCGACTGGCTGGCAGCGCTGACCGCCCACATCTCCAACGCGGGCGAGCAACTGGTGCGACACTACGGGTGGTACAGCAACGTGAGTCAGGGAAAGCGCCGGAAGGCGCAGGGAGAGGTGTCGACGGCTGTCGTGGAATCCAGTGAGATAGCCCCTTCAGAGGCGCAGCGCGCGTGGGCGAGGTTCATCAAACAGGTGTACGTGATAGACCCGCTCGTCTGTCCCCGGTGTACGGGAGCAATGCGGCTCGTCGCCTTCATCGAACAGCCCGACGTGATCGAGAAGATCCTGACCCACCTCGGGATCTGGCCTACCCAAGCCCACAGTCCGCCGATGCAGTCCATTGCCGCCTAATCCGTTCGCCACGGCTTCGGCGGGATCGGCTGCCACGCCTGGTGTCCGCGTCCGCCTCGGGGACCGCGCGTGCTGATCGGCGGCCGAGCCGAGGTCCCGCCTCTTTCCTGTTGACACCCAAGTCCGGGCCGTCGGATACTTCCCATCGTCTTGGAGGCGTGGCCTCTCACCTGAAGAGCGCTTCCGGGGCTGACTTCGAGCCATGGGCGGGGTCCCTGCCGGCGTTGCGGCGCGGATCGTCGCGGGCCTTCGAAAGCAAATTCCTATCACCCCCGTAGCCGAACGCGGCGAGGTGGATATGCTCGTGGTCCACCAAGCCCTCTTCGATGAGCGCGAGCATCATCCCCAGCGCCAGCGCGCCGTCCGTGCCCGGCCTAGGCTGGAGAAAAAGGTCCGCGGTCTTCGCGGTCTGCGTCCGGTAGGGATCGATGCGCACGATGAAGGCGCTGCACCCGTTCCAGACGCCGGACACCAAGCGCCTGGCCGTGCTCTTCGGCATCGTCTATTTCGCCCAAGGCATGTGGTACCTGCCGAACCAGACCATCACGATCTCGCTGAAGGACGGAGGCCTGTCGGCGGGACAGGTCGCCGGCTTTTTCGCCATCACCACGGTGCCGTGGCTGATCAAGCCCGTCTACGGTCTCCTGTCCGACTTCGTACCGCTCTTCGGCTACCACCGGAAAAGCTATCTCTTGCTCACATCGGCGACGGCGGCCGCGGCCGGGCTGCTCCTCGGCTTGACGGGAGATCACGCGTACTGGCGGATGGCGACCTTCCTCACGCTGATGGCGCTGGGGCTCGCCTTCACCGACGTGCTGGCGGACGCGCTGATGGTGGAGAACGGCAAACCCATGGGTTTGACGGGCGCCTTCCAATCCGTCCAGTGGGGCGCCATCACGACGGCGTCCATCCTCGTGGGCGAGCTCGGCGGGTACCTCGCCGAGCACCGGCGCCTGCACGCCGCCTTCTTCCTCGCCGCCTGCTTTCCGCTGGTCTCGCTCTTGATGGCCGCCTTCTTCGTCCGCGAAGCCCCCGCCCGGGCGGACCGCGAGGCCTTCGCGACCACCTGGGCCGCCATCCGGGACGCCTTGCGCGAGCGAGAGGTCTGGGTGGTCGGAGGCTTCATTTTCTTCTGGACCTTCAGCCCGTCCTTCGGGCCGGCGATGCTCTACTACCAGACCGACGTGCTTCACTTCTCGCAGCAGTTCATCGGCCACCTGGCGGCGCTCGCCGCCGTCGCGGGAGTGGCGGGCGCCTTGATCTACGCGCCCCTCTCGCGCCGGGTGCCGCTCACACGGCTCATCAACTTCTCCATCGGCGCCGGCGTCATCGGGACGCTGGCCTATCTCGTGTACCGCGGCCCCGTCTCCGCCCTCGTCATCGACGTGGTCTTCGGCTGCGTCGGCATGCTCACGCAGCTCGCCTTCCTCGACCTGGCCGCCAAATCGTGCCCGCGCCGCGTCGAGGCGACCTTCTTTGCGCTCCTGATGTCGGTCTACAACGGCGGCACCCAGATCTCGCAGAACATCGGGGGCCGGCTCTACGATTTCTTCGGCTTCACCCCGCTCGTCCTGATCTCGGCGGCGTTCACCGGGGCGGCATGGCTGCTGGTCCCGTTGGTGAAAATCGACCGCATCGAGGCCAAGGCGACGCAGGCCGAGGTGCCTGCTTCGTCGCCTTCATCGAGCACCCCGCAATCATCGAGAAGATCCTGACGCACCTCGGGATCTGGCCCGCCCCAGCCCGCAGTCCGCCCGCCGCCCTGGCGGCATGAGCTTTGCCCTTCTTCCGTTTCTCTGGCGAGTCAACCGGGCCCGCGTTCGCTGGCGTCCTGACCAGTCCGCTGAGCGGGTCGGCTCCGTGTGTGTCCGCCGCCCCGCATGCGTCGCACCGGGATTCCGCTTGACGCCCAGCCCACGATTGGCGTATTCGTTCGTACCAGCGAGAATTCAGGGGCGCCACCTGGCGCGGGAGCTCGGCCGCGGGTGGCGGGGCCAGGTTGGGGATTGCGGCGCGGCGCTGGCGAGAAAGCGTTTTGGCTAACCGAGGTTTCCGGGGGGGCGTTACGGTGAGACGCATCGCGATCATGGCCGCATTGCTGAGCGGCGCGCTGACATTTCCCGCCTCCGCCAACGACCTCGTCCCGACCGGCACGCTGCGGGCGACCTACATCGGGCAGAATCCCGTGCAGGCCTTCATCGATCCCGTCACGAAGCAGGTGCGCGGCCCCGCCGTCGAGATCACGCGCGCGCTGGCGCAGCGGCTCGGCGTGCCGTTCGAGATCAAGGGCGCGCAGGGCGTGCCCGGCGTGATCAACAGCGTGAAAAACAAGGAGGCCGACATCGGCTTCGTGGCCTTCGATCCGATCCGCGCCGCCGAGATCGACTTTTCGCAGACCTACTCGCTCGCGCAGAACACCTATCTCGTGCTCGAAAGCTCGCCGCTGCGTTCGGTTGCCGACATGGACAAGCCGGGTCAGCGCATTGGCGTGGGTGAGCGCGACGCCGGCGACTTCTTCCTCACCCGCACGCTCAAGAGCGCCGAGCTCAAGCGCAATCCCGGCGGCAACATCGATGTTGCTATCGCCCAGCTCAAGGCGGGCGAAATCCATGCCTATGCCGCCAACCGCCAGCGGTTGACCGAAGTCGTCAAGCGCGTGCCCGGCGTACGCATCGTCGACGGCAATTTCTACGGCGTCGAGCAGGCGGTCGGCGTATTCAAGGGCAACAAAGCGCTGCTGGACGTGGTGGACGAGGTCCTCGACGAAGCGCGCACGTCCGGCCTGATCGCGGGCGCGATCGAGCGCGCGGGCCTCAGCGGCGTCGATGTCGCCCCGCCGCGCGATCAACAGAAGCGTTGAAGGCTTGCAAGATAAGCCGCCAATGGCAGCGCATGGGGCGCCGTCTCAGAACTGCGAGCGTTCACTCGGGGGTGCGGCGCGGCCGATGCCCCGATTGGCGCAGGGCCCCCGAAAGCAAATGTCTTTCACCAACTCCAATCTGCGGCGGGCAGAGCTTTTGCAAACAAACGCTTGCGATAACGTCAGCCGAATGGCACCGCGGCCTTACAACCATGTTTGAATGGCGATGTCCCGATTGACGTCACGTTTGCCGCCGTGGAGAAAATGGTCGCGGACGGAACCAAATGAATTCCGGAAAGGTGTGTCATGGCTCCTCGGCCTGACGTCGAAACGCTGACCGACTCCGTGGTCGCTTCCATCGAGGCCGGCAAGGCGGTCGAGAAGCCGTTTTTTCACCTTGAGTTCGATCGCATCTTTCCCGAGGACATCTATGCCTCGATCATCCGACTGATGCCGGTTGCGGCGGACTACCGGCCGCTGCCCGGCCGCGGCGGCGGCAACCTGCTGCCCGATGGCTCATCCACCCGCGTCAAGATCGACCTGTTTCCGGAATACACCCGGCACCTTCAGGGCGAGACGCGTGCGCTGTGGGGCCTCGTCGGCCGTGCGCTCTGCTCCACAGCGGTGCAGAATTCCTTTATCCGCGTCGGCTCGCGCCGGGGCTGGAGCGGCGCTTCGGCGCCGGCTACGCCGACGGCGGCATGTACCCGATCCCGGTGCTCACGCGCGATATTCCCGGCTACCGCATCACGCCGCATACCGATACGCACTGGAAGGGCATTACGGTGCAGTGCTATCTGCCGCCCGATGCCGCCAACACGAATATCGGCACGATCTTCCACGACGTTCTGCCCGACGGCAGCATGCCGAAGGCGACGCAGGTGAAGTTCGCGCCCAACTCGGGCTATGCCTTCGCGGTCGGCGACAACACCTGGCATTCGGCCGACCCGGTCGGCGGCCAGGTGAAGACGCGCGATTCGATCCTGCTGACCTATTTCGTCGATGCCGGCCTGCTGCGCTTCCTGCGCAACCGCGGCAAGCGCGTCGGCAATTTCGTGCTCAACGAGGTCAAGCACGTCGCGAGGCGGTGAGGAGGCGTTTCGAAACGCTCAGACGATTGGAGATGCCCCGCACCCGACGTGCTCGCGGTCCCCGCTCGCAAGTCGACCTCTCCCCGCAAGAGGGGAGAGGTGAAGCAAGCCTCACATCGAACATCAAAATACGGTGGCAATTACTGCAACTGTTGCGCATCAACGCTGATTGCCGCGACGGCATGCGCTGGGATCAGGGCTCGGTCGGAACGACGGTGGTGGGGGTGATGGTAAAGATCCGATGGGGGGGCACATGGACCGTGTGCTCGGTTTCCTTGCCGGACACCTGCAGGACCACCCGGTGTTGGCCCGGGGTCACGGCGTGGATCCCGAGGCCCTCGCTCAGGCCTATCGGCACGCCATCCACTGCCGCCTCGGCGCCCGGCGGGAGTCTGAAGAGAAAAACGCCCGAGGCGGGAGGAGCCGCCTGGTTGCCATAGGGAAGAGCGGCGCCTGGGAGCATAGGGGGAACCGTCCCGACCGGATAGGGGGCCGATGGGGAATAGCCGCACAGATAATAGTAGCCCTTGGATTGCGACCAACAGTACGTCGTTCCGCTGCCAGGATCGCTGTACGACAGGGGCGCTCCGGGCGGAATGGAGAAGCGCATGCCAGGGATGGGCCCCGAGCCGGGAAAAAGACCCCACGGGGCCGAGCCTCCAGGGTAGCCGACAAAGGCGCCCGGGCCGAATGCCCACCAGGGCTGCCACGCGGCAATCGGTCGGGGTGAGGCGAGGAGGGAGACAGTCAAGACGAGCGTTGCGAGCAGAAATGCGCCTCTCCCAACGCCGCAGGCCATTCGACATCCCGTTGCCCCCGGCTTGATGGGGAGAAAGCCGGATCTCGTCTGGGAGCCAGCTATGTCTTGAAGGTCCATCTTACGTCCTTGCGATGTTGCACCAAAAGCATGGTGGTCCCTCTTGCTCGGCTCGTCAAGGAAAAACTCCGGCCGACTGGAACCACCTGGTTTTCAACCGTGACGCCAAGTTCAGGGCACGCCGAAGCAGTTGATAGCGCGACGTAGTATTTGGCTTGCAGCCTCCAGGACTCATATAAGTCAGAGACAGAATGAGCGCGCTGTTTATACCGCGAACAAGGCTTCTCACCGGATCATCATAGGGAGGGGGCCCTTGCGGATACCGAGCCGATTCTCGCACGAGATTCGGCTCATGTGTTACTGGAAGCGGATGAACGCGAAGCACATAGATGAGACTCTGCGGGAATCCAACGGGACCCTTCGGGCGATGATCCAGGTGTCGCCACTCGCCATCATCGCCATGGATCGGGATGGCAAGGTCACCACATAGATGTGAGCCTTTCGACGACCCCGTTCCGCGACACCGCAGGCCAGGGGGTCCCCCCTCTTTCCCCCATCGCCTCCTTCCTGTTGACAGCCGCGTCCGGGGTGCCGGATACCCCCCGTCATCCCGGGGGGCTGGCTTTTCACCTGACGTGCTCGTCCGGGCCCCCGCCGGGGTTGGGGCGCGGCCGACGGCCGGATCGTCAGTCTGCCGCCTCACGGACACGGGGTCTCGTCGATGCCACGCCAGCCGAGAGCCGCCTCTCGTTGCGCGTCTCATCTTCTGCGGAAGGCGGGCCGTACGTTACGCTTGCGGGCGCCGGTCGCGTGGTTGGCCCGACTCACGTGTGTGCTCTGCGAGGATGGCCAAGAGCTCCTGGATTTTGGCTTCAAGCTGGCTGATCAGCGCGCGGTCCCGAATCGCCATCCGACGCCGGTCCACGGCGCGGGCCACCGTGGAGAGTATCACCTCGTTCTTGAATCCCTTCACGATAAAGTCAAAAGCCCCCAGGCGGAGAGCCGCGATGGCGTTCTCGGATGTCGGGCTGGCCGTGGCGATCACCACCGGCGAGTTCGGGATGAGTTCCCCGAGTTTTGCCAGCACTTCGAGGCCGGACATGCCGGGCATCATGATGTCGAGAAGAACGACGTCAACGGTCTCGCGTTGAGCGATTTCCAACGCTTGCGGCCCGTTCTCGGCCGCGTGGGTGACGTAGCCGTCCCCCTGAAGAATGTCGCAGAATAGCTGCCGGACGAGCGGCTCGTCGTCCACGACCAAGATGACGGGAGCACCGATCGGCGGGCCGGAGCGCTGAGCCATTCGCTCGGCCTGCGGAGCGTGCCGCGCCAGCTCGAGCTCGTGCAAGTACGCCAAGGCGCGGTCTAGGTCGCGGTTCAGGTGCCGCACCTTCAGGAGGGCTTCCACGCGGGCCAGCAGTTCCGCGTACTGAACCGGCTTTGTGACGAAGTCGTCGCCGCCCACCGCCAGGGCGCGCTCCTTGTCGGCGATCTGGTTGAGTGCCGTCACAAATAGGACGGGAATCCCGCCGGTCTGGGGGTCCATCTTGATGCGGGCGCAGACCTCGAACCCGGAGAGACCGGGCATCATGAGGTCGAGGATAATGAGGTCGGGCCTCTTCTCGTGAGCCAGCGCCAGTGCCTCTTCCCCTCCGAACGCCGAGAAGACTTCGTACTCCGCGTCCTGGAGGATAGCCTCCATGAGCTCTACGTTCTGCGGCTCGTCGTCCACCACGAGGATGCGGGCCGGTGCCTCGTCTCTTGGCTGGGTCATGCGTGGCTCCTCTCCCTTCGCCGCGTTTTTGCCCGTGCGCCCTGCAACGCCGGAGCGCGCTACCCTCCCGGACAGCAGAGTAAGACGCTAGGGCAACCTACGGCAGAGGACTCAAAACGTTTGGCCTTCGTCTTCCGGCTGCTGATTCCATCGCTGAACCCCTACTGTGCCCCTGAGTCGTTGCGGGGGTTCCCGAGGAACCGGCGGAGAGTCTCGCGAAATGCCTCCGTGTCTATAGGTTTTGTCAGGAAGGCATCGAAGCCCGCCTCTCGCGCCCGCGCCTCTTCACCCCGCATGGCGTGGGCCGTCAGGGCCACCACCGGAATCCCGGCCGTGGCAGGGTCGGCCTTGAGCCGGCGCGTCGCGTCGTGCCCACTCATCCCCGGAAGCTGGATGTCCATCAGGATGAGATCGGGCCGCTCCGTCGCGGCCAACCGGAGGCTGACGTCCGCAGTCTCGGCCACGATGACCCCGCAGCCCTCGCTTTCGAGGAGGGCGGCAACCAACTCCAGGTTCACGGGGTTATCTTCCACAACCAGAACACGCGGCGCCGTCATCCCGTCCCCCTCTCCGACCGCTGACCTGCTCCGTTGGTATCCTCAACCTTCTTGAGCATCCGGCCCGTTTCCGCCGGGTGGAGCGATCTATCGTCGCCGACCGGGGTTGCGGTGTCTCGCGTCTCGGCGGAATCTCCACGAGGCAACACCACCCGGAACGTGCTCCCCTTCCCCTCGCCGTCCGACTCGGCCCATATCCGGCCCCCGTGCAGCTCGACGAGCCGCCTCGCCAGGGCGAGGCCCATTCCGCTCCCCGCATGCCGCTTGGTGTACGCGGACTCGAGCTGGGTGAACTGTTGGAAGAGGCGCTGCAGGTCCTCGCGCCGGATCCCGATGCCGGTGTCGGTGACCGACAACTCCAACCATTCGGCTGGAGGGAGACCTGGCAATTGGGCACTTGGGTGACTCGGATCGGATCCTAGTTGGCTGATTGCCGAATCGCCTAATTGCCCCGTCACTGCTCGCGCCGTGACCGAGATCGTCCCGCCCGTGGGGGTGAACTTGACGGCGTTGGTCAAGAGGTTGAAACAGATCTGCCGGAAACGCGCCGCATCGGCATGCACGGGGGGCAGGTCGGACGCGATTTCGGCCTGCAGGACCAGCCCCTTCTTGGTCGCGAGGGGACGGACCTCGGCCAGGACCTCGTCCAGGGCGGCGGCCGGCGCCAACGGTCGGCGGTCCAGACCGAGGCCGCCGGATTCGGCCGTCGCCGCATCCAGAATCTTGCTCACCAGCTCCAGAAGCCGCTGGCCACTCGTGTGGATGTTTGCGAGGAACCGTTCCTGCTTCTCCCGCGGGAGCGTCTGCCCCTGCCGTTGCAGAAGTTCGGAAAACCCGAGAATCCCATTGAGCGGCGTGCGCAGCTCGTGCGACATGTTCCCCAGGAATTCGGACTTCGCCTGCGACGCTACCTCGGCGAGTCGGAGCGCGATCTCAAGGTCCTGCGTGCGCTCCTGGACTTGCCGTTCCAGCGTCGCTGCGTGATCTGTGATCTGCTCGTGCAGCCGGGCGTTTTCGATGGCGATGGCGGCCTGGGCCGCGAAGAGCCGGAGGATGTCCTGGTCCTGGGGGGTGAAAGTCCGCCCGGGGGTTTCGTGGTCGACGCCGATGACGCCGAGGAGCCTGTCGCGGTACAGGAGGGGCTCGACGAGGGAGGCGGTGATGGTCGTGTGGGCAAGGGTGTCGGGGTGGGCGATGGGGCTGGAGCGGTAGTCGTTGAGGATCAGCCCATGGCGGGTCTGGGCGACGGTGCCCATGGTACCTTCCCCCAGACGGCGCGTGGTCGTGGGGCGGGGCGCCGTGTGGCCGTACGAGGTGTTGGGCACGAGGACTTGTCGATCGTTGTCCCAGAGGTCGATGTCGGCGGCCGCGGCGCCTGTCAGGGTGCAGGCCCGCTGCGCGACGAGGCGCAGAACATGCGCCAGGTCGAGTTCCTGGATGATTTCGGCGCTGACGGCGCGGAGGGCTTCTAGCTGGTGCATGTGAATCCGCGCCGTCTCCTCCATGCGTTTCTGCTCGGTGATGTCTTCCTTGACCGCCACGTAGTGGGTGATACGGCCGTCCGGACTCCGTACCGGCGAGATGGAGGCGGCCTCCCAGAAGAGCTCTCCGCTCTTCTTCTTGTTGTGAAACTCCCCCCGCCACTCGTTCCCGGCCGTGATGGTAGCCCAGAGTTGCCGATATGTTTCCTCGGGCATCTCGCCGGACTTGAGAACGCGCGGATTCTGCCCGCGCACCTCGTCGAAGGCGTAGCCGGTGATCTGGGTGAACTTGGGGTTGACGTACTCGATGGCGCCCTGCGTGTCCGTGATCACGACCGAGGCGGGGCTCTGTTCGGTGGCGCGCGAAATCGTCCGAAGGCTTTTCGCGAGCTGTGCCACCTCGGCCGTGTAACGCGCCAAGGCCAGCAGGTACGCGCCCAGGAGGACCGTGACGAAAAGCCCGCTACCCAAGACCAGCCAGGCCCCCTCGCTTCGTCTGGCCGCAAGGTACCAGGGAGCCGCGTACAGCTCCAGGCGCCATTGGCGATCCAGCACCGTCATCCACGTCGCGAAGCGCAGCGGGCTAGGCGAAGCCGCCCCCACGCCCGCGCTCGCAAAGAGAGTGATTTCGCCGAGCGTGCGCGTCGCATCGACGAGACGGACCTCCAGGCCTTCTCGCCCGGGGTCCGGTAGCGCCCCGCGGATCAGATCGTCGAGATCCACGGTCTCGACCACGAAGCCTCGCAGGGCCGCGCGCCCCTGCTTCACGGCCGCCGTCGGCGCACCCGGCCGGTACACCGGCTGGAAAATCAGCATCTCGCGGTCCGCCGGCGTCCCGGCCGCCGGGGTGGTTGGCTCTGTCGCAACGGCCCGTCCGATAACCCGTGCTTTCTCCAGCACCGCTCGCCGCACAGGGTCGGACAACACATCGAACCCCAGAGCAGCCTTGCGCAACGCCAGTGGCTCGACGTAGACCACTGGTGCGTACTCGGCGCGTCGGCCGGCCGATCCGAGCCGCCCGTCAGGATACCGCTCCGTGAAGCGATACTCCCGAAAACCCTCGCGACGCGCCGCGGCCTCTGTGCCGGCCCGTTCGCGGTCCGCGACAAGCGGGGTCCACGCGAACGCTCGGATGCTCGGCTGGCGTTCCAGGATCTGGGAAACGAAAGTGCGGAAACTGCGCCGATCCACGCTGTCGGACAACGCGAAGAGCGCACCCACGTTGTGGAGCTCCTCCACGGTGTCCTTCACGCCGCCGCGAAACGCCAACGCGAGCGCCTCGGCCTTGCGGTCGAACTCTCCTCGGACGCGACTCTGCTCCTGCGAGCTGACGAGGACGAACAGCGCGACAGAGGCGGCGAGTCCGACGCCGAAACCAACCGCCAGCGACGCAACAGCCCGCCACGTCAGCACGGGAGACCTGGCCCCGGCCAGCAGCCCCGCGCCCAGGAAAACAAAAGCCGCGGCACCCGGCAGCGCCATCGGGATGACACCGCCTCCGAAGACAAAGGCGGTCCGGTTCCAGTAGCCCAGCAGAACCAGGACACCCACGGTCATCACGCCGGCCGCAGCGCTGGCGGCTACGTCGTGCGCGGTACGCCAGCTCGTTGGAGCTCCCAACAAGACGAGCAGGGCAAGGCTGGCCACGACAAACGCGCCCGCAGCCAGCGGGGACATGCGCCCGATGGGCACCTGCCCAAACGTCTCTGCACTGCGGGACAGCCAGTGCTCGAATCCCAAGTCGGTGCCCGTCAGGTACTGAGTCAGAACCAGCAGACCCACGAGCAGGACGAGCGTCGCCCCCGCACAGGACAGCCATCGAGCGCGTCGGGGCGCGGGATGCCGACAGCCGACAAGGAGCGCCCCCCCCAGGAGCAGGAAGACGAGGGCCGCGCCCGGGGGCATCGGGATGAACTCTTGCCTAAGGCTCGCGAAGATCAAGCGACCCGTCGCCCACCCCCCCAGCGCGAGGAGGGCGACGGCGATCGTGACCACTGCGCAGCCCTGCGCGACACGTCGGAGGAGTC
>Ga0209048_10003528_pt1 | contig 15171 bp, 12 predicted proteins | sample FrelakmetCRP12CR_FD_187146 | JGI IMG/M metagenome (GOLD analysis project Ga0209048, IMG submission 187146) | Freshwater lake sediment microbial communities from the University of Notre Dame, USA, for methane emissions studies - CRP12 CR (SPAdes)... | ecosystem: Environmental > Aquatic >... | reverse complement strand
ATTCTCAACGCGATGATGAAGCATCAGCAACGCTGGGACCCGAATTATGCCCAAACGACCTAAGAATCCGATTGACACGGAACACAGTCGCTCACTCGGGCTGCGGCGTGCCGCCTTGCAGCCGGACCTTTTTGAGCAGCCTGACCCACAATAAGTTTTTCAGTATCCTGCGCGAATCTTGTGGTGAGACAACGGGCATCAGGGAAGGGAGCGAGAGAAATGGACAAAGTCGGCATCGGCGACGCCATCAAGAAGCTGTCGGCCCTCACCTGCGGCGGGATGTATCTCTCGGATTTCCTGTTGACCTGGGAGAAGACCGACGACGAGCTCCGGGCGGTCTTCGCCGTGGCGGACATCCTGCGGGGCATGCGCCGGAACAACCTGTCGGCCCGGATCTTCGACAGCGGCCTGGCGGTCAGCATCTTCCGCGATAACTCCACCCGCACCCGCTTCAGCTTCGCCAGCGCCAGCAACCTCCTGGGGCTGACACTCCAGGATCTGGATGAGGGCAAGAGCCAGATCGCCCACGGCGAGACGGTGCGGGAGACGGCCACGATGGTCTCCTTCATGGCCGAGGTGATCGGGATCCGGGACGACATGTACATCGGCAAGGGCAACGCGTACATGCGGGAAGTCTCCCGCGCGGTCCAGGAAGGCTACACTGCCGGCATCCTGGAGCAGCGGCCCACGCTGGTCAACCTCCAGTGCGACATTGACCACCCCACGCAGTCCATGGCCGACGCCATGCACCTCATCACGCACTTCGGCGGAGCGGAGCGACTCCGGGGCAAGAAGATCGCGATGAGCTGGGCCTATTCGCCCTCCTACGGGAAACCGCTCTCCGTGCCCCAGGGGGTCATCGGCTTGATGACCCGGTTCGGCATGGAGGTCGTGCTGGCGCATCCACCCGGCTACGAGGTGATGCAGGAGACGCTCGCCGTGGCCAAGGCCAACGCGGCTCGAGGCGGCGGCTCCTTCGCGGTGACCCACGACATGCGCGAGGCGTTTCAAGCGGCGGACATCGTCTATCCCAAGAGCTGGGCGTCCTACGCGGCCATGGAGAAGCGCACCGACCTCTACGGCAAGGGCGACATGGCCGGCATCAAGGCGCTGGAAAAAGAGCTCCTGGCCCAGAACGCCACGCACAAGGACTGGGAGTGCACCGAGAAGCTGATGAAGGAGACCACAGATGGCCGCGCCCTCTACATGCACTGTCTGCCGGCGGACATCTCCGGCGTGAGCTGCCAGGAGGGCGAGGTGGCCGCTCCCGTCTTCGACCGCTACCGGGACCTGCTCTACCAAGAGGCCAGCTACAAACCCTACGTCATCGCGGCGATGATTTTTCTGTCCAAGGTGAAGCACCCGGCGGACATGCTCATGCGCCTGCTGGAGGCCGGGCGGCCGCGAGTCTTCTAAAACAGGCTGCTGAAAAAGGCCCATCTGCGCGGCGCTGTGGCGTACCGTTGGTTCCTTTTCGTGTCGTGTCCCCCGGATGTCCCCCTACGTTGTCGCACGCAATACCACACTCGTCGGCACCACGAGCTTTATGGGGGGACCATCGGGAAGAGGATGACGGATCAAGTCGATCAGCCGCTGGGCGGCCACAACGCCCATCTCCAACTTGGGCATGTGTGCGGTCGTCAGCGGTGGGTCGGTGTTCGCACTATCGCGCACATCGTCAAAGCCGGCCACCGCGATGTCACCCGGGACGCGCAATCCAGCCTCCTTCAGTGCCATCAGTGCCCCAAATGCGGTTCGGTCGCTCACACAAAAGACCGCCGTCGGGCGCTGCGGACGCTCTAGGAGCGCGCGCATCTCGCGATACCCCTTGGTGGGGGTCTCCTGCGAAAGCGGAGGCTGAAGCAAATCGGCATCCAGAAGCCCATTTTCTGCCATGGCGCGGAGGTAGCCTTGCAGCCGGTCGCCCAGCGGCTTGTACTTGGTGGGGCCCATGATGACGGCGATGCGCCGGTGGCCGCGGTCGATCAGATGCCGGGTGATCAAGTGCGCCCCCATCTCATTATCCGACAACACGCAGTTGGCCGCCCGGGTGAGCAGGTAATTATCTACCAGCACGAGGGGCACGGGCATGTCGACGAGTGGGGCAAGGATGGCATCCGTGATGTCCCCACCACCGAGCGCAATCAGGCCAGCCACCTGGCCATCCGCAACCAAACGCGGAATGCTGGTGTTCTCCTGAGGGCCCACGGGCATGAGGAGGGTGTGGTAGCCCATCTGGCGCGCTCGCCGTTCCAAGCCTTGCACAAGCTCGGAGTAGGTTTCGGAGAAGATGGGGAGCGGCAACTCCTCCACCAGCAGGGCGATCAACGCGGAGGTCTTCCCTTTGCGCTGTCGGCGTTGCGTATAGCCCAGTTTCTCGATGGCCTGCGAGATTCGCTGGCGGGTTTCCTCGCTGAGGCCTGGCCGCTCGTGCAGATACAGAGAAATCGCGGTCGTAGATACGTGCGCTTCGCGGGCAACGTTGGCCATCGTGGCTCGACTCACCGTAACACCTCATCAGTGTTCATAAGGTCCAACATATGTAGTGTTATTCAGTATATTTGTCTATGTTTAATTATACTGTAATATTTAATATATTGATATGATTTTTAGTTGACTGTTAGAATTATTCTGCTTATTCTTACCCACTTGCTTGTCCGGGCCTATTGCTAACGACGTCGAGAAGGTCGATGGTCCGCTCCGTGTCCAGGATCGCTACTTCCATCATGTGTTGTTGCTAACGTCCGGTTAACTTCTCGGTTCGTTACGATAACTGGCGTGTTGCTCGAGTGGTACGGCGACCGATGCCTGGTATCGATTCGATTTTGCGCGTAGGCTTGGGCATGGACGTACTGACTGCCATCCGGCAGAAAGGACTGGCCCATGCCCATCGGTCGCACGGTTTTCGCGCAGGTCCTCGACCTGATCCCCCGACCCGCGTTCGAGCGGTGCGTCGCGCGCCACCGCGGGGCACAACAGGTACACTCGTTCTCCTGCTACGATCAGCTCCTCTGCCTGGCCTTCGCCCAACTGGGACCCATGAAATCGCATTGCGTGCGTCCGGGAGGAAAAAACAATGAACGATCCTGTCCGCTGGGGAGTCCTTGGCTGCGCGAAAATCGCGATCAACCGGCTCCTCCCTGGCATGGTCAGGGCGCGCGGGGCGAAGCTTCATGCAGTGGCCAGCCGCAGCCTGAACAAGGCACGCGAAGTGGCCAACAAGTTTGAGGCGCCGGTCGCCTACGGCTCTTACGAGGACCTCCTTGCCGATCCTGAGATCGAGGCGGTGTACATACCGCTCCCGAACAACCTCCACATGCCCTGGAGCATTTCCGCGGTGCAAGCGGGGAAGCACGTGCTCTGTGAGAAACCCATCGCCCTCAATGCGAATGAGGCAAAGCAGATGCAGGCCGCGGCCCGCGAAGCGGATCGCTTCCTGCTTGAAGCCTTCATGTACCGCTTCACACCGTTGATGCGGAAGGCCGTCGCGCTGGTCCGTGCCGGAGCGGTGGGCGAGATCAGGGGAGTGCACAGCCGCTTCAGTTTCAAGCTTGGCGAGGATCCTACAAATATCCGTCTGAATCCAGAGTTGGGTGGAGGAGCGCTCTACGACGCCGGGTGCTACTCCCTGAATATCGTGCGGCTCCTGGCAGGCCGCGAGCCGCTCGCAGCCTGGGCAAAGCTGATCCATCCGTCCGGCTTCAAGGTGGATATTGGAGGAGCCGGAATCCTGGACTTCGGGGCAGGAGTCCTGGGCACTTTTACGACGAGCATCGACTCCCGCTGGGAGAGCTACTTCCGCGTCTCCGGTACCACGGGGATCCTGGAAGCGCCCGCGGGATTCATCGGCCGCGAGCAGCGCCCCGTGCTCCGGCTAGTTGCCGAGCACCAACCGGAGAGCCTGGAGCTTCATTCCTCCTCACGGGGGGATGAGGGGTGGGAAATCCCATGCGAACCGGTAGATGCGTACATGCTCCAGGTCGAGGATCTGTGCGCTGCTATCCGAGGCGAGCGGCAGCCTCTTTTCGGTGCCGAGCCGCTGGAAGCGAACATGCGCCTCATCGATGCCTGCTTCGAGTCGGATCGAAGCGGTCGGCTTGTCTCGATGGCCTCGCTGGGGTGAAACAGCTCGCGGGCATGTCCGGATCTTCCGACAATTGAGAAGGATGAAATGCGATTCAGCAACAAGGTCTCGGTGGTCACCGGTGGTGCATCAGGCATCGGAGCTGCCACTTGTATGCGCCTGGGAGCGGAAGGCGCCCGCGTTATAGTGGCTGATAAAGACGCGGAGCGCGCGGATTGGGTGGTCGCCAGGATCCGCGAGGGCGGCGGGACGGCGCTCTTCTTTGCAGTGGATCTCACGGAAGAGGATTCGATCAGGCGTTTCGGCGCCGAAGTGGCGCGAGATACCAGGGCGCTCCACGTCCTGATAAACAACGCAGGGATCGTCCGCCGAAGCTCCATCGCGGAGACTAGCGATCAGGACTGGCACCCCCAGGTAGCGATCAACTTGCGGGCGCCTGCCCTGGTGACGCGCGAGCTTCTCCCCCTTCTCAAGGCTGAGGGCGCAGCCATCGTCAACGTCTCATCGGAGGGGGCGTTTCGGGCGCACCCCAACCGCTGGGTATATGACGTCTCCAAGGCCGGCATGTGCGTGCTGGCCCGCACAATGGCAGTCGAGTTTGCAACATTCGACATACGCGCCAACGCGGTGGTGCCGGGATGGATCGTCACCGAGATGCATTTCGGCCGGGCGGATGATCCGCAAGCGGAAAAAGCCAAACTCGAGAAGATGGACCTCGATTCAGCGATCCTGCATCGTCTGGGACGTCCAGAAGAGATCGCCAGCGCCATTGCCTTCCTGGCGAGCGACGAGGCGTCGTACATCACGGGGACAGTCTTGCATGTGGATGGCGGCATGGTTGCCCTATAGGCCTGTTGCACCGCGCGCGCTGCACCGCGCGAAAAACCGCGGCCACGATGGCTCGTGAGGTATGTTTCGCGCCGATAACCCACGCTACGTTCAACATCCCAGTCGTCACCCCGGCGGAAGCCGGGATCCAGTTGTCCGGGCTAGGCCTGGATTCCGGCTTCCGCCGGAATGACGGACGAGGTTGGGTGGTGTGTTTGTGGCTTAAACTTGACTCATTCAACTCATTCACAAAAGTTCTGCTCTTCAAGCAGGCTAGAACGGCCCGCACCGAGGGATCGATGGTCGGAGACGGACCGGGGCGCCTCGATCGAATGGAACGATGAGGGGGTTGCGGCGATTCGAAGATGTCCCGTGCGAGAGGAGGTGAGAACGCGGCCGAGAAGAGCAGCAGTGTCCTGCGAATGATCCTGGAGCGGGTTCTCAGACAATCATTAATGACGGATCGAGCTTTTCCGTGGATGAGGAGGGGTGAGATGGGCAAGGCAATTCCCCGCAGGCAGTTCCTCAAGGGTATGGGTGTGGCGGTTGGAGCCGGCGTCCTGACGGATTCTCTCGTGGTGCCAAGACCGGTCGGGGCCCAAGCGGCTGGCGGCAAGCCCGTCACGCTGACCTATGTCAATTACAGCACCGGCACCGACAAGGAGATGTGGGATCGGCTGATCGCGGAATTCAACAAGGCCAATCCCACCATCACGGTGAAGTACCTGCCAACGCCCGGGGATAGCTGGGGCGAGTACTTTGACAAGCTGGCGACCATGATCGCCGGCGGCAATCCTCCGGATGTCAGCCGGATACCGATTGAAGGAACCAGGCTCGCCGTCTCGCGCGGATTGGCAACGCCGCTGGACGACTCCATGAAGGGGGATCCGGAGATCGACGAATTTCTCAAGGATGTCAGTCCGCGGCTGCTCGAAGTATTCCGGGTGGACGGGAAGACCTACAGCCTGCCCTTCGACTGGAACAACATGGTCATGTACTACAACACCAAGATGCTCCAGAAAGAGGGGGTGCGGCCGCCCGCCAAGGAATGGACGAAGGACGACTTCCTCGAGCTGGCCCAGCGGCTCACCAAGCGATCCCCCTCCGGCGAGGCGGAAGTGTTCGGCTTCGGCTTCGCCGTCCAGTACTTCTCGGGCACCTTGCCCTGGATGTTCGCCAACGGCACCAACCTGCTGAGCGACGACGGGACGAAATCCAACCTGACGGACCCGCGCGTCCACGAGGTCGTGCAGTTCTTGCAGGACCTGGTCTGGAAGTACAAGGTGTCCCCCAAGCCGCCGGCGTCGCACGCCGACATCTACTCGCTCATGGCCGCCGGTAAGGTCGCGATGGCCGGGGCCGGCCGATGGCCGGTCCTCCAGATGACGAAGGCAGGATTCTTCGACTTCGACATCCAGTACTTCCCCAAGTGGAGGGAGCAGGTGACCGCGTTCGGCGTGGGCGGCTTCGTGATGCTCAAGAGCAGCAGGTATCCCCAGGAGTCCTGGAAGTGGCTGAAGTTCCTCACCACGAAGCGGGCCGTGGGGATCATGGCCCAGGTCGGGCAGGCGATCCCATCGCGTCGGTCCGTGGCGAGCAGCCCCTTGATGTTCGAGCTGCCCCCCAAGAACGCCAAGATCTTTTACGAGTCCATCGAGGGCGAGGGCGCGAAGGCGAAGGCTGGCCCGTTCCCGCCGACCTACAACCGGATCGAATCGACCTGGCGCCGGTATCTCGGGCGGGTGCTGGCCAACGAGATGGCGCCCGCCGCCGCCATGCAGGAAGCCGACAAGGAGTTCACGGCGATCCTGTCCAGCCGGTGAGAGCCGGCCCGCTCGGCCTTGACAGTCTCTTGCGTGGAGCCTCGGGGGTCCGGCCGCCGGCGCGGACGCGACCCCCGCGACCCCGCGGAGGTGGTGTATGCACAGCGGCACTTCTTCCGTGTCCAGTCCGCCCGCACGACGGGGAGCGCGTATGGGCCCGGCGCGCGTCCGGGAGACGGTCGTGGCCTATGCGTTCTTGCTGCCGGTCTGTCTCGGCTTCCTGGTGTTCGTGTTCGGGCCCGCCCTGGCGGCCGTCGCCCTGAGCTTCTTCGACTACGACATCCTCACGCCGCCCAGGTTTGCCGGATGGATGAACTACGTCCACTTCTTTCATGATCCGCGCCTCCCGCAGATCTATCTCAACACGGTCGTGTACGTGATCTGGTACGTGCTGCTCACGACCGTCATCGGGCTGGCGCTGGCCGTGGCCGCCAATCGCGCCATGCACGCGGTCTTCCGCTACCTGATCCGCACCGTGTACTTCTTCCCGGTGCTCACGTCGCTCGCGTCGGTGTCGCTCGTCTGGCAGTACCTGTACAGCACGGACTTCGGGATCATCAACTACTATCTCGGGCGACTCGGAATCCAGACGATCCCGTGGCTGACGTCGAGCCGGTGGGCCATCTTCTCGATCATCTTCCTCGGGGTCTGGAAGAATCTAGGCTTCAATTTCATCCTGTTTATCGCCGGGCTCCAGAACATCCCCCGCCACCTGTACGAGGCGGCCGAGATCGATGGCGCTGCGCGCTGGGCGAGTTTTCGGTATATCACCGTGCCCTCGCTGACGCCGATCCTGTTCTTCACGATCGTCTGGGGCTTCATCAATGCCTTTCAGGTGTTCGATTCTCCCTTCATCCTGACGACCGGGGGCCCCGGAGACGCGAGCCGGACCGTGGTCATGTACATCTACGAGAGCGGGTTCCGGTTCTTCCAGATGGGCTACGCCTCGACGATTGCCCTCTCGCTGTTCATTATCGTGGTTGTCCTTACCCTGATTCAGTTCCGGTTGAGCCGGATCTGGGTGTTCTACCAGTAACCGCAAGCTGCGGAGGGGACGAAGGTATGGAGAGCGGGCGGAGCCGGATGCGGCTTTTCGACCTGGCGCTGGTCGGGGGTCTTCTGCTCGGCGGTATCGTCATGATGATGCCGTTCGCGTGGATGTTTTCGACCTCGTGGCGGCTGGCGAAGGACTCGTTTTCCCTGCCGCCCCAGTGGCTGCCCACCACCTGGCGCATCGAGAACTACCAGGAGGTGTTCGCCAGCATCCCGTTTGTGGCCTTCGTGTTCAATAGCCTCAAGGTGGCGGCGCTCATCACCCTGGGGCAACTGGTCACGTGCTCGATGGCCGCCTACGCCTTCGCCCGGTTGCGGTTCCCCGGCCGGGACTGGCTCTTCTTGCTGTTCCTGTCGCAGCTCATGGTGCCGCAGCAGGTGACGATCATTCCGGTCTTCATTCTGATTCGCATGATGGGTCTCCTGGATACGCATGCGGCGCTGATCATCCCGGGTATCTTCAGCGCCTTCGGGACCTTCCTGCTCCGGCAGTTCTTCCTCACGATCCCAACCGAGCTGGAGGACGCGGCGCGCGTCGATGGGGCCGGATACCTGCGCACGTTTGTGCAGATCATCCTTCCCTTGGCCGGGCCGGGGCTGTCGACGCTCGCCATCTTCACGTTCAATTTCTACTGGAATGAATTCTTTCGGCCGCTCCTTTTCATCAGCACGTGGGAGCAGATGACGTTGCCGCTCGGTCTGACGGTCATGCGGGGCTATCTTGGCGTAGGCAATGTCGCCGCCATCATGGCGGGCGTGTCCATGGGCGTCCTCCCCGTGCTACTCGTCTTTCTCCTGGCCCAGCGCTACCTCATCGAGGGGATCACCCTCACCGGGATCAAGGGATGACCGACTGTTTGGACCGCGAGGCGCGCGTCGCCGAGGACGCGTTCTTCTGGAAACTCTGGGGGGATTGCTGGCCGAACCTCCCCGGTCTCCTGGGGGCAAACTGTCTTTTCCTGCTGTGGTGCGCGCCGTCGCTGGTGGCGACCTTCCTGTCGCTGGACAGGGTGGCAGTCGCGTTCGCCCTCGTCACCGTCGGCCCGGCCCTGCTCGGCCTCTTCACCTACGCGGCCAACCAGGCCCGCGAGCGACGCGCCAGCGTCTGGCGGGACAGTCTGTGGGGCGTTCGCTCGGGCTTCGGGGCCGGGGTGGTCTCGGGTGGCGTGGCGATGGCGGCCCTGGCTGCGAATCGGCTGGCCCTGACGCAGGCCGTGGCCGCCGGCTTGCCGGCCGGGGCGGTGGCGCTGTGGGCGGGCCAGTTGGGAATCCTGATCGTACTCACCCTCGCCGGTGTGCACGCCCTGAGCCTGATCGCTCTGTACCAGCAACCGGTCAAGGAGGCGTTCCGGAACGCGGTTCTCCTAGCGATCGCTCACCCTGCGCCCACTCTGGGTCTCGTGGGGGCGGGTGTCCTCGCCTTCCTGGTAACCCGGGCGCTCGGGTGGGGGCCGCTGGTCATCATGCCGGCGCTGTTTGCGGTGCTGGCCGTGAACACGACCCTAATGCTCGTCAGACAACATCACCACGACACACGATAGATGACAGAGGGACACGATGGCGATGATACGCAACGCCCCACCCACGGCACACGGCAGGACCTACACCGCGAGCAGCCTCAAGGAGGTCGCGTTCCCGCTGGGCGGCATCGGGACCGGCACCGTATCGCTGGGCGGTCGGGGACAATTGCGCGACTGGGAGATCTTCAACCGACCGGCCAAAGGAAAGAATCTGCCCTGCACCTTCTTCGCGCTCTGGTGTCGTCCGGAGGGGGAGGTGCCCATCGCCCGGATTCTCGAGCGGCGACTCCTGCCGCCATTCGTGGCCGACCGCGGGCTGTCCCCCTGGGCGGTCAGCGGGCTGCCTCGATTGGAGGAGGCGAGGTTTCGGGGAACATATCCGGTGGCCGAGATTGCCTTCGCCGACGGCACGTTGCCCCTCGAGGTCGAACTGGAGGCGTTCACGCCCTTCACGCCCTTCGACGACCGAACCTCCGGGATGCCGGTGGCCATCTTTCTCTGGCGGCTACGCAATCCGGGGCCGCGTGCGATCGAGGCGACGCTGGTCTACTCGCAGTTGAACCCGATCGGCTACGACGGCGTCGAGGCGCTACTTCGAGGACGCCGCCATCCGATGTTCGGCGGCAACTTGAACCGGTGGAGCAGCGAGGGCGGGATGCGCGGCATTCGGATGTCGCGTCCCGAATTCGACCAGACGCACCCGGGGGCGGGATCGCTGGCCATCGCCACCCCGTGGCCCAGGGTGACTTTCTCCGAGCACTGGGAGCGGAGCGGTTGGTTCGACGACATTCAGAATTTCTGGGATGACCTGCGGGCCGACGGGCGGCTGCCGGAAACCGCCGAGGGGACGCCCAGCCCCGCCGGCGAGACGGACGTCGGCTCGCTCGGCGCGCTGGCGCGGATCGAGTCGGGCGCGACGGTCGAGATCCCGTTCGTCCTGACCTGGCACCTCCCCAACCTCGTCAACTACTGGGGACCGCTCGAGACGCTGCCGGGCCAGAGTGTGGTCGGGCAGCGGATGCGCAACTGGTACACCTGCCAGTGGCCGGATGCCTGGGCGGTGGCGAAGGAGGTCTGCGGGAGACTGCCCGAGCTGACCGCGGAGACGCGCGCCTTTCGCGATGAGCTGTTCGCCTCGACTCTGCCCGAGCCCGTCCTCGACGCGGTGTCGAGCCAGATGTCGATCATCCGGACCACGACCTGCCTCCGCACCGAGGACGGCAGGCTGCACGGATTCGAGGGCTGCGACGACAATGCCGGCTGTTGCCCGATGAACTGCACGCACGTCTGGAACTACGAGCAGACGCTGGCATTCCTGTTTCCCCAGCTCGAGCGGAGCGTGCGTCTGACGGACTATGAGTCGAACACGCTGCCCGACGGCGAGCAGAAGTTCCGCACCATGCTGCCGCTCCTACCGGACGTGGTCTGGAACTACGTGGCCGCCGCCGACGGGCAAATGGGCACCTTGCTGAAGCTCTACCGGGAGTGGCTGATCTCGAGTGACGATGTCTACCTCCGGCGCCTGTGGCCGCAGGCGAAGAAGACGCTTGCCTTCGCCTGGAAACATTGGGATCCGGATCGCGACGGGGTGATGGAGGGGGAGCAGCACAACACCTACGACATCGAGTTCTACGGTCCGAACACGATGTGCGGCGCGCTCTATCTCGGCGCGCTGCGCGCCGCCGAGGAGATGGCCCGCTACCTCGGCGACCCGGATGCCGACGAGTACGCGCGTATCTACGCCTCGGGGCGCGAGCGTCTTGACCGCGAGCTGTGGAACGGCGAGTACTACCGGCAGACCGTGCGCAGCCCGGGCCCGAACGAGTCGCTGAAGCACCTGTATCCGGCGCGACACCCGTCCGCGATCCGGGAGGGCGAGCCCGAACCCCGCTACCAGTACGGACCCGGCTGCCTGGCGGATCAACTGCTGGGTCAGTGGTTCGCGCACGTCGTCGGCCTCGGCCACCTCTTGCCGCAGGAGCATGTCCGGGAGGCCGCCCGCTCGATCTATCGGCATAACTTCCGACCGTCCGTCGAAGCGCACGAGAGCTGTCAGCGCGCCTATGCCGTGAACGAGGAGGCGGCGCTGCTGCTGTGCACCTGGCCGCACGGCGGGCGCCCGCGCTACCCGTTCCCGTATGCCGACGAGTGCTGGACCGGATCGGAGTACGCCGTTGCCGGACTCCTCTTGTACGAGGGGTGCGTCGAGGAGGGGGTGGCGGTCGTGCAGGGCGTGCGCGCCCGACACGATGGCATTCGCCGAAATCCGTGGAACGAGTTCGAATGCGGGAACCACTACGCCCGCGCGCTGTCGTCGTGGGCGTTACTGTTAGCGCTCTCCGGCTATGAGTATCACGGGCCGCGCGGCCATCTGCGGTTCGCACCGCAAGTCGCGCAGGATGATTTCCGTTGCCTGTTCACCGCAGGCAGGGCCTGGGGATCGGTCACCATCCGCGGCACTCGGGCGGCGCTCGCTATACGGGGCGGCGAGCTTCGGCTGCGGACACTAGAGATCGGCAGCCGCACCTATTCGTTCGACCCGCCCAGGACGGTCGCCGCGGGCGAGGTGATCGAGGTCGGCTGAGTGCGAGGTGACCGACCACCCGCTGCGCGTGATGTGGAGAGCATTTGACGGCGGGGCACACCTCGGTGACCTGCCCCCCCCAGAAATTGATCCAGTGGTAAAGTAGCAACGGACCCTTTTTGCGGGAGGAGGCAGGGCATGCCGAAGTAGGGGTGGACGGGTTGTGCGGGGCACGTCCGCGGGCAGTCACTCGGCAAATAGGTATTCTGTTGCCAAGAGCTTCAGAGGGAATAATATAATCACCTTGTGATTCCCGATAACTCGTAGTTCCTATCGTTTCCGAAAACCCATCGTAAGCGATGTGACGGGAAAGCGCGTCGCCGGTGGTCGGGAACCGCAGGCCTCCTGTGTACCCCGATAATGCGTGATAATCGTTCCAGTTGACCTTGTCGATGATCTGCATTGCGCTGCCTCCGCGGATCTTCGCGTCCTCTCGCCCCACGGGTGCTAGGCCATGATGCTCCTCGCTTTCACCGGGGAAGAATTCGGAATGAGTCGCCGCAGGACGGGCCCCTGACCCGGTTATTCCCGCCTATGCCACCACACACGCCTGTCATCCGCAGAAACTCCGTCCGCTGTTCATGCCGTGCTGTTAAACGCTCCCACCTGGCGTTAGAAACGCATACATTTCGATGAGTACCTGGGCCCCGTGAAGCGCGGAGACGAGCTCCCTATTCAATAGTTCATCCCGGAGTTTTCCGCTTCAGGATTCCCTGTCTGTTCTCTGGTCTCTGGCGGGGGCATCCCGGACTCGATGAACGAGGCCCGCCCCCGGTTCCCTGAATGCGTGACAAATCTGTTCAGGCGGCCCACTGGCCGCTGAATGGAACCACCAGAAACTCGTGTTTCCAAGTAATTACACCGTGTGTTCCGGGCCCGCTGTTCGAACTCTCATGGCTTACGCCGCGACCACCCCTTCGAGTCGTATCGTCAGGGTAACCCGCCGTAAGGACTCCAGCGGGGAAACGGGGACGGCGTCTGCCTGGAAGAACCACTGCGAGAGAACCCTGAAACAAGGAAACGCCCAGAAAATGGGGGTGAGGATCCCTCATCTCGGGGCGATGCTCAAGCCGTGACCCGCCCACTGAACCGAATGGTCAAATCGAAATGCTGGAGGGCGTGTAGGGGGATATGTTTTTTAAAGGATCCCAGGCGGTTGTTTATGGGCGATTTCCCTCGGATAGATGGATCTGTGGCCCTGACCTCGAAGGCATGGTGTCCCACAGCGATCAGTCTTGAGTCGGACTGGGAAGAGTCTGCCTGCGTACTAGTTGCGACACTTGACGGGATACGTCAAGAGGATTCGATCTGTTGGGTACTTCACGCCGGACTCGTAGCACCCGACGATATACTGCATGGGGTCGTACTCCCCTTGCAAGCCCAACATGAAGTGGACGTGCGTGACGTCCCCGGCGTTGCCGCTCATCCCGATGGCGCCAATCGTTTGCCCGCGCTCGATCGTTGCGCCCGGCACCACGTGCACCGTCGATAAGTGGCAGTACTCGGTGTGCAGACCAAACTCGTGCTTGATGTAGACTCCAATACCGCACATCCGGCCGATGGTCCCCGCCCGTGTGACCCTTCCCTCCGCGGCGGCGAGGACCGGCGCACCAAACCCGCCCGCGAAATCTACCCCGTTGTGCGCACTCGTGCGTGTGCCGTGACTGAATCCGTGCAAGCCGTACGCCGACCCGTAGGTCGACAGGATGTTGGGCCCTCCACATCCATACGCTGCGACGGTGGCCAGGATGAGTACACCCGCAATGGACCGGCAATTCGTTCGCACAGAGAGTGCTTCCTCGTGACGGACCGGTGCTTGGTCCAGGCTGGGGTAGGGGTGCGTACCGAGCGCGGTGGCCAAGTGGGCCGCGAGTGGTCAGCGTCCCGTCCGGGACACCGAGTTCTGCGGAGAATGATGAGAAGAAGCTACGCCGAACGTCGTGGGGTGTCAAGCGATGGGCTGGAACGCTGCCGCGAGATCCTGCAGGGTTTGGGCGAGGGCTGCATGCTGCGCACCGGTGAGCGTCGTGAACCGGAGGCCGCTGCGGGCCACGAGGTGGGATTCGCCGCCCAGCGTGCGCTTCCGTCCGACCACGGTGCACCAGCCCACCTCAGCGGGCAGGCTCAGGGCGCCGAAGGGCGGTGGAAGATCAAGGGCACAGGCGGCGCCGAACCGGAAGAGGTCGCGGTGCTCGATTTGCGCACCCGTGCGGCTGAGGTCGAGGAGGCGGACCTCCCGCATACCCCGCACCCGCGCGGCGGGGCGCTCGGCCAACGTCATGCGCGGCACCGCACGCCTGTCCCGTCCCTCAGCCATGGCGACCTCGTACCTCCGAGCGGACGCAGTCTCCCACAGCAATGCCTATCCGCGCACGGGAGTCTTGGAATGGTGAGACGGCGGCGGCCGCAATGTCCGTCGGATCGTGCCGTGCCCCGTCGTGTCTCGGCCGCTCTTCGATGCTTTTGAAACTGACCCGACCGTCGGGCGAGCTTACACTTTTCCCCCGGACACGCATGCGGCCTCCCGAGACCCCGCCAGACCACCTGTGCCGTAACTGCTGGCCACCATTCGGGATTGTGCCTCACGCGAGGCAACACGTCCCATTCTCCATTGGTTAGGCACGTTCTGTGCTCGTTACCGTCAGACGGACTCCCGCGACAAGGAGAAAGTATGCCGTGACGGCCTGCTCCGCGTGGCGCGGGATGCCGCGCTGCCCCTCGGGCGACATCGCCTGGCGGCGGCACCCGGGATCCGGCCGGGTGGTGGATCAGCCGGAGTTGTCCGTGGCGGTGGACCGGCATCCCCGGTCCGGGACATCATTGCCGCCGGGCGTATGACTCAGCGATCCGACGCGTCCGGAGTCGCAGCGGGCGGCGGGGCCGAGCATGGCGATCTCGACGATAGTACTCCTCACCGCCGTGTTCCTCCTCATCGAGAGCCTCATACTCTTGGCCTCCGTCGGCGGGGCGGATCCGGCCAAGGCAGGCATCAGCGACGATCAGCGGCATGCACCGAAACCCAGGGGAGAGCGACCCATGACCAGTGAGATGGCGGGAACAGCGCAGGAGCAGGTGCTGCGGTGGCTGGAAGACGGTCCGACGGTTCTCGCGGGTATCCGCTGTATTGTTCAGGAGGGCGCCAATCTCAAGAGGATCGTGGAAGCTACCCAGAAGGACTGCGAGCGACTCCGGCACGAGAGTGAGCACTTACGCGCCGAGGTCAGCCGACTCACAACCGAGGCCGAGCGCCTCCAGAAAGAGCGGGCCGACACGGCCCAA
>Ga0209048_10003527_pt1 | contig 15171 bp, 13 predicted proteins | sample FrelakmetCRP12CR_FD_187146 | JGI IMG/M metagenome (GOLD analysis project Ga0209048, IMG submission 187146) | Freshwater lake sediment microbial communities from the University of Notre Dame, USA, for methane emissions studies - CRP12 CR (SPAdes)... | ecosystem: Environmental > Aquatic >... | reverse complement strand
GGCGGCGGTGTTCGGCTTCAATGTAGCGTGGTGGAAAATCTTCGCCTTTACACTGGGCAACGTTTGCGCAGGAATCGCCGGCGGCGTTTACGCGATGATGATTGGCTTTGTCGCGCCTGCCAGCTTTACGTTCGCGGAATCACTGATCCTCGTGTCCATCGTTATTCTCGGAGGCGTGGGGAACCCGGTCGGGGTGCTTCCGGCCGCGGCATTGGTGATTCTGCTGCCTGAAAAACTACAGGTGATCCAGGAGTATCGCTTCTTGTTGTTTTCGGTGTTCGTGATCCTGATCCTGCTATTTCGTCCGCAGGGTCTGCTGCCGCGGCGATTACGCGAATACTATGCCGGGTGGAGACGCGCGTGAGCACGGCGGCTGCGCTGCTGTCATGCGAGAAACTCACGGTGCGCTTTGGGGGTTTGACGGCGCTCAATGCGCTTAGCCTTCACGTGCGCGAAGGCGAGTTGCTCGGCCTGATCGGGCCGAACGGTTCGGGAAAGACCACCTTCTTCAATGCGCTGACCGGTCTGTACCGTTTGGCATCCGGCAATCTGGCCTTCGACGGTCGTGACATTACCGGATTTAGCCCACGAGCCATCTACGATGCCGGCATCGCGCGCACCTTTCAACGCTCACGCTTGTGCCTTCCACTATCGGTTTTTGACAACCTGATGGTGGGCAATCACCGCAAGCTGTCGCGCGGGCTGTGGTTCAACCTGCTCCAGCGCAGACGCTTCAGCGCGCAGTTGACTCGGCAGCTGGAATTCGCTCGAACCCTGTTGGGCACTTTCAATCCTGCGCTTCCGCAGCGCCTGTTCGATGCGGCCGGGACTCTGGGTATGATCGATCGTCGCCGGCTGGAAGTGTGCCGGGCACTCTTCGGCGAACCGAAATTGCTGCTCCTGGACGAGCCGTCGGCGGGCATGACGCATGACGAGACGAGCGAGCTGATGGATGACATACTGGCTGCGCGCGAACGTATTCCGGGGCTGTCGATCATCCTGATCGAGCATGAGATGAGTGTGATCGAGCGGGTGAGCGATCGTTGCGCGGTACTCAGTTTCGGCGAGAAGATCTGCGAGGGAAGCTACCAAGAGGTCGCCGCGGACGTCCAGGTGCAGGAAGCCTATCTGGGAGTGGAGTGAGCGCCGTGGCCGAACTCCGGATTCAGGATATCTTCACGGCGTACGATCAAGCGGACGTCCTTTCGGGCGTGTCGCTGAATGCATCGGCTGGGAGCATTACCTGCATCCTCGGTTCCAATGGCGCGGGCAAGACCACCTTGATCCGGTCCGTGCTTGGCCTTACTCCGCCCCGCAGCGGGAGCATCACGTTCGGTGACACTGACTTGGTCGGACGACCGACGCATCAGATCGTCGCTCTGGGTATCGCCTGTATCCCGGAAGGACGTAAAGTCTTTCCCAAGATGACGGTCAGTGAAAATCTGTCGGTGGGCGCCTATCGGGAGGCCAAGCAGGACGCCGTCCGCACCCGCATGGAACAAGTGTATGCAACTTTCCCGCGCCTGCTCGAACGGCGAGGTCAGCTTGCCGGTACTATGTCGGGAGGCGAGCAGGCGATGCTTTCCATCGGTCGGGGCTTGATGGCGGGCCCAAAGTTGTTGATCATCGACGAGCCCTCGCTGGGTTTGTCACCGCTGTTCGTGAAGGAGAACTTCAATGTCATCCGGCGCGTCAATGAAACGGGTGTGTCCGTTCTGCTGGTGGAGCAAAATGTGAAGCAGACGCTGGCGATTGCCCATCGGGGTTATGTTTTGTCCCAGGGCCGAGTGGTGGCTCAGGGCAGCGCAGAGGAATTGCGCGACAACGATCAAGTGCGCCAGGCATATTTCGGTTAGTTCGCGGAGGGACCTGACACCGTGACTGCAAAGCTCGACTCGGTACAACTGACTCGCGACATCTTGAGGTTGAACACGATCAATCCGCCCGGTGACGAGGAAGCGTGTGCTCGACAGCTCGGTGGAATCCTCGAAGCCGCCGGTTTTCGAATCCGTTATCACAGTTTCGGCCCGACGCGTGTCAACCTGCTGGCCGACATCGGAACGCAGAGCAGCAAGGCGCCGCTGTGCTTCACAGGCCACATCGACGTGGTACCGCTCGGCGCCGCTCCCTGGAAGAAGGATCCGTTTGCCGGCGAAACGGATGCGGGAAAGTTGTTCGGGCGCGGCAGCAGCGATATGAAGAGCGGTGTGGCGGCCTTTACGGTTGCAGCGGTGCGGATGGCGCCGTATCTTGCAAACACGGCGGGCTTGACGCTGGTCATCACGGCCGGCGAAGAAACCGGTTGCGAGGGTGCATTCCACTTGCAGAAGGATGGCGTGCTGGGGCGTGCTGGCGCTGTGGTGGTGGCGGAGCCGACCTCCAACTATCCTTTCGTGGGGCACAAGGGAGCGTTCTGGTTGCGCGCCAAGACCAAAGGCGTGACGGCGCACGGTTCGATGCCCGAGAAGGGCGACAATGCTATCTACAAGGCGGCGCGCGCAGTCGAGAAGCTGGAGGCTTTCCGCTTTTCCAACCCTCCTCACGGGCTGATGGGCCAGGCCACTTTGAACGTCGGCACGATCCAGGGCGGGCTCAACATCAATTCAGTTCCCGACCAGGCCACTATTGGAATCGACATCCGCACGGTCCCGACAGTGAATCATGCGGAACTATTGAAGACGCTGACGCAGCAACTCGGGTCCGAAGTGGAGTTGGAGACCCTCATGGATTTGGAGAGTGTGTATACCGATCCCCGCGAGCCCTGGATGCACAGCGTGTTCGAAGTGATGACCTCGATCCTGGGCTCGAGACCGACGGCACGCGTCGCAACCTATTTCACTGACGCCGCGGCGCTGAATCGCGCCTATAGCGACCCGCCTACGGTGATTCTCGGCCCAGGTGAGCCGCAGATGGCGCACCAGACCGACGAGTACTGTGTGATCGAGCGCATCGACCAGGCGGTTGCCGCCTACGAGGCGCTGATCCGCGGTTGGTGCCTTGACTAAGCGCGGATCTCCGACATGAGCCGAAATCGCCCATCCCCAGCCTCCGAGCCAACCCCGGTGCAGTGCATCGATCTCGTGCTCGACCCTGGGAGCGTTGTCGAACCACAAGCTGCAGGAACCATGGCCATCGCACGAGGTACCGTCGCGGGACGGGTGGTATTCGTGGCGGCTACGAATCCATCGGTGGCCCGTGGTGCCATCGGCACAGCGGAGTCCGCTGGATTGGCGGCGATGTTACGCCAGGCTCGCGCCGACAAGATTCCCGTCGTTCTGCTGCTCGATTCGTCAGGCGCACGTGTCGACGAAGGGTTGACTGCACTAGGCGCATTTCGGCGTCTGTTTCGGGAGGCGTTGCTGACGCGGCTGGCAGGTGTTCCGATGATTGCGCTACTGGGTAAAGCGTGCTTCGGGGGTGCCAGCATGCTCGCTTGCGTATGCACGCGGCGCGTATATACCACGCAGACACGCTTCGCGGCGTCGGGCCCGGGGGTCATTGAAGCCATCAGCGGAAAGCCGCAGTTCGACGCCGCCGATGCCAACTCCATCGATGCGCTCATGGGCGGGGAGGGTCGCACGCGCACTGAGCCTACCGATCTTCTGATCGGTCCGACTCCCGCAGAACGGCACAATGCAGTACTCACATGCATCGAGGATAAAGATGGCAGGCTCGTCAGCTGGAATGCCGACGTTGCTCATGTGGTCCTCGGCATGCGTCTGCGACAGGCTGGAATGCTCGATGACGCGCCTCGCGCGGGCGCGCTGACGGCGAAGCTGAACGAGATACTGCCAAAAGGATATGCGCCGGTCGTCGATGCGGACGTGTTCAGTGCGCTGCCGCCGCCAGGCTCTGGCAAGGCCGCTTTCATGGGAACGTTGACCGGGGCGCCGGTGGGTGCCGCGACCTGCTGGCGCCTGGCGGATCGCTTGCTCGGATTGCGTGAGCGTCACGCAACCAGTCCGGTGGTGCTGATGCTCGATGCGAACGGACATTCCACCGCCCTCGCGGATGAACGCGTAATGTTGTCGACTTACCTGGTACACCTTAGCCTGGTGATCGCTGCACTGACGGCGGCCGGACGGCGCATCGTGTTGTGGATTCCCGGCATGGCGTCTGGAGCGAGTTACGTCGCATTCGCCGCTCCCGTAGAGCAGGTGTCCGTGCTGCCGGCTGCACGGGTAGAGATATTGCCTGCGGCTGCCGTACGCCAGATTCTAGGGGCGGAGCCAGCGCGCTCCCTCGACATCAGCGCGATGGTCGAAGCAGGTGTGGCGGATGGTTTGCTCGACGGTTTGCTGCAAAAGCAATCCGGACTAGAACGGCAGTGAACGCCAATCTCTACGCGCACATTCAGGCAGCAACGCCCGCCGACCCGGACACCCCTGTACTGATAACGGAGGGCCGCGCATATACCTGGCGCGCGCTGCACGAAGAGACCGCGCGCTACGCGTCCCTGCTGACGAGTCTCGGCCTCGTGCTCGGAGATCGGGTGGCGGCCCAGGTCGACAAGACACCGCAGGCCCTGTTCCTCTATCTCGCTTGCCTGCGTGCGGGCTTTGCCTTCCTACCCCTGAATACGGCGTATCAGCGCAGCGAACTGCAGTATTTTTTGGGTGATGCACAGCCGCGAGTCGTGGTGTGCCGGCCGCAAACACAGGCCGACATCCGAGGACTTGCCGGTGCAGCTACGATTGTCTACACGCTGGATGATTCAGGAGACGGCACCTTAGTTGATGCGGCGGCGCTGCAGCCTGCTGCGTTCGCAACGGCGGTCTCGGCGCCAGACGATCTCGCTACCATCATCTACACCTCGGGGACGACGGGACGTTCGAAAGGCGCCATGGTCACCCATGGAAACCTGGTATCCAACGGACGAGTATTGGTGAATAGCTGGGAGTTCACTGAGCACGATGTGCTGCTGCATGCGCTTCCCATCTTTCATGTCCATGGACTGTTCGTTGCGAATCATTGTGTGCTGTTGTCCGGGGCGCGCATGATCTGGCACCGTAAATTCGACGCAGCAGCGGTGTGCCACGATCTGCCTGGAGCGACAGTTTTGATGGGCGTGCCGACCTTTTATTCGCGCTTGCTGGCGGAGCAGCAGTTCGACCGCCTGGCGTACCGATCGATACGGTTGTTCGTTTCCGGCTCTGCACCGTTGCTTGCCGAAACCTTCCGGCAGTTCGAGGTGCGCACCGGGCAGCGCATCCTGGAGCGCTATGGGATGTCGGAAGCGGGCATGATCAATTCCAACCCGCTCCATGGAGAGCGCAAGGCCGGAACGGTGGGTCCGCCCTTACCAGGAGTCTCGGTGCGGGCCGCGGACGATCAGGATCGCCCGCTGCCGATCGGACAAACTGGCGCGATCCAGATCAAGGGCCCCAACGTATTCAGGGGATACTGGAACATGCCCGAGAAGACGCGGGAGGAGTTCACCCCCGATGGGTGGTTCCGCACCGGCGACATAGGCGTGTTCGATAGCGAAGGCTATCTCTCCATCGTCGGCCGAGCCAAGGATCTCATTATCACCGGCGGCTACAACGTGTACCCGAAAGAAATCGAGCTCGTCCTGGATACCTTGCCAGGCGTGAGCGAATCCGCGGTGATCGGCCTGCCTCACCCCGACTTCGGGGAGGCCGTCACTGCCGTGGTGGTGCCGCGACCAGGAGTGCAACTCGACGAGTCGGCAATCATCGCGAAACTCAAGCACGAGCTCGCCAACTACAAAGTTCCCAAACGAGTGATCGTTCTGGCCGATCTTCCGCGCAATGCGATGGGGAAGGTGCAGAAAAACGTTCTACGGCAGACTTATGCTGTGGAAGATCAGAAGTCAGAACAGTGACGCGAGCATCTTGGTCGCCAGAACAATCAATACCACGCTGAAAATCCTCTTGAGTGTAGTGACCGGTACACGATGCGCTGCCCGCGCGCCGTAAGGTACGGTTACAAAAGTGCCAATCACAATTCCCGCGAGAGCTGGCAGATATACATAGCCCAGACTCAACGCGGGAAGATGGTCCTTGCCCAGACCGGTGTAGATGTACCCCAACGTACCAGAGAGTGCCAGCGGGAGACCGATTGCAGCCGATGTCCCGATGGCGTTGAGCATCGGGACGTTGCACATGGTCAGCAATGGAATGGCTAGAAACCCGCCACCCACGCCGATCAGGCTCGACAAGGCGCCGACTAGCAACGCTGCCGCGGTCATTCCCATCCAACCAGGCAGCTGACGCGTCGGAGCGGGCTTGATATCCAGCCACATCTGAATCGCAGAGTAGAAGGCGAAGGCTATAAAGAAGATCGCCAGATAACGAGACGGCAAAGCGTTGGCGACAAACGCACCTAACAGGGTGCCCCCGATCACGCCCGGTGTTACTTTGCGCAAGATATCCCAGCGCACCGTGTGGTGGCGCTGATGCGCCCACACGGTGGACATTGAAGTGAACACGATGCTGGCTATCGATGTCCCAAGGGCCAGATGCAGCACGCGGTCGTCGGGGAAATGCTCCATGCCGAATACCATCAGCAGCAATGGAACGATGATGATGCCGCCGCCGATGCCTAACAATCCTGCGAAGAAACCGACGAAAAGCCCGAGCACCAGATACGTGAGCAACCACCAATGCATGGGTGTGCTGCTCTACGCCTAGATTAGAGCAGGCCGAGAATAAAGGCCCACTCTTTCGGATCGACCGGCGTGATCGACAGGCGGTTGCCCCGCTGGAGGATGCGCATCCCAGCCAGTTGCGGGTAGGTGCGTATCTGCTGCAGGCTGATCAGCTTGGTCTTCTTGACTAGCGTCACATCGACGTTGACCCACCGCGGTTTCTCGTGTGTCGCGGCGGGATCGTAGTACTCGCTCTTGCGATCGAATTGAGTGCTGTCCGGGTAAGCCAACCGTGACACGCGCATAATCCCCGCAATACCCGGCTCCGGACAACTCGAATGGTAGAAGAAAGCCTGATCGCCGAGCTTCATGTCATCGCGCATGAAGTTGCGAGCCTGGTAATTGCGCACGCCCCACCAAGCGGCGGTTTTCTTTGGTTCGGCGGCGAGATGGTCGACACCGAACACGTCCGGCTCTGATTTCATCAACCAATAATTGGCCATGGCGATGTGCCCAGCTTGCGATCCATGAAATGAAACGAGCGGCTCAGCCGCTCGTTTCATGTTACTGCGGTGCTCCCGTATTTACCGGAGCATCGGGGTGTAAGGGCCCCCCGCAAGTGCCGTCAGGCCGGCATCTTGAACCTGAGTTCAAGGGCGGTCGCTTTCCGAGCGCATCAGGCGCTTCCATGTAGGACTCGCACAACAGCGCTGCTATAGGCAGCAACCAGAAACTAAGACTATCGGTTCAAAGAATTTACAGCCTGGACAAACACCGCAGGGAGCAACTCTCGAGCGGTTGGCAGTGAAGCCACGCTAGAACAACTTATCTTGCACGGACAGTGCTTCGTCCAGCGTTGCTGCCATCGAAGTGATTCTACGCTTAAAAGACCCAATGTCAAAAGAGCCTCCTACGCGCACAGTGAGCAGCTCATGGGCGATGTTGAGCGCAGCTGTGACGGCGATTCGCTCCATTCCCTGAGCCTTGCCGCCGTCGCGAATCTCGCGCATTTTGGTGTCGAGATACTCCACCGCCCTGAGCAGGCCGGCTTCCTCTTCTTCGCCGCACGCAATGCGGAATTTGCGATCCAGGATCGTTACGTCGATCCCGTGCGCATCTTTGCTTACTCCCCGACCTCGGGGATTTTGCTTAGCAGATTCTCCAGCCGGTGGCGCGCTGACTCGATCTTCTCCGTCAGCTGCTTGTTTTGGTTCTGAACCGCGACCAGTTGCTGGCGGAACTCGTTGTTGTCGGCGCGTAGACGTTGGCATATCTGTACCAGCTGATAGATCTTTTCGTCGAGAGTGTTGAGCTCCGCTTCCATCGGTACACTATAGTGACGAAAACCTTGAAGAGTCAACTGTTAGCAGTTTTTTTTGAATGTTCTTTGACACCTTTTTTGCTTCCTGGACCGACGTGCTATTTCCAGTCTTCGCAGCATGTCATAGATCGAGTGAGCGAGGCTACTCGCCAAGTAGCCGGTAACCGTAAGTGCCTACTGACGGGCCTGTGTTGGGACAGCAATAGTCGGCCATTAAGAACGACCTGTGTGCGCGCAGCTTGAGGATTATTGCGCATCTGTGCGTGAATTGCGGCCCGGGTCAAGTGAGCGAACGAGAACTGTCGTCCGCGGGCGCCTGTTCGTCCAAGACGGATTGCGGGAATCGGCTCGCCTTGCATTTGGGTCGCGTTTTGCTATCGTGCGGGCATGACAAGCCTCCAACTCTATCTCCGACTGCTCCGGTACGTTAGGCCGTACTGGCGCATCTTTGCGCTCTCCATCTTCGGCATGCTGGTTTCGGCCGCCACCGAAATTGGACTTCCCGCTTCGGCCAAACCATTTCTGGACGGGACGTTTCTCGATAAGGATCCACTGCTGATGCGGTGGACACCTGTGCTAATCGTCGGGCTGTTTCTTGTTCGTGGTCTCGGAACATTCATCGGAACCTATGCCAGCGCCGCCGTTGGCCAGCACGTGGTGATGGACTTGCGCGAGCAGATGTTCGCCAAGCTGCTGCTGCTGCCTCAGCAGTACTTCGGAGATAATCTAAGCGGAAACTTGATCTCCAAGTTCACTTTCGATGTGATCCAGGTGTCGGTCGCGGTGACTTATGTCGTCACGGTACTGGTGCGCGATTCGGTCACTGTTGTGGGGCTGTTGGCGTATCTGGTGTGGCTGGACTGGAAGCTCACGTTGATCACGTTTGCGACGATTCCACCTATCGCGCTTGCCATTCGTGCATTCAATCGACGCTTGCGAGGTCTCACGCGCCATACCCAACGATCCATGGGGGAGATCACGCAGGTGCTGCAAGAGAGCATCGAAGGCCAAAAAGTCGTGAAGATCTTCGGCGGCCAGGCGTATGAAAAAGGACGCTTCAAGCAAGCAGTGAATCGTGTGCGTCAGCTTCTGATGAAAGAACAGGCGAGTGCCGCCGCCAATGTTCCGATCGTCCAGCTGTTCGCCGCCATCGCCATCGCAGTAGTCATTCAACGCGTCATGTTGGACGTACAAGCCGACAAGACTACAGTCGGCGCGTTCGTGGCTTTCATCGCTGCGATGCTGCTGGTCATGGCGCCGCTCAAGCGGCTCACCGGCGTGAGCGAGCACATTCAGCGCGGCCTGTCGGCCGCAGAGAGCATATTCAAAGTGCTGGAAGAGCCCGCGGAAGTGGATCAGGGGAAAGTCGAGCTTGGGCGCGCAAAGGGCGATCTGCGTCTGGAGTCGGTCACGTTTCAATATCCCGCCGCCGAGCGTCCGGCGCTACGCAACGTAACGCTGCATGTCCATCCAGGCGAAACCGTGGCTTTGGTTGGCCAGTCAGGAAGCGGAAAGACAACCCTTGCCAATCTTGTTCCGCGCTTTTATCAGGCTGCGTCCGGGCGCATCCTCGTCGACGGCCACGACCTGACCGACATCACCCTGTCCAGCCTGCGCGGCAACATTGGGATGGTGAGTCAGGACGTCACGTTGTTCAACGACACAGTGGCTGCAAACATCGCCTACGGCACCAAAGCCGGGGTACCGGAGGCGCAGATTGCCGCCGCGGCCAAGGCTGCGCACGCGTGGGACTTCATACAGGACATGCCACAGGGATTGCATACGCTGATCGGGGAAAACGGTGTAAAGCTCTCAGGAGGCCAGCGGCAACGCCTGGCGATCGCTCGCACTCTGCTGAAAAACGCGCCGATCCTGATTCTCGACGAAGCAACCTCGGCTCTGGACTCGGAGTCGGAACGCCAGGTCCAGGCAGGATTGGAAACGCTGATGCAAGGTCGTACAACCCTGGTCATCGCCCACCGTTTGTCCACCATTGAGAAAGCCGACCGGATTGTGGTGCTGGAGCAAGGAGAGATCATCGAAACCGGCACGCACCAGGAGTTGCTGGCTCGCGGCGGTGTCTACGCGCGGCTGCATCGCATTCAGTTCGCGGTGGGTGTTCCGCTCGAGAGTCTTACGCCGATTCCGGCGCAGTAAGCGCTTGGACCGCTTAATCGTTCGCGGCGAGATGTTCTGATCGCGAAGAGACTAGTGTGCGCGATCCCAGTTGGGGCCCACTCCCACATCGACAACCAATGGCACCGAAAGCTGCGCGACACCGGTCATCAGTCCAGGCAACTCCTGACGTAGTACGCCCAATTCGCCCTCCGGCACCTCGAAAACGAGTTCGTCGTGGACCTGCAGAATCAGTTTGGTGTCGAGTTGGCGCTCCTGCAGCCAGCGTTGCACCGCGATCATCGCGAGCTTGATGAGGTCGGCCGCGGTTCCTTGCATCGGCGCATTGATGGCCGCGCGCTCAGCCCCTTGCCGGCGCGGACCGCTGGCGCGAATGTCGACCATATAGAGGCGTCGCCCGAACACCGTTTCGACATAACCCAGCTCGCGCGCGCTTTGTCGTGTGCGATCCATGTAGGCTTTGACGCCGGGATAGCGCGCAAAGTAGCGTTCCATGTACTGCTGGGCGGCACTGCGCTCGATCCCGAGCTGTGATGCGAGTCCGAAGGCGGACATGCCGTAGATCAAGCCGAAGTTGATGGTCTTGGCGTAACGGCGCTGCTCGCTCGTGACTTGTTCTCCGGGTACGCCGAAGATCTCGGCGGCGGTCCGCCGATGTACGTCTTCGCCGGAGCGGAATGCCATCAACAGGGTCTCATCCTGAGACAAATGGGCCATGATCCGTAGTTCGACCTGCGAATAGTCGGCCGACAAAATCTGATGTCCAGACGGCGCTATGAAAGCCTCGCGAATCCGCCGCCCCTCGGCGTTACGAATCGGAATGTTTTGCAAGTTCGGCTCATTGCTCGACAGACGCCCCGTCACTGCAACGGCCTGTGCGAAATTCGTGTGCACGCGCCCCGTTCGAGGGTTGACCATGCGCGGCAATTTGTCGGTATAGGTGGACTTCAGCTTGGATAGAGTGCGGTAGTCCAGGATCAAGCGGGCGAGCGGATAGTCCTGTGCGAGCTGCTCCAACACTTCTTCGTCCGTGGACGGTTGTCCGCTCGGTGTCTTCTTCAGCACCGGCAGTTTGTTTTTCTCGAACAGCACCTCTTGAATCTGCTTGGGCGAATTCAGGTTGAACGGCTGGCCCGCGACGCCTTTGGCTTGCTGCTCGATCTCGACCATGCGCTGACCCAGTTCATGGCTTTGCGCGATCAACAAAGCGGAGTCCAGCAGTACGCCGGTGCGTTCCACCTCGTAGAGGACACCCATCACCGGTAGCTCGATCTGTCGATAAATGAACGTGAGCTTCTCATCTGCCTGGATAGCGGGATAAAGCGCACGATGCAGTTGCAGCGTAACGTCCGCATCCTCAGCTGAATACTCGGTCGCACGCTCCAGGCTCACCTGCTCGAACGGAATCTGACCTACCCCCTTGCCTGTCACCTCCGAATAGCTGATTGTCTTCAAACCCAGGTGACGCTCCGCCAGGCTGTCCATGTCGTGCGACTTGTGGCTCTCGAGGACGTAGGATTCCAACAGCGTGTCTTGCGCGATACCTCGCACCCCCACGCCATGGTTGGCGAAGACGTGCATGTCGTACTTCGCGTTCTGAAAGAGTTTGGGTCGCGATGCATCCTCCAACCAGGGCTTAAGGCGACCCAGTGTCGCATCGAAAGGCAGCTGAAGCGGCGCCCCAGCGTAGGTGTGAGCCATCGGCAGGTAGGCCGCCTGGTCGGGCGTGACGCAGAACGAAACGCCGACGAGCTTCGCCGTCAGGGGATCGAGGCTGGTGGTCTCGGTGTCGACACACACCAATTCGGCCCCCCGGATGCGTTCGAGCCATGTATCGAGCTGCTCCGGGGTCAGGATGGTCTCGTATTCACATGCTCGCGGCGGCGCTGCAGGGGTCGGCGAGGTTGTATGCGCTGCTGCCGGAATCGGCTCATCGCCCAGGTCTCGCAACCAGTTGCGGAACTCGTATCGAGTGTACAGTTCTCGAAGCTTTGACTTGTCGTGCGCCGCGTGAGAGAGCTGGTCGATGCTCACTGGAACCAGAACGTCGCGCTTAACAGTCAGCAATTGCTTTGCAGTCGGAATCCAGTCTCGTGCCTTGCGCAGGTTTGCGCCGACCACGCCCGGGATTTCATCTGCATGGGCGAGGAGGTTTTCCAGCGTGCCAAACTCCTGCAGCCACTTCACCGCCGTCTTGGGTCCGACCTTTTCCACCCCCGGGATATTGTCGACGCTGTCGCCGATAAGCGTGAGGTAATCGATGATCTGCGTCGGTTTGATGCCGAATTTTGCCAACACGCCGGCCTCGTCGAAAGTCTCGTTCGACATGGTGTTGACCATGGTGACCAAGGGGTCGACCAGTTGAGTCAGGTCTTTGTCCCCGGAAGAAATCACGGTGCGGATGCCGTCGCGTTCGGCCTGCGTTGCCAGGGTCGCGATGACATCGTCTGCTTCCACGCCGGCGATCTCCAGCAAGGGCCAACCCATCGCGCGGATGCATTCGTGCAGCGGTCGGATCTGGGAGCCTAGATCGTCTGGCATGGAGGGACGGTTGGCTTTGTACTCGGCGTAGAGGTCGTCTCGGAAAGTCTTGCCTTTAGCGTCGAATACGCACGCGCTATAATCCGCCGGCACGTCCTGATGCAGTCGGCGCAGCATGTTCAGTACGCCATAGATGGCGCCGGTGGCTTCGCCGGCTTTGTTGCGCAAATCCGGCAGGGCGTGGAATGCCCGGTACAGATACGACGATGCGTCGACGAGAAGAAGGGTTTTCATTCCGAACGGCTGCCAATGCCCGGCGCGAAAAATGCTCCGCAGTGCGGACGCTGCTGATACGGGTGGATCTTGCCGAGTTCAATAGCCGTTGCGATCGATCCGAACAGACGACCATGAACCGTGGAAACATACTCCCAGCACGCCTGGCACCTGAGGACAAGGTGCAATCGGGCCAGGAAGCGTGGCACCTGTCGGGGATTATCGCAGAATTCCCCGAAGCCTCCGAACGCTTGATGCAACCACTCGAACTCTAGTCGTCACGCTGCCATGTCGGTATTCACAACTGTCACGCCCGACCAGCTCTCGACATGGCTCAAGAACTATTCGATCGGTTTGTTGACCGACCTGCAGGGCATCGCCGCGGGCATCGAAAACACCAACTACTTCGTCACCACGACCCATGGCAGGTTTGTGCTCACCTTGTTCGAGAAACTCAAGCCTGCGGAATTGCCTTTCTATCTCGAGCTGATGGCACACTTGTCCAGCCACGGAATTCCTTGCCCCAAGCCGATTGCAAACCTGCAGAACGCATATCTTGGAACGCTGAATGGTAAACCTGCCGCCATTGCTACCTGTTTGAGCGGTGCACCGGTGTTGGACCCCACTCCCGAGCACTGCGCGCGCGTGGGTGAGGTATTGGCGGAGATGCACTTGTCCGGCCAGACGTACAAAGGTCAATTGGAGAACCTTCGAGGTCCCAAGTGGTGGGCGGGATGCGCACCGGAGATCTACCCGTTTCTTTCCACCGCCGATGCTGAACTGCTACAAAGCGAAATCCGCTTCCAGGCTGGACATCGTCACGATCAACTGCCGCGCGGGGTCATCCATGCAGATTTGTTCCGAGACAACGTCTTGTTCCACGAAGGTACCGTAGGCGGATTCATCGACTTCTACTTCGCCTGCGTCGATGTTCTTATCTACGACGTGGCGATCGCTGTCAATGATTGGTGCTCGACCGCGGATTGCGGGTTGGACCCGGCGCGCACCCAGGCGCTGCTGGAGGCCTATCGCATGGTGCGGCCGCTGACCGATGCGGAGCGCGAAGCGTGGCCGGTAATGTTGCGCGCGGGTGCGCTGCGATTCTGGGTCTCGCGCCTGTACGATTTCCATCTCCCGCGGCCGGGCGCTCTGACTCACGCACATGATCCCGAGCGCTTTCGGGGAATCCTGCTTCACCACGTCAACAACGTACGCCGTCCGTTGTCCCTGTCCGTGTGACTCAAAGGACGCGCATGCTGGTCAGACGTGTGCCGTTCGGCCGCGGATGGCGCTGGATAGTCGAGGCCTTCAGTCTGTTTCGACGCAGCCCGATCATCTGGATCATCTTGAGTGCCCTGTTGCTGCTGATCGCGCTGGGGTTGAATGTCATTCCCGTGGTGGGTGAATACATCCTATACCTGCTCACGCCGCTGTTTATCGCTGGAATGATGACTGCCTGCAGGGATCTGGAAGCGGGTAAGACCATCGAAGTCGGGCACCTGTTTCGCGGCTTCCGGGAGAACACCACACAGCTGATAACGGTTGGCGGAATCTATCTGGTGGGTCAGGTCGTGATTGTCGGCGTGGTCTTGTCCGTGGGCGGAGCAGAGTTGCAGGAAGCGCTGCGGTCGGTGGCCGATGGCCATCCGGAGCAGATCAGCGCTGATGCCGCAAACAGAGTCTCGTTGGCGGTGCTGGTCGGATCGGCCCTGTTCTTGCCATTGGCGATGGCGGTGTGGTTTGCACCTTCGCTGGTGGCTCTCGACAACGTGCTGGCGTTTCGAGCGCTGCAGACGAGCATGCGCGCGTGTCTGGCCAACCTGTTGCCCTTCCTATGCTACAGCGTCATCATGTCCGGTCTGTTGCTGATCGCGATGACGCCGCTGCTCGCCGGACTTCTGTTGTGGATGCCACTGGCGGTCATCAGCACTTACACGAGCTACAAGGATGTTTTCGTTCGAGCGACTGACGAAAACGATATGGCTAGGCCGGCGTGAGTTTGGCGTAATCCAGAGACAGCCACTTGAGCCCGGCCTGACGGAAATTCACCTGCACGCGCGCGTCACTGCCCCGCCCTTCGGCATTGACGATCACGCCGGGGCCGAACTTGGAATGCAATACGTTCTGCCCTACCCTCCATGGTGAGGTGGGCTCGATCGGGAAAGGTCGCCGTGTCGAATTTGGCGGCGAATTTGGTGTGGGCCAAGGCGATGCTGACACGCCAGCTCCGTAGGTCGTAGGCCGGCGGGCGTTGAGGCGCTTGAGCAATCCCTCCGGGACTTCGGAGAGGAAGCGCGAGACCAGGTTGTAGCGCGTCTGCCCGTGCAGCATGCGGCTCTGCGCGATGCTC
>Ga0209048_10003526_pt1 | contig 15173 bp, 14 predicted proteins | sample FrelakmetCRP12CR_FD_187146 | JGI IMG/M metagenome (GOLD analysis project Ga0209048, IMG submission 187146) | Freshwater lake sediment microbial communities from the University of Notre Dame, USA, for methane emissions studies - CRP12 CR (SPAdes)... | ecosystem: Environmental > Aquatic >... | reverse complement strand
TCCAAGGAGCACGTCCGCTCCGAGATCCTGTGCCACGGGCTCGGCGCGCACGTCATGTACCCGCACACGGCGACGGTGCTGGACATCGGCGGCCAGGACACCAAGGCGATCCAGGTCGATCCGAACGGCATCGTCGAGAGCTTCCAGATGAACGACCGCTGCGCGGCGGGCTGCGGGCGCTACCTGGGCTACATCGCCGACGAGATGAACATGGGCCTGCACGAGCTGGGGCCGATGGCGATGAAGTCGACGAAGACGATCCGCATCAACTCGACGTGCACGGTGTTCGCGGGCGCCGAGCTGCGCGACCGGCTGTCGCTCGGCGACAGGCGCGAGGACATCATGGCGGGGCTGCATCGCGCGATCATCCTGCGCGCGATGTCGATCCTCGCCCGCTCCGGCGGCATCCGCAACGAATTCACGTTCACGGGCGGCGTCGCGAAGAACGAGGCCGCCGTCAAGGCGCTCCGGGACCTCGTCCGCGAGAACTACGGCGACATCACGCTCAACATCAATCCCGACTCCATCTTCACCGGCGCGCTCGGCGGCGCGACGTTCGCATGGCGCGCCGTGGTCGAGGAAGGAAAAGTAGTGGAGGCACGGACGTGAGCACGATCCACACCATCGGCATCGACATCGGCTCCGGCGTGGTCAAGACCGTGCTGTTCCGCACGGCGGGCGACCGGCACGAATGGCTCGCCAGGCGCTGCGAGCGCATCCGCCGGCGCGACCCGATGACGCTCGCGCAGGAAGGATTCGACGGCGTGCTCGCCGACGCCGGGCTGACGAAGGCCGACATCGAGTACACGGCGACCACCGGCGAGGGCGAGAACGTCAGGTTCGCCACCGGCCACTTCTACTCGATGACGACGCACGCGCGCGGCGGCGTGTTCCTGCATCCCGGAATCAGGGCCGTCGTCGACATCGGCGCGCTGAACGGCCGCGCGATCTACGTCGACGAGCGCGGGAAGGTGCTGTCCTACAAGATGACGAGCCAGTGCGCGTCGGGGTCCGGCCAGTTCCTCGAGAACATCGCCCGCTACCTCGGCGTCGCGGTCGAGGAGATCGGCGCGCTGTCGAAGACCTCGAAGAATCCCGAGAAGTGCAGCTCGATCTGCGCGGTGCTGGCCGAGACCGACGTGATCAACATGGTGTCGCGCGGCATCGCCACGCCCGACATCCTGAAGGGCATCCACCTGTCGATGGCCTCGCGCATCGTCAAGCTGCTCAAGGTCACCGGGATCAAGGACGGCACGGCGCTCATCACCGGCGGCCTCGCGCTCGACGAGGGCCTGCTCGCCGGGATCCAGGAGGAGATGGTCAGCGAGAAGGTCAACGTGACCGCCGTCAGCCACCCGGATTCGATCTACGCGGGGGCGATCGGCGCGGCGCTGTGGGGGGCGTTCCGGCACGGTAAACTGCGCGAGCTCGAGGCGCGCGCGGCGGCGTAGGGGAGCGGATTCCAATTCTGGCGCAGGCATCGGCCCGCGGAAAGCCGCGTCGTCGGAACCCGGCTCCGAACCCGCGCGCGCGGCTCGGCGCAGGATTCCGGCACGACGGGACGCGACCACAACAGGAGCACCGAAATGGCACTGCTCATCAACGAGAACTGCACGGCCTGCGACGCGTGCAAGCCGGCCTGCCCCAACGAGGCGATCAGCGTCGGCGACCCGATGTACGTAATCGACCCGATGCGCTGCACCGAGTGCGTGGGCGCCGAGGACGAGCCGCAGTGCAAGCTCGTCTGTCCGGCCGACTGCATCGTCCAGAATCCGGACTTCCAGGAAACGCCCGAAGAGCTGATGGCGAAGTACGAGTCGCTGCACGGCTGAGGGGCGCGAGGCGTGGCGCCGCCGGCCGCGGCCGCCGGTGCGCGGGGTCCCTTCGCCAGGCAAGCGCCCGGGGCGCCCCCTCTCCGGCCCGCGCGGCTAGGACGCCGCGGCGGCGCGGCGTCTGCCCCGCACGACCGCGGTCGCCGTGCCCGCGATGAACGCGGCGAGCGCCAGCGCGTTCACGAGCCCGCCCGCGCTCGTCCAGGCGAACTGCCCGGTCGCATCGCCAGCGACCCGCACGACGAGCGAGGCGTGCAGCAGAGCGAGCGGAACGTAGAACGCGGGGTGGTAGGGCACGGCTACGCGCAGCACCGCCGGAAAGATGATCGGCGCGTGCCCGAAGACCATCGAGAACACGAAGCCCAGCGCGAGCGCGTGCAGCGCCGCGTCGTACGAGACCGACCCCGGCGCGAGCCCGCCGGCGGCGACGATGACCGCGCCGCCGATCGCGAGCCAGAGGTAACCCGAAAGCAGGCACACGGCGATGAACCGCGTGAGTCCGCGGTTCCGCACGGTGCGCCGCGCGATGTCCTGCTTGACGAGCCACGCGGACAGCGCGACGAGGCCCCCGCCGAAGACCTGCGGTCCCCATGGTGCGCCGGCGCCGAGCAGTCCGACGACGACGACGGCGAGAATCGCCGCGAACGCGGCCGTGGCGAAGGGCGACGGCGGCAGAAACCGTGACAGTTCGAGGCGCTCGCCGGCGATCGTCAGGATTAGGAAGGCGAGCCACCACGTCACGACGTCGTGGGCAATCGCGCCGCCGGCCCACAGCGCGTTGCCGGTCGACCAGCACAGGGCGCCCAGCGTCAGCGTGAACGTGAAGAGCGCCGGCTGCCGGCGGAACACGTCGATCGTCGCGGCGAGCAGCACGAGGCTTCCGGCGACATACAGCCACGGAGCGACGGCTGCCGCGCCGGCCAGCGCGGCGATCGTGCCGATGCCGGCCGCGAGCGGTCCCGCGTAGGCCCACCGCGCCCCGATCGCCACCGCGCGCTCGAGCGAGATCACGACACCGAAGAAGCCGCAGATCATCAGCGGGCCGTGCAATGCGGAGGCGGACGCTGCTGCGGCGGGGACGCTCCAGCCGAGCCGCGCGAGTCCCGCACCCACGCCGAGAAGAAGCCCGACGAAGCCGAGGATCAGCAGCGGCACGCGGCCGAGGGGCGGCACGCCTCCGGTGCCGGCTGCCGGCTCAGGCGGGCGCGCGGGCGACGGCACGGCCATCGCTCAGCGTGCCCAGCCGAAATGTTCCTTCGCGATGCCGGTCATCCGGTCGGGGGTCCACGGCGGGTCCCAGACGAGGCGGACGTCGACGGTCGCGCCGTCCGGCACGATGGCGCCGACGACATCGCGCACTTCCCCGACGATCATGTCGGCCATCGGGCAGGCAGCGGTGGTCATCGTTACGTCGACGCGGACCGCGTTGGCGTCGACCTCGATCAGGTACACGAGCCCGAGATCGACGATGTTCATCCCGGCTTCGGGATCGTCCACCTGCCGCAGCGCTTCGCGCACGGCGTCGTCATCGGGCATCGGCATGTCGACCCTTCAGTCGAGCTGCCGCACGAACGGGATGCGCTGCGACGGCACGAATCCCACGTCGTATAGGAACCCCAGCAGCGCCAGGTCGCGCGGCGCGACGACCGTTTCGACGCGCTCGATCCGCAGGGCGCCGAGGTTCGCGAACAACTGCGACAAGAGCGCGTGACCGACGCCGCGATGCGCGTAGTCCGGGGCGACGCCGATCGTGTCGATGACGGCCACCGGTTCCGTGCGCCCGAAGTCGCCCAGGTCCGCGCTGGCCATCAGGTAGCCTGCGATCGCGCCATCGAGCCGCGCGGTGAGCGAGACGCGGATTCCCGAGTCGACCATCGCCTCGTCGAGCTTCGCCCGCATGTAGGCCTCCCGGTTGCGGCCGGTGATCGCGCGGTCGATGCGGACGATTTCCGCGAGATCGCCGGGGCCCATCGCCCGCACGTCGGCCAAGTCGCGCGCGAGCCGTTCGAAATGGTTGCCCGACTGTCCGCCGTAGTCGACCTCGCGCGCCCTGTCTTCGCGCTCGGGAAGCGTGACGGGGTCGTCGCGCTCGGGCGTGTACTGGCCGCCCGCGACGCTGCAGTCGACGATGTGGTTGGGCGCCAGCGAGAACCCCGTGGCGTCGAGCCAGCGCAGCATGCCGTGGTCGTTCCACGCGGCCTGCGTGCGCAGGTCGCGGATGCCGTGCCGGCGCGCCCACGCGGCGAGCGCATCGAGGAGCCGGGTCCCGACGCCGTGGCCCTGCCTGTCGCGGCGCACGCCCACGATCTCGAGCCGCAGCCGGGGTTCGCTGACGCCGAACTCGCCTTCCAGCACGCGGGCGAGAATGTAGCCGGCGAGACCGTCCGCGTCGGTCGCGGCGAGCTGTGCGTGCAGCTTCGGCGCGCGCACCGCGGCGGCGAGCCGCCGCTCGATGTACACGCGCCGCGGCCGGCCCTCGATGGCGGCGTCGATGGCGACGACCGCGTCCAGGTCTTCTCGTGCGAGCGCCCGCACGGCGATCGTGGTATCGACGGCAGCGGCCATGGCGTCTTCTCCCTTGTGCGTCTCGTCCGGCGGCGGGCCGTACGGTTGGCGGCCGCCCGGAGGCGGTCCCACGGTTCGTGATGATGGCATGACGCGGGCGGACCGCGCTTCAGCCGGAGGCGTGCGCGAAGGCGAGCTCGCGATCGGCGTCCTCGTCGAGCAGGTCCTCGAGCATCGGCAGCAGCGCCATCGTCTCCTTCTGGATGTGCGCGACCTGCCGCTCCACCAGCTCGAAGGTCGCCCGCTTCAATGCGTCCCAGCCGGCGGCGTCGAGCGTCGCCGCGGACGCGGCGCGTGCGAGCGGCAGCGCTTCGGCCGCCACGGCGCGGATCGCCGCGTGCTCCTCGGTGAGCAGCGCGGCGATGCCGCCCTCGCCGGCGTCGGCGAGCCGCGGAAACAGCTCGCGCTCCTCGAAGTCGAAGTGCCTGCCGATCTCCTGCTCGAGCTGGCCGGCGAGCTCTCCCGCGAGCCTGGCGAGGCCGGCGTCGCCCGCCATCCGGGCGCGGCCGGTGCGCGCGAACGCCGACTCCACGCGACCCAGCAGGTCGAGGCTGGCACGGTGTTCGTCGTCGAGGGCTCGGCTCACCTGGCGCTGGAAGCTCATCGCGGGCTCATTATGGTATTCGGATACCAAAATACCCGACGCAGGCGCCGGGGCCATTGATGCGGGTCAAGACCCCGGCATCGCGGCGGTGCCCGCCGGCGCCTGCGGCCGCCGCATCCGCCGCATCGCGGCAGCGAAGAAGGCGCCGAAGGCGAGCGCACCGGCCGTGCCGAGGGCCGCCGCCGCGCGGATCGCGAGCGCGCTGTCGACGGCGACGGCGAGCGCCAGCAGTGCCAGCGCCGCGAGGTGGCAGGCGAAGTGGATCGCGAGCGGCCGCGCAGCGGTCAGCGCCGACGGGGTCGGCGGCAGGCCCCTGCCGCGGGTGCCGACCTGACCCGCGTGCATCGACGCGAGGAACGGCACGATCCGCTGCAGGATTCCGAGCAGGAACGTGAGCAGCCAGCCGCCGATCACGACGACCCCGAAGCTCGTCGCGAGGCCGTCGACCGGCGCGTCGAAGACGAGCGCCAGTGCGAGGAGAAGGCTCGCGACGAGCATTGCCCAGGCGACACGCACGAGCGTGAACGACCGGCCGAGATGCCGGCGCATGCCGGTGCGGAGCGCCGTCGTCATCAGGTGCAGATGCAGGGCCACGGAGGCGAGCCCCGCGGCGGCCGCGGCGGTGCGCAGCGCGACGGGGGCGAAATCCAGAGCGGCCGCGCCGGCCAGCAGCAGCGCGAGGACGGCGAGCGCGAACGACGCCCACGCCGGGCGCTCCGCAGGCGCTGCCGAGAGCGCGTACATCGGGACCAGGATGTAGGAAAGGCCGAGCGCCAGCATTCCCATGAATCCGTAAGCCGCAAAGACGACGTGCAGGCCGATAACCGTCGCGCGGTCGAGCGTCGGCGCCCCCGCGTACGCGCCGGCCAGCGCCAGCGCGGTCGCGAGGACGATGGCGAGCGACGCGAGCGCAGCCCAGCCGTGCGCGACGACGACCGGCATCCCCTTGGCGCCGACCAGATTGCGCGCGAGCAGCGCGGCGTAGATGCCAAGCGCCGCCACGACCGCTACCGCGCCCGCGGCGAGGGCGGTGACGGCCCCGGTGCCCATTCCGAGCGCGGTCATCGCCACGCCGGGCGTATACAGCCACCAGATCGCGGCGGGCCAGCGCTCGCTGCCCACCGACCGCCGCGTGGCGACCGGCAGCAGTTGCAGGCTCGCGCCGATGGCGCTCATCGCGAGCACGCCGAGCGTGACGAAATGCAGGACGACGAGCGGCCAGCCGAGCCCGCCCGCGAATCGCGGCGTCGCGTCCGCGCCGATGAACAGCGCGATCCATGCGCCGACATGGAAGATGACCGCGGCGCCGAAGAAGCGGAACGGAATCGACGGGCGAAGGAGGCGGCTTCCCGCCATGGCCGGGAAAATCGGGGTCAGACTCGACTTTCCTGCGGCCGCCTCCTTCATCCTTGGCCGTTCCGGAAAGTCGAGTCCGACCCCACTTTGCGGAGCTTCAGCCGGACCTCACCCGGTGCGCCGTCGATGCGCTCGACGGTCCAGCCGCGCTCGGCGAGCTCGCCGTAGAGCATCACCGGGTCGCGCTCGTGGTGGACGATCACCGGCGTGACGCCGCCGCCGATCGACTCGATCAGCGCGACGATCGCGACGAGCGGGCCGGGGGGCGCGAGACCGCGGACGTCGATGTGGAGTCCGTCGGCGTCGGTCCAGTGCTTGCCCTGCGCGCCGGCGTTCACGCAGGGCCACCGGCATCGCGCGATGGCGATGCCGCAGCGAGCTCGCGCACCAGCCGCTGCGCGATGACAGCCGCGACCTGGCGGCGGTAGTTGGAATGCGTGGCCGTCGTCCGCATCGGGCTCACCTGCTGCTGCACGAGCTTGCCCAGCCGGGCGAGCATCTCGTCGGTGACCGGAGCGCCGGCGAGCGCGTCCGCGCCGTCGAGCAGGAAGGGCCGGGCATTCGTTCCGGTCAGAGCGATCCGGAGCCCGGTGAGCCGGTCCCCGCTCATTTCGACGCGCGCGGCGACGCCGGCCAGCGGAAAATCGATCGCGCCGCGGGCGCGCGCCTTGCGATAACCGGCCCGCGCGTTCGCCGGTTGCGGCGGCACGTGCACCGCCGCGACGATGTCGCCCGGCGCCAGCGCCAGGTGCCGTGCGCCGTCTTCCACGTAGAGGTCTGCAAGCGGCAGCCGGCGCGTGCCGCTCGTCCCCGCGATCGCCACGACGGCGCCGAGCGCGAGCAGCACGGGCGCGAGGTCGCCGGAGAACGCCGCGTGACAGCGCTTGCCCTGCGGCGCGACATGACAGACGTCGCCGCCGTGCTTCAGGCAGAAGTCGTTCGCGCGACGCCACCACTCGCTCTGGTTGTAGAACACGCACCGCGTATCGAGGCACAGGTTGCCCCCGAGGGTCGCGGCCGTGCGATGTCCCGGCCCGGCGACGGCGGCCGCCGCCTCGGCGAGAACCGGCAGCGCCCGTCGCAGCGTGTCGTCGCACAGGATTCGCGCGAGCGTGACGCCGGTCCCGATCGTCGTGCCGTCGCGCGTGACGGCGATCGCGGAAAGCTCGGCGATGCCGGCGAGATCGACGAGCGCGGACGGTGCGCCGAGGCCGTCGCGCAGGTTCGGCAGGAGGTCCGTGCCGCCGGCGAGCGGGCGTGCGCCGGGCGTCGCCGCGAGCAGCGCCGTCGCCTCGGCCAGCGTCGCGGGCCGTTGCAGCGCGAAGGGCGCGATGCGTTCCATGCCTACGCAACGGCCGGGCCGCGCGCCTTGCGCAGCCGATCCGTTCGACGCCGCGCAATGATCGCTTCCAGCAGCCGGTCGGGGGAGGCGGGCAGCTCGGTGAGGCGCAACCCGATCGCGTCGGCGATGGCGTTGGTGAGCGCGGGCAGGAAGCCGGACAGCGAGCCCTCGCCGGCCTCCTTCGCGCCGAACGGGCCGTTCGGGTCCTGCGCCTCGACGATGAAGACGTCGATCGGCGGCGATTCGACGATCGTCGGCACGCGATAGTCGAGCAGGTTGGCGCGCAGCGGCAGGCCTTCGTGGTACTGCGACTCCTCGGACAGCGCCTGGCCCATCCCCATCCACACCGAGCCCTGCACCTGGCCCTCGACCGCCAGCGGGTTGATCGCGCGTCCGCAGTCGTGCGCCACCCAGACGCGCTCGACCGCGACCATCCCGGTGTCCTCGTCGACGCGCACCTCGACGACCTGCGCCGCGTACGAGAACCCCGCGCTCGAGCCCACCGCCGCCCCCTTGAACCGCCCGCCCTGCGTCTCGGGCGGCGTCGACCACGTCCCCTTGATCGTCAGCGTGCCGGCATCCTCGAGCGCCGCGGCGACGACTTCCTTGTAGGTCAGTGCGCGGTCGGTGCCGGCGACCCCGTAGCGCTCGCCTTCGCACGTGACGTCGGCCGGCGCGACCTCGAGCTTGCGCGCGGCCGCGTCGATCAGCACGCGCTTCAACTCGGTCGCCGCGGCGATCGCCGCATTGCCGACCATGAACGACACCCGCGACGAGTACGAGCCGTTGTCCTTCGGCGTGACGCGGCTGTCGTTGGCGACGACCGTGACGCGCGGGAGGCCGAGCCCCGTCACCTCCGCCACCGTCTGCGCGATCAGCGTCGAGCTGCCCTGTCCGATGTCGGACGCGCCGGTCAGCACGGTGACGCCGCCGTCGAAGTCGAGCTTGAGGTTGATCACCGCGTGCGGCTCGCCCGTCCAATGCACCGGCTTCGCGGAGCCGCTCACGTAGTGCGAGCACGCCATCCCGAGGCCGCGGCCGCGCGGGAGCCTGCCGCGACGCGTCGGCCAACCGGACGCCCGCTCGACGATGTCGAGGCATTCCGGCAGCCCGTAGGAATTCACCTGCAGGTCGTTGATCGTGCGATGGGGGACCGGCAGCAGGTTCGCGCGGCGCAGCGCGAACGGGTCGAGCCCGAGCTCCTGGGCCATCGCGTCGAGCGTCGCCTCGAACGCGTGCCGCACGTCGACCGAGCCGTGGCCGCGCATCGCGCCGTTGGGCGGCGTGTTGCTGTAGACGCGCAGGCCGTGGTACTTGCACGCGGGCAGGCGATAGAGCGCGTGCAGCAGCGCGCCGGCATAGAGGATCGTCACGAGCCCGTAGCCGGCGTAGGCGCCGCCGCGCTGGACGACCTCGCAGTCGACGGCGGTGATCTCGCCCGTGCGCTTCAGTCCGATCTTCAGCCGCACGTCGGTCTCCGGCCGGCCGCGGTGCGTCAGGAACGTCTCCTCGCGCGAGAGCTCGAGGGCCACCGTGCCGCCGGCGGCGCGCGCAAGCAGCGCGGCGATCACCTCGAAGTTCAGCGTTTCGGTGCGATGGCCGAAGCCGCCCCCGACGAATGGCTTGACCACGCGTATCCGCGACTCGTCCATCCGCAGGCAGCGCGCGAGCGCGAGGTGCACGTAGTAGGGTACCTGCGTCACAGAGTGCAGCGTCAGCCGGTCGCGCTCGGCATCGTAGTCGGCGAGCGCGGCGTTCGGCTCCATCATCGCGTGCGAGACCTCGGCGTAGTGAAAGTGCTCCTCGCGCACGAGATCCGCGGCCGCGAAGCCGGCTTCGACGTCGCCGAACGCGTGATCGACCTCGCGCTCGATGTTGCCGGGCTTGTTCGCGTGCAGCGGCGCCGCGTCGGGCGCGCGTGCCGCCCCCGCGTCGAAATACGCCGGCAGCGGTGCGATGTCGACCTCGATGGCCGCCAGCGCGGCGCGGGCGGCGACGTCGTCGTCGGCGGCCACCGCCGCGATGGGTTCCCCGCGATACCGGACGTGCTCGCGGGCCAGCGGAAACTCGTTCTGCGCGACCGGGATGACCCCGTAGGCGACGTCGCAGTCGGCGCCGGTGATCACCGCGCGCACGCCGGGCAGCGCACGGGCACGTGCCGTCCCGATGCGCCGGATCTCGCCGTGCGCGACCGGGCTCCGCAGGATCGCGCCGACCAGCGCGCCCGGGGCGGGCAGGTCCGCCGTGTAGCGTGCCTGGCCGGTCACCTTCTCGACGCCGTCGATCAGCGGCTGACGGACGCCGATGGCGGCGCCGGCGTGGGGGGCGGTGGTCCCGGTCGTCATCGTGCCGCCCGCGATGCGACGGCGCCCGACACGCGCGCGTCGACGACCGCCTGCACCGACTCGATGATCTTCACGTAGCCGGTGCAGCGGCACAGGTTGCCGGACAGCGCTTCGCGAATCTCCGCTTCGCCGGGTGCCGGGTTCTTCCGCAGCAGCGCCTCGGCCGCCATGATCATGCCCGGCGTGCAGAAACCGCATTGCGCGCCGAGCTTCTCGTGGAACGCCGCCTGCAGCCGGCTCATGCGCCCGTCGGTCGCCAGCGCCTCGATCGTCTCGACGCGCCGGCCTTCGCAGCGCGCGGCGAGCGTGATGCACGCGAGCCTCGGTTCGCCGTCGACGAGCACCGTGCACGCGCCGCACTCGCCGCCGTCGCAGCCGCGCTTCGTGCCGGTCAGTCCGAGTGCCTCGCGGAGGTAGTCGAGCAGCGCCGTGTGATCGGCGACCGCGTCCTCGCGGTGCCGGCCATTGACGGTCAGCGGGACGACGCGCTTGGCCACGTGTTCCGCGTCAGCGCGCCCGCGCGTCGCGGACCGGCAGGTGCGCGAGCGCGAAGCCCTGGTTGAACCCGGCGCCGGTGACGAGCGTGTACTTGACGTAGGCGCCTGCCGCGGCGGCGGCGAGACCGGCGAGCGCGGCCAGCCACGCGGTGTCCCGTCCCGAGACCACTCCCAGCGCGATCGCCGCGATCACCGCGAGCGGCAGGAGCGTACCCGCGAGCTGCAGCACACGTCCTGCGCGGTCGAGCGCGCCGCGGGCGCCGTGCGCAAGCGCATCGGCCAGGCGCCGGCGGTATGCGAGCCACACGACGATGCGCAGGAGGACCAGCGCGCCGAGGCCGGTCAGCAGCCAGAGCGTGCCGGTGCCGTGCCAGGGGTTCGCGGCGAAGAAGATCCCGCCGCCCTCGGCGAGCCCCGTCGTCACGACGAGCGGCACGAGCAGCGGTTCGCGCCAGGCCGGAATGCCTTTGGCCGCCTGCAGCAGGCGGGCCTGGCAGGTGACGAACGCGAGGGCCAGCAGGGCGGCGACCCACACGAATCCGGGCACTCCCATGGCAGCGGCGAGTCCGGCCGGAAACAGCAGGGCCGACGTCCACGCTTCGCGCCCCATCCACGAGGTGAGCGGATTGCGGAACACGTTGAGCGCGCGCAACGGCCGGCCGAGCTCCAGCGACACGCAGAACAAGCCGAGGCCGACCAGGGCGAGCCCGGCGAGCATCAGGGAGGCGAGCGCAGCCCCACCTGCATCGGAGAGTGCGGCGAACACGATCAGCCCGCTGCCTGCACCGCCGCAGACGAAGTTGCCTGCCGCGCGAGCGTCCCAGCTCGTCTGCTGCCACGGATCGGGACCGTAGGGAGCGTAACCGCCCGGCGGATATGTCATAACTGCTCCCTCGCGCTGCGCGCGGTCCCTCCGAAAGGGACATCGCCTTCCTTGGGGCGGCCCGGCGGAAGGCTCATGACCTCGCCTCCTTCGCGTCCCAGATGTAATAGAAACCGGGGCCGGTGCCGAGCTCTTCGTGCATGCGGAAATGCTCGGTCCGGGCGACCAACTGCGATACGTTGCTCGCCGGGTCGTCGAGATCGCCGAACTGCAGCGTCTGCGTGATGCAGGCGTTCACGCATGCGGGCGTCGCCTCGGGATCCACGCCGGGCCGCAGCCCCTTCGCGAGTCCGTCGTCGATGCGGTCGACGCAGAACGTGCACTTGGTGGCCACCGCGAGGCGGGCGTCGTCGCGGCGCTTCGTCTCGTTCTCCATCGGCTTGTCGTAGGCGAAGGCGGCGCGCAGCGTCCTGTGGCGCGCCTGGTAGGGGCAGGCCACCGCGCAGTACGCGCAGCCGATGCACAGGTCGTAGTCGATCGTGACGATGCCGTCGGCGCGCTTTCGTGTCGCATGGGTTGGGCAGACGTCCCGGCACGGCGGATCGTCGCAATGCTGGCATCCGACGGGAACGAACGCACGACGCACGTCCGGGTACTCGCCGAATTCCATGTCGAGGACGCGCCGCCACTGCACGCCCGGCGGCGTGGCGTTCGCGTGCCGGCACGCGGCGGTGCACGTCTGGCAGCCGACGCACCGGCGGAGGTCGGCGACCATCGCCCAGCGCGTCATCGGGCGGTCTCCCTGTTCCGGCGGCGCGAACTCGCCACGGAGCCGCGTCGAGCGCGGCCGCGATTCGCCTTGTCGTCGATCCCCGCGCGGCGCGCGGGGCCCCTCGCCGAGCGGCTCACGCGGCTTTCCCCATCGGCGCGATCCTGACGCGCACGACGTCGGCGCCGGACCCGGTGGCGTCGGTGAGGTCCAGCGACATCGTCGACAGCGAGTTCATGCTGGGCATGCCGAAATCCCGCGTGAACGGCGTCGCCCAGTGGTCGAACTGGCCGAGCAGGAGCAGCGTGTCGGGCCGGATGCCCTGCCGCAGCACGGCGCGCCCGCGCACCTTGTGCAGCGGCGTGGCGATTTCCACCTGGTCGCCGTCGCCGATGCCGAGCCTGCGCGCGGCTTCCGTGTTGATGATCACCCCGCGATGGCCCTTGACGTTGTCGGCGACCTCTTTGATGAGCTGCATCCCGACGTTGGCGCCCCACGCGTACTGCATGCTGCGCGCGGTGAGCAGCCAGAACGGATAATCGCGGGGTTCGCCGCCGGCCTTCACGAGCGACGCGGTCCACGGCGCCGTGAAGTCCTTCCACACGGGAAGCGCCTGGTACTCGGCGAGCTGCTTGTCCCACCAGTGCATGTCGTGCTCGTGCAGCCGGCGGCCGAGCTCCGCGCCGATGCGCTGCAGGCGCTCCTGGTACGGCAGCTCGAAGCGCAGGCGCTTCGCGGCGAGCGTGGGGAAGAGATACCACTTGGTCTGCGAGAACGCCTTGGTCGCGAGCCCGTTCTCCTTCCACCAGGCGAGGTCGTGCTCCTCCCTGCCGCCGGTGAGCTCGGCGCTCGCTGCGCGGCAGACCGCGTCCCAGATGATTTCCGGCGCGTGCGCTTCGTCCGGCCGCAGCGAGTGGTCCCGGTGCTCGCCCTTGAGCGGCACCCCGGCCGCGCCCTTGTTGATCGCGCCGTTGTACTTCTCGAGGAGACCGGTCCGCTGCGCGAGCTCGGTCGCGATGGCGGTGAAGTCCCGGGCCTCGCCGCGCGTCGCGACGGCGGGCTGGCGCAGCGCAAAGCCCTGCCGGTGCCAGAACTGCTCGACGAACTTCGACCCGCCGATCCGGATCAGCTGCAGGCTCTCGAGGTCGGTCGCCTCCGGCAGCAGCACGTCGGCGTAATGGTTGGTCTCGTCGCGGGTGTACGCGAAGGCGACCATGAACGGGAAGCGCGCCATCTTCTGCCCGAGCGCCTGCGTGTCCCAGAATGAGATCGCGGGATTCGTCCGGTAGACGATCCAGACGTCCGGCAGCGTGACGCGCGGCAGGCCCTTCGGCGTCTCGTCGAGGAACATCCACGAGAAGTGCGTCGGCCCGAGCGCCTGGCTCCACGGCCCGTTCGCGGCGAGCGGCACCATCGTGCGGTACGCGTTGCGGATGTTCGGATTCGGCGACCAGTGTTCCTTGTCGGTCGGATTGAGCGGGTAGTCCATGAAGCCGTCGGGTCCCGGCAGCACGCTGTCCACACGCGCCGGCACCTGGCGATTCAGGCGCACCGTCGTCCCGAGCGTACCGCCGGGCACCTCGAGGCCGCCGACGAGCGCGGCGAGCAGCGTGCGCGCCCACACGCATTCGAAGCCGCCCCAGCCGTTGTTCACGGTCTTGCCGAGGCTCACCGAGACGGGACGGTAAGGCATGCGCACGCCCTCGATCTCGATCGTCTCACCGACGCGGGCGTGCTCGACGAACTCGTTCGCGATCCGCCGGATCGTCCCCGCCGCGACGTCGCAGATCGGTTCGGCCCACTCCGGCGTGTACTGTGTCATGTGCGCGACGAGCCGCGAGAATCCGGTCTCGCCCTCGAGCCGTCCTTCGCCCAGGACGTCGCCGTCGGGGCCGATCTCGACGGCGTCGGCCGCGAACCGGCCCTCGAGCGCCTCGGCGGTGTCCGGCGCGTCGTAGGGAGCGGCGGCGCCGCGGGCGGTGTCCCACACCAGCGGCTTCCGGGTCTGGCGGTCGCGCAGGTAGTACCCGCCCGGCCCGACCAGGTACGGCGAGGCGGTGTAGCGCGCGAGGAACGCGACGTCGAGCCGCGCGCGCGGAATCTCGTGCAGCAGCACGTGGACGAGCGCGTAGAGAAACGCGGCGTCGGTCTTCGGCTTGATCGGCACCCATTCGGCGGAGCAGGCGCCCGTGACCGAGAGGTGCGGCTCGACCTGCACCCGCTTCATGCCACGCACCCGTGCATTGGCGTGGCGCCAGACGCCGACGACGCCGCCGGAGGCCTCGACGTTCGCGCCGCAGGAGATCAGGTAGTCGCAGTGCGGCGTGTCCGGCGACACTGTGAACGCGCGGTGCCAGAATTCGCCGAAGAGGTGCTCCGAGTGGTAGCACTTAACGCCCTGGCCGGAGCCGAAGCCCATGTCGACCGGCCCCCACGCGCCGAGGAAGGCGGGGAACGTCCCCATGTAGGACTGCGGCGTCCCGGCCCCGCCGAGGCTCACCGCGAGCCGCGGATAGCCGGACGCGTCGAGCACGCCGTCGGCGCGGATCGCGTTGAGCTTCGCGGCCACGAGATCGAGCGCCTCGTCCCAGGAGATCGGCACGAAGCCCGGGTCCTCGTCGCGGCCCTTCTTCGGGTTCGTGCGCTTCATCGGCGTCAGCACGCGGTGCGGGTTGTAGGTCTTTTGCACCAGCCCGTATGCCTTGACGCAGACCTTGCCTCCGCCGGGGTGCACGTCGGCCGCGCAGAAGTTGGGCTCGACCTCGGTCGCCACGCCGTCGACGACTTTCACCGTCAGCAAGTCGGGCCCCGCGACGCACTGGTAGCAGTACGTCGGCACGTGCCGCGTGCGGCTCGCGACTTCGCTCATCTGCCTCCTCCGGACGGCCTGCATGCTCGACCCGCGTGCGCCGTGCGGTCCGCGGATCCCGGCGAACGGGTTGAGACTTCGCCGATATCCGGCTAATCTGGCATCGGAATGCGGGTTTTGGTTTGATGTGCATCATTCTTTTGTCGGAGCGGGCCGTGGCGGCGAGGCGGG
>Ga0209048_10003525_pt1 | contig 15175 bp, 12 predicted proteins | sample FrelakmetCRP12CR_FD_187146 | JGI IMG/M metagenome (GOLD analysis project Ga0209048, IMG submission 187146) | Freshwater lake sediment microbial communities from the University of Notre Dame, USA, for methane emissions studies - CRP12 CR (SPAdes)... | ecosystem: Environmental > Aquatic >... | reverse complement strand
GTGGGGTGGCCTACGGGGCTTGAACCCGCAACCTTCGGAGCCACAATCCGATGCTCTACCGATTGAGCTAAGGCCACCGCGGTCGCAACGCGCGGCACGGCCAAAGCCGGCCCGCGGGACTGGCGGAGTATACGCGAGTCAAGGGTGGAGGAGCGCCGGGCAGGTCGCCGACGCCGTTGGACGCGGTGCCGGGCGTCTCCTGCCCGGGTCAGCCCGGGAGGGGCCCAAGGACCCCTTCGTCGTACGCCCAGCCATCGATGTCGGGCGGGTCGTAGCCAAGGATCGTCAGCGAGTGCCTGATCTGCGCACGGTGCTCACCGCCGTGATCAAGCGCCTGGATGAAGAAGGTGATCGCGCGGATCACCGCCAGCTCGCCCTGGTGGGTTGCCATGACGACCGCATCGGGCGGCGTGACTTCCGCGAGCTCGATGAGCGCTGCGGCGGACGTCGCAGCCCGACTCCGCAGGTCGCGCACCGACGGCGCCAGTGCCTCCGGCGGGACGGGCCGATCGATGCCGCCGGCCGCATCCGGTCCGGGTGCAATCTCGCCGCGCAGGCCGCGGACATAGCGCTCTTCTGCCTCCACGAGATGACGGAGCGTGGCGCCAAGACCCCCGAACGTGCCCTGCACGAGGAACTCCAGGTGGTCGGCGGGAAGCGCCTCGCAGGCCGCGAGCACGCGGTCCGAGGCCCACGCATGGTGGCGGAAGAGCGCGACGAATCCTGCATCCATGCAGGGAAATATACCGATCGCGGGGACCCCGTGGCGGGCGCGATCCGCCCATACCCACCGGGACCACCCACGTCCCCAGCGGACCGCACAGGACTACAGTGGCCCCAGTGGCGGACCATCGCCCGGGGTGACCGGAGGCCGCCGGGCACCTACGGTTGCCGTACGCCATGCACCTCACCGTCCTTCCCAGGCCCGCCGCCCGCGCCCATCTCGCGCTGATGCTCGCCGTCGCGCTGGTCGCGACGAGTGCGGGCATCCTGGGGCTGCCCAGCCGCGCGCTCGGCTGGAGCGACGACTCGTTTTCGTCCACGTCCGAGCAGCAGCTCTTCGCGCTGACCAATCAGGCGCGCGCCAGCGCCGGCCTCCGGACACTCGGCTGGGATTCCGCGCTCGCCGGGGTCGCGCGCTGGCGCTCGGAGGACATGGCGACGCACGACTACTTCAGCCACTCCATCCCGCCGGGGGGCGGGACGGTCTTTGACGTGCTGACCCAGAAGGGGTACTGCTGGAAGGCGGCCGGCGAGAACATCGGCTGGAATGACTACCCCGACGACGAGGCGACGCAGGTCGTCCAGAACGACTTCATGAACTCCCCGGGTCACCGCTCCAACATCCTTGGATCGGCCTGGGACGTCGTCGGGATCGGCGCCTACAAGCTGGCCGATGGGCGCAAGTTCTGGACGGTCATCTTCGCGGACAAGTGCGGCAGCACCCCGACGCCCGACAGCACGCCGAAACCGAGCCCCACACCGACGCCCGCCCCCACGCCGACGCCCGCGCCGACCCCGACGCCCGACAGCACGCCGAAGCTCGCCCCCACGCCCGCCCCCACGCCCACGCCCGCGCCGACGCCCGCGCCGACCCCGGTGCCCGCGCCGTCCGTGACCCCGACCCCGACGTCGACTTCCGCCCGGACACCCGGGTCCAGCCCAGCCGCGACACCCACGCTCGAGGCCACCCCGACGCCTCTACCGACCCCGATGGCGACCCCGACGCCCTCGCCGACGCCTGCCGGCGATCCACGTGGCGCCGCGTCCGCCGCCGGCCAGCCGGGTGGGGAGGCGCTGCCCGACGGCGTTTCGCTCCGGGTCCGCGACCCCGCTCCCTCGCAGGGCCTGGTGGGCGGGCTGCTCGGCGGCCTGCTCGCGTTGATCCTCGGCGCCTGAAGCAGGATTGCCCCAGCCCGGGGCCTCCCATGCCTCGTCTACACTCCGCGCCATGCTGACCGAACCCAATCGCGGCCCTGGAGTGCGCTGATGTCGCCGATCCTGGAGGCACGCGACGTCACGAAGCGGTATCGCCTGGGCGCCGGCGACGTGGATGCCCTGCGCGGCGTCTCGCTGGCCGTGGAGCCCGGCGAGTTCGTGGCATTCATGGGGCCGTCCGGCTCCGGCAAGAGCACCCTGCTGCACCTCCTGGGCGGGTTGGACCGACCCACGTCCGGCGACGTCGTGCTCGACGGGGCGCTCGTGAGCCGACTGTCGGACGACGCGGCAACGAAGCTCCGTCGCGAGAAGACCGGTTTCGTCTTCCAGTTCTTCAACCTCGTCCCGCTCCTGAGCGTCTGGGAGAACGTGGCGCTCCCATTCACGATTGCCGGCGAGGACGCCCGCCGCGGCGAGCACGCGGCGGCGATCAGCGCCGCCCTCGCCTCCGTCGATCTCGTGGGCAAGGAGCGCAACCGGCCCGACCAGCTCTCTGCCGGCGAGCAGCAGCGCGTGGCGCTGGCGCGCGCGCTCGTCCGACGGCCCGCGCTCCTCCTGGCGGACGAGCCGACCGGGAACCTGGACTTCGCGACCGGCACGGAGATCCTGGATCGTCTCTGGCGCTCGTGCCACGAGGGCGGCCAGACCGTGGTCCTCGTCACGCACGATGCAAAGGCGGCCGCCTACGCCGACCGGGTCTACGTCCTGCGCGACGGGTCGCTCCGCGATCAGATCCGGCTGGGCCGGCGCGAGGATCACGGGGCGGCGCCGCTGATCGCGCGACTCGCCGACCTCGGCCTCTGACGCGTGCGCGCCCTCGACGCGCTGGCTCGCCGGACCCTGGTCGCGAGGCCGCTCCGCACGATCCTCACGATCGTCGGGATCGCCCTGGGGGTCGGGGTCCTGGTCGCGGCCGTCGTCCTCGACGCCGGCCTGGACGCGGCCGCCGAGCGGAGTGTTCGCGACCAGCTGGGGCGCTCGGATCTCCGCGTCGCGGCCTTCGAGGAACGCGGCCTCTCCCCGGCGTCGCTGGCTGCCATCTCGACCACGCCGGGAGTCGCGGTCGTCGCGCCGGAGCTTGAGCGGCGGACCTATCCGCTCCCGGATCCGCGCCCGGGTTCCAGCCTGCCCGTGCCGGTGACCGTGATCGGCGTCGACCCGGTGGCCGATGCCGCGCTCCACGACCGGCCGCTGGCGAGCGGCTCGCCGCTGCCCGCGGTGGGTGGCGCCGTGGCCGTGGTCTCGGACGCGCTCGCGCGTGCCGACCGGCTCGCCGTCGGCGACACGATCACGCTCAACGGATCCGAGGCCGGCCCGCGGTCGTTTCGCGTGTTCGGGATCCTGGCAGCCGTCCCCGGCGACCCGGACCCGGCCGGTCGGAGCCTCGTCGTGCCGCTCCAGGCCGCGCAGGCGCTTTTCGGCACGAATGCCGTCAGCCGCGCGGACCTCGGCCTCACCCCGGGCAGCGACCTGGTCGCCGTGACAGCGGCGCTCGAGCGACGGCTCTCCGCGGAGCCGTACACCCTGACGACTCCCGGCGAGCTGATCGCCGACCTGCGTGCGTCCACCGCGGACTTCCGGGCCATGATCGCGCTGGTGGCGGCCATCTCGCTCTTCGGCGGAGCCTTCCTGATCTTCAACACGCTTGCAATGACGGTTGCCGAGCGTGCCCGCGACGTGGGGCTCCTGCGCGCGGCCGGCATGACTCGCCGCCAGGTGACGCTGCTCGTGCTGATCTCTGCCGGGCATCTCGGGGTCGCGGGAGTTGCCCTCGGATTGGTGGCCGGGGTCGGGCTCGCCGCCGCGGTCACTGCGTACGTGTCGCCGGGCGGGGGCGTCCTGGCCATCCGCGAGCTCGTGATCCCGCCGGTTGGGCTGCTCCTCGGCGCGCTGATGGGCTTCGGCGTGACGATCGCTGCCGCGCTTGAGCCCGCCCTGCGGGCAGCGCGAATCTCGCCGGTCGCCGCACTCACCGCGCGGCTCGAACAGACCACGATCCTGCGCGCCCGCCTGCGTTGGCTGACCCTCGTGTTCGCCGTGGTCGGGGTCGCGGGGATCGCGCTCTGGCCCGGCGCCGCGGATGGGAGCACCGGGTTGCTTCGACCGCTCGCGGTGTACGGGCTGTTGCTCGGTGTGGCGCTCGCCAGCCCCTTCCTCGTCGGTCCGCTGGGCGTGCTGGTCGGGGCGCTCGCCCGGCCGTTCATGCCCGCCGAAGAGCGCCTGACCCGCAGCGCCATCGTCCGCGACCCGAGTCGCACCGCGCTGACGGTCGGCGCGCTGGCGATGGCGCTCGCGGTTCTCGTGGCGCTCGGCGGCGTCGCCGCGACGACCCGGCGGGCCGCCACGGCCTGGCTGACCGACGTCGTCCCGGGCGATGCGCTCCTCACGTCGGTCCGCCCGGTGGCACTCAACGAGCCCCAGCTGGCCGACCTCGCGGCCGTGCCGGGGGTGGCGCGGCTCAGCCCGATCGGACGCTTTGCGGTGGCGGTGGGCGGGCAGCGGCTCGACGCCGCCGCCGTTGTCGGCGCTGATCTCCTGGCGGACGGCCGGCTCATGCTCACGGCCGGGGACCGCGCGGTCGCCCTTCCCGCCCTCGACGCCGGTGGCGCCGTCATTCTCCCGGCGGCCGTGGCGGATCGGCTGGGCCTGCCGCTCGGCGCGTCGCTCCAGGTCCTCACCGGCCGCGAGATCGTGGCGCTCCGCGTCGTGGGGATCGCGGCCCGGACCATTCCGGGGACGGCGGGTGAGGCCGTCCTCGTTGGCTGGCCGGACGCGACGAATCGGCTGGGCGCGCTGGGCGCCGACTTCTTCGCGGTCCGGTATGCGCCGGGACAGTCGGCAGCCGCGGCCGCCGCGCTCGAGCCGCTGGCGCGCGCAAACGCGCTGGAACCGGCACCCCTGCAGGCCATCGCGGGGACCATCGGGGCGTCCGTGGACCGCCTCTTTGCGCTGCTGACCGCCCTTGCTGCGGTCGCCCTGGTCGTGGCCGGGCTGGGGATCGTCAACACGCTGACGATGAACGTGGTGGAACGGGTTCGCGAGCTGGGCTTCCTGCGGGCGGCCGGCCTCACCCGGCGCCAGGCCCGGCGGCTCGTGATGCTGGAGGCGGCGATCCTCGGGGCCGTCGGCGCGATCATCGGGGTCGTCGCGGGGATCGTCGCGGGGGCCATCCTCGCCGCGCCGGGTGCGGGCGCCGGTGTCACGTACGATCCCGGTTGGGGGAGCATCGCCCTGGCCCTCGTGGGCGGCGTGGCGCTCGCAGTCGTCGCTTCCGCCTGGCCTGCGAACCTTGCCGCCCGCATCGAGATCGTTCGCGCCATCCAGTACGAGTAGACTCCGGGTGCGCGGTCGTCCCGGCCGCCACCGGAGGTGCAGATGACGCTCGCCACACCCCGCCTCAACCGACTCCCGGCGGGCGAGCGTGGAATCACGATCGGGGATTTCCTGGTCCCGATCGCGATCGGAGAGCGGATCAGCGAGCGGGCCCGCCACCTGGCGCTGATCGCGATCGGTGCCTTCCTCATCGCGCTGACCGCGAACCTCCAGGTCGTCCTCAATGGCCAGACGGTCACGCTGCCGGGAGACATCCGGGTCACGCTGCCCGTCTCGCCGGTCCCGATCACCGCCCAGACGTTTGCGGTCCTCCTTGTCGGCGGCGCGCTCGGCTTCCGGCGCGGCGTGATGTCGGTGGGCCTCTACCTGGTGCTGGGGCTGGCCCTCCCGGTCTACGCCGGGAGCGCATCCGGGATCAACACGTTCGTGGGTCAGGAGGCCGGCCGCTGGGTCCTGGGCGCTACCGGTGGCTACCTGCTGGGATTCCTGCTGGCCGTCGCGCTTGTCGGCCGCCTCGCGGAGTTGGGCTGGGACCGCCACGTCGGGGGGGCCGTGGTTGCGATGCTCCTGGGCAACGTCGTGATCTACCTTGTCGGCGTGCCCTGGCTGATGGCCGCCACCGGTTTCGACGTCGCGACCGGGCTCGCGAAGGGCGTCTACCCGTTCCTCGTGGGCGACCTCCTCAAGCTGGCCGTCGCGGGGATCATCTTCCCGGCGGCGTGGTGGCTGGTTGGTCGGGGAGACGGCGCCCGCTGACCGGCCCGGCGCGTCCCGGTCGCGGCCCCTACCATTGGCCGCCGTGATCACCCCTGACCCGCGCGTCGTCCTTGCCCTGGACCTCGGGACCTCCTCCGCCAAGGCCGGCGTGGTTGCCCTCGACGGCCGATTGCGCGGCGACGCCCGGGCGCCGTATCCGCTGCTCCTCGACGGCGAGCCGGGCCGCGCCGAGCAGGATCCCGAGGCCTGGTGGGACGCGCTGTGTCACGCCGCGGCGATCGCGCTGCGGCAGGCAGCCGCAGACGGCCCGCTGGAGCCGATCGCGATCTGTTGCGTTGGGCAGGGACCCACGCTCGTGCCCACCGCCGCGGACGGCAGGGCAGTCGGGAACGCGGTCACCTGGCTGGATCGTCGGTCCGGCGCGGAATCGGCCACGGTCGCGGCGGCCCTCGGCCGCCAGGGCTGGACCGTGAACCTCCTTGGGTCGGCGCGCCGGCTCGCGGCCGCCTCCCCCGCGATCGCGTCCCGGGCCGCCTGGTTCCTGTCCGCGTGGGACCACGTTGGGCTCCGGCTCACCGGGGTGGCGGCCGCTGCGCTCCAGGATCCCGCCCACGCCATCTCCGCGGACGACGCGCGGCTCGCTGGACTCGACGCGCGGAGTGCCCCACCGGGTATCGGCTCCGGTTCCATGCTCGGCGGCCTCCTGGCCGGACCGGCGGCCGAGCTTGGCCTGCGGGCCGGGCTGCCGGTCGTGGCGGGCGTCAACGACGCGATTGCGACGTTCCTTGGCGCCGGGCTGACGGTCGCCGGGCAGGCCATCGACACGGGTGGCACGTCGGGCGGCTTCGGCCTCTACGTGGCGACGCCTGCGGCGATCCCATCCCTGTGGACCGGCCCCGCGCCATTGCCCGGCCTCTTCTATGTCGGCGGGGCGATGGCCGGAACCGGGAAGGCGCTCGACTGGTTCGTGGCCGACGCACTGGGCGGAGCGGCTCCGCTCGCCACGCTGCTCGCCGAGGCGGCGCTGGTTCCCGCGGGGTCGGACGGCCTGGTCTTCCTCCCGTATCTCGCCGGCGAGCGCTGGCCGCTCCACGACCCCTCGGCGCGCGGCGCCTTCGTGGGCCTGACGCTCCACCACGGCCGCGGGCACCTGGCCCGGGCCGTCCTCGAAGCGGCCGCGTACGCGGTTCGGCATGTTGCCGGGCCGGCCCGCACTGCCGGTCTCCCGTTCACGGAGCTGCGCGTCACCGGTGGCACGGCGGCCAGCCACCTCTGGAACGGGATCAAGGCCGACGTCCTCAACGTGGAGGTGGCCGTCCCGGGGGTCACGGAGGCATCGCTCATTGGGGCCGCGATCCTCGCCGCCGCGGGTGCGGGCGCACATCCGGACCCCCGGGCAGGCATCGACGCGATGGTCCACGTGGCGGAGCGCATCGTGCCGGATCCGTTCGCGGCCTCCGTGTACGACCGCGCCTTCGCCGTCTACGAGGAGCTGCACGCTCGCCTGGCGCCTGCGAACGAGGCCCTCGGGGCGCTGGACCGGCACGGCGTGGCGGCCGTGTCACGTGGGGTCGCCATGGGACGACCGGAGACGTCCTGAGGTCGGCCGACCGGCCCTGGAACCGTGGCCCCGTGCTGTGCCCGTGACCCGAGTATCCTTCGGGCTGGCCGCCAGGTTCGCATCGCCCGACCCCGCATCGGCCGCGGCCCCCAACGCCGAACCCGATCTCGCCGCCCCGGAGGAACCCCGTGTCCGTCCGCACCCCGAGCCCCGCCCGCGCCGGCCGCCCGGCCGCGCTTCTCGCGATCGCCGCCCTGGCCGTCGCCGCGTGCGCGACCGGCGGGACCGCGACCACGCCATCGCCGACGCCCACCCTGGCCCCAACTCCGACGCCGTCGGCCAATCCGTACACCGGGGCAACCCCGGGGAGCGGCGCCGGCGTCAAGCTCGGCTACCTCTCGTACGGTGACCTCATGCCGTACGCGAAGGAGGTCAGCGACGGCATCCGCGCCCAGGCAGCCACGGCGGGCGTGGACCTTGTCACCTGCGACGTGAACGTGGACCCCTCCAGGGTGGACGGCTGCATGAAGCAGTTGACCGACGCCGGGATCAAGGGCCTGATCCAGTTCCAGGGCTCGCTCAAGCTCTCGTCGGAGGTCTGCGCGAAGGTCCCGCAGGGTGTGCCGGTGCTCGCCGTGGCGCTCGCCGAGGATCCCTGTGCCGCCGCGCTCGTCGCCGCGGATGACCTGCGAGCCGGCCAGATCGCGGGCGCGGCCGTCGGCGCATGGGTGAAGGCCCACTGGCAATGCACCTACGACGCCTACGTCTCGCTCGAATCGGCGGTCGTGCCGGACCTGAGCAGGCTTCGCATGGAAGGCTACCGGCAGGGCTTCGTCACCGCCTGTCCGATCACGAACGAGCAGATTGGTCGGTCCGCCGATCGCGAGGACCCGGCCCGGGACGCCGTCGCTTCGCTCCTCGATTCGCTTCCCGGGAAGAGCCGGATCGTCGTCGTTGCGATGAACGGCGACGGGGCGCTCGGCGCTCTCGACGCCGCGAAGGCGGCCGGTCGGGAGGCGGACGTGTGGGTGAGCGGGCAGGGTGCGGAAGCGAAGGTCCGGGACCTGATCCGGACGAACGAGCACTACCTCGGCGACGCAGCGTACTTCCCGGAGCGCTTCGGGGCGACGATCGTGCCGGCCATGCTGGACCTTGTCGCGGGCAAGCCCGTGCCGAAGCTCCTGCTGGTCGAACCGGCGTGGGTGGACAGCACGACCATCGGGACGATCTACCCGACCTGACGCCGGTCGCGGACGCCGCGGCCCGCGCGACCAGTGCGCGGGATCTGCACCGGGCCGGCCTCTGTCGGCGTCGAGCTGCCAGATGCCCAACAGACGGTCACCTGGCAATAGACGGTCGCCTGGCAATGATCGGGGTCGAGTCCAGGCGCAAACCAGTCCGGCCAGGCGCTGGTCGCGCCGCCCAAGGACCCGCGTGGTCGGCATCTGCCACGATCGCCGGGATCGGACCCACGCCGACACTGACGCCCGGACCCACGCCGACCCCGGTCGCGGTGGGGGGAATCCCGCTCAGCCGGGCGGGGCTTCCTTCTTCTTCAGCGCGGCTGCCTCGGGGCCCCGCCCTGTCGCGAACGCGGCGGCCTCCGCGGCGATCGCGGCCGCGAATGCGGGCAGCGCCCCGGCGACCGGAGCGGTCAGCGGCGTCCCGAGATCGAAGCAGCTGCCGCCGATCCCGACGAACGTGCCGGCGGGCGGGGCGTCGCGCAGCGTCGCGGCGAGGGCCAGCACCTGGTCCAGCGGGAGCTCGTGGGACGAGCGGGGCTCGGGGACACGCCCGGACGCCTGGAGCGCGCGCGCCCGATCCACGAGCGCGGCAAGCGGGCGGACCCAGACTTCGCCGGGGCGAAGCCCGGCGACCGCGTCCACCACGACGCACGGCGTATCGGCCGGCAGGTCCACCAGGAAGAGGATGTCGAGCTGGCCGACCGGCACGATCTCCACGCACTCGCGGAGGTCGGCCGGGAGCAGCTCGACGGCGGCGAACCCCGCGGCATCATCGCCGCGGGCCGGTTCGCCGCATACGAAGATCGGGACCCGCGCGGTCACCGGGACCCGCGACGTCACCGGAACGCCCGAGGCCATCCGGACGCCCCGGACCTGGTGGAGGAGTGGCTTCGTCGTGAAGCCGCGCCGCTCAAGCCTCTTCGATGCGAAGGTCGAGGAAGTGCGTGGCGCAGCTGATGCAGGGGTCGTAGCTTCGGATCATCTGCTCCAGTCGGCGGGTGGCCTCCGCGTGCGGCAGATCCAGGATCTGCTTCGCCGCGACGACGAGGTCCGCCTCGATGGCGGCCTGGTTCTGGCTGGTTGGCGGCACGATCTGGGCCGCCCGGATCCGCCCCGACTCGTCCACCTCGTAGCGATGGAAGAGGAGGCCGCGGGGCGCCTCGGTCGCCCAGGCGGCCACGCCGGGACGACTGTGCCATGCCACGAGCGGCTCGGCCGGTACCTGGTAGGCGTCGATGATGTCGATCGCCTCGGCGAACGCGTGGACCAGCTCCACGGCACGCGCCACGATGGATGCGTAGATGTTCGTCCGGATCAGCTCCGCATAGCCGGAGGCGGCCAGCGCCTCCTTGGCCAGGGGGTGGAGCTGCTCGCCTGCCAGCACGACCCGCGCCGCCGGGCCCAGGAGATAGACGCCCTTCCCGTCGAGGGACCGGGCGTGGAGCGCGTTCGAGCCCTCCACCTGGAACTCCTCGAAGGCATCCCGCCACGCCGAGGGCCGCAGGTCCACGCCGTCGGAGCTGACGATCCGCCCGTCGCTGAACGGGTACTCGGCAGGATGCCGGAGGCTCACGACGCGTGGCTCACGGGCGAACGCCGGCATCGTGAAGCCGGCCACCACCTTGACGGTCTCCAGGGCGAACGCGAGGCCATCCTCGAGGGCCGCCCGGTGCTCCTTGAGCTCGCTGACGCGGGGCGCGCGGCTCCAGCCGCCGACCCGGACGCTGACCGGGTGGATGGGCCGGCCGCCCAGGATCTTGATGAGGTGGTTGCCGGCCTTCTTCATCTTGAGGGCCTGCTCCACCAGCGGCCGGTGATCGGCCGCCATGGCGATTCCGCTCTCGTAGCCCAGGAAGTCCGGCGCGTGAAGGAGATAGATATGGAGGGCGTGGCTCTCGATCCACTCGCCGCAGTAGAGGAGGCGACGGAGCGCCCGCGACTGCGGGTCGATCCGGACCCCGAAAAGGTCCTCGAAGCCGTGGACCGCGCTCATCTGGTACGCGACGGGGCAGATCCCGCAGATCCGCGCCACCATGTCGATGACCTCGTCGGGGGTCCGCCCCACGACGAGCTGCTCGAAGTAGCGCGGCGTCTCGAAGATCCCGAGGCGGGCCTCGATGACCTCGCCGTCCTTCACCCTGAGGCGGAGCGAGCCCTCACCCTCGACGCGGGTGAGCTCGTGGACCTCGTAGACGCGCTCGTCCACGACCTTGTCCGACGTCGTTGCGCGGCTCATGCCTTCCCTCCCCGCGGCGCCGGCGCGGTCGTCGTCGTGGTGCCGTGCCCGGCGCGGACGCCGCCGAGCTCCGTGACCATGCTGCGGAACGGCTCCGAGTAGGCCGTGAACCCGGCGAAGAGGCGCCCGATCTCCTCCCGTGGCCGGTCGCCGGCAACCTGGAAGTGGCTGGTGAGCCCGGCCGTGTTCGCCTGCTCGCGCGGCCCGAAGCATCCGTAGCAGCCGCGGCCGAAGCGCGGGCAGATGGCGCCGCAGCCCGTCTGGGTGACCTGGCCGAGGCACGGGATGCCCTTGCTGACCATGACGCAGACGACGCCGCGACGCTTGCACTCCATGCAGACGGCCTCGTCCGGCAGCTGCGGGCGACGACCGGTGGTAAGCGCGGTCAGGAGCTCCACGAGCTGGCCGGGATCGATCGGGCAGCCGCGCAGCTCCGCGTCAACGGTCACGTGCTCCGCGATGGGCGTGGAGCGTGCCAGCGACGCGATCCACTCGGGGTTCGAATAGACGCCCGCGCGGAACGCGTCGTGATCGGCCCAGTTGCGGAGCGCCTGGATCCCGCCCGCCGTCGCACAGGCGCCGATGGTGACAAGGAGGCGCGTCTTCCGGCGGAGCTCGACGATCCGCTCCAGGTGGGCTGGCTCCGAGACGGAACCCTCAACGAACAGGACGTCGTAGGGTCCCGCAGAGCGAGCCGACGTCGCTTCCGGGAAGTCCACGATGTCGAAATGCTCGACGACGGAGAGCAGCTCGTCCTCGAGATCGAGGAGGGTGAGCTGACACCCATCGCACGATGCGAACTTGACGACGCCGACGCGGGGACGTGCCGCGACAGGGGCATGAGCCATCAGATGCCCTCCCGGCCGAAGGTGTCGCCGAGCTGCGCGATCGAGAAGACCGGGCCGTCGCGGCAGACGAAGTACTTGCCCATCTGGCAGTGGCCGCACAGGCCGATCCCGCATTCCATGTGCCGCTCCAGCGTCACGTGGATCCGGGATTCGGACACGCCCCGACCGGCGAGCGTCGTGGAAGTCGCCTGTATCATCCGCTCCGGGCCGCACACCAACGCGATCATGTTGGAGCCATCCCAGGTCGCCTGGTCGAACAGGTGGGTCACGATGCCCACCCGCCCGGACCAGTCCGGGCCGCCGCGATCCACGGTCAGGCGCACGTCGATGCCGTCGCGCTTGCCCCACTGCTCCAGCTCGTCGCGATAGAGCAGGTCGGCCGACGTCCGGGCTCCGTAGAAGAGCTTCACGTCCCCGAACCGGCGACGGTCGGCGATGATCGCGTGGAGGACCGGCCGGAGCGGCGCCAGGCCGATACCGCCGGTGACGATGATGAGGTCGCGCCCGAATGCGCGGTCGAGCGGCCAGTTGTTGCCCAGCGGACCGCGAAGGCCCACCTGGTCGCCCACCTGGAGGCCGCACAGCGCCTTCGTGGCGGGGCCGGCGCCGCGGATCGTCAGCTCGATCCCGTCCGCCAGGAAGCGGCTGATCGAGATCGGGAGGGGCGGGAAGCCCGGCAGCGCGACCATGGCGAACTGCCCGGGGCTGCCCCGGCTGAAGGCCGGGTCGCCGCCAATGAGGGTGAGCGTCGTCGTGTCGGATGTCTCGGCCTTCGTGGCGGCGACGCGGGCGATCACGAATTCGTTCGGGGTCGCCGCGACCGGCTCCACCAGGTGCGACTCCGGGGAGCGCGCGACGGGTGGCGCGATTGCGTTCAGCTCCTCGCGGACGTCGATCCCGACCGGGCACCACGTGATGCAGCGGCCGCAGCCAACGCAGCCGGACGTGCCGAACTGGTCCCACCACGTCGCGAACTTGTGGGTGAGCCATTGCCGGTAGCGGTCCCGCGGCCTGGCCCGGAAGCTGCCGCCGGCCACCTTCGCGAAGCCGGGGCTGAAGCAGCTGTCCCAGGTCCGGTTGGCCACGGCCTTTGCGCCGGTCAGGTCCGTCGCCTGCGTCACGCTGGTGCAGAAACAGGTGGGACAGGCCAGCGTGCAGTTCCCGCACGTGATGCAGCGCTCGGCGACCTGGGCCCAGCGCGGATGGTCCAGCTGGGCGAGCAGGCGGTCGTGGAGGCCGTCGGCGGGGACCGGGTCTCCGATCTTGGCGCGCACGGCGGCAACCGTGGCGGCCGCCCCGTACTGCTCGGCGGCACTCGCGGCGCGCAGCGGGAGGCGCTCAAGGACCGCGCGGCCGGCCGGTGTGCCGGCTTCGACCAGGAAGCCTGCGTCGAGCTCGGTGAGCGAGAGGTCGAAGCCCTCGCTGACCTCGGGGCCGGTGCCCATCGACGTGCAGAAGCAGGTCGATGCCGACGTGGTGCACTGGACGGCGACGATGAAGACGTTGGCCCGCCGGACCATGTAGTCCGGGTCGATGAACTCGGCGCCGATCAGGACCCGGTCAGTGATCCCGAGCGCCGCGATCTCGCAGGCACGCGCCCCCAGGAACGCGAGCGTCGGGGGGGCCGCCTGTTCGGGTGCGAAGGTGACCAGGTGGCCATCCCGGGTGGCGCGGGTGAGCGGGACCAGGGCCGGGAAGGTCCACTTCTTCCACGCCGTGGGCCCGACCACGTAACCGAAGAGCCGTTCGTCGTCGCGCCGCCGGAGCCGATAGCTGCCGGGGGCCTGCTCGTCGCCGATACCACTCGGCAACTCATCCACGGACGTGATGTCGTCGTAGATGATCGAGCCGTCGGCCACCGTCGGGCCGATGAGGCGGCGGCCGTCTTCGCGGAGGATGTCGAAGAGGACCTGGAGATCGGCCCGGGCAAGGAAGGCCGGCCCCTCGGTCTCGGGCCGGTTTCCCCGGAACGAGCGCGAGACCGGGATCACCATGTTCGCACCTGCTCGGCGGCGAAGAGGTCCAGGAGCTGGACGCGTGTCGCGTTCAGGCGTCGCGCGACGGCGACGAGAACCCGCGGGTAGAGGGCCTGGGCGAGCGCCGCGTCTTCGCGGAGGGCTGCTCGCAGGGCGGGCCCCTCAAACGTGATCGCTTCCACGGCCTCGATGGCCACCGCAGTGGAGGTGGAGCGATACGGTGGAACCAGTGCGGACCACCCGTAGACGTCCCCCGGCTCGACCGTGAGGATCGTGAAATCTCCGCGCTCCGGCACGCGGGTGCGGAGGGCGACACGACCCTTGATCACAACACCAAAGACGAGGGACTCATCTCCTTCCCGGAACAGCTCCTGGCCGGGTTCCGCCGTGAACGTGCGGCTGAGTTCGGCGAGGTGCGTCTGGATCCCCGGCTCAAGGCCTGAGGCAAACCATGTGGAGTTGAGGACAGCAACGAGCGAAGCCTGATCCTGCATGGGGCCAGTCTCACGGAGCGGGACGTGCCGGCGGCAGGGCCGGTGGGCACGGGGTCGGGGGCCACCTGTCCCGGTGACGGCGCCGGGCGGCCCGCCGCCGAGGCGCCGGTCGGCATCCGTGCCTCCCCGGGCTTCGTGACGTTCCCCGGGGCCTCGTGACACCGGGGAGTTTCAGTTAGAGCTTCGGCAGCTCCTGGCCCGGGCCCAGCGCAGCGGCGAAGAGGTCGCCACGCTCCGCGAGTCGGGGCAGGATGGTCCGGATCGTCCAGCGGTCCGGCCGGAGCGCGGGGTCATCCAGCTCATCCCAGGTGATCGGCGCCGAGATCGGCAGGCCGGGCGCTGGTCGCGGCGAGTACGGCGCCACCAGGGTCCGGTTCCGCCAGTTCTGGGTGTAGTCCAGGCGCGCCCGGCCGCCCCGCTGGTCCTTTGACCACTCCCAGCTGACGAGGTCCGGGACGGCCCCGCCGACCGCGCGCGATACCTGTTCCACCCAGGCCCGCGTCTCCTCCCACGAGTAGCCGGCGCGGAGCGGGATGAAGACCTGGACGCCCCGCTTTCCGGTCACCTTCGGCACGCCGGTCACCCGCAGGTGCTCGAGCGCGCGACGGAAGAGCCGGGCGATGGCGAGCGTCTCGTCCCAGGTCGTGCGCTCGCCGGGGTCGATATCCACGAGCGCCCAGCGGGGCTCGCCAGGCGCCTCGACACGCGACGTCCACGGGTGAATCTCCAACGCGGCCTGGTTGCCCAGCCAGGCGAGCGTCGCGAGCGAGTCGGCGATGACGTACGCGTGGGGGCGCCGGTCCGGCGGGTCCGGCTCGCGCCAGCGGG
>Ga0209048_10003524_pt1 | contig 15179 bp, 11 predicted proteins | sample FrelakmetCRP12CR_FD_187146 | JGI IMG/M metagenome (GOLD analysis project Ga0209048, IMG submission 187146) | Freshwater lake sediment microbial communities from the University of Notre Dame, USA, for methane emissions studies - CRP12 CR (SPAdes)... | ecosystem: Environmental > Aquatic >... | reverse complement strand
GGCAGGTTGTGACTATGACTTCGGCCCCGTTATCTAGAGCACAGGCGAGCAGCTCCTTGTTCAGCTTCAGCGCGGTCTCTTCAAAGGTTGTCATCAGCATTCCGCCGCAGCACCGCACCTTGACCGGATAATAAACGATCTCGCCGCCGCATTTTCTGAAAAGCCTGTCAAGCAGCACGGGATCTTCGTGATCGTCAAAGGTCTTGTCGGGCCGAACGATCTGGCAGCCGTAGTAGGGGGCGATTTTCAGACCGGCGAGGTTTTTCTTTTCGTGTTTGAGTATGTTTTCAAGACCGATGTCGTTCATGAGAATATCCAGCGGATGCCGGACGTTGGTTTTTCCGCTGTAGCTGAGCCCGGCATCGGCCAGGGCCTCGTTTACGTCCTTGTGAAGTTTCGGGACCTGGTTCAACACCCTGTTGGTTTTTAACAGAACTGTGTAGCAGGAACTGCAGGGAGCCATAATATCGAGGCCCATCTTTTCCGCCAGTGCGAGATTTCTGGATGAGACGGCGAGTGAAACCGTTTCTTTGACCGACATGTAAACGGTCGCCCCGCAGCAATTCCAGTCATCTATATCGATCAGTTCCTGGCCAAGGGCTTTGAACACAGCCCTCACCGATTCATCATAACCCCGCTGTGTTTTTTCAAGGCTGCATCCGGGATAATAGGCGTATTTCAATTTTATTCTCCTTTCCTCGCTTCAAGTTTCATTTCGCCGACAGTTTTGTAGCCGACGTAATCTGAAGAATACTCAAGCTTTTCAGGTGCGTGGCGCATTTCGATTTCCTGGGCCTTTTTGATTACCTGTGACAGCGATTTGAACGCTTTGATTTTTTTTGGCAGCAACGCCAGACGCTTTGTTCTAAACATCTTTTTGCCCAAAGGTATCAAGTCCAGGAATTTCAGGACATTGGTTTTAGTGTAATATTTTCTGATAAGAGTGCCCTCATGCAGCCTGCCGTAACTCATCAGGTTCTGCACAAAGAGCTTCGCCAAGAGCTGTACCTGGGGGGCGTTGGATTCGCATTTTTTTTCCATCGCCGTCCTTTTGAGGGCATATATCGTGTCGGTTATTTTAATGCCCGAGGGGCAGCGGGTTGTACAAGCATAGCAGGAAGCGCATATCCAGATCGTCCGGCTTTTCATGATGGTTTCCAGTTCGCCCGCCCGGAAGAGGGCTATAAGCTCCCGCGGTGAAATATCCATGGCATAGCTTACCGGGCATGAACCCGTGCAAGTACCGCACTGGATGCATCTTTTAATCCGTTCGCCCGCAGGTATGTCTTTAACCTGTTCTAAAAATATCTGTCTGAGTTCGGCTTCCGCCCGGCTCATTAAACCGGGCAGTTGATTTGATGGTTTTTCCATGACATCTCCATCTACTGTAGTGTGTGGTTTAAAATTTCCCAGTTGCCTGTGATTTTCAGATCGATTTCCTTTGCGGTTATGTCTTCATATAAATAATTCACCAGCCGGGGGATTGCCCTTTCGACCAGGGATGTGCACCCTTCTGAAAATGTTGTCACATCGCAAGCTTCTATTCCGTAAACGGTGACAGTATGGGGTACTTCGGCTTTCATCAGTTCTGCCAGTCCCAGTATCTGTGAAAGATCAATTTGATGTGAAGAGGATAATTTAACGGGCTGGCTTCCGCGCGTTTGAACGAAACGGTAGATTGTTCCGGGGGGATGATTGCCCGATACGACGGCGTCCACGATTATGCATCTTTCATAGCCGGTAAGGTAATCAAGAAGCGCCAGGCCGCCGATGGCCAGTTCCTCGATCGCTATGCTTTGATTATCAAGATCGCCGATTTTTTCCTTTAATCCCCTGACTGCGTAAATACCCGCGCCGTCGTCGCTGATAAATTCATTCCCCAGTCCGATGACGACTAAATCCCGTCTGCGTGCATCTGTCGGCGGGGCTTGCACCACTTCGCGGGTTCTTGGCTCTGTCATGCTTGTCCTCTGGAGGCTCTGTTTCGCGTTCTTGTGGATGAACTCATTGATCAGAGCTGGGTTGTGTCTGCTTCAGCCATGAGAAATCGGAGGCAAACTCAGCCGGCCAATTTTCGATCAGATTGTCACCCATATTGCTGTATAGTGACAATATCTTTTCTGCCGCTTTCCTACCCTCGTCGGTCAGGGCAATCTGTTCTTTCCGGTGATCTGCCAGGTCCAGCCTGCGCGTAACGAAACCTCCCCGTTCCAGGTTCCAGAGAATCTTTGACATGCGGGTAGGACTCAATTCGAGCATCTCGCTCAGCTTTTTAACACACGAGGGCCTGTCGATATATATTATTCCTATGCAGTGTAATTCGTCGATGGTAAAGTTCATCTGAACGGAAAGTCTTTTGTCCATATCTCTTAATCGGATAGTCAGCCGGAGTAAGTCTAATCCGATTTTGGGGCTTGTTGTGTCCATACGCGGGCTTTATGAATAAGAATTTACCCATTACAATTGCAATTATTGTGCAAAGGAAATAGTTGCAAAATGGACTGAAAACTAATGAAAATTTGGTGGTTATTTCGTCAATTATGTTGAAAAAATATACAAATGTTGAATATTTCAACACCGTCTAATATTGTTGTTTTTCTTGAAAAAAACGGGGAAAATTGGAGTTGAGTGGAAGCTCAATTTCTTGTTTTTTTCAAATTTGATTAAAAATGATCGGTGTAAAACCCTTTTTCGGGCCTGTCCATGAGGTCCCAGGATCAGGCTTAGCCCCTAAAAAAGTCAGTAATTCTGACATCAGGTGACATTCCACGTTATCAATCCATCCTCCAAGTTGTCCAGCGGAAACTTAAAGGTGAGGGATTTTTATTCTTAAGGTACCAGGGGAGAGGCGCGGATGTCGGCAGCCGGTTATATTGAGGCAAGTGCCCTCTTAAGCGGGTGTGTTTTTAAATCAGTCTCAAGGAATTTCCTCGCTCAAAGATTTGCTTTTTATTTTTTTTTCTGCATCTTATCAGCGGATGAAAATAACTTCTGTAAAAAGCATACAGTCTCAGTTAATTCTGTATTTCACGATAGCGATTCTGGTGCCGGCCGGGATAACCTGCACGGTCGGGATGAAACTGATCTACAACCAGATTATCAACCGTGCAGAGACAAAAACCATTTCAGACCTGAACTCGGCTCGGGAAATATACAGAAACAAGGTATCGCATATCGAGAGCATTACCAGGATGACGGCTATCAGAAGTCTGATAGTGGCCGCTCTGGTGGAGCGGAATATTTCCTTCCTTCAAAAAGATCTGCCGAAAACTCTGCACCGTGAAAAGCTGGACGTTCTGACGCTTGTTGACAGGGAAGGGCGGGTGATCTGCCGGGGCCGGAATCCACTTGTATACGGCGATGACCTGATGAGTGATAAATTTATAGAGCGCGCGATCAGAACCAGACAGGTCATAATGGGAACAGACATAGTGCCCCAGGACCAGCTTTCCGCAGAGTCTCCCGATCTTGCTACGCAGGCAATGATGGAAATAACATCCACCCCGATGGCAAAGGCGAGAAAGGAGCGCCTGGAGACTTCCGGCATGATGCTGAAGGCTGCGGTGCCGGTGTTTGACGACGACAATGAGTTCCGGGGCGTGCTTCTAGGAGGCATACTCCTGAACCGGAACTTCGAAATAGTTGACAAGATTAAAGAGGTTGTCCACGAGGGGGAGGTTTATAAAGGGCAGGAGATCGGAACGGCGACCATCTTTCAGGGAGACCTGAGGATTTCAACAAACGTAAAAAATAAAGACGGCACGCGCGCAATAACAACCCTCGTTTCAGAGGAAGTCTATGACGCGGTTCTCAACGGCGGAAATCGCTGGGTTGGCGAGGCGTTTGTCGTGAATGCATGGTATATAACAGCTTATGAACCCATCAGGGATGTAAACAACCGTATAATAGGCATACTCTATGTAGGCGTCCTGAAGCAGCCTTTCGATGACCTCTTGTGGAATACGTTGATCACATTCCTCGGCATAGCCCTCATTGGCGTGATTCTGATTATCTTGATTGCCGCCCAGCAGGCGAAAAAGATATCACAGCCGCTGCGTACGCTGGAGGAGGTTGCAGGAAAAATTGCCGACGGGGAGTATACCCATGAGGTCGTGGTAAAGGCGCCTTACGAAATTGAACATCTTGCTGGTTCAATAAACCAGATGGCAAAAAAGCTTGAGATAGAGAAACACGAGCTGGAGGAATGGGGCAACACGCTCGGGAAAAAGGTGCAGGAAAGGACCGATGAAATCAAAAAGATTCACTCTCAGCTCTTCCGTTCTGAAAAACTGGCATCCCTCGGAAAGCTCGCCGCCGGGGTCGCTCACGAGATCAACAATCCCCTTACGGGAATTCTTACGAACAGCAGCCTCTTGCTCGAGGACCTTGAACCAGAGGATCCGCGCAGGGAAGACGCCGAGATCATCGTTAAGGAGACAATCCGCTGCAGGGAAATCGTCAAACGCCTGCTTGATTTCGCCAAGCAGACCAAGCCCCAGAAGAAGCTTACAAAAATCAACTCTCTGATAGATAACATTATTTTACTTGTCAGGAATCAGACATCTTTCCGGAGCATAGTAATCGAGAAAAACCTTAGTGAGAATGTCCCAGATATTTTGGTGGATACGGATCAGATTCAGCAGGTGTTCATCAATATAATTCTGAACGCCGCGGAAGCAATGACCAAGGGTGGAACGCTCACTATAGGCTCGAGGATGTCTGATGACGACGAATTTATAAATATAAGTTTCACCGACACAGGGCCGGGGATATCAGAAGTTCACAGGGAAAAGATCTTCGATCCTTTCTTTACGACGAAGGAGCACGGGACCGGGCTCGGCCTCTCAATAAGCTACGGAATCATCGAGCAGCACGGCGGAACTATAAGCGTTGAAAGCAGCATCGGCAAGGGATCAGTTTTTACTATACAATTACCCGTGAAAACAGCCGAGGGCGAGGAAAAATGAGCGCGGCCGCAAAAATTCTGATAGTGGACGACGAGCTGGTAATTTGCAAAAGCTGTGAAAAAATACTGAGGCGTGCGGGGCATGACGTGGTTTACACCACCTCGGGCAAGGAGGCGCTGGAGATACTTGCCGGTGAAACGTTCGACGTGGTTTTTACGGACCTCAAGATGTTGGACATGGGGGGACTCGAAGTCCTGCAGACAATCAGGCAGAAATATCCGAACACCGTCGTCGTTGTCATCACGGGATATGCGACCATAGCTTCCGCGGTTGAAACAATGAGATCCGGCGCCTTCGATTTTCTTCCGAAACCCTTCACTCCCGGTGAATTGATTGCAGTCCTGGACCGGGCTCTGGAGAGAAGGAGGCTAATCCGGATTGCGAGTAAAGAGTATGCATATACGGATGACTCGGGTTTTGAAGGGATTATCGGCCGAAGCACCAAAATTCAAGAAGTATTCAAGTTAATTCAGAAAGTCGCGCCAACTGATTCCACGGTCCTGATAATAGGGGAGAGCGGTACCGGAAAAGACCTCACAGCGAAGGCCATCCACATCCAGAGCAAGAGGAAGGAAGAGAAATTTTTTGCAATCGACATATCTACTCTCTCGAGCACCCTGCTGGAAAGCGAGCTGTTTGGTTACGTAAAGGGTTCCTTCACTGGCGCGACATCGGACAAGCAGGGGGTCTTCGAGGTGGCGGACAAGGGCACTATATTTTTGGATGAAATAGGCAATCTTCCCTCCGAAACACAGTCCAGACTTTTGCGCGTATTGCAGGAAAAGGAGTTCATGCCGGTTGGGAGCACTACGGTTAAAAAAGTTGACGTACGTTTGATATTTGCGACAAACCAGAATTTAAAACAGCTTGTAAATGCAGGCAAGTTCAGGGAGGATCTCTACTATAGGCTGAATGTTTTTCCGATAAAGCTTCCTTCGCTTCGCGAGCGGAAGGATGATATTCCAGAACTTGTGCTTCATTTTTTTAAAAAATACTGTATGCTCAACGGGAAAGAGGTTCCGTTCATAAAACCCGATGCCATGGAGTCTCTAATGAACTACCACTGGCCAGGAAATGTCAGAGAGCTTGAGCACGCAGTCGAACGGATGGTTATTCTGGTGGAAGGAGACGCGATCGATACGGTTCACGTATCCGCGGCGCTTTTCCGGACTGATAATTATATTAGGTCTGTGATCCCCAAAACCAGCGAGGATCTGAAAAATCTGAAGAAGCAGATCAGGGAATCATCTGTGCAGGAGATTGAAAAACTTTTTATCCTCGAGTCCCTCATCAGAAACGACTGGAATGTATCCAAAGCCTCAAGGGAGGTCAACATGCAGAGGTCGAACTTCCAGGCATTAATGAAAAAATACGGCATAAAGAAGCAGACGGGCTCTGCATGAACAGCTATGCACCCGTATATTTTTTTTATTTACACAATACTACCATATTAACGCGATAATTGCGGTTTCTCCCGATTTTAATGCCAAAGGAGCTCCATCAGCAGTCAGACGCGGAAGTTTAACTCCCCCCTGATATATTCCGATAAGTTATTACATTATAACGGCTTATAGCCTCATTGACACTGATTTTTCAAGCCTGGCATGCCAATTGCATGGTATCAGTGTAGAGTTTGAAAACAATTTTAACCATCAAGTGAAAAGGGGACTAAAATGATCACAGAGAAGATATTGGTAGTCGATGACGAAGAGAATGTTTGTCACAGTATAAAAAAGATATTATCCCGCAAGGGTTATACCGTCGATAACGTCCTGAACGTCGAAGATGCGGTAAAGAAGATAAACGAGACATCTTTTGATCTTGTTATTACGGATCTGATGATGCCCAAGACAAGCGGCATCGAGCTTCTGCAGATCATAAGAGATAATTATCCTGAACTTGAGGTAATAATGGTCACCGGCTATGCTTCCATAGAATCCGCCGTGAAAGCAACAAAGCTGGGCGCCGCCGGTTATCTGCCAAAGCCCTTTACTCCGGATGAGCTCACCGACATAACGGAGAAGGCTCTTCAGAACAGAAAGAGCAAGATCGATAAGAAAGAAAAAACCGAAGCCAAGCTGAACGCGGGACAAAAACCGGATGACATAATCGATGTTGATCTCCCTTTCAGCGCCAGTGAAGTTGCGCAAGCCACATCAAAAGAGTATGTAGAGTCACTGACCCACACGGACATCCCCGTAGCCAAGAAGCCAACTGCTACTAAAGCATACTGCCACACCGGTAAACGCGATTGCCGACGGCTCACGCTGGAAGGAAAAGAGTGTTCTGGTGAATGCCCGATTGAAAAGAAGGAAAAAGCAAAAGCAAAGGCCGCTGTGCGCGTTGTCCGTCCTTCGCTTGAAATTATCGACGTTGATATGCCTTTCAACATGGCCGAGGTTGAAAGAGCCACCAGCAGCGAATATGTTAACTGCCTCACCAGGTCTGAGATTCCCCTGGCCGCATTGTGGGGCAGGGACGCTTCCGCAAAACACAACGTGCTGGTTGTTGATGATGAACCGATCGTATGCCACAGCGTGCGCAGAGTGCTGTCGAAGAAGAGCTGTGCCGTGGATGAGGCGTTTGATGTGGACGCGGCGCTTCTGAAGATGAAGCTGAATAAATATGATCTTGTGATTTTAGATCTTAAGATGCCAAAACGCTCGGGCATGGAAGTGTTGAGATCGATAAAAGCGCAGTGGCCGGATCTGCCTGTAATTATGGTCACGGGTTACGCTTCGATCGAAACTGCCGTGGAAGCGACAAGAATGGGTGCGTTCAACTTCATCCCGAAACCCTTTACTCCAGATGAGTTGAGCAAGGTAGCTGAAGAAGCTCTGGTCGCATAAGGTACCGATAATAATGAGCGGGCTGTATACGGGGGTATACAGCCCGCCTGCATTATGTACATACATCCCTTGCCGTCCGGCTAATGATTCCCCCTGCCGGGGTCATAGGAGACTTTCACTCCCTAGTGAGTGCGCCCTGCCGGGCGCACAAATGCAAAGGGCAGGCGTTATGCCTGCCCTTATGAATTGCAAGTGTGCATTGCGGTTGCCGCTTACCGGAGCAACTGCAATATTATTTTTTCTAATGTTGTGTTGGTTGCTCGGGCTTTGTGGGCGTGGGAGAGACGGACTGTGTCGGGTGGACACTCTGTATCACTGGGGGTTCCGGCATCAATGGAACCTTTTGCGCTCTCATGGCGCTGCGCTCTGCCTGGTCATGCGCATAGTCAAGACCCATTGACTCGGGGTGGTTGTATCCTTGCGGGTATAGATAAGTGCCTTTTTCTTTGGTTGGCTTGGCTTCTTCCACCGGGATACGATTGGCGTTTGCCCACGGATCCTGCCGAATGCCGGTCACCTGCCAGGAGACTTTGACGTTGGGTTTGTCCGTCTTAATCGTAAATTGATTGTCCTTTATTTCGTCTTGCACAATCGCCTGGGCAAACTGCCCGATGACGGTCAACTGGTATCGATAGTCGCGGTTGAGTGCCTCGAAATAGTTCGGCAGGGCAACCGTTGCATTGCCGTTGGCGTCGGTCGTAATGTTGTCGTTGTAGACATTCATCATGTCCGGGCTTTCGACGAACGAGTGTTCCAGGTACTTGTTTGCGGGATCCAGTGGGTGGTCAATCTTGAAGCTGCCGCCGGCCTTGCTTAGGGTGCCGTTGACGTAAACGTTGCCGTAAAAATATCCGGCATAATTGCCGCCACCCGACTTGTAAGCATAAAAGGCAGCACCATTACTGCCGCTATAAGCATTCAGAGTATAGCCGGTGCCAGCACCGCTAAAAGCAAACGCGTCGCCACCGTTAGTACTAGAATTATAGAAATACCCCCCACGGCCCGTTCCATAGTTAGAAACAGACATAGCATCGGCAGTACTGGAACTGGAATTGTAAACACCCAACGCTGTGCCCGAGCCACTGTTATTGATATACGCTACAGTGCCACTGCCGCTCGGCTTGTACGCATAGAACGCATACCCGCCGATTGAGTTGATCGCCGTGATGCCACAGCCGCCGTCATTAGAGGCGGCTCCAATCAATCCGTTGGGGCCGGAGAACTCGCCGGCTGCTTTCCAAATTGTGCCGCTAGGGTGTGTGTAGCTTACGCCGCCGTCACCTGAAAATCCCGCCACACTAACACCCCGGTCGGTACCACTGCCGCCGGGATTACTAAAATATCCGCTATAGCCGGTTGTCAAATAACTAACACCATAAACACCGTTGCTGCTGTCACTGGTCCCCATGACACCAAAGCCATGTACACTATTACCGTAAACCCCCCAGTTTCCATTACTGGCACCCCATATACCGACATGATTAGGACTATAAGCGTAGACACCCTCATAACCAGAAAAATAACCTCCATAGTTGCCGCTAACGCTGCCGCTCTGTCCTTTAACACCGATTCCAGCGTCCGCCCGGCCCAGAACGCCAATACCACCACCGCCATTCGATTGGCCGCCGAGTGCCGTTGAGCTGTTAGTAGTCAATATGGAAAGCGCCGTACTTACCGGCGATGTTGAGACGGAGAGCGGAAGATTCAACTTCTCCCCGGTGATGGATGCCCGCGCAAGTTTTACAGTCGTAACGCCGCTGTCTGCGATCGCCAGCGTTACATTTCCAGATGTTCCGCCTCCCGATAATCCTGCACCGGCATTGACCGCAGTAATCGTTCCCTGTGCACCATCGGCAGCGGCAATCGTTAGCGTGTCACCCGACTTGGTGATCGACACGTTCGATCCGGGGGCAAGAGTGACATTGTCTTTCAGCGTATTAATGCTTTTAACGACCTGGCCGGATGCAATCTTCCCCGCCGTGAGCGATCCGTTTGGAACTGTTCCGGCAATCCGAGCGCTGTCAACAACTATCTGTTGCGGTGCTGAAAGAGCAAACTTCGCAGTGTCGGATTTAATTGAATATAAACTGTATCCTACTGCTGTCAGCGGTATACGGGGAGATAGTTCGGGGTCGCTGGCAAGCTGGAGACCCAACCAATATGGTTTGTCGAATTTTAACGAATCGGGAAAAATTGTTTGATCACCAAGAACCGTTGAAAACAATCCATGCTTGGTGAGAATTGTTTTTTGTTCAGTCCAGATCGCACTTCCTCCACCACTCGAAGTGTACATCCGGAACGTTATTGTGTAGGATCCATCCAATTTCGGATTTCCCGAAGTATCGGTCAGCACGCCTTGATAAGAAAGAGTGCGGGAGATCTGTGCTTCGCTTAGATTAACAATAAAAAGAAGCAGTGCAACGAGTACAAAAAAGTATTTCATAGATTCTCCATTAATTTATTATTGATTGTAGACAAGTTCATTTACATTACTTCAACAGAAGAAGTTTTTTGGTTTGTGCAAAGTCACCCGCATCAAGCCGATAAAAATAAACGCCGCTTGAAAGGGCTGAGGCATCGATCCTGACATCATAACTACCAGCAACGCTCTCGCCATCGATCACGGTCATCACTTCCTGACCGAGCAGGTTGTACACTCTGAGCGTCACATGCGTCTCTTTCGGGATCTCAAAATGTATAGTTGTTACCGGATTGAAGGGATTCGGATAATTTTGCGCAAGAGCGTATCGTGCCGGTAATTCATCGCTGGGTTTCACTGCAACAAGAACACTTCGGAAAAGCGTATCAGCAAGGAAGCCACTCAAGATTTGCGTGTTTGATTGTTTCGCTATACCGGCAAAATTTTGCCCTATGACCGATTTAATTATTGTGTTCTCCAACTTCTGCTCGGCATATCCCATGTTGAATGATGACCAAGATACATTTGCATTCTGGGAGTCTGCCTCCATAAGGAAGGCGAGGAACAGTGCCGTAATGAAAATTATCGATCGGCAATGTGTGCTCATGTTCATCTCCTATTTTGTTATAAAATGATTATTTTCGTTTTATATCGTATTCTTTGTGCGATTTTTAATGTTCAGTATCAACCTTGGAAAATCCATTGTCCTTGTAGGATCGGGATATAGGGGGAAAATCTTCGGCAATCTTAAGGTGTTACATATCAATGAATGATCTGATGATAATGCTCGGTTGGTTGATTTATTCCCCAGGTCTTGTTGAGTGGGCTTATCGCTTCGCATTTCTGCTAACGACTATCTCCTGTTATACGGTTAGGGGTTCTTACCGTAGTTCTAACTTTTCATAGAACAACATCAGCACCTTACCTTGGCACTCACTTCGTGAAAAGCATCTTCTTCGTTTTCGTTACTAGATTGGTCTTCAATTGATAGAAGTACACTCCGCTCGCGAGCGCACCAGCGTCGAAAGGAATGGCATACCGGCCAGCGCTCTGGCGCTCGTGGTTTATAAGCGTGGCTACCTCACGACCAAGAACATCATATACTTTCAATGTCACGTTCGATGCAACCGGAAGCGCGTACGCAATGATGGTATTTGGATTGAACGGATTTGGATAGTTTTGGTACAGCGTGTAAGATTCGGGTACAGTTTTCATGTCGTCTTTACCAAAGATGCCCGTGGTCTGCCCTTTTGGCGCACGACGCATTCCGATGTTGTGATAAACAGGTGAATTAATCACTGTGAGGATCGGACTTGTGTAATCGAGATAACTGGGTGATTGAGCAGTCACCATGTATTGACCACCGGAAACGACGAAGGAGTAATAACCAGCTTGCTTTACCTTGTCTTCTGTCGTTGCATCAGTAACTTGAGGGTTAACCTGGTAATAATTTTCAGCGGGCCATTTGTTCCATGAGGTATCTGTTTCTCGACTATACGCCGTGACCGTCGCGTTATTAATCAAGGATGGTGTTGGTGGTATTTTGGGCCAATTGAAATTTCCTTTTGCGATCACTGGATCGTAAACATATCCAGCGGGATCAATTCCCACCCTAGGTCTTGGTCTTGGAATAGGCGTACAACCCGGACAGCCAGGCTTAGGCGGTGGTGGCTCATACTTTTTGTCGCATCCAATACTTTCCCAGCAACCAAACCAATCTTTTAAATCCTGCCACCATCCAAGCGGTTTGTTAATCGAGGAACGCTTCCCGAGGTAGGGCCTCATGTTCGGTACGATTGTGTCAACAGTGGTACCATTATCGTCTGTATTATAAACCAACCAGTCGTACTCATTCCACCTGGAGGGATCGTTGGCAATTGAATCCGGTATTGACATTAAAACGCTGAGCGTAATCGTATCGCCGCGCAAACCGCCGACCATGCAGCTCAATGTCCCCGGGTGGTAGACTTGCTCACCGACTCGTATCGTGAAGCTGCTTTCATCAATTCCCATCGAATCTATGTATGGATTTATGAAGATTATCAGAGGTTCCCAGACGTCACGTGTATAAATGCTGTACTCACCATCTGATGGTCGCTTTGCGAGAAAATAAATGTAGTAAAGTCCGGAGTCTTTAAGTGCTGTTGAGGTATCCATGATCCAGTGTCTATCGGGCCCCGTAATTGTGGAGGCTTTGTAAGAGTCGAGACTTGTGCAGTTTAAAAAATTATCGACACACCCGTTGGCCGGAATAAAATACATCAACACTTGGGAGCCAGCCTGAGCGAATCCTTCGAAGCGTGGATTTGCTCCCATGCTGATAGTATCGGTCTCGCTCATGCCGCTCAAGGATGGTACAGTCAGCACCGGTTCGAGAATCGGAACGACATCGTAATCCCACGAATCTTCATTGTCGGAGCTGTCACGATCCGCAGTGGTGGAACTATAAATGGTGGTAATATTTTTGAAGGAGCCTTTAGCGGTTGGTCGCAATGTGATCGTAATCTCTCCAGTCTCGTAGGGCTGTAGCGTTCCTAAGTCCCACGATAACAGAGATTGGGTGATTGATGTGGGAGTGACACTTGCGGAAACAAACAATTGAGAGTGTCCCGTTGGATCAGGAAGCGTATCTCGAAGCACTACAGATGGAGCCATGAACGAAGAGTAGTTGGCATACCCGACAGTGATAGTAATAGGAAGGTCCTGTTCAGCAACTTGCAATGTTGTTCCTTCAGGCGTTTCTAGCGCGATCGAGGTTCCAACCCAAAGTGACGGAAAAGGCGATTCGACGGTTACCTCACTGAGAGCAACGTTATCGATTGAATCTTCATCGATAACCGGCCCGCTGATTCGAGCAGTGTCATAAAACAACGATCCAACAGGAAGTCCTGTCTGTACCAGGCCTATGATATCGATCGATCTGAATTCACCATCGTCTAGACTGTCTACTGACCATGTAAGCATTCGTCCGTATCGTTGACTTACCTCTGGAACGGTGGATAGGAGGGACACTTCTGCCGGTAGTATATTCGTAACTGTTAGATTATGAGCGCTGAAATTACCGTACCATGCATATGAAATGTTATATGTGATGGTATCGTTGCCAATGACACCGTTAAGTTCAGCCGACGACGAAATACCGATACTCAGGTTTCCACTCGGTTGTGCAAAAGCATTCAAAGTTACGAGTTGGATTAAAAGAGCGAGAGTAACTAGGATAATTTTCATGATGGCTCCTTGATGAAAGGTGTTCATTATTTTAGTTACTTTTTCACCAACTCTACACATTCTTCCGTTTTATTGTATGCGATTGCAATCATCGGTTGATTGAGGTTTAATGGATCAGAATTTCAAGGACAAACATTGAAACACACCTTGATTTAGGTGCCGTCTCAAGTGTATATTGTACAAAGGAGAGAATCCCCAAAAGTCAAGGTACGGAGATGTAAGAGGATTGTCAAGGGTGAGCAAGGGTGAACAACTACTTTTTTGGGGTAGCTGTTTACCTATCTTCCCCTTAAATCAGGCTAAAAACGGCACCTTCAAATACTGGGTGCTGAATTTTCCCGTTAGCACTACGAATGGCACCACGCAATTTCGCCCTATCCCCCTCCGTCGGTTCACGATGCTCTCCAGCACTACTTCATTCGAATTATGCGAATGCCACTTCGAACACCCTATAAGGTGTTACAACTTCTGTCAGTGCCCTGCTCCAGGCATTTACCGACACAATAATCCTAACCTACCCGTTATAAATTCATATGATCAAGGACAATAAATTCGGAATGAGTTTCTGTTGGTGCATACTGCAGCGGGCTCCCGCTACAGAAACCACAGTAGAATCCTGATTATTGTAAAATGGTCGGTATTTTCCGTTTTTGGCAAGATTTTGTGTTTGACTTGACTATATGTCAATAATGACATATATTGTATTTGATGAAAACAATAGAAAAGCCATTAGTTTGGTTGCATGGCGAGATAAAAACCCCGCCATTATCGAGTTCTGCACGAATTGAGGCAGGATATTTACTCAGACGACTGCAGATGGGTGAAAAACTCTCGATGCCACAATCAAGACCTATGTCATCGACTGGACCAAGATGCCATGAGCTTAGAATAAATGATGAGAACAAGAGGTGGAGAATAATTTATAGAATTGATTCAGATGCAATCGTGATACTAGAAGTTTTTAAAAAGAAAACGCAAAGAACAGAAAAAATAATACTCAATAATTGTAAAAAACGAATTCAACTTTATGAATCATGAAAGAATATAAAATGAAAAGCGACAAGAAGAAAATATTAGAATCGAAAGGCTGGAAAATTGGTGACACGGCAGAATTTCTTAAGTTATCACCAGAAGAAGCTGCGTATGTCGAGTTGAAAATCATACTCAGCAAAAAGATACATACTACCCGAGTGCAAAAGAAGTTAACTCAGATACAGCTTGCTCAGTTAATTAAATCGAGCCAATCACGTGTAGCAAAGATGGAAGCCGGTGATCCGTCTGTTTCATTGGATTTACTCATTAGATCATTATTCCTTCTTGGAGCTTCAAGAAAAACAATTGCCCAGACTATAGCATGATTCCAAGATACTTGTATTTCGAAATAACTAAACATAAAATACCCACACACAATGTGTAACCGTTACCAGTCCTGACAAGTATATGTCAGGACACGAGTTGCACGATTACATTTGGTAACGGTTACAATTTAGTCATTTTAAAGATCCGGATAAACTTCGCAACTTCAAATGTTTCTTCCCCCGCTACAGGCACTAGCAGGCTGTTGAAAAACTCATAAATAAATATTTATCCACATATGTCGAAACTCGCGCGAGGTGCATTATATTTGTAAGAACTCAACGTAAAACAAGGAGAGACCAAACCATGCGCGGGATCCAAGATAAACAAGACACACTGTTCAGTTATGTTTCGCAGGAA
>Ga0209048_10003523_pt1 | contig 15180 bp, 17 predicted proteins | sample FrelakmetCRP12CR_FD_187146 | JGI IMG/M metagenome (GOLD analysis project Ga0209048, IMG submission 187146) | Freshwater lake sediment microbial communities from the University of Notre Dame, USA, for methane emissions studies - CRP12 CR (SPAdes)... | ecosystem: Environmental > Aquatic >... | reverse complement strand
ATGGGCATCGTGCTCTTCTTCTCGACGATGCCCTGCGAGCGGGCGAGGGCCCGGGCCAACTCCTGGACGGCCATCTTCAGTTCCATAAGAAGAGATCCTCTCTCTCTTTCCTACTCGTCGTGATCGTAGGGCGGCGAGAGATGTGGAGAAGTGGGCTCGGGCCTCGAAACACCTGGGGAAAGCGATCTGGAGAACGATCCGGATCGAGTGCCGGACTGCTTGTGTAGCGCGCGGCGCGAAGCAGTGTCAACGAGCCATGCACGCGGCTCCCCCACGAAGTCCAGGGCGGATCCCCAGGCGATCCACCGAGCCGCCGGAGCTAGGGGGCGACGCGCTCACGGAGCGCCTGGACCGCGAGCCGGATGGAGTCGTCGCTCGCCATGAGCTCGGTGACGCGGTCGATGGCCGAGATGACGGTGGTGTGGTCCTTCTTGTTGAACTTCTCGGCGATCGACTGGAGCGTCTCCTTGGCGAGCTCGCGGCACAGGTACATGGCGACCTGGCGCGGAAGGGCGATCTTCTGCTCCCGCGAGATGCTCGTGAGCTTCGCGACGGTGATGCCGAAGTGGGCGGCGACGGCCTCCTGGATCCGCTCGATGGTCGGGCGGTAGCCGGGCGGCGGGATGACGTCGCGGAGGACGTCGCGGGCGAGGAGCACGGAGATGGGCTCGCCCTTCAGGGACGCGAAGGCGGCCAGGCGCATCAGGGCGCCCTCCAGCTCGCGGACGTTCGACTTGATGTGGGTGGCGAGGAGCGAGGCGACGTCGTCCGGCAGGTCGATGCGCTCGACGAGCGCCTTCTTCTTCAAGATGGCGGCCCGCGTCTCGAACTCGGGCGTGTCGATGTGCACGCGCATGCCCCACTCGAAGCGCGAGCACAGGCGCTCCTCGAGGCCCTTCAGCTCCTTGGGGCTGCGATCGCTCGAGAGGACGATCTGGATGTTCTGCTCGTAGAGCGCGTTGAAGGTGTGGAAGAACTCCTCGGCGGTCTTGTCGCGCCCGGCGAAGAACTGGACGTCGTCGACGAGGAGGGCGCCGCACTCCCGGTACTTGCGCCGGAAGTCGTGCATGGAGTTCCGGGAGAGCGCGTCGACGAAGTCGTTCGTGTAGCGCTCGGAGCTCACCATGGCGACGCGCAGCGAGCCGTTCGACGCGAGGAGCGAGTGGGCGATGGCGTGGAGGAGATGGGTCTTGCCGAGGCCGGAGTCGCCGTGGAGGAAGAGCGGGTTCCAGGCGCGGCCGGGGCTCTTCGCCACCGCCTGGGCGGCGGCGAAGGCGAAGCGGTTGGATTCGCCGACGACGAAGGTGTCGAAGAGGTAGCGGGGGTTCGGGCGGAAGTCCGACGGCGAGGGCGGCTCGGGCCGGCCCGAGGCAGGGCTCGCCTCGGGGGGCACCGCCGGGAGCGACCGGCGCGGGCTGTCGTCGACGACGAAGTGGGTCCTCACCGGGGCGCCGAGGAGGGTGGGAACGAATTCGTCGAACCAGTCCCGGTAGTTGTCGTCCACGAAGTCGCGGTGGAAGGCGTCCGGGGCCGCCACCTGCAAGCGGTCGCCCTCGATCCCTATCGGGCGCAGCGGGGCGAACCACCGACGGTAGAGGTCCTCGCGGAGGCGTCCGCGAAGATACTCGTCGATGCGGCTCCAGTGTGCTTCGGCGGGGACTGCCGACTCGGACGCGCTCGCCCCGGTTGCCATCTCCCTCGTCCCTCCGGGGTGCAAGAGTCCCCGGCACTGCCGAGTGCGCGGCAGCGTTCACCTTGAGTCATCTGAAAATGCCGGGAACGTCGGGTGACGGTCCCGTGTCGCCGGTTCTCATTAGCGAAGGTCGAGCGCCGGGATCAAGTGCGACGTGAAGTGGCGCGGAAGAAGCGGCCTTTTCGCGCTCCCATCCGGGACGTGGTGCCGCGGTGGAGGGGGTCGACGCGTTGCGGTACGCGTCCTTGACAGGGGGCGGCCGATCGGGGAGTTTCGCGCGCCATGAAGAGGACCTACCAACCGAAGAAGGTGAAGCGGAACCGCACGCACGGGTTCCGCAAGCGGATGCAGACGCCCGGCGGCCAGAACGTGATCAAGCGGCGCAGGGCCAAGGGGCGCAAGAGGCTCGCGCCCAGGGCTCCGGAGAAGTAGGGCCGAGCGGAGCCGGCGTGCGTCTCGAAAAGGCGGCGCGGCTGCAGCGCCGCCGGGAGTTTCTGGCGGTGCAGCAGCGGGGAGAGCGCCTCTACGGGCGCGAGCTTCTCGTCCTCGCGTTGCACCGCGGTGAGGGCCGGGCGCGCCTGGGAATCACCGTGCCGGGAAAGGTGGCGAACTCGGTGACCCGCAATCGCGTGAAGCGCTGGGTTCGCGAGGCATTCCGCGCCGTGGCCGCGGACCTGCCTCCCGTCGACCTGGTGGTGATCGGCCGCGCGGGCTGCGGCGGCGTGGGCGCGGGCGGCGCCCAGGCGGCGCTCCACGCCGCCCGCGACCGGCTCCTGGCGAGAGGCCGCCCGTGAGGATCGCGACCGCCCTCTTGGTGAGCCTGGTGCGGCTCTACCAGTGGCTCCTGTCGCCGCTCTTGCCGCGCTCTTGCCGCTTCCACCCGTCGTGCTCGACCTATGCGGTGGGCGCGCTCGAGCGCCACGGTGCGCTCAAGGGGAGCTGGCTCGCGGTGCGGCGGGTGGCCCGCTGCCACCCCTGGCACCCCGGCGGCCTGGATCCAGTTCCGTGACGTTTCACATCTCGTGAGCAAGGCAGGGAACCCTTGAACGACAGCAAGCGCATCCTGGTCGCGGCCCTGGCCTCGGTCCTCATCCTCTTCGCCTGGAACGAGTACGTGATGCCGCGCCCGAAGCGGGGGGCGGCTCCGCCGCCCGCCAAGGGCGGAGCGGCGGCGGTCACGGCCCCGGCCGTTCCGGAAGCGCCGCCGCTGGCCGCGGCGCCTCCGAAGCCGGTGGAGCCGGCGGCCCCGTCGGCGCCCGAGGAGCTCGTGGTCCTCGAGACCCCGCAGTTCCGGGCGACCTTCACGAGCTGGGGAGGGGCGCTGAAGGCATTCGTCCTGAAGGAGGAGACCTACCGGAAGCGCGGAGGCGGCGAGAAGCCGGACATGCCCATCGACCTCGTCCAGGTCGCGGCCGGGGAGGCCCTTCCGCTCTCGGTCGTCCCCTCGCCGGAGCTCGGCGGGAGCGGCGACATCGCCAGGGACCCGGCGGCGCGGACGCCCATGCGGATCGCCGCGCGGGACGAGCGCAGCGTGGCGTTCGAGGGGAAGGTGGGCGGGGTCGAGGTCCGCAAGGTGATCCGGCTCGGCGGCAGGCCCTTCGAGCTGGAGGTCGAGCTCGCGGTGGGCGCGATCGCGAGAGCCGGGTCGGTGTTGGTCCTCTACCCGGCGTTCCTCCCGCCGAGCACGCCCAAGGCCGGCTTCTTCTCGGGCGGCGAGGTCTTCGATACGGTGACGCCCATATGCCGCGCCGGGGACAAGACGGTGCGGTTCGACGGGAAGGAGGACCTGAAGGTCCTCCCCGGGCCGGTGCGCTGGCTGGGGCTCGACCAGCACTACTTCGTCTCCACCCTCATGCCGAGCGGGATCGAGGGGGAGTGCCTCTTCGCGAGGACGGGCGCATCCGGCGAGAGCCTCTCGGCGCTGCGGATCCAGGTGGCCCAGCCCGTTCGCGCGAACCTCGTGCTCTACGCGGGCCCGAAGCAGCTCGACCTGTTGCGCTCGTACGGCCGCGATCTTGACACCGCCATCGACTACGGGCCGGTGACGAACTTCTTCGCCTTCTTCGCCCGCATCCTGCTGTGGGTGATGCAGCGCTTCTACGGCTTCGTCCACAACTGGGGGGTGGCGATCATCCTCCTGACACTACTAGTGAAGGCACTCCTCTATCCCCTGACCGTGAAGTCGATGCAGTCGATGCAGGAGATGCGGAAGCTTCAGCCGGAGGTGGAGAAGCTGAAGGCGAAGTTCGGGGACGACAAGGAGAAGCTGAACCAGGCGACGATGCAGCTCTACCAGCAGCACAAGGTGAACCCGCTCGGCGGGTGCCTGCCGCTGCTCCTGCAGATGCCGCTCTGGCTCGCGCTCTACGCCACGCTCCAGACCTCGGTGGAGCTCTACCGGCAGCCGTTCCTGTGGATCAAGGACCTGACGGCGATGGACCCGTACTACATCCTGCCGCTCGCCATGGGCGCCTCGAGCTTCGCGATGCAGAAGCTCTCGCCGCAGCCGGCCGACAACGCGCAGGCGAAGATGCTCCTCTACTTCATGCCGGTGTTCTTCACCTTCATCATGCTGAAGCTGCCCGCCGGCCTGACCCTCTATATCCTGGTGAACAACCTCCTCAGCATCGCGCAGCAGCAGTGGCTCATGCGCAAGGATCTGAAGCCTTCGAAGGCCTGAGGCGGAGGGAGAGCGAGATGAGCGAGCACGAGGCGACGTCGGTCCCGCCCCCGCGGGAGGCCCCGGAGAAGGTGGCCCGGGCGCAGGAGTTCTGCCAGGCGCTCCTCGCGCGGATGGGGGCCGAGGTGGAGGTGGCGGTCCGGGAGACGCCCGAGGCCATCGGCCTGTCGCTCCGCGCCAAGGCCGGGAACGCGGTCGAGCTCTCCGGGGGATTCGTCGAGGCCGTGCAGTACCTGGTGAACCGCGTCGTGAACCCGCGCGCCGAGGGGCGGAAGTGGGTGAACCTCGACGTGGGCGGATTCGCGGAGGAGGTGGACCCGGTGGCGCAGGCGGTGGCGGCCCGGCTGGCCGAGGCGGCGAGGCGGACCGGCAAGGTCCTCGCGATCGCTCCCATGAGCGCCCGCGAGCGGCGGCAGATCCACCTCGCCCTCGTGGGCGTGGAGGGCGTGTCGACGCGCAGCGAGGGCGAGGGGCTCTTCCGGCAGCTCCTCATCATTCCCGAGACGAAGGTCCGGCAGCCGGGGAGCTGACGGTGGCCCGCGAGAAGACGCAGGCGGAGAAGCTCTTCGCGGCAGCGGTCCTGCGCAGGTCCTTCGAGCTCTCGGGCGACGAGCACCGCCAGGGGTTCCGCTTCGTCTACGAGGGCGTGCTGCGCGACCTCGGGCTCGAGGACGCCGAGGTGGAGGAGTTCCTGAAGGCGAACGCGGCCGAGGTGGAGTCCGCGCTCGGCCGGCACCGGCCGTAGGGGCGGGCAGGCCTGGGCGAAGGCCCCGGGGAGGGCGAGCGTGGATCCTCTCTTCGACGAGGTGCTTCGCGAGGGCGTGGCCGCGCTCGGGCTCGCGGTGGGACCCCCGGCCCTCGAGCAGCTCGCCCGCTACGCCGACCGGCTCCTCGCCTGGAACCGGAAGGTGAACCTGACGGCGGTGACCGACCCGGCCGAGCTGGCGGAGAAGCACCTCGTCGACAGCCTCGCCCTCCTGCCGGAGATGGAGGGGGCGGGCTCGCTGCTCGACGTGGGCTGCGGCGCCGGGCTCCCGGGAGTGCCGCTCGCCGTCGCGCGCCCGGACCTCGCCGTGACCTGCTGCGACAGCGTCGCGAAGAAGGTGGCCTTCGTGAAGGCGATCGCGGCCGAGCTCGACCTGCGGCTGCGCGCTCTGGCCGTCCGGGCGGGAGGGAGCCCGGAGCGGGAGGGGCTCCCGCTCGCGGACCGGGTGGTGAGCCGGGCGCTCGCGGACCCGGAGCACTGGCTCCCCCTCGGGCGCAGCTACCTGGCCCCGGGCGGGCTCGTCCTCGCCACCCTCGGCAGGGAGGCGGAGGAGGGCCCGCTCGTGCGGGCCGGGGAAGAGGCCGGGCTCGAGCTCGTCTCGCTGCGCCGCTTCGAGCTGCCCCGGTCCGGGGCGAAGCGGGCGGTGGCCGCCTACCGGCCGAGGGGCTAGCGGGGGGAGGGTCTCCGGGGGAGGGCCGGCCGGGACCGGGGGGCGGGATGTTCCACGTGGAACACCGCCGTCGCTTCCGGGCGGGGCGCGCGACGCCGGGGGGAGAACCGGCCGCGCCCCATGTTCCACGTGGAACAGCCCGGGAGCGGGCTGTCAGATCACCGGGGCAGACTCCGCGCCGGCCAGGTCCCGCGGGGCGCGCCTTGCGCCCGGGCCGGGCCGGGGGTAGACCCGCCGCCACAGGAGAGCCATGGGCCGCATCGTCACCATTGCCAACCAGAAGGGCGGGGTCGGGAAGACCACCACCGCCGTGAACCTCGCCGCGTCGCTCGCCGCCGGCGAGCATCGCACCTTGCTCGTCGACCTCGACCCCCAGGGGAACGCAGGCTCGGCCCTGGGCGTCTCCCGGGACGAGGTGGCGGAGAGCGTCTACGACGTCCTCCTCGACGGCCGGCCGGCGCGGGAGGTGGCGCGCCGGACCGAGCTCAAGTTCCTCGACCTCGTGCCCTCGAGCCGCCACCTGGTGGGGGCGGAGCTCGAGCTCGCCGGGGTGGACCGCCGCGAGTACCGGCTCCGCGAGGCGCTCGAGAAGGTGGCGGGCGACTACGAGCACGTGATCGTCGACTGCCCGCCCTCGCTCGGCCTCCTCACCCTGAACGGCCTCGTCGCCGCGAACGGCGTCATCGTGCCGCTGCAGTGCGAGTACTTCGCGCTCGAGGGGCTGGCCGACATCCTGCGCACCGTCGAGCTCGTCCGCGCCGGCGCGAACCCGCGCCTCGAGGTGGACGGGATCCTGCTCACCATGTTCGGCCAGAACAACCTGGCCTCGCAGGTGGCGGAGGACATCCGCAAGCACTTCAGCGGCAGGGTCTTCGAGACCATCATCCCGCGCAACGTGCGGCTCTCGGAGAGCCAGTCGCACGGCAAGCCCATCCTCCTCTACGACGTGACGAGCAAGGGCTGCCAGAGCTACCTGGCCTTCGCCCGGGAGCTCACCCGGCGCGGCGGGCGCCGCGAGAGGAGGGCCCGATGAGCGTCGCCGACCGGCGCCGCCCGGCGCTGGGGCGCGGGATGGCCGCGCTCCTCCCGAACGCCCCGCCGCCGCCGGCCGCCGGGCGGGCGGTGATGCAGCTCCCCATCGAGGCGGTGGAGCGCTCGAAGGAGCAGCCGCGCAAGCGCTTCGACGAGCGGCAGCTCGAGGAGCTCGCGGCCTCCATCCGCGAGCACGGGGTGGTGGAGCCCATCCTGGTTCGCCGCCACGGCGAGCGATACCGCATCGTGGCCGGGGAGCGGCGCTGGCGGGCCGCCCAGCGCGCCGGCCTGAAGGACATCCCCGCGCTCCTCAGGGATGCCGGGGACCGGGAGGCCTTCGAGCTCGCGCTCGTCGAGAACCTGCAGCGCGCGGACCTGAACGCCGTCGAGGAGGCCGAGGCCTACGAGTTCCTCCTCAAGGAGCACGGGCTCACGCAGGAGCAGGTGGCGGCCCGGGTGGGGAAGGAGCGCTCCACCGTGGCGAACGCGCTCCGCCTCCTCAAGCTCCCCGCCGACGTGCGGGACATGGTCCGGGACGGGAGGCTCGAGATGGGGCACGCCCGCGCGCTCCTCCCGCTCGAGCGATCGGAGGCCATCCGGAAGATGGCGCAGGAGGTGGCCCGGGCGGGGCTCTCCGTTCGCGCCACCGAGGCGCTGGTCAGAAAGGCCCTCTCGCCCCCCGAGGGGGCCAGGCCCCGCGACGGGGCGGCCGCCGACACGGCCGCCGTCCGCGCCGTGGTGAACCGGCTCCAGCGCCGGCTCGGGGCGCGCTGCCGGCTCTCGCCGCGCACCGCCCAGGCCGGCAAGGTCGAGATCGAGTACACGTCGCTCGAGGAGCTCGACGGGATCCTCGCCCGCATCGGGGCCTGAGGGCGGATTCACTGTAGGTGATTATCGCCCCCTGTGGGTGCGCCCCCCACCGCGGCGCAGCTCGACCGACATGCGGCAGTTGGACGCCGGGGCCGCCCGGTGCTAACCCTTCCCGAGCCGGGGGCCGGGTTCCCGGGGAACGAGGGCACGAACCGCGGGGTCGCGCTGTGCGCGCCCTTCCCCGCACACGTCGAGGTGAGGCATGGCCATGCTGAAACGGGAAGAGACGCAGGGCCCCGCCCTGGTCGGCGGCGACCTGAATGCCCTTCTGGGGCGCGGCTCGGAGTTCGACGGGAAGCTCACCTTCGAGGGGACCGTCCGCATCGACGGGCGCTTCACCGGGACCATCATCACGAGCGACACGCTCGTCGTCGGCGAGGGCGCCAAGGTGAGCGCCGAGGTGAGCTGCGGCACGATCATCGTCCACGGCGAGATCACCGGGAACATCCGGGCCCACGTGGGCGTCGAGCTGCACCAGCCCGCGCGCGTCCACGGCAACATCGAGACGCCGGCCCTGGTGGTCGCGAAGGGCGTCATCTTCGAGGGCCAGTGCAAGATGGAGAACGCGGCCGGGGAGAAGGCGACCCGCACGCCGACCATCGTGCCCACGCCGGTGAAGTGACCGCGGCCGCGGGAAGAACGCGAGGGCGGGCGGCCTGCCGGCCGGCCCGCCCCCGTCAGGATTCACCTTCCGTCCGAGCCTAGTTGACCTTCACCTGGATGGCCTTGGGCTTCGCCTCCGCCTTCTTCGGCAGGTGGACGGCGAGGATGCCGTTCTTCGCCTCGGCGCGGATCTTCTCCGCGTCGACGGTGGTGGGGAGCGAGAAGGTGCGCGTGAAGGAGCCGTAGGACATCTCCACCCTGTGGTAGTTGTCCTTCTTCTCCTCCTTCTCCATCTTCCGCTCGCCCCTCAGGGTGAGGACCCCGTTCTCGAACCGGATGTCCACGTCCTTCGGGTCGACGCCCGCGAGCGCGGCGCGGATCTGCACTTCCTCGCCGTCCTCGTAGATGTCACAGGCGGGCGTCCAGCCGAGCGACTCGGCCGGGCCGGTGCCAACCATCCGCTCGTCGAACAGCCGCCCCATCTCTTCCTGGAAACGAGCGAGGTCCCGGAAGGGGTCGAAACGCGTAAGAATTGCCATATGTTTTCTCCTCCTGAGAGTTCTTCAGGACAGAACGAACGTAAGTACGGCGGACCTTCTGTCAAAAGGAGCGCCAAGGCCGCGTTCCCAGAACCCATTTCAGCTTGACCATCCGCGCGGGACCGTGCTAGCTAGCGGCCCCCCTATGATCGTCGGTTCCATCGCCCGCCGTTACGCCAAGGCGCTGTTCTCCCTGGCGGACGAGAAGGGCCAGATCGAGCAGTGGGCGAAGGGTCTCGAGGTGCTCCGACACCTCCTCACATGGCCCGAGCTCCGCGAGGCCGTCTCGAACCCCTCCATGGAGCGCGAGCGCCGCCGGGCGATCGCGAAAGGGCTCGCGGTCGCGGTGGAGGTGGCGAGCCCGAAGCTGCTCGCCGCGGCCGTGCTCGGCCTCGAGGAGGACGTGCGCAACCTCCTCCTCCTGCTCGCCGACCGCAACCGCCTCGCCTACCTGCCGGCCATCCTCGACAACTACCGCGCGCTCGCCGACCAGCGGCTCGGCCGCGTCCGCGCCAAGGTGACGAGCGCCGTGGCGCTCGGGGACGACGAGTCGCGCCGGATCGCAGACAACCTCGCCCGGGCCACCGAGGCCCAGGTCATCCTGGAGACGGCCGTGGACCCGTCGCTCCTGGGCGGCGTCGTCGCCCAGGTGGGAAGCCTGGTCTACGACGGATCCGTCCGCGCGCAGCTCGAGGAGCTGCGCCGCGCCATGAAACAGTAGCCACCCGCTGGAGACAACGGACATGGACATCCGCGCCGACGAGATCAGCCGCATCATCCGCGAGCAGATCAAGGACTTCGGGAAGAAGATCGACGTCTCCGAGACCGGGACCGTGCTCTCGCAGGCCGACGGCGTGGCGCGCGTCTACGGCCTCTCCGGCGTCGCCGCCGGCGAGCTCGTCGAGTTCCAGAACGGCGTCCGCGGCCTCGTCCTCAACCTGGAGGAGGACAACATCGGCGTGGCGGTGATGGGGCACGCCGAGGAGATCCGCGAGGGCGACAGCGTCAAGCGGACCGGCCGCATCGCCGAGGTGCCGGTGGGCGAGGAGCTGCTCGGCCGCGTGGTCGACGGGCTCGGGAACCCCATCGACGGCCGCGGGGCCATCGCCTCGAAGTCCACCCGCAAGGTCGAGATCAAGGCCCCCGGCATCGTGAAGCGCAAGAGCGTGCACGAGCCGATGCAGACGGGCCTGAAGGCCATCGACGCGCTCGTGCCCATCGGGCGCGGCCAGCGCGAGCTCATCCTCGGCGACCGCCAGACCGGCAAGACCGCCGTGGCCATCGACGCCATCATCAACAACAAGGGCAACAACCTCTACTGCTTCTACGTCGCCATCGGCCAGAAGCAGTCGACGGTGGCCCGCGTGGTGGAGACGCTCAAGAAGTACGGCGCCATGGAGTACACGACGGTGGTCGCGGCGAACGCCTCCGACCCGGCCCCGATGCAGTACCTCGCGCCCTACACCGGCGTGACCATGGCCGAGTACTTCCGCGACTCCGGCCGCCACGCCCTCATCATCTACGACGACCTCTCCAAGCAGGCGGTCGCCTACCGGCAGCTGTCGCTGCTGCTCCGGCGCCCGCCGGGGCGAGAGGCCTACCCGGGCGACGTGTTCTACCTCCACAGCCGCCTGCTCGAGCGCGCCGCCAAGCTGTCCGAGAAGGAGGGCGGAGGGTCGCTCACCGCGCTCCCCATCATCGAAACGCAGGCCGGCGACGTCTCCGCCTACATCCCGACGAACGTCATCTCCATCACCGACGGCCAGATCTTCCTCGAGACCGACCTCTTCTACCAGGGCGTCCGTCCCGCCATCAACGTCGGCATCTCGGTGTCCCGCGTCGGCGGCTCCGCCCAGATCAAGGCCATGAAGCAGGTGGCCGGCACGCTCAAGCTCGAGCTCGCCCAGTACCGGGAGCTCGCCGCCTTCGCCAAGTTCGGCTCCGACCTCGACAAGGCCACCCAGGAGACGCTCGCCCGCGGAGAGCGCCTGGTGGAGGTGCTGAAGCAGGGCCAGTACCAGCCGCTCTCGGTCGAGAAGCAGGTCATGCAGATCTACGCCGCCACCCAGAAGGACGCGCAGGGCCAGGGCTGGATCCGGGCCGTGCCGGTGGAGGAGGTCGGCCGCTACATGAAGGAGCTCCTCGAGTTCATGGCGGCCCGCCACCCCGAGGTGGGCAAGCAGATCCAGGAGAAGAAGGCGCTCGACGACGGCCTCCGCAAGTCGATCGACGCCGCGCTCGAGGAGTTCAAGGGCGCTTTCCAGGTCGAGCAGAAGGCCTAAAGAGGCAGGAGCCAGAGGCCCCCCGTGCCCTCCCTTCGCGACATCCGGCGCCGAATCGGCTCCGTGAAGAGCACCCAGCAGATCACCAAGGCCATGAAGATGGTGGCCGCGGCGAAGCTCCGGCGCGCGCAGGAGGCGATCACGCGCGCCCGCCCCTACGCGACGCTCCTCGAGCAGACGCTCAACCGCGTCGCCTCGCGCGCCGCAGTGGAGGAGACCGCCGCCCACCCGCTGCTCGTGGCGCGCCCGGTCCGGGTGGCGGAGCTGGTGGTGATCACCTCCGACCGCGGCCTCGCCGGCGGCTTCAACTCCAACGTGGTGCGGCGCGCCCAGCGCTTCCTGGTCGAGAACCACGCCACCTACGAGAAGGTCCTGGTGTCCACCATCGGCCGCAAGGGGCGCGACGCGCTCAAGGCGCGCAGGGTGGCGATGCGCAAGGACTTCACCGGGGTCCACGCGAAGCTGAGCTACGAGAAGGCCCACGAGATCGCGGCCGAGTACAGCGAGCGCTACCTGGCCGGCGAGGTGGACGCGGTCTTCCTGCTCTTCAACGAGTTCAAGAGCGCCATCTCGCAGTCCGTGCGCCTGAAGCAGTTCTTGCCCATCGAGACCGAGCCGGTCTCCGCGACGGCCACCGCCACCGTGGACTTCCTCTACGAGCCCTCGCGCGACGAGCTGCTCGCGGACCTCGTGCCGCGGCACCTCGACGTCCAGGTCTGGCGCGCGCTGCTCGACTCGGCGGCCAGCGAGCACGGGGCCCGCATGACCGCGATGGAGGCGGCGACGAAGAACGCCTCCGAGATGATCGCCGCCCTGTCCCTCCAGTACAACCGCGCGCGGCAGGCCTACATCACCAAGGAGCTGATGGAGATCGTCAGCGGCGCCGAGGCACTCAAGTAGCCTTCAGGGAAAAAACGACATGTCCCAGACCCAGACCCAGAACGGCAGGATCACCCAGGTCATCGGCCCCGTGGTGGACGTTGAGTTCCCGCCCGGCTCGCTCCCCCAGATCTACACCGCGCTCTCGGTGACGAACCCAGGCATCGACGAGCGCAAGGAGAACCTGATCCTCGAGGTCGCCCAGCACCTCGGCGAGAACACGGCCCGCACCATCGCCATGGACTCGACCGAGGGCCTGGTCCGCGGAATGTCGGTGAAGAGCACCGGAGAGCCCATCCAGATGCCGGTGGGCAAGGAGGTGCTCGGCCGCATCTTGAACGTCGTCGGCGAGCCCGTCGACGAGCGCGGCCCGGTCTCCGCGACGGGCTTCAAGCCCATTCACCGCGCGCCCCCGGCGCTCGTGGACCTGAACGTGAAGATCGAGGCCTTCGAGACCGGCATCAAGGTCATCGACCTCCTCGCCCCCTACCTCCGCGGCGGGAAGATCGGCCTCTTCGGCGGTGCCGGCGTCGGCAAGACCGTGCTCCTCATGGAGCTCGTGAACAACGTCGCCAAGGAGCGCGGCGGGTTCTCGGTGTTCGCCGGCGTGGGCGAGCGCACCCGCGAGGGCAACGACCTCTACCACGAGATGATGGACTCGGGCGTCATCAACAAGGACGACCTCTCGAAGAGCCAGTGCGTGCTCGTGTACGGCCAGATGAACGAGCCGCCCGGAGCCCGCGCCCGCGTGGGCCTGTCCGCGCTCGCCATCGCCGAGTACTTCCGCGACGACGAGGGGCGCGACGTGCTCCTCTTCATCGACAACATCTTCCGCTTCACCCAGGCGGGCTCCGAGGTGTCGGCCCTCCTCGGCCGCATCCCCTCGGCGGTGGGCTACCAGCCGACCCTCTCCACCGACATGGGAGAGCTGCAGGAGCGCATCACCTCCACCAACAAGGGCGCCATCACCTCGGTGCAGGCGATCTACGTGCCCGCCGACGACCTCACCGACCCCGCGCCGGCCACGGCCTTCGCGCATCTCGACGCCACCACGGTGCTCTCCCGCAAGCTCACCGAGATCGGCATCTACCCCGCCGTCGACCCGCTCGACTCCACCTCGCGAATCCTCGACCCGCTGGTGGTCGGCATGGAGCACTACACCGTCGCCCGCGAGGTGCAGGAGATCCTGCAGACCTACAAGGACCTGCAGGACATCATCGCCATCCTCGGCATGGACGAGCTCTCCGAGGAGGACAAGCTCGTCGTCGCCCGGGCCCGCAAGATCCAGCGCTTCCTCTCCCAGCCCTTCCACGTCGCCGAGCAGTTCACCGGAAACCCGGGCGTGTACGTGAAGCTCGCGGACACCATCCGCGGCTTCAAGGAGATCGTCGACGGCAAGCACGACGACCTTCCCGAGCAGGCGTTCTACATGGTCGGGACCATCGAGCAGGCGGTCGAGAAGGCGAAGAAGCTCGCCGCGGGCGCGTAGGCCCCGGCACGGAGAGCGACATGGCGGCCCTGACCCTCGAGATCGTGACGCCGGAGCGGCGCGTGGCCACCCTGCAGGCCGACGAGGTCCGCGCGCCCGGGATCCAGGGCGGCTTCGGCATCCGCAGGGACCACACGCCCTTCATGAGCAAGCTCGAGCCGGGAAGGCTCACCGTCGTCGTCGACGGGGGCGAGCGTCACTTCGCCATCGGCGGCGGCTTCCTGCAGGTGGCCGACAACAAGGTCATCGTCCTCGCCGACACCGCCGAGGAGCGCGAGGAGATCGACGTCGACCGGGCCGAGCGCGCCTTCCGCGAGGCCAACGAGCGGCTGCGCAGCATGACCGAGCAGGACCAGGGCTACCCGGTCGAGTCGGCCCGCGTGCGGCGCGCCGCCGCGCGCCTCTTCGTCGCCGGGAAGATGTAGCGAGCGGGCGGGGCCGCAGCGGGCCCGCGCGCTCGCCCTCCTCGCGAAACACCGCCACGTCCGAAAACGGCGAGACGGAACGCCTCCGCGGGGCTAGACAGGGCGGTGTGAAGCTCGACGCCGACACCTGCCACCGAGCGCTCGCGGCCCGCGATCGCCGGTTCGACGGCCTCTTCTACGTGGGCGTGCGCTCGACCGGGATCTACTGCCGCCCGGTCTGCCCGGCGCGCACGCCGCGCCGGGACCGCTGCGTCTATTTCGCGCGCGCGGCCGAGGCCGAGCGCGAGGGGTTCCGCGCCTGCCTGCGCTGCCGCCCGGAGCTCGCGCCGGGCAACGCCCCCGTCGACTCGATGCCGCGGCTCGTCGCCTCGGCGCTCGCACGCATCGAGGCCGGCCACCTGAACGAGGGATCGGTGGACGAGCTCGCCTCCGGCCTGGGCGTCACCGGGCGCCACCTGCGGCGGGCGGTGGCGGCCTCCCTGGGGGTGACGCCGGTGGAGCTCGCCCAGTCCCGCCGCATGGCGCTCGCGAAGCAGCTCCTCCAGGACACCGAGCTCGGCATCGCCGAGGTGGCCTTCGCCGCAGGCTTCGCGAGCCTCCGCCGCTTCAACGCCCTCTTCCGCAGCCGGTTCGGCAGGCCTCCGTCGGCCATCCGGGGGGAGTCCCTCGAGGGGTCCTCGCCGGGGGCGGACATCGTCCTGCGCCTCGACTACCGCCCGCCCCTCGACTGGGAGCCGCTTCTCGAGTTCCTCGCCCTCCGGGCCGTGCGCGGGGTGGAGGAGGTGGAGAAGGGGGCGTACCGCCGCACCGTCCGCATCGGCCGGCACTCGGGCTTTGTCGAGGTCCGGGCCGACCGGGACCGGCCCGCGCTGCGCGCCTTCGTCTCGCCGTCGCTCTCGGGTGCGCTCATGCCGCTCGCGGCGAGGCTCCGGGCGCTCTTCGACCTCGACGCCGTCCCGGCTGCGGTCGCCGCCCACCTCGGACGGGACGCGCTCCTGCGGAGCTCCGTCCTCCGCCGGCCGGGGATGCGGGTCCCCGGCGCCTTCGACGGGTTCGAGTCCGCGGCGCGCACCGTGCTCGGGCAGCAGGTGACGGTCAGGGCGGCCACCACGGTGGCGGGAAGGCTCGCCTCGGCCCTGGGCGAGCCCATCTCCACCCCTCACCCGGCGCTCGACCGGCTCGCGCCCACCGCGGAGGCGGTCGGCTCGGCAGGGGAGTCGCGGCTCGCGAGCCTCGGGATGCCGGGTGCGAG
>Ga0209048_10003522_pt1 | contig 15180 bp, 18 predicted proteins | sample FrelakmetCRP12CR_FD_187146 | JGI IMG/M metagenome (GOLD analysis project Ga0209048, IMG submission 187146) | Freshwater lake sediment microbial communities from the University of Notre Dame, USA, for methane emissions studies - CRP12 CR (SPAdes)... | ecosystem: Environmental > Aquatic >... | reverse complement strand
GGCGTATGGCGCGATCTGCACGCCGGACTTCTTCGGCTACGACAAAGACCTCAAGCTCGTCTACCGCGGCCGCCTCGACAGCTCGGGCCGCTCGCCCGACCCGACCGCGCCGCGCGAGCTCTTCGACGCGATGACAGCCGTCGCGCGCGGCGGCACGGCACCGGCGATCCAGCATGCCGCCGTCGGTTGCTCGATCAAATGGAAGCGCGCCTGAGGCGCCGCCCGGTCAGATAAACGCGCGCAGCGCGTCGAGCACCGCGTCGGGCTCCTCGGCCATCACCGCGTGCCCGCTGTTCGGAAGCGCGACGACCCTGGGCTCCCGCAACGCCGCGATCAGTGCCTGCGCGTTGCGCGGCGGCGCCATGATGTCGCGGCCCCCCGTGATCGCGAGCACGGGGCAGCGCACCGCGGCGGCAGCGCCGAGACCGTTGGCATATCCGTGACAGGCCTTGAGATCCGTGGCAAGCACGCCGGGTCGCGTGCGCTCCATGAGCCGGATCGAATTGCCGGTCATCCACATGCCGGGCACCGCATTGCCGCCGAGCTGGCGCCCGGCGCTGAACGACCAGCCGTTGATGAGCTCGAGTGCAAGATGCTCGTTGCGGCCGGCCGCATCGAGCAAATCGTCACTTACCGTCATCGGCACTGCCGGACCAAGGAGCGCGATCCTCTCCACGCGCGCCGAATGCCGCGCCGACGCCTCGAGCGCGGCGAGCGATCCCAGCGAATGACCCACGAGCACGGCGCGTTCGACCTTCGCCGCGTCGAGCAGCGCCGGAATCCATTCCGCAATGGCTTCGACGGAGGACAACGCATCGCCGCCGGAACGGCCGTGGCCGGGCAGGTCGACCGCGAGGACATTGAATCCGTGATGCGCGAAGTAGCGCGACTGCCACGCCCACACGCTGTGGTCGTTCGCGGCGCCATGGACGAACACGATCGTCCGCTGCGTCGCGTCGAGAGGTCGCACACCGGTGTAGGCGTAAACCCCGGAACCGTTGACGGACAGTTCCATTGCGCTAGGCCGCCTTCCCGGCCGCGTGCAGCGCCCGGCTCAGGTCCTCGATGAGGTCGTCCGGATTCTCGAGTCCGATCGACAGGCGGATGGTGCCCTCGGTGATCCCCGCCTTCGCGAGCTCCGCCGCCGACATCCGGAAATGCGTCGTGCTGGCCGGATGGATGACGAGCGACTTGGCGTCGCCGACATTGGCGAGATGCGAAAAGATCTTCAGCGTTTCGATGAACTTGCGTCCCTGTGCGCGCGTTCCCGCGAGGTTGAAGCTGAACACTGCGCCGCAGCCGTTCGGCAGGAGTTTCTGCGCCAGCGCGTGATCGGGATGGTCCGCGAGTTCCGGATAGGCGACGCCGGCGACCATCGCGTTCGATGCCAGGAAGGCGACGACCTTGCGCGTGTTCTCGACGTGGCGCGCCATGCGCAGCGGCAGCGTCTCGATCCCCTGCAGGATCTGGAACGCGGTGAACGGCGCCATGCATGCGCCGAAGTCGCGCACGCCTTCGCGCCGCGCGCGCAGCAGGAATGCCGCGGTCGTCGATTCCTCGCTGAACACCATGTCGTGGAAGCCCCTGTACGGCTCGGTCAGCGTCGGAAAGCTCTCGCGCGACGCCGGCGCGTTCCAGTCGAACCGTCCGGAATCGACCAGCACGCCGCCGATGACCACGCCGTGGCCGGAAAGGAACTTGGTCGCGGAGTGGAAGACGAGGTCGGCGCCGTGCGCGAACGGCTGCATCAGGAACGGCGTCGTGAACGTCGAGTCGACGAGCAGAGGCACGCCATGCGCATGCGCGATGTCGGCGACGTGCGGGATGTCGAGCACGTCGAGCCCGGGATTGCCGAGCGTCTCGCCGAAGAGGAGCCGCGTGGTCGGACGGATCGCCGCGCGCCATTGATCGAGATCGCGGCCGTCGACGAACGTCGTCTCGATGCCGAAACGCGGCAGCGTATAATCGAGCAGGTTGTGCGAGCCGCCGTAGAGCGCGCGCGACGCCACGATGTGCGACCCTGACGACAGCAGGGTCACGATTGCGAGGTGCATCGCCGCCTGCCCGCTGGCCGTTGCAATCGCGCCCACGCCGCCTTCCAGCGCCGCGATCCGCTCCTCCAGCACGGCGCAGGTCGGATTCGAGATGCGCGAATAGACATGGCCGGGGCGCTCCATGTCGAACAGCGCCGCCGCGTGGTCACCGTCCGGAAATACGAACGAGGCCGATTGGTAGATCGGCGTCGCTCGCGCTCCGGTCGCCGGGTCTGGCGCGGCGCCGGCGTGCAGGGTCAGCGTATCGAAGTGCGGGGTCCTGGGCTTGGCCATGGTGGGGACCTCGATGGCGGGGTCGCGTGAGGGCCGAGTATGGTAGCGCAACGCAGATCACGTGGCGCCCGCAGTTCGGGCGAGCGCCCGCCATGGATTAGAATTGTGGTCTATCCGCGGGCGTTACGCCGCGAACGTGAACAGGAGAAGCACGATGAAACGCAAGGCATCCGCACATTGGCAGGGCAGCACCCAGGAAGGCTCGGGCACCTTGTCGGCGCAAAGCGGCACGCTGAAGGACACGCCGTATTCGTTCAAGGCGCGCTTCGGCGACGGCAAGGGCACCAATCCGGAAGAATTGATCGCCGCCGCGCACGCGGGCTGTTACACGATGGCGCTGTCGTTCACGTTGAACAATGCCGGCTTCACCGCCGAGGTCATCGACAGTGAAGCGTCGCTGACGATGGACCCGGTCGACGGCAAGCCGACGATCACCGCGGTGCATCTCACCACGCGCGCCCGTGTGCCGGGCATCGACGCCGCGAAGTTCGCCGAGTTCGCCTCGGGCGCAAAAACCGGCTGCGTCGTTTCGCGCGCGCTTTCGCCGTCGATCACCGTCACGCTGGACGCCGCGCTCGAACCCTGAGGACCTTCGGGATGGCCGTCCCGGCGCCAAAGCCGACCAAAGGCCGAGGCGCAACCTTCAACCCGGAAAACCGCTTCCGCCGCGAGCAGCGCGAAGCGGTCGACGACGGCTGGGGCGACGCGAACAGCAGCCCGGGCGAACCCGACGACGCGCCGCGCCCGCCCAAGACCGTCGTCCACCTCCAGCAGGCGCGCACGATCATCGCGCGCAACGAATCGCCGGACATCCCGTACAGCCAGTCGATCAACCCGTATCAGGGCTGCGAGCATGGCTGCGTGTATTGCTACGCGCGGCCGTCGCACGCCTTTCTCGACCTGTCGCCGGGGATCGACTTCGAGACGCAGCTGTTCGCAAAGCCGAACGCGGCGGTGCTCCTGCAGGCCGAGATTTCCAGGCCCGGCTACGTCTGCGATCCGATCCACCTCGGCAGCAACACCGATCCCTACCAGCCGATCGAGCGCGAATGGAAGATCACGCGCAGCATCATCGAGCTCCTGTCGGCCTGCGACCACCCGCTGACAATCACGACCAAGGGCGCGCTCGTCCTGCGCGACCTGGATCTCCTCGCGCCGCTGGCGGCGAAGAACCTCGTCCGCGTGTTCGTCTCGATCGCGATGCTCGACAAGGAGCTTGCGCGCACGCTCGACCCGCGCGCGGCGGCACCCCATCGAAGGCTCGAGATCGTCAAGGCGCTCTCGTCGGCGGGCATCTCCGTCGGCGTCAACGTCGCGCCGGTCATTCCCCAGCTTACCGACAAGGACATGGAGTCGATCCTCGAGGCGGCGGCCGGCGCCGGCGCGACCCATGCAGGCTACACGCTGCTCCGCCTGCCGCTCGAGGTGGCGCCGCTGTTCCGCGCGTGGCTCGATGCGCACTACCCGCTGCGCGCCGCGCACGTCATGAGCATCGTGCGGGACATTCGCGGCGGCCGCGACAACGACCCGCGCTTCGGCGCGCGAATGCACGGGCAGGGCCAGTACGCCGACTTGATCCGCAAGCGTTTCGGCCTCGCCTGCAAGCGCCTCGGCCTCAATGCAGAGCGCGAGGTGCCGCTCGACACGACGCGGTTCCGGCCGCCGCGCCTGTCGGGTCAGCTCGATCTTTTCTAGATCGCGCGCGCTCAACCGCCGGGACGCGGCGGCATCCCGACCGGCGGCAGCGGATTCGTCGCCGGCGCGCTCACCTGCGTCCGCGACTTTTCCTCGGGGTCCTTGACCGGCAGGTTGCTCCCCGTGCGATAGACCGGGCGCTCACGCGCTTCGCCGCCCGCCTCCGGCGTCCCGCACGCGGAGGCGAGCAATGCCACCGCGACGGCGAAAAGCGCAGTCCGTCCGGCGGTTCGCACGTCGCTGCCCGACACCGGCGCTAACGAATCGCGTATCGGATCGACCCGTACACGAAGCGCGCGCGCGGATCGTAATACGACGGGTCATAACCGCTCTGGAACGTCAGGTCCGAATTGGTGAACGGCGGATTCGTGTCCAGCAGGTTCTTGACGCCGAGCGTGAGCGTGAAGCTCTTGAACCCCGTGTACGAGCCCTGCAGGTCCCAGGTGGTGAGCGAACCCACGCGACGCTGGTTGCCGTCGTTGTCGGTGTGAACGTCGATGTAGGAGCTCTGGTAGTTGTTGCCGAGCGTCGCCGTCCACGGCCCGAGATCCCACGTCAGCGCCGTGTAGCTCTTCCACCGTGGCGTGATGCCCGTCGCGGGCGCCTGGAACGCGTTCGACACGAAGCCGGCGAACGTCCCGTTGGGCTGCTCGACCTCGTAGCTGATGTAGTACGTGCCGGTCAGCAGCGCCCGGAAGCGGCCGTAGTCCGTCGCCGGCGAGGTGTACCGCGCATCGATGTCGATCCCCTGGATCTTCACCTCGCCGAGGTTGACGAACCGCTGGTCGATCGCGGTGATCGGGCACGGCGGTCCGCCGACGCAGGTGGCCTGTCGCGTCACGAGATTGCTGTAGGTCGCATAAGTTGCCGGATCGAGGATCGTCGCGATCGGCACGCCGTTCGACACGAGGTTCTTGAGATCCATGTTGAAGTAGTCGGCGCCGATGGACAGTCCGTTAACCGGTTCCCAGATGCCGCCGACGGTGGTCTGGTTCGATTTCTCCGGCTGCAGATTCGGGTTGCCGCCGAAGGTCACGGTGTACTGCGTGTTGCAATCCGGATTGGTCTCGTTGCCCGGGCCGTTCGGATCCGGACACCGGAGCGGGTCGCTCTGACCGGCCTGGGAGAGTCCCGGCGTCGCCGGATTCCACAGCTGATACAAGGTCGGCGCGAGGAAGCCCGTGCCCCACGATCCGCGGAACAGCAGCGAGGGAATCGGCTGCCAGCGCAATGCCACCTTCGGGTTTGTCGTGCTGCCGAAGTCGCTGTAGTGGTCGTAACGCACGGCGACATTCGCCTCCAGATTCTTCACGATCGGAATGTTGAGTTCGCCGAAAATCGCCCACACCGTGCGCGAGTGGTCGATGACCTGCAGGTTGCCGCCGTACCCCGTCACGTCGCCGGTGGCGAGCAGCGGATTCGGGTTCTGTTTCAGGGTCTCCTGGCCCGCCTGCAAGCCGAGCGCCAGTGCCAACGGCCCGGCCGGCAGCGTGTAGATCTCGCTCGAGCCCTTGAGGTCGAAGCCGTACCCGCTCAGCTTGGCATTGAACACCTCGTCGGTGAAGTTGAGCGACTGGATGTGCTGCGTCACGTCGGAGGGATTGGGCCCGAAGAAGTTGACGGCCCCGCTGTTGAGGTAAGGCAGCAGCGTCGTGTAGCGGAAGAATCCGCTGTTCGGTTGCTCCTTGGCCGTGTTCTGGCTGTAGTTGAACGCCGCATCGATGTCCCAGCCCCACGCCGTGCCCTGTGCGCCGGCGACGATCTGGAATGCCCGGTTCGTGTCCTCGTTGTCGCGCAGGCCGCACTCGACACAGCGATAGCGGATGCCGAGCGGCTGCCCGTCGACGCCATGATCGATCGCGAACTGGTGCGGGTAAAAGGGGCTCGTCGGCGGCAGGATGATGTCGGACGCGCCGGTCGGCGTCGCGGTCGTTGCGATCTGGTCGGACAGCGGCACCGGCTGGATGATGAACCGTGTGTCCTGCTGCGAGTAAAGGCCGGTGAGGTACGCCTGCCAGTCGCCGTTGATCTGGTAGCGTGCCGAGCCGAAGAGGTTGAGCTGCTTGGTGTCGGGGAGCCCCTGCGTGCCCGGGTACGCCGCCGGGTCGAAGCGGCACCGCGAGCCGATGACGATCGACGGCGCGCATTTGGGGAATCCGGGATTGCCGAGCCCGTCGCCGGTGACCGGGTTGTAGACGTATGCCGGAAACGTCTGGCCCGATGTCGTGTCCACCCCCTCATCCGGGATGTAGTTCGTTTTCGAAAAATTGCGGTCCGCCTGGTTGAGCGGCTTCTGCTCCTGGTAGTAGATCGACAGGAAAGCGTTGTATTTGTCTTTCGCGAGATTGCCGGCGCCGAGTGTCGCCGCCACGTTGAACTGCTCGCCGCCGCCGCTGCGCGTCGGCGCGCCGTACCACACGGTCGTGTCGATGCCGGAGAAATCGCTCTTCATGATGAAGTTGATCACGCCGCCGATCGCGTCGCTGCCGTAGATCGCCGACGCGCCGTCCTTCAGCACCTCGACGCGCTGGATCGCCGAAAACGGGATCGCGGCGAGGTTCACGCCCTCGGCGCCCGAGATGCCGCCGGCAAACGTGCCGAGGCGCTTGCCGTTCACGAGCACGAGCGTCGAGGTGCCGCCCAGTCCGCGCAGCGACGCCGTCTGGTTCGAAAACGTGTTCGAGCCGATGACGTTGCCGAGCTGGACGTTGCCGGCGCTGTTGTTCGCCGAGATGAGGCTCATCAGCTCGACGGCGTTCGTGATGCCCGCCCGGTCGATTTCTTCGCGCTGGATGACCTGGACCGGGAGGGCGCCCTCGCCTTCGATGCGCCGGATGTTCGAGCCCGTGACCTCGACCTTGATGTCCGCGGCGTGCACCGCGCCTTGCACGATGGCCGTCAACACGATGGTGGCAACGGCGGCGCCGAGAACGTGCCGGTAGCGGATCTGGTTCGCCTTCATGCGATGCCCCCCGAAGGTTTTTGATTGACGGAATCGTGCCGCCCGGCGTTCGCCTGCGGAAACGAAGCTTGCGATGCGAGACTAGAGAGCGCGATTCGCGGTCGCAACGGGATGTTGGCCAACCGCGCAGCGGCGGCGGTGAACGGCGCAGGACGGTGGGCAAACCGTCACGTGGCGCGCGACCGAGGCCGGAATCGATGGTGCGCAAGATGAAGACGACGCCTGCGTCGGACACTTCCCCCGGCAGCGGAATGAAAAATGCCGAGGTGGCGCTTTTATTTCGAGGCGACTGGGGGTCCCCGCCGAAAGACATGCGCGCCACATCGGCACGGCACGACTCTAGCGTTCGCTGCGCGCCGCATCGAACTGATTGGCGGGCGGGTTTGCAAACGGGGCAAAGCGCGCGGCGCCGTGGGCGAGCCGGCGGGCCCCTTGCAAGCGGCGTCGTTCCGGCGTATCGTCCCGCCTGGTAATATGTATATGCAAATGTAAGTCCCGGAACGGCAGGCGCCCCGTCACCGACAGGGGACCGGGACGCCTCCGCGGACCCGACGATGCGCCGCCACCCGCGGCACCTGGGACCGGGGACCCGACACCATTGGGCGAGGAGGATGGCATGGCACGACGGAATTCAGCGCCGGGCATAGGGCCGGCGGGGGACGGCATCGAATCCGCCTATGCAACACGCGGGGGCGAATGCGCATATGCGAACCTCAAGCTGGTGACGCGGGTCGTCTCCAGCGTGTACGACGAAGCGCTCCGCCCGTGCGGACTGCGTGCGAGCCAGCTCGCGCTCATGTGGGCGATCCTCGCGCTGGAGCCCGTCGATTTGGGGCGGCTGGGGACGGTCACCCTGACCGACCAGACCACGTTGAGCCGAACGATCGCCACGTTGCGCACCGCCGGGCTCGTGAGTGTCCGCGCGGGGGAAGACCGCCGCGTCAAAATCGTGCAGCTGACCGCGGCGGGACGCGCGCGGTTCCGTGCCGCGATGCCGCTGTGGGAAATCGCGCAGCAGCGCGCGAGCGATTTCCTGTCGCTCGACGAAGTGCATCGCCTCGGCCGTCGCGTGCGGAAGTCCCGCCGGGCCGCGATCGCAGCGGCCTGAGCCGCCGCGACCCCTTGCATGCCGCAGCAATTGACGATAATCTCCCGACATCATATACATGCATATACATATTTAACGCATTCCGGCAATTCGACCACGAGGCCGAACCATGATTCCGACTGATGCCGCAAGCACTTCGGCAACCGAGAGCAGGGAGCCGTCGTTCATGGCGCAAAGTTCGCGCGTGCCGAGCCCGCTCGAGCGGATCTCGGTCAAGTCGGTGAACCGGATCGTGATCGTGCCGACCGCGGACATCAGCCGCCTCGAAGCCGAAGACAACTACGTCCGCATCTGGGCGGACCGACCGTACCTCCACAAGGACACGCTGACGCGCCTCCTGACGGCGCTCGATCCCGCCGTGTTCGTCCGCATCCACCGGTCGCACGCGGTCAACGTGCGGCGCGTTCGCGAGCTGCGCCCGCAGCTGCACGGCGAGTACCTCGTCGTCCTCATCGACGGCTCGGAGATCACCTCCGGCCGCAGCTACCGCCCGCAGATCCAGCACGCGTTCGGCCTCGGCTAAGCGTCGCGGCGGCGCAAGGCGCGGCGACAGGCGGGTAGTTCCGTCCTCTTGTCGCTGGATTTCCAGTAGTGCACCATTCGGCCACGGGCGAGCCCTGCGCCGTTGCGCTGGGTCCCGACCAGGATTTCTGACAACGCCGTGCCCACGCTGACCGACCGCCTCGCGCGCTGCTACACCGGCGCGGTGCACGACGTGCTGCGCATGATGGGCCACGAAGACATCGTGCTGCCGCCGGGCATCAAGGCCATCGCGCCGGGAACGAAGCTCGCAGGCCCCGTGTGGACCGTCTCCGGGCATGTCGACCGGACGAAGACGCGGCACGAGACGCTGCTCGGCTGGTGCACCCTGCTCGCGAAGGCGCCGGCCGGCCACGTGGTCGTCTGCCAGCCGAACAACCACGACATCGCGCTGATGGGCGAGCTCTCCGCGCAGACGCTCGCCGCGCGCGGCGTGCTGGGGTATGTCGTCGACGGCGGCTCGCGCGACACCGACCTCGTCCTCGCGCAGGGCTTCCCCGTTTTCTGCTCGTTCCTCACGCCCTCCGACGTCGTCGCACGGTGGATTCCGGACCGCTACGGCGAGCCGGTGACGATCGGCACGGTAACGATCGCGACCGGCGATTTTCTCCTGGGCGATCGCGACGGCGTCGTCATCGTTCCCCATTCCATTGCAGAAGAGGTGGTGTCGAAGACGGAGGAAGTCGTCGCCACCGAAAGCGAGATGCGCAGCGCGCTGATCGGCGGCATGGACCCGGTCGAAGCCTACAATCGCTACGGAAAGTTCTGACGCGGGAGCGACAACCGATGGCCGCCGACGCCAACGCACCTGCCGTAATGCGCCTTTCGCCGCACGACAACGTCGCTGTCGCGCTGCGGCCGCTCAGAGCAGGCGAGTCGGTGATGCTCGACGGCGTCGCGCTGGCCATCGAGCGGAACACGGCGGTCGGCCACAAGCTGGCGGCGCAGCCCATCGCCGCCGGCGACGTCATCCGCAAGTACAACTGCCCGATCGGCACGGCGAAGCAGGCGATTGCGCCCGGCGCGCATGTCCACACGCACAACGTCGAGAGCAACTACCTGCCGACGTACACGCTTCCCGGATAGCACGATGCTCGAAGGATTCCTGCGCACCGACGGCCGCAAGGGCATCCGTAATGTCGCGGTCGTCGCGTACCTGGTCGAATGCGCACACCACGTCGCGCGCCAGATTGCCGCGGGCTTCCAGGACGACGACGCTGTCCATCTGATCGGCTTCCCCGGCTGCTATCCGAATGCCTATGCAATGGAGATGCTGGAGAAGCTGTGCACGCATCCGAACGTCGGCGCCGCGCTGCTGGTTTCGCTCGGCTGCGAAGGCTTCGACCGCCGGCGGCTCGCGCGGACCATCGAGGCCTCGGGCCGCCCGGTGCGGACATTCTCGATCCAGGAGACGGGCGGCACGACGAAGACGATCGCCGCGGGACGCGAATGGGTCGCGCGGACGCTTCCGACGCTCGCCGCGCAGAAGCCCGTTCCGATGGGGATCGACGAGCTGACCGTCGGCACGATCTGCGGCGGCTCCGACGCCACCTCCGGACTCACCGCGAATCCGGCGATGGGCATCGCGTTCGACTACCTGGTCCGCGACGGCGCGAAGACGATATTCGAGGAGACGGGCGAGCTCATCGGCATGGAGCACCTCATGGCCGCGCGCGCATCGAATCCCGCGCTCGGTGAAGAGTTGAAGCGCGCCGTCGCGAAGGCCGCCGAGTACTATGCGACGCTGGGCTACGCGAGCTTCGCGCCCGGCAACGCCGACGGCGGCCTCACGACCATCGAGGAGAAATCGCTCGGCGCGTATGCGAAGTCGGGCCAATCGACCATCGACGGCATCGTCAAGCCGGGCATCGCACCGACGAAAAAAGGTCTCTACCTGCTCGATGTCGTTCCGGATGGCGAGGTTCGCTTCGGCTTTCCCAACATCAACGACAACGCGGAAATCGCCGAGCTGATCGCCTGCGGCTCGCAGATCATCCTGTTCTCGACCGGCCGCGGCTCGGTCGTCGGCTCCGCGATCGCGCCCGTCATCAAGGTATGCGCGAATCCCGAGACGTTCAGGCGGATGGAGGAGGACATGGACGTCGACGCCGGCCGCATCCTCGAGGGCCGCGCGAGCCTGCCGGACGTCGGACGCGAGATCTACGAGCTCGTGCAGCGGGTCGGCGAAGGCAAGCGGACGAAATCCGAGGCGCTCGGCCACCGCGAGTTCATCCTGACCTACAAGAGCTTCGGTCCACTCGGGCCGGCCTGCCTGCCGGTGTAGGCTGCCAGGGTCCCGATACAAGGCAAGCCGATGCAGTGCCCCATATGCTCCGCGCACTGCCTGCCGGCCGGCGTCATCGCCTTCAACAAGTGCTGCGGCGGCGGCGCGCAAAACCTGTTGCCGCCATCCGACATGAACGTTTCTTACGTTCAATGCAGCCGGTGCGGATTCTGCTTTGCCCCCGAATTTTCGGCCTGGTCGCTCGAGGATTTCGCGACCAGGATCTACAACGAGGATTACGCCGTCGTGGATCCGGATTATGCCGATGCGCGACCGCGGGCCAATGCGGGCAGTCTTCTCGCGACGTTCGGCGAGCGCGGCAGGGGGATTCGGCATCTCGACTATGGCGGCGGCCACGGCTTGCTGAGCAAATTGCTGCGCGACGGTGGATGGCCTTCCCAATCCTACGATCCGTTCGTCGACCGCTCGGTGTCGCTATCCGGCCTCGGACAGTTCGATCTCGTGACCGCGTATGAAGTGTTCGAGCACGTTCCCGACGCGCGACGGCTCATTGCCGACCTGGCCTCCCTGCTGAGGCCCGATGGCGTCGTGCTGTTCAGCACGCTGCTGTCCGATGGAAACATCGCGCCGGGTCGCCCCCTGTCCTGGTGGTATGCGGCGCCGCGCAATGGCCATATCAGCTTGTTCTCGGCGCGAAGCCTCGCCGCACTCGGCGCGATCGAGGGATTTGCGATCGGCAGTTTTTCGCCGAACCTGCACGCGTACTGGAAAAAGGTGCCGTCGTGGGCCGCTCATATCCTCCGGCCCGCGTAGGCGCCAAGTCGACGCGTTTGCCTGACCGAAGCAACCCATGACAGCAGCCAGAACCGCCGGTCGCATCGTTCTGCTTCCGATGACGCGGGAAGATTTCCTCGAATGGGAAAGGGAGTCGGTCCCCGCCTATGCCGCGGAAAAGATCGCCTCCGGACAATGGCAGGAAGCCGAGGCGATCGCGCTCGCGCGGAAGTCGTTCGACGAGCTCCTTCCCCAGGGTCTCGCGACGCCCGACAATCTTCTATTCACTTTGCGCGATCAGGACGTGCGGGTCGAGGTGGGCACGCTTTGGGTTGCCGTGCAGGACCGTGCCGGGAAACGGATCGCCTACGTCTACGACGTGGCCATCAAGCCCGAGCACCAGCGAAAGGGGCATGCAACCCGCGCGCTCCGGGCCCTCGAGGACGAGGTGCGCTTCCTCGGGCTTGCCGGCATCGCGCTGCACGTATTCGGCCACAACGCCGCCGCGCATGCCCTCTACGTCAAGCTCGGGTATCGGCCGACCAACATCAACATGTACAAGCCAATCGAGGCGACATCATGTGCCGGAACATAAAGCTCCTGTTCAATTTCGCGCCGCCGGTCACGCGCGACGAGATTCGTTCCGCGTCGCTGCAGTTCGTGCGCAAGATCAGCGGCTTCAACAAGCCGTCCCTTGCAAACGAGGCGGCATTCCAGGCTGCCATCGAGGAGATCGCCGCGGCGTCGAGCCGCCTTCTCGACTCGCTCAAGACGAACGCGCCGCCGCGGAACCGGATCGAGGAAGCCGAAAAGGCGCGCGTCCGCGGGGTGTTGCGGTTCTCGCGCGGACACGCGCCGGCAACCGACAAGGACTAGTGCCTGAGGTAAGATCGCCCACGCAAGTCGGGTCAGCTTGGAGCGATGACATGGACTGGGAGCGGCGGTTGGCGGACCTTTGGGCGTCGATCGATGACCACACCGAGCAGGAGTCGGACGATCTGGACGACGCGGTCGCCGCGACCCTCGCTCTTGCGCTGGTCGACGTGGGGCGCGAGCGCGAAGCGGTCTCGATCGCCGTCACGGCGTTGTCGCGCCACATGACGCGCTACCGCCGCTCGATGGCGAATTACGCCCGCAGAATCGCCGACCGACCGTCCCCATGAGCGGCCGCCCGATGCGGAAATACCGCGGCAGCTGTCATTGCGGCGCCGTCGCGTTCGAGATCGAGACCGACTTCCCGGAATTGACCACGTGCGACTGCTCGATCTGCCGGCGCAAGAATGCGCTGATGGTGAAGGTGCACGAAAGCCGGTTCAGGCTGCTCTCCGGCGAGGATTCGCTCGCCGAGTACCGCTTCCACACGATGACGGCGCGCCACTTCTTCTGCAGGACCTGCGGCATCTATCCCTTCCATCGCAAGCGGGTCACGCCCGATCATTTCGGCGTCAACGTCTTCTGCCTGGAAGGCTTCGACCCCACCGGCATTCCCGTGCGGCAGACCGTCGGCGCGGCGATGCATTGATCTGCGTCGCCGGATGTCCGATTCGAGAGGGGGAGAGATGCAATGGCAGTGATCCGGTATATCGTTGCCGATGTCGATGCGGCAATGGCGTTCTACATCGAACTGCTCGACTTCGAGCTGGTGGAAAAATGGGGACCGCCGTTCGCGATGGTCAAGCGCGGCGATCTCACGCTCTGGTTGAGCGGGCCCGGCAGCTCGGCGTCACGCCCGCTCGCCGATGGTTCGCGGCCGGCGCCGGGTGGCTGGAATCGGCTGGTGCTCGAGACGGATGACCTCGCGAAAATCGTCGACATGCTGAGGCAATCGGGCGCCGCGTTTCGCAGCGACATCGTCTCCGGACCGGGCGGCAGGCAGGTCCTCGTCCATGACCCCTCCGGCAATCCGGTGGAGCTGTTCGAACCGGGCAATTCCTGAGCGAATGGCCCGACGCCATGGCGGCTCCGAAGAAATTGCGCGGCACCGAAGCCGTGGGCGGCTACATGAACACGCTGCAGCCTCGCGCGATTCATCGACATGAACGACGTGCGCGCCAAGGAAAACGTGCTCCAATGTGTAGTGCGGCGCTGGATCGAATTGACGGACGCCGAATTTTGATCACACCGAGTCGATGACGGCATCGTTCTACGACGAGCTCGCGCCGTACTATCATCTCCTCTACGACGATTGGGAGCGCAGCGTCGGCCGCCAGGGCACGGCACTCGCCGCGCTGCTGCGGGGATGCGACGTCCTGCCCGGCGCGAGTGTGCACGACGCCGCCAGCGGCATCGGCACGCAGGCGATCGGCTTGCTGCAGAACGGCTATCGCGTCACCGCATCGGATATCTCGCCGGGGGCCATCGAGCGACTGCGCGCCGAGCTTTCGCGCCTGGGCCTTGCCGCAGACGTCCGGGTCGACGACCTGCGGATCCTCGAGCATGTCGCGTCGGGTTCCATGGCGGCCGTGCTCGCCTGCGACAACGCGATTCCGCACCTGCTGACCGATGCGGAGATCCTGCGCGCGTTCCAATCGTGCCACCGCTGCCTTCGCCCCGGCGGCGTAGCGGTGTTTTCGGTGCGCGACTACGCCGCCATCGAGCGTGTGAACCCGGATGTCCGTCCCTACGGGATGCGTTACGAGGACGGCAGGCGCTTCCTCGCGGTGCAGGCCTGGGAATGGGATGGGGACCGGTACGACCTCCGCATCTATCTGACGACGGAATCACCTTCGGGCGCATGCGAAACGCGCGTCTTGCGCAGCCGCTACTATGCGGTCCCGATCGCGAAGCTGCTGTTGCTCATGACCGAAGCCGGCTTCGCGGATGTCCGGCGCCGCGACGATGTGCTTTTTCAGCCGGTCCTCGTCGGCCGCCGCGCCGATGCAGCCTGACGCCGCCGCAACGCCGCCGCTCGGACCCGCCGAGCTCGACCGCATTTCGGGGGAGACGCTCCTGCACTATGCGCAGCGCGCGGAAGCGTTCCGCGACGGAACGCGCGATCACGACGTGCGCCAGAACATCGACGCGCTGCTGCGGCACATCGACGTCCCGCCGCCGTTTTCGATCCTCGATTTCGGCTGCGGTCCCGGGCGCGATCTCGCGACGTTTGCGCGCCTCGGCCATCGCGCGATCGGGCTCGAGGGCGCGGCGCCGTTCGCCGCGATGGCGCGCGCCGACACCGGCTGCGAAGTCTGGGAGCAGGATTTCCTGAAGCTCGACCTGCCGGCGGAGCGCTTCGACGGCGTGTTCGCCAACGCCTCGCTGTTCCATGTGCCGAGGCAGGAATTACCGCGTGTGCTGCGCGAGTTGCGCGCGGCGCTCAGGAAAGGCGGCGTGCTTTTCAGCTCGAACCCGCGCGGCGACAACAGCGAAGGCTGGAGCCGCGGCCGCTACGGCGCGTATCACGACCTCGAGACGTGGCAGCGCTTTCTCACCGAGGCGGGATTCGTCCCGTTGACGCACTACTACCGCCCCGCCGGGTTGCCGCGCGACCAGCAACCCTGGCTCGCAACTGTCGCCCGCAATCCAGCCG
>Ga0209048_10003521_pt1 | contig 15182 bp, 11 predicted proteins | sample FrelakmetCRP12CR_FD_187146 | JGI IMG/M metagenome (GOLD analysis project Ga0209048, IMG submission 187146) | Freshwater lake sediment microbial communities from the University of Notre Dame, USA, for methane emissions studies - CRP12 CR (SPAdes)... | ecosystem: Environmental > Aquatic >... | reverse complement strand
TGGCCCGGGTGGTCGAAACTTGATCACGCTGATGATCGTTTGGTATTCTTGGGATATTTATCTGACGATGAACTTGCCTGCTTGTACTCGGATGCCGTCGCGCTGGTTTTCCCCAGTCTCTATGAGGGGTTCGGGTTACCGATTCTGGAAGCGATGGCCTGTGGTTGCCCGGTCATATGCAGTCGTACCTCGAGTATTCCCGAGGTGGCAGCCGATGCTGCAATCTACCTGGAAGACCCCCATGACAGCAAAGCGTTAGCCTTGTTGCTGAAGGGTTTGGCTGACAGTCCGTCATTGTGCAACGAGTTATCGCAAAAGGGCCGGAAACAAGCCTCGCATTTTTCCTGGGAGGCAACAGCCCGAAAGACTTTCGAGGTCTTTGAAAGCCTCCTCTGATTGCTGCACAGGCTCCCTTTCCTTGATTTTCCTGGCAGGCCAGGAGGGATTCGAACCCCCAGCCCCCGGATTTGGAGTCCGGTGCTCTAACCGTTAGAGCTACTGGCCTGCGGTTGGGGTTCTTATAGCGAGTTGCCATGTCGATGTAAAGAGAAATCTCCCGATTACCGCATGCCCAGGGCCGAGGGACTTCATGTTAATTTATTGGTTGACTAATCCATGAACTGTTGAGTACCATTACAACTTGAATACTGTATAGCCTTGTGCTTCAACTTGTGATAATTTGTACTATCTTGCTGCTTTCGGGATCGCTCACCTTCGCACTCTACCGCGTTCACTGTGACAAATTCGTGTAAGGCTCTATCACCGGCTAGCAGATTTCATTTGTGGAAGTGATGTGACGGAATGATTTTTGCCGATTATTGGTAATCAGAATTTTCTTAAAAGGGAGGCACCCTAATGAAGATTAAATATTGCCGAAGATACAATAGATACGTGAGTCAGCAGCATTGCGAATTCTTCAACGAAGGCCTTGATTGCGAACACTACAGCCTGGCGCGATGGTCCAGCATCAAAGACCTTTTGCAGGACGAAAATCGACCGCAGTGGGACGTGAGCGCAATCATCAAGCCATTCAAATGCAACTTGATGGACCGACGGTACCTCAGTGTCTTGAATCGTAAGCATCGATACGGTGGACGGGTGGTGAGTTCTCGGACGTAAGTGTCACTTCCATACACCATGAGTATCCTATTGAGTGGAGGCGTTTCCCATCCTTCTTCTCCATCTCATGTGAAGACATCTCACCCATTGATGTTTACCCGCCTTTTGTGCTAAGAGACTTGCCTAGTAGTCAGCTGACAACGGTCAAATACCTCAAGGTGAATTGGCCGGTGAACTCTCTCTAAAGGTGTGTAGAAGGTATGTTCAAGAAATTGCTGGTTGCCAACCGGGGTGAGATTGCCATTAGAATCATACGTTCCGCTCAGGAACTTGGGGTTCGAACCGTGGCGATCTACGAGGAAACCGACAAGGCCGCAATGCATATCATGAAAGCTGATGAAGCGATCTGCATTGGCTCGGGTCCTCGGAAGGACTACCTGAGTATTGAACGGGTCATTCAGGCTGCAAGAACTACTGGTGCGGAAGCGATTCATCCGGGCTACGGCTTCCTTGCCGAGAATCCGGTTTTTTCCAAGGAATGCACGGATGCCGGGCTGGTTTTTATCGGACCGCCTCCGGATGTGATCAGGGATATGGGAAGCAAGGTGATTGCCCGCCGGATCATGACCGATGCGGGAATTCCGGTAATTCCCGGGACTGAGGTTTTGGACCCGGGCGCAGCAGGTGAGGATGAGGCCATCCGGTTCGCCGAGGAATATGGCTTCCCGATCATGGTCAAGGCTGTGGCAGGTGGCGGCGGGCGCGGCATTCGCACGGTGCGGGATGTATCGGAGTTGACCAAGGGTATGAAGATGGCCCGTTCCGAGGCATTGATGGCGTTCGGCAACGACGAAGTCTACCTTGAGAAGGCCTTGGTTCGGCCGCGCCACCTTGAAGTTCAAATTCTTGCCGATCAACATGGCAACGTCGTCCACCTGGGCACCCGGAATTGTTCCATCCAAAGGCGGCATCAAAAGCTCATCGAAATTGCACCGGCCTCTGGGCTTCCGGAACTCTTGGACAGCATTTGCAGTACAGCCGTGAAGGCCACCAAGGCCAGCAACTACATCAACGCCGGTACGGTGGAATTCTTGCTTGACGAGCAGGATAAGTACTACTTCCTTGAGGTCAACACGCGTATCCAGGTCGAGCACACGGTGACAGAAATGATCACCGGCATTGACCTCGTTCGGGAACAGATTCGTATCGCGGCGGGCGAACCGATTTCTTTCACTCAGAGTGATGTGCATTTTCGAGGAACGGCCATCGAATTGCGGATCAATGCCGAGGATCCCAAGAGCAACTTCATGGCGAACCCGGGCGTCATTCAAATCTATCAGTCTCCCGGAGGGCACGGAACACGAGTCGATGGAGCGGTTTATCAGGGGTACGACATCCCCAGGTATTACGACTCGATGCTCATCAAACTTACCGTTTATGGTTTCACCTGGCATGAGGCGGTGGATCGACTGCGCCGGACGCTCAACAGTCTGATCATAGCGGGAGTTCGCACCACCATCCCTTTCTATAAGCAAATTGTCAATGACCCTGATTTCATCGAACAGCGCTTCGATACGTCCTACATTGAAACTCATCCACAATTGCTTGCCTACCAGGATGAGGTCCCTGAATTGGAAAAGCTGGCCAGATTTGTGGCTGAAATCAACGCTCATGGTTACAACCGCTACGCCGAGTTCTAGAGGCCGTGCGTTTTTGTTCCGTGCATACGGTAGCGGAATAGTTTTGTAACATTGCAGGCTGCTTGCGGGGTATCGAGTCACGACTACCCGCCAGGCTAATGATAGAATCAGTCATTACGATCTGAAGAGGAGTTGATTACCCATGTCTGTGCGCGAGGGGGTTAACCCGCAAATGACCAGTCGGGAAATACTCGACACCCTGCACCATTCTCCGGGGTACTTCCTGACCAACAACGAACGGGATGTCTCTCAGTCTGATTTCAAGTGTCGCATCATGCCCCATACCACCTTTAAGGTGGCTCCATATCGGGACGAAACGGGGTTTTTTGCGCTGGAAATTACAGGTGGTGCTACAGTTCACGTTGATCTCCTGCGCAAACAAATCAACCCGTTCGAGAAGCTCCGTCTGGTGCGCAAGTCCATGCCGAACACGTTGCTGCAGGCCGGCTGCCGAGGCCAGAGTCTGTTCGGGTATCGGCCTTATCCGGACAATGTCCTCCGTTTTGCAGTGCGGGTCTTTTCCCAGTACCTGGATGTCTGGCGAATCTACGATTTCATGAACCATGTTCCAAACATGCTCGTGGTTGCCGAGGAGGTCAAGAAGGCGGGAAAGCTCTTGATGCCCTGCATCTGTTTCACCACGGGGACCGAGCATACCGACGATTTCTATGTGGGTAAGGTTGAAGAGATTATTTCGGCGATGGGAGATGAGATCATCCTTTGCATCAAGAACCCTTCCGCAGTCGGTTCTCCCAAGCGCATCTCCGAACTGGTGACGGCCATCCGGCAAAGGTTCCCGGACCTCTTGCTTGCGTATCATGGGCACAACACCGATGGGAACGATCTCGCGCGCATGGTTGCTGCCGTATTGGACGGCGTGAAAATTGTTGAGGTGGCCGACCATGGCTATGGTGGGATCTACAGTCAGGCCCCGGCCCTCAGTCTCATCCAGACCCTCAATGATTACGGATATAAAGCACCGGGCCTCAAGATCCAACCTTTGGTGGACGCGTCAGATATTCTGCGTCTTGAAAGGCGGCAGTATGAACAATTCGAAAGCCCGTACCGGGGCATGGATCCTACTGTAAAACGGCACAAACTGACCGGAGGCGCTGCCAGTCTTGCTTTCGAACAGGCAGACAAACTGGGATTGCTTGAAAGGATGCACGACGTATTCAGTGAGTTAATCCTCCTGAACCATGAACTGGGACACATCTGGTCAGTCAGCCCGGGGAGTCAGATCCTTCTCACTACTGCCCTAAACAACGTCCTTCACGGGCGCTATGAAAGACCTTCGGATGACTTGAAACGCTTGCTGCTTGGTAGATACGGTCCGTTCCCGTTTTACGAACCACAGGAATGGATCTACCAGAAGGTTCTGGAGAGCAATCGGGCAGACGGCAAGAAGTGGTATGAGATCCTGGCGGATGAGGCCGGCATTCAGAAAGTTCCTGCTGAGGATCTGGAAGCAAAGCGCCTGGAACTGGAAACCCAGCTCAAGCGGCCAGTGAATGATGAAGAACTATGCCTTTACCTGCAGTTTCCGCGTGATGCCGTGGAATACTTTCAGTTCGAGGAACAATTTGGGAGCACCTGGCTGCTGCCTCCGAATGTATGGTTGAAGCGGGGAGGGTTCGAAGATGGCGCCCGGATCACGTTCCCTGATTATGCCGGGAAAACGCATCACATCGAGATTATCTCCACGCGGCGGTCGGGTGACCTCGTTCACACTTCGCTCCTGGTGGATCACCATTTTCAGACTCACACGACCACCGTGCGCCAGACAAGTCCCCCGTACTCATGAGTAGGCTTCGGCAGCCGCCGTTCTTTAGGAGGTGACTATCCGGAAAGCTCTCGAGACCTCTCCCTCCATGACGGGCATGGATCACTGTATTGACCGATTTCTGAACTATCTTGCAGTGGAGCGGGGTTTGAGCACCAACACCCTTGCTGCCTACAGCAGTGATTTGCAGGAAATCAAAGGGTTTCTGGCCGCCAATGGCATATTAAACTGGGATGAACTGACTCGTGACCACATTTCCGCCTATATTCAGGGCCTGGGAGTGAGACTTTCCGACCGGAGCAAGGCCCGCCGCATTGCTGCCCTGCGTTCATTCTTCAATCATCTGCAGTTGGTGGGAGCCGTTCGTCAGAATCCAACCGCGAGGGTGGCCTTTCCGAAGGCTGGACTTTCACTGCCCAAAGTCTTATCCGGGTCAGAGGTGGAAGCCCTGCTCCGACAGCCCAAAGAAGTGCATCCTTTGGGAAAAAGGGATAGGGCGATGATCGAGCTGCTTTATGCCACGGGTCTGAGGGTGAGTGAGTTGACGGATTTGCAGCTCAGCCAACTGCACCTTGAAACAGGGTATCTCGTCGTTCTTGGAAAAGGTGGTAAAGAACGTCTTGTTCCTTTGGGGGAATGGGCGGCGGAAGCCTTAAAGGTTTACCTTGAGGAAGGAAGGAAGATCCTCTTGAAGGGTGGCTCCGGCCGGGAGATCTTCTTAAACCGCCGCGGCAAGAAGCTGTCGCGTCAAGGGGTGTGGAAAATCATCAAACAACATGCGCTACAGGCAAGGATTCGGCAGAATATCTCCCCGCACATGCTCCGCCATTCCTTCGCCACCCACCTGCTGGAAAATGGCGCAGACCTGCGGTCCCTCCAGACCATGCTCGGCCATGCGGACATTTCCACTACCCAGATTTACACTCATGTGGCCAGAACCAGACTGAAAGAGATTCATCAAAAATATCATCCACGCGCCTGATAGGTAATGGTATGGAAGTGATTACCACACATGTCAATGCAGATTTCGACGCTATGGGTTCCATGATCGCAGCCAAAAAGCTGTATCCCGATGCGGTGCTGGTCTTTCCTGGCTCGCAAGAGAGGACTCTGCGCGAGTTCTTTGTGAAATCAACAGTCTACATCTATGACTTCAAGCGCTTGCGCGATGTGGACCTGGCTCAGGTGAAGCGCCTCATTCTTGTCGACACGCGCCAATTTTCGCGCATTGGCAAGTTTCAGGAGATTATCGGCCGTCCGAATCTTGAAATCCACATTTACGACCACCATCCGGATTCGGAAGACGACATAAGAGGCCAGGTTATGGAAGTCAGGCCACTGGGGGCAACGGTGACCATCCTGACGCAGTTGATCCGTGAGCGGCGCATTCAGGTGACGGCCGAAGAAGCCACCGTAATGAGTTTGGGAATGTTTGAAGATACCGGTTCCTTCATGTTCAATTCGACCACACCTGAAGACTTTGAGGCCGCAGCCTATCTACGTCGCTGCGGTGCAGACCTGAATGTGGTGGCCGACATGGTGGCGCAGGAACTAACCGCCGAGCAGGTCAGTCTCCTAAACGAATTGATCCTCTCCGCCAGGACCTACAATATTCAAGGGGTTGAGGTCTGTATTGCCACGGTTTCCATCGAAAGGTACGTAGGCGACTTCGCAGTATTGGTCCATAAACTCAAAGATATCGAAAACCTGGACGTTGTCTTTGCCCTGGCTGCCATGGACGATCGTATCTATCTGGTCGCAAGAAGCCGCATCCCTGAAGTGAATGTGGGCCTGGTGGCAACCCATTTTGGTGGTGGCGGCCACAGTACAGCAGCCTCGGGGACCATACGCGAGATGACCCTGATTCAGGCTGAAGACCGACTGGTCGAGGTCTTGCGGAGCCTGATCAATCCCTTCCCCATGGCCGAGCATCTCATGACCAGTCCGGTGATTTACGCCGGTGCCGAAACCCCGATCGGCGATGCTGCGCAGACTATGGTCAAATACAATATCAATGCCATGCCGATAATGGAGAATAATGCCATTGTGGGCCTGGTCAACCGTCAGGTTCTGGAAAAGGCCGTTTTTCATGGACTTGAGCAGGCACGAGTGCGCGAGGTCATGAGTCAGGATTTTTCCACTGTAAAACCGACCTCCACCCTGCTTGAGATCCAGACATATCTCGTTGAGAACCAGCAGCGAATCCTCCCTGTGCTGGAAGAGGATAAGGTGGTGGGGGTAATCACCCGTCGGGACCTTCTAAACTTCCTGGTAACGGACCGCTCAAACATCCCCCGCGCTCTCTACGATGATCCCGCCCAGTCCCACTGGTCGAAGCGCAAGAACATCGTTGGTATTGTCAAGGAACAACTGCCGCGGGAAGCCATCCGGACCTTGAAAGAGATGGGAGAATTGGCAGAGAGCCTTCATTTTAAGGCCTATGCGGTGGGGGGCTTTGTCAGGGACCTGCTGCTGCGGCACCCGAATTTGGACGTCGATGTCGTGATTGAAGGGGATGGCATCGAATTCGCCAGGGCTTTTGCCGAAGAACACAGCGTCCGTGTCCGTGCCCATAAAAAATTCAATACCGCCGTGTTGATTTTTCCGGACGGTCAAAGAGTGGATATCGCGACGGCACGCTTTGAATACTATCAATATCCGGCAGCACTCCCCATTGTAGAGTTCGGTTCCCTCAAGATGGATCTCTACCGCCGCGATTTCACCATAAATACCCTGGCTATTGCCCTGAATCCGAACAGCTTTGGGTACCTGATCGACTTTTTCGGCGGCCAACGGGATTTGAAGGAAAAGGTCATCCGTGTGCTGCACAATTTGAGTTTTGTCGAAGACCCGACCCGTATTTTGAGGGCAATTCGGTTTGAACAGCGCTTTGGGTTTCGCATTGGGAAGCAAGCGGTAGCACTGATTCGCAATGCCGTCCGCATGGGGTTGATTCAAAAACTCGGGGGGCGCCGCATGTTCCATGAAATCCAACTGATACTCAGGGAAGACGATCCCAGCCCGGCACTCAAGAGGATGGCTGAATTCGGCGTGCTCGCCGTAGTATCGGCAAAGATACGCTTCGATCAAAGGATGGAGGAACTCTTCCAGCGGCTGAAAGAACTGATTTCCTGGTATCAACTGAGTTTTTTGGATGAACCCCTGGAGCGATGGTGGGTCTATCTGCTCGGACTCTTTTCCGGTCAGGTTCGAGAGGAACTGGAAGAGGTTTGGGAGCGCCTCCAACTTGCCCCCAACCAGCAGGAACGGCTGCTCTGGACTTACGACAAGGTCGAGGAGTTGCTGCGCGGGTTTTTCCAGTTGCCTGATCATCGCCCCAGTGATATCTATCGGGCGCTTCAGCCGCTGCGGCCTGAAGAACTCCTGTATATGATGGCCAGGACGCAGAAAGAGGCGACTACTCGGGCGATAAGTCACTATTTCCATCGTTATCGACATGTGAGCACGGAACTCAGGGGGAAGGACCTCAAAGCTCTTGGAATCTCCCCTGGGCGTATTTACCGAACCATGCTTGATGAACTGCTCGATGTGCGGTTGAATGGGGAAATAAAAAACCGTCAGGAAGAGGAAGCCTTTCTGCAAAGACGCTATCCCGAGCTATTTGAGGGATCACAGAACGGGGTGATGGTTCCCAATACCTCGCTTCCCGTCGTCGATGTGGAACCATGTGAAGGGGCGAAGAACTGATGCTGCAAGATATCGTCGTTAAAGCGGCCCTCTATGCCATCCCGTTGCTGTTTGCGGTGATAGCCCATGAGGTGGCGCACGGTTGGGTTGCTGGAAAACTTGGCGACCCCACGGCACGCTTCATGGGCCGGCTGACGCTCAACCCGCTGGTGCATATTGATCCGGTGGGAACGGTGATTCTCCCCGCCATTCTCCTCCTCATTCAATCACCATTTCTATTTGGATGGGCAAAACCGGTCCCTGTCAATTTCGCCAATCTGCGCGGGGGACGACGAGACATGGCCCTCGTAGCACTTTCAGGCCCGGTGACCAATTTGCTCCTGGCCGCCGCCAGTGCAGGGGCCTACCATGTGATTCTTGCGGCCTTTGAACACGGCTGGATCATTGATGGCAGCAAGCTCTCCTGGGTGGCCGAGCCGCTCTTCTTGATGGTCAGAATCTCAATCAGCTTCAACCTGGTATTGATGGCATTCAATTTGATACCTATTTTGCCTCTGGATGGTGGACGGATTGTGGTTGGGTTCTTGCCCGATGCTTTGGCAGCAAAATTGGAGCCACTGGAACGTTACGGGATGTTGATTTTTCTTCTCGTGATAGGCATCCCCGTGTTGCGGTCCTATCTTTGGGGGTATTTTCTCAATCCCATTATGAATACTTTTATGCGGTTGTTTCTTGGATAATCTGATCATGAGCCAGTATCTGGTTGAAGAAAGAATCTTACCAAGGAGTGATAATAATGACCGAAAGAAAACGGATTCTCAGCGGCATGCGCCCTACCGGGCGACTCCACCTGGGAAATCTCCATGGTGCCCTCGAGAACTGGATTGAGCTTCAAGAACAGTACGATTGCTTCTTCTTCGTTGCTGACTGGCATGCCCTGACTACCGATTATGCCACGCCGGGGGATATCCTGCAAAATACGTGGGAGATGATTCTTGACTGGTTGAGTGCGGGTCTTGACCCGGAATACTCTACGCTTTTTATCCAGTCAGACGTTAAGGAGCATGCGGAGCTCTATCTCCTTCTCGGGATGATCACACCGCTGCCCTGGCTGGAACGAAACCCCACCTATAAGGACCAGCAGCAACAACTCGATACCAAAGACCTTGCCACTTACGGATTCCTCGGGTACCCGGTCCTCCAGGCGGCAGATATTATCATTTACAAAGCGCACGGGGTGCCAGTGGGGAGGGACCAGTTGCCTCACGTGGAGCTGACGCGGGAAATCGCACGGCGGTTTAACTTCATGTATGACCGTGAAGTTTTCCCTATTCCCGACCCACTCCTCACCGAAGTGCCTGTTTTGCCCGGGATAGATGGCCGCAAGATGAGCAAAAGCTATGGCAATGCCATCTTCATTACCGAATCGGAAGAAAATGTGAGGGAAAAGATTTCCAGGATGTTGACGGACTATCATCGGGTGCGCCGTTCCGATCCCGGAGACCCTGAGCTCTCAACAGTTTTTGCCTACCACAAACTATACTCACCTGCCCCTGAGGTGATGGAAATTGCGGAAGGCTGCCGCACGGCTCGGATGGGCTGCGTTGAGTGCAAGAAACGGCTGGCAAAAAATATGCTGGAGAAATTGCGCCCCCTCCGGGAAAAAAGGCTTCAGCTCGAACAGAATATGGACAGGGTTAGGGAGATCATCGCTGCCGGTACTGCGAAAGCAAGGAATGAAGCTACGCAGACGATAAAGGAGGTCCGGAAGGTAGTTGGGTTGGCTTCATAGTGTAGGAGGTTGCATTCTTTCACCGCGGAGACGCAGAGATCGCAGAGAAAAAACTCTCATTTTCATTAAGGCCTCCGAGTCCTCAGGGCCTCTGCAGTGGACTTTTGGATTCCGCCCGAAGGGCGCTCCTTCAATGAAAGTGATTCGCCTTCAGAAAGCTCTTGCCCAGGCCGGCATTGCATCGCGACGGGCGGCTGAGGAGTTGATCCGGCAGGGACGGGTTTCGGTAAATGGGCGGGTGGTAACCGACATGGGAGAGCGCGTAAACCTGCAAACCGACGAGGTCTGCGTGAACCAGGTTCCGGTATCTGTTCCTCAAGCGAAGGTATATCTCCTCTTCAATAAACCCAGACATTGTGTTACAACAGCCAAGGACCCGCAAGGACGCAAGACCGTTTTCGACTATATTCCCGATTTAGGAGTTCGCCTCTTTCCGGTGGGCCGTTTGGATTATGATGCCGAGGGGTTGCTCCTCTTCACGAATGATGGTGCTCTGGCAAACCGCTTGCAGCATCCCCGTTACGGCGTGTCCAAGACGTACGAAGTCAAGGTAAAGGGGCATGTGGATGAGAACGTATTGCGCCAGCTTCGCACTGGGGTCGCGCTTGAAGAAGGGACTACTGCTCCCGCTGAGGTCACAGTCATGCGTCACCTGCCGCAGGCCACGTGGCTCAATATTGTGCTCCACCAGGGCTGGAATCGTCAGATCAAGCGCATGGGAGAGGTCGTGGGGCATCCCGTTCTAAAGCTCAGAAGAGTTGCTTTTGGCATGTTGAGATTGGACAAAACTGCTCTCGGAAGCTATCGATCGCTGGATCCGGCAGAAGTTCGGCGACTTTATCGTACCCTCCATCTTGATGAGGAGTAGGTGAGAAGCAAATGGCAACTAAGAGGCGCGGAAACTATCCTTACCGGCTAGAGAGGTCATTCCCGCAGCAGGCAACAAGGCGTCCTCCGATCAAGAAGAAAAAACGGCGCCCTATGCGCGCTGTGCTCTGGCTTCTTCTGCTCTTCTTGATGGGGAGCATCTTGATCCTGGTCTTTAGGCCGGGGGCCCGCGATGCCGTTATTTCCCTCATGCCGTTCCCTAAGAAACTGATAGCCATGCGCCTTCAACATAACAGCAAGGAGGTCATCCTCCTGCCGGGTTCGCAGTGTGTTTTGAATCCTCGCGATTCGCTGCAAATACTGGAGGTGCAAACCGACGGTTGGCGCTCCTGGGGCAGCCGTGTGGCGGCACAGGAACTGGATGTCTCGCCGATGCGCAAAGGGCCCGTGGCCATCAAAGACCTCATGCCTCAGGAGTCGTTTGAGACTCCCAAGACTATCGAAATTCAGGCCCTGTGGTGGGGCAGGCCGATCGGCAAAGTCTCGTTCCTGGTGCAGCTGGACGCTAAGGACTGGCTCCAAAAGGCCAATGCGACTTCCGATGTGGAGCGGAAGATAGCCTATCTTGAAAAGGCGTTGAAAGAGAACCCGGGGAATGTCCTGGTCAAGACTCAGCTGGCCGGGATCTATTTCGAAAACAAAAAATACGATCCGGCTGCCCGGCTTTACGAAGAAATTGACGAATCAGGCAAATCCAAGACGATTCTGGAAAGGCTCCTTCTGGCTTACCAGGCGCGAAACCGCGTTGATGAAGCGTTAAAGACCTACCTCGATCTGTTCAAGCTCTCTGATGATCCGGAAGCTTTCAAAGAATTCCTACAGTACCTCCAAAAACACAAATCAAAGGATGATGCAGCAAAATTCCTTGAAAAACATCAGCAAGCTTTCCCCAAAGCCTTTCAAAGTTCGGCACTACTCTTGCTAGCGGATCTCAGCGCGCAGACGAAAAACTGGTCCAAAGCGTCGGCTGCGTATGAACGGGCGATCAAGGAAGGCGTAAAAGACCCGGATGTTTTGTATAATCTGGCGGTCACGTATCAACAGGGTGAGGACTCGGACAAAGCGACCCAGGCGTTGGAGCGCTACCTGCAAAAAAATCCCAACGACATAAAGAGTTGGATGCAGCTCGGCGAGCTGCAGGAAAAGAGGGGCGCTCTGTCGCAGGCGCGAACCACCTATGAGACGGTTCTGCAAAAGAATCCCCAGCACAAGGAAGCCCTCGTTAAACTCCTGAACATCCTCGAGAAGACGAAAGACAAGGCAGGTCTGCAAACGACTTATGAGAAGCTTGCCCAAATCCAGCCAAAAAACCGGACAGTACAGCACAACCTGGGAATTCTTTACTATGAAGGTAAGAAGTGGGACAAGGCTGCCCAATGTTTTGAAGGCATCGCTGCCTCCGATCCAAGAGACGTAGAATCCAGGAAATATCTTTTGGATATCTACCGTAAGACGAAGAACGAAAAAGGGGAAGCGGAAATGCTCGGCGCTCTCGCGCAGTTGGATCCCAAGAACACGAGTTACTATGAAGCGATCTTCTCCTCTTATGATGAAAAGCAAGACTATAAGGGGATGGTGGCTTTCTTCAAGAATGCGGTCCAGCATCATCCGGATTCTCTCACAGTGCACAACTATTTGTTGTATGGTCAGCTGAAGTTGGGGGATAATAAGGCAGCGCTGAAGGAGTTGGAAGAGTTGGGCCGCCTGCAGCCAAAGGAGAAGAAGCATCTAAGGCAGGCCGCGAACCTGTGTGAAAGCTCAGGCGACTATGCAGGAGCATTGAAAAAGCTGGATCTGCTACTCAAGCTCGACCCAAAGGATAAAGAAGCCAAAGACGACTATCTGCGGATCAAGATGCTGATGTTGACCAAGAAAAAACCGGCATAAGACTTTCCATCTTGTTTAGTCACCTGTGCTTTGGTTCGCTCTTGGCCTTTGGCTATTAAATTCACGATTTTGGATGGTTAGACAACAATGAAGGGTGTCTTTCCAGAAAAATGGCAATGAATGAAACGCGTTGCTGTCCAAAGGCCAATTACCGACAGCTGCTCACCTGATTTTGCAGGTGAGGGAAGTTCGGGCTTTTGTGTTGCATGGCTGTCTCTTTTGCGATATAAGATCATACCAATGACGGGCGGGTAACTCAGCGGTGAGAGTGCCATCCTCACACGGTGGAAGTCGGAGGTTCGAATCCTCTTCCGCCCACCAGTAAATACAGGGGTTAGCTCAAAACGAACTAACCCCTTTTGCTTATTGCTCTCTTGACGGCCCCTTTAAAGAATCAAGCACCTGCTCGTTTGATAATGTGGATTGGATTTTCTACTTGATCCGTTACCATGAGGAGCTATACTCTGGCCTTGAAGCACCTCATTGAGTATACGAAGTATACGCCCAGACAATAAAGTGACCGAAAAACTCTGGGTTGGGCTGAGCGAAGCGAAACCCAACACAAGCTTTCGGTGGGTTACGGCGCAAAAAACCGCGCCTAACCCACTCTACGCATGGAATTGGAACGCGCTTTTATGTGGAGCTGTATTTAGAAAACGAAATAGCCGAATTTCGAGCAAGTTTTCAGCACCAAATCTCTGTCCTTAAGGGAAAACAAAGAGATTATGATAGAGATTAAGTGCCCCAACTGCAAGAAGACTCATCGAGTACCCAACGATAAGATTCGCTCACCTGTTGCACGAGTTCGCTGCTCCCGGTGTAAGTGTGTATTTGTCACCAGACCAAACGGTAATCGTGTTGATGCATCCAAACCTGGTGACATGAATAGAGAGAAAGCCAAGAGCACCGCTCCTTCAGTCGAAGAGAAGCAGAGAGAACAAACGGCTCAAGCAAAAGGCATGAGTTTTCGGCAAGCTTTTCAAATCCTAAGCCTTGACACTGATACTTCTTTAGATCAAGCCAATGAGAGCTATGTAAAGGTTTGTGCTGTTTATCTCCGTCTTCTTAATGACTCACACGACAAAAACAAAGCTGCAGGCAGGTTATACGAAATCAATCAAGCATATGAAATTGCCCTGACTTATATCAAATCAAGAAAGCCTTCTGAGAGGGAAAGGGTACCTGAAATCAATAAAGCCCATGATGTTGCACCGACTTACACAGCATCAAGAACGCCATCGGAATTCGAAGGAACTTCGAAGAGCCATACTGATGGATTTCAAATTCTCGCTGACGAAATTAGTAAGCAGGGACTTTTCAAAGCAACCTATACCATCTTTGCCAAGGATTTGAATACATTTCTCCCTATTGTCATTAAATCCTCCTTGCTACTTTTTGCAACAAGTAACTTTATTAGGATTCTAATAGGATTAATGCCAGAATTGTCACAATTAATCCCTGGTTATTGGACACATTCTTGGACAATAGTCGTATCTTCATATGCCTTGTTTTTATTATTAATGTGTATTATGTTAACTCCCACTTCTCTTTTTGCATGTGAATATATTATAAATAAAAAGGTGGTGACAAATGGCTACTTCTCTTTATTATTCGATCATAGGTGCCTTAAATTGTTCAAGTGTTATATTTTTATGGGGTTTGTATTTGTGGCTGGAATGATATTATTAATGATTCCATTCTTTGTTCTGTTTTATTTATATTCCGAATCTTCAGTTATCATCTTATTGGCCTTGCTTGGAGCTATCATAGTATTATTGGGAACTGGAATTTTTCTGGGTAGACGTTTTTTGTTGTTTCCATATCTTGCAATTAATCAGAAAGAGCCAATATTTTCCACATTTCGAAATATTGAGCGCTTGCCAATTAGCAATGTGTTACTGGTTTATATGGTTAGCCTTCCTTTGGTTATTACAGATGCCATATGCAAATCACTCCAAAAGTATTTGGATTTTATAGTATTTTTAGTGCTCATCGATTTTTTTAGAAGTCTAAACTATGCTGTTATGGCGTGCATAGCCATGTTATCAATATCGCTATTGTATGCTAGAAAAGCTAATAATCGTGAAATGTTGATCACCAGCAAGGTTTAAAGCCAGATCTCCTCTCCGCGCATCATTTTAATCAATGCTGAAAGGGCTGTTGCTTGTAGCTCTAAAGGATGGCATCGTTGTACTGGTAACCCTCACCTGTATACGTAGAGATATTCCCGCACCCCAAAAAACCATTCAGTTCTCTTGTTCTGGGTGGTTTTTTGAATGCCCCCCGTGCAACATCGCAACCTTAAACAGAATGCTTCATTGAGTATCAGGAGAAGAAAAGCCGATGTGCTCCTTTAGGACTTTCTTGGGTGAACTGTTGCCGCTCTTGCCGGATTGCTGCGGCGACTCTATAATGTGTCCAATTA
>Ga0209048_10003520_pt1 | contig 15182 bp, 16 predicted proteins | sample FrelakmetCRP12CR_FD_187146 | JGI IMG/M metagenome (GOLD analysis project Ga0209048, IMG submission 187146) | Freshwater lake sediment microbial communities from the University of Notre Dame, USA, for methane emissions studies - CRP12 CR (SPAdes)... | ecosystem: Environmental > Aquatic >... | reverse complement strand
GTACGTTATGTCGACGGTCCGGCGCTCGTAGCCGAGGCCAAGCCGAAATACCCGATCGATCTCTTCGCGCGCGGCGGCACGCATTGGAATTTACTCGGCGGCGCGCTGGCGGCGCAGAATATTACGCGCGCCTTGCCAAACTCGCCGCTCGGACAGTTTGATTTCGATTGGACCGAAATTGAGCGCGCAAAGGAAACGGATCGCGACCTTCTCGACCTTCTTAACCTGCTATGGCCGGACGATCATTATCCGACGGCGTTCGTGAAAGGGCGCGACAGCCAGGCTCCATGTGCGGAGGCGCCGCGCATGCTGGCTGTCGGCGCGAGCTTCCTGTTTCAGGTGGATTTCGCTTTCGCGCAGGCCGTCTGCGCGCCCGACATAGACGATTATTGGTACTATGTGTCGCCGGATGGCGGCGGCCTGTTGCGGCGCCGATTCCGCATTCAGAAGGGCGCGGTCAACACCGGCTATCCAAGTCCCGGCGGCGGAGACGCGGAGTTGCTCGAGAGCCTGAAGAGCGCTCAGATCGTCGTGCTCGAGGAAAATGAATCTGTCATCGCGAACCGCATCGAAGTCGAGGATCTGTTGCGGGCAGCCAAAGGCCTCCCGTAATCCTTCACGCGTCAAGCGCGTTTCGGCGCCAGTCCCGCCTCCGTGGCGATCCTCTCATATTCGCTGCGAACCAATGGGGGACCGTAAAACCGTTCGAGGCGCCGAATGGTGAAATGACCGCGCGCCAACGTCTCGAAATGGTCGATGAAAGCGAGATTGACGGCCGCGCCGGTTGCGGCGCCAAGGAGCGGGATGGCCTGGGCGATGGTTTTTTGCGCCACGGTGAAGCCGAAGCGTTGGGCGATCTGTCCAATCAGCCTGACAAGAACAGGGGCTGTTTCATCCGCCATGCTGCGCTGCGCCATGTAGCGCGCCGCATCCGTAACGGATTTCGCAAACAGACCGCGGATTGCGAAATATCCGCCTTCCAGCACGTTTCCTTCGTCCGCATGGCCGCCGAGCGCGAATACCTGCAAACAGGCGAGCGACGATTCCGGATTGCGCAGATCCTCGCCCTCGCGGCGGGCGATGTCGGCGATCGATCTGAGCATGATCGTCGTCGAGAGCGGCAGTTCTATCGGAAGGCTTGCAAGCCCGACTGCGCCGCCGATGGCGCCGGACGCCATCGCCAGGCGCCGATGGAGCGACCTTCCTCCTGCGGGAAGTTTGTTGTGGAGACTGGCCATTGCCACGCGCAGAGCGGTTCGCAAGGCGGCGGTGGCGGCGGTGGCGGCGCTCTCCTGAAGCGCCGCCGGAATGATGCGGCCCGCGAAACCCACCTGACGACCGACCAGTCCCGCCATCTGTCTGGCAAGGCTATTCGTTTCAAGCGCGAAGACGGCGGCTCGAAGAGCCTCGCGGTCGGCGCTGCTCAGGTCTGGCTCCGCCGGGTGAAGAGTGATCGCGTGGCCGCTCATCTGTTCGCCATCCCATGGATGGCGAAAGAGATCGTGTCTTCCTCGAAGCCTTGCAAGTGCACGACTCTTCGAGAGCGCATCTGAAGCTCTGCAAGGGTGGTAGTCAAATTGCCGCGCTCCTGTTGTTTTTGCGATTGTAACGTGTATGTCATCAACTGCGGAGCAGCTCGCGTTCTCGGCGTCCGCTCCGGCGCTAGCTCGCTGGGATTGGCCGAAAGGAGACTAAGAATATGTTTCGCATGCCGAACGTAAAACGCGCCTTGGGCGTCTTTGTTGCAGCGGCCGCCCTTGCGCCGTTTGCCGCTCACGCGGGTGAAAGAGTCGGTGTTCTGGATTGCCGCGTCGCCGCTTCCGGTCTTAGCGTTCTTGTCGAGAACCAGGCCGTGGATTGCTTCTTCCGGGGCGACGCTCCCGGCCTTCCGCCGGTGCATTACCTCGGCAAGCTGACGAAGGTCGGCGCCAATCTCAGCGTCAATGGACCGGGTCAGTTGACGTGGGTTGTTGCGGCGGCCACGCAACAGATCGGGCCTGGGGCTCTTGCCGGCGATTATGCCGGGCCGGAAGCAACGGTGAAGGCCGGACTCGGCGGCGGGGCGGCTGCGCTCGTTGGAGGCTCCAACAACACGATTTCGCTTCAGCCCCTCAGCGTCGAAGCGGGAACAGGTCTGGGCGTCACTGCAGGCATCGAAAATCTCAATCTGGTCTATGTTCCGGACGAGCCTCCGCCGTCGCCCCCTCCGGTAAAGCACAAGCGCCATCGCAAGCATGGCTAATGCGCTTGAGTTAGACCGGCGCTGAAAATTCGAGCACTCGTCCGCTCGGAAAATCGAAAAGCTTCGCGCTCTCGCTCCAATCCGGAGCGCAGAGCGCGATGAGTTTTGCAGCGAATTCCGCAGGCGTTTTGAGCGTATTGGGATCTTCGCCCGGCATGGCGGCGGCGCGCATGGCGGTGCGCAGCGGGCCGGGATTGGCGAGCATCACTTTCACGTTGGTCAGATTGGCGCATTCGGCGGCGTAGGTTCGAGCAAGCGCCTCGAGCGCGGCTTTCGAAATCGCATAGGGTCCCCAATAGGGTTTCATCGTCGCGCGGTGCGCCGCGCCCGAAGTGACGAACACGACGCGCGCGGCGTCCGAGAGTCGCAGCGGAAGATCGAGCGAACGTAAGAGCCGCCAATTGGCAGTGACATTGACGGCCATGACCTTGTCCCACTCCTTGGGATCGACATGGGCGAGCGGCGTCAGCGGTCCGAGCACTCCCGCGTTGCCGACCAGAATATCCAGGCGCCCCCACCGCTCGAAAATACTTGCGCCCAATCGGTCAATCGCGGCGAAATCGGCGACGTCGCACGGGACGAGCGTCGCGGAGCCCCCCGTCTTTCTGATCTCGTCATCAAGGAACTCGAGAGCGCCCTGCGTCCGAGCGAGCGCGATCACATGCGCGCCGGCGCGCGCGAGCTCCAGCGCAACTGCGCGACCTATGCCACGCGAGGCGCCGGTAACGAGAGCAATGCGGGAAACGAGAGGAGGGGCCAATTCGGGTCACTCAAAAACGCGCCACCGACTCATCCGCAGAATCTGCGCGGACGCGTCGAAGAACGTTTCTAAATCAATTAACTCGCTTCGGCGAGCAGCGACAATTGGGTGCGCACTCTTTCGCCCGTCCGGTCCGTCAGTGCGGTGGGATAGTCGCCGGTGAAGCAATGATCGGTGAATTGCGGACGCAGCGGATCGCGTCCCGGCTCGCCCATTGCGCGATAGATGCCGTCGATAGAAAGAAACGCCAGAGAGTCCGAGCCGATGTAGCGGCGCATTTCTTCGAGGGAGTGAGTCGCGGCCAGCAGCTTGTCTTTTTGCGGCGTGTCGATCCCGTAGTAGTCGGGATGCGTGATCGGCGGCGAGGAAATCAGAAAATGCACTTCCCGCGCTCCCGCGTCGCGCATCATCTGAACGATCTTCACCGAGGTCGTGCCGCGCACGATGGAGTCATCGATGAGAACCACACGCTTCCCGGCCACGACGCAACGGTTGGCGCTATGTTTCAACCGCACGCCGCTGTCGCGCGCGATCTGCGTCGGCTGGATGAAGGTGCGGCCGACATAATGATTGCGGATGATGCCAAGCTCGAAGGGCAAGCCTGACTCTTGCGCATAGCCGATCGCGGCCGGCACGCCGGAATCCGGCACCGGAACGACGACATCGGCGTACACGCGATGCTCACGGGCGAGCTCCATGCCCATCGCCTTGCGGACTTCATAGACGGGGCGGCCGTGCACGATGGAATCCGGCCGCGCGAAATAAATATATTCGAAGATGCAGGGCCGCATCGGATGAGGCGGGAAAGGCTTGATGCTTTCGAGCCCATCCTCGGAAATGACGACGACTTCGCCATTCTCAACGTCCCGCACGAAACGCGCGCCGATGATGTCGAGCGCGCAGGTTTCCGAGGCCAGAATATATTTGCCGTTCAGTTCGCCGATCACGAGCGGCCGGATGCCGAGCGGATCTCGCGCGCCAATGAGCTTCTTGTTTGAAAGCGCTACGAGAGAATAGGCGCCTTCGATCTGGCGCAAGCCTTCGATAAAACGCTCAACCAGCCGATGCCGACGACTGCGCGCGACGAGATGCAGGAGCACTTCCGTATCGGAGGTCGACTGGAATATCGCGCCTTCCTCGATAAGCTCCGCGCGCAAGGATTGGGCGTTGGTCAGATTGCCGTTGTGGCCAACGGCGAAGCCGCCGGTGTTCAGTTCGGCGAAAAGCGGTTGCACATTGCGGAGGATGGTTTCGCCCGTCGTCGCGTAACGCACATGCCCGATCGCCGAATTGCCGGGCAAGCGCTTGATAGTGCTTTCCCGGGAAAAATGGTCTCCCACAAGCCCAAGCCGGCGCTCGCCGTGGAAGCGCCCGCCGTCATATGAGACGATGCCGGCCGCCTCCTGGCCTCGATGCTGGAGCGCATGCAGACCCAGGGCCGTGACGACCGCCGCGTCGGCGTGATCGAAAATCCCGAAGACCCCGCAATATTCGCGCAAACGGTCGCCGTCCAAGTCGTCGGCCGCATGAGCGAAACACTCATGCGCCGCAGCGTCTTCGGTGGGCGATTCGATCATATTGAGTTCCTGGACCGGCGCGGGCTTTTTGACTTTAGCATGTAATTCTACTGGCGCCCGGACGCCGTCCACAGCATTTTAGCAGTCACCATCCGCATAAGTTGTGTTTGCGGCCCGAAGATTCAACTCTTCTTCTCCGGGGCGGCATCGGCCGGAGTCGGCTCTCCCGGCGAGGGTTTGGCCTGATCGGCGTCGCTCGGCTCGACCGGAAGTTCTTCGTTCGCCGGGCCACCCTTCTTCGATTTAATTTTTGCGACAATGCTATCGATGTCGTCCGGCAGATACTCCCGAAGCTTATCGCCGGCCGATTGCAGAACCGGCTTCGCCCGCGCGGTCTTGATCCACTCGGGCTGATTCGTCTCTGGAACCAACCAGTTGTAGAAGACAAAGGCGACGACGGCGAGCAGCAAACCGCGGAAGGCCCCGAAAACAAAGCCAAGGGTCCTGTCGAGCGCGCCGACTTTGGAATCGAGGATGACGTCCGACAGTTTCACCGTGAAAAGGGAAACGACCAGCAGAGTGACCAGAAACACGCCTCCCGCTGCGACCGCTAAAGCGATGGTCTCCTTCGGAATATACGGCTTCACATAATGCAGGGCGTAAGGGTGCAGATAATAAGCGGCGGCGGCGGCGGCCACCCACGACAGAATCGCCAACACTTCGCGCGTAAAACCCCGCATCAATGCGAGAACTCCGGAAATCAGCACAATGAGAAGGACTGCGAGATCGAGATAAGACGGCATATCATGGCCTCATGCGTTGGCGTCTTTTGCGCGCGTCGCCACGGCCTCGCCGGCCGGGCCGCAGCGAATTGTCGACGTTGTTGTCACATCTGGCTTCCTAGCGAAAGTCGCAGAAGCATTTTCCCTACTGGTCGGCTGCATCTTTTACGCGACGCCATCAGCGGTTTACGCTAGCTGACGGACTGCCTCGCGACTTCGCCGGAGCGATTCGTCAGGCGTCGGGACACAGCCCAATCGCCCACGCGGCCGCTCATTACGCGTTTGTAAAAGATTATAAGCGAATGGGCGGGTTTCGTCACGCCAAGCAAATAAGGAAGGATTGTGGCGGACTTCGGCGCTTACGCCGCTCTGCGGATTTCTCCCAAAGCGGACGCCGCCATCATGAGCGCCGTCGCTTGCCGGCGGGCCGCGGCATGAGAACCTTGGCAACGCCGCAGAATGCTTCCCAATAGCTCGTCCAGGATCGCGCAGTCGATCTCTTCCAGATCGCGGAGATCGAGGCGGGCGCTTTGCGCAAGGCGGATCAGATTTCGGCGCGCCTCCAAAGCGCGGGCCGTTTGGCCTTCGAGCAAACTGCTCCACATGCGCCGATGTTGAAAGGCCAGTGACTGCGATACGCTCTCCGAGCCAAGAACTCTTTGATCGTAGACCATGAGACTTCGGTCTGCGACCAGTGGCTCGCTCCAGTGCGCAATATCTCGACTAACGTCTTCGAATTCCACTGTGCGCATCGATCAGCCCCTTATCGTCGCGCCTGCAAAACTGAACGAAAGAACCAATACAACCTTATCGTGTATAATGCGGGATTCTGCAAGTGAAATGAGGCGCAATCACAATAAAATTTAGAGATGCGCGAGCGTTTACATTGCGATGAAAGACTAGCGAGGGGTTCGGGGCTCGACTCTTGTCACATGCCCCATCTTACGTCCGGGCCGCACCTCTCTTTTTCCATAGAGATGAAGACTCGCGCCGTCCTCGCTCAATATTCGCGACCAATTGTACACTTCCTCGCCAATGATATTGTCCATCGTTACGCGTCCATGACTACGGGGTGAGCCAAGCGGCCAACCTGCGACGGCGCGCATATGCTGTTCGAATTGCGAGGTGACGGCGCCGTCCAGCGTCCAATGTCCGGAATTATGCACCCGGGGCGCAATCTCATTGACGAGAAGCCGTTCGCTAGCGTTTGATTCGACCACGAACATCTCGACCGCGATAACGCCGACGTAATCGGCGGCCTCGGCGATGCGGCGCGCCAACGCAATCGCGTGGGAAGCGGTTTCGGGCCGAATGTCCGCGGGCGCAGTGGTGCGGCTCAATATGTGATGTTCGTGAAAGTTTTCGCAGATGTCATAGGCGCGAAAGGCGCCGTCTAGTCCGCGCGCGGCCACGACTGAAACCTCTTTGTTGAAAGGCACCACGCATTCCAGAATGCAGGGCGCGCCGCCAAGAGAGCGGAAACTCGTTGCGAGATCCGCTCCGTCGCGAATGAGCAGTTGCCCTTTGCCGTCGTAACCGAAGCGCCGAGTCTTGAGGATAGACGGACGTCCGATTTTCGCGATCGCGCGAGCGAGCGCCCCGGCGTCCGCTACGTCGGCGAATTCCGCCGTTTCGATCTCGAGCTCTTGCAGGAAACGCTTCTCGACGAAGCGGTCCTGCGTCAGAGCGAGCGCTTTCGAGTTCGGACGCACGGGCTTTCGGGCGTCCAGAAAGGCCGCAGTCGCCGCCGGCACGTTTTCGAATTCGTAAGTGATCACGTCGACATGAGAGGCGAAGCGCGCCAAGGCTTCTTCATCCGTGAATTCCGCGAGCGTTTTCTGCGCGCAGACCTCAAACGCGGGATCGTCGGCGTAAGGCGAAAAAATATGCGACCTGAGGCCAAGCCCGGCGCCCGCGAGAGCCAGCATGCGCGCGAGTTGACCGCCGCCCAGAATGCCGATTGTGGCGCCAGGGGCGAGGGCGCTCACGTCTTGTCGACCGGCGTCTGCGCAACCGCCTCGGTCTGGGTCTCGCGCCATTTCGCGAGTCGCTTCGCCAGCGCCCGGTCGCCTCGGGCGAGAATTGCGGCGGCGAGCAGGGCGGCGTTGATCGCGCCGGGCTTGCCGATCGCCAGCGCGCCCACCGGCACGCCTCCCGGCATCTGCACGATCGAGAGCAGGGCGTCGAGACCCGACAGGCCGTTCGACTCGACTGGAACGCCGAGCACCGGCAACGGAGTCATCGAGGCCGTCATGCCAGGAAGATGCGCGGCGCCACCGGCGCCCGCAATAATGACCTCGAAGCCTTGCTCCTCGGCGCTTTTGGCGAAGGCGACGAGACGGTCTGGCGTGCGATGCGCCGAGACGATCCGCGCTTCGAAGGGGATGGCGAGAGCAGTCAGGGTCTGGGCTGCGTGCCTCATGGTCTCCCAGTCAGACTGAGACCCCATGATGATCGCGACTGGCGTTTTGGATTTCGCCACAATGCTTCCCGGCTTGAGTGAGGGAAGCCATGCGGCATAGCCGATGCCGCCTTTGCTTGCAAGCCGTTGGACGAACCGCTTCAAGAACCGGGAAACGCTCGGATCCGTCTCGATGTGACTGAGGCGCCACAGTAAGGAAAAAAGACTTTTACTCGCTCAATTGCATGACGATGCCAGAGGCGCGGCTCGATAGTGGCTTTTACAGCGCTGCGAACAGAGCCGTTCGAATTTCGCGCTCTGCTCGTTCGTGAAGCAGTTTCGAGGACAGGGGGTTTTGATGAAAACGCTTGTTTTTCGCGCCGCGCTTATTTCGGCGCTGACGGCGGGGTCGGCCCTCGCCGCATCGGCGGGTTTTCTTTTGCGCGCGGCGACTATCTCCGATCGCGGAATTTCGGCCGATTCACCACATTTGGGGGTCCGGCCCGGCCGCGTCCATCCTTAACGGGCAGGGCACATGCGTCGACTCTATCGTCCTGCAGTCGCAAACGCGGTTCGACGGGCATATCGCGCGCGCGGGCATCAATTATCACTTCAACTGGGGCGCGCCGGTCGTCGCGAGTTATCGATCTCCATACGCAAAAAGCGCATTCTTCTTTCGCGTGACGCTTCTCGCCGTTCTCGAAACCGGAGACCGCCGCGCGCGAACATTGGCAATCGTTGCAGCTTCGCAATCTGTTGGCCCATGCCGCGCAAATAAAGATATCCAATTCCTGCGCCCGGACATGAAGCTCCTTCGAAAGGAATTGTAGGCGGGCTCGATCGGCTATCTTGCGGCGGGCGCAAAGACAGCGGAATTATTGCTCCAGAATTTCGAGGTCGATTTTTTGAAATGCTCGGGAATCGTTATGTGGATTCCTTTGGCGGAGGCGTTCGACGTAACGCTTCGCAAACAATTCGTCGCGGCGGGAATAGGCCTTCGCGCGAATTATTCGTCGGAGGAAGTCGGCCCCATCGGATATGAATGCGAAACATACCCCGGTCATTACCATGTCGCGTCCAGCAATGTGCTCGTGGAGCTCGCCTCGGACGGGAAGGAAAGGCTCGACGCCGATACGGTTACGAGAGTTCTGGTCACGCATCTTCATTCTTACGCCACCCCGTTCATTCGATATGACATTGGCGATTTGGCCTCGTTGAAAGACGCCTGCCCATGCGGCCACGACGGTCCAACGCTTTCCAATGTGTTCGGACGAACGAAGGGTCTTATCAAACGTCCCGATGGAAGCCTCACCGTGTTTTTCGTTCGCGGCGGCGAGTTGAAGAGAATCGCCGATTTCGACGAATACCGCATCAGGCAGGTGAGCCTGTAGAAGATCGTCGTCGAGATCGGCGGGAGGGAAACATTAACGCCGGAAGAAATCGCCGGCTTCGTGAAATTCGTCAATGAGCGAACAGGCTGCGGGTTCGATGTCGAAGTCTGCGCCGTGAAGGAAATCGCCTGGGGCCGGAATACAAAAAGACTTGGCTTCCATAATGAGCTGCTGTGAGGCGAGCGCCACACGCATGTGGCGCATGCGCAACATGCGACGCTTTCAGCGCGACCGGCGTGCCGAACGCAAACGCCGACGGCTTCATCGGGGGCGGCCAAGTCGATTACAATTTTCAGTGGAGCGGCAATATCGTTGTTGGCGCCGAGGCGGATTTTCAGGGCGCGGCCATCCGGGGCAGCGGCGGCTTCATCGGCTTCTTCTCCGTGCCCGGTCCTATCGGCCGACCAAGCAATGTCGTTTCGGCCGTCAATCATCAGAAAAGCGTTGACTGGCTCGGCACTGTGCGTGGACGAATTGGTTATCTCGTCACGCCGAGCTTGCTCGCATACGCCACGAGCGGCCTCGCCTATGGCGGCGTGACCGCCAATGTCGCCATCGCTCAGGGATGGGGCGGTCCGGGAAACGGCGGTCGTCTTTTGACGACTGGCGCAGCGGGCTATTTTTCCGACACGCGAGTGGGATGGACGGTTGGCGACGGGTTTGAATGGATGTTCGCGCCGAACTGGAGCACGAAGGTCGAATATCTGTACTACGATCTCGGCACTTCAGTTTGGAACTCCAGCGCCGCGGCGTCTTTCGCGCTCGTGCCGCGTTTTGGGCCGTTCATCGACGCCATCGGCGTCGTCTCGCAAACACGCTTCGACGGACACATCGTGCGTGCGGGTGTGAACTATCATTTGAACTGGGGCGCGTCGCCTACGATCGCGAGTTACTGACGCGCGGCGATCGCCACGACGCGAGAGGGCGAGCATCGCTCCGTTCGATGCTCGCCCAGGGCCGGACGACTACGCGACTCAGAACCCGAACGTAGAAGCCCGGCCCATACGGCAGTTTTCTTCGCGCCTCCTGCGCGACGAAATGTTCAGCGCGCAAAATGCGTAAGCCGCCATGCGAGGAAAGCCGACGCGGCAGCGGTGAGCATGCAAAGCGCAGTGAGCATCCTGAATAGAGCGGCAAGGCTTCCGCATGCGCGTAGGGCTTTTTCGTTCGCTCCAATGACGGCGGCCGACCTACGTATGCGACGCGCGTTTGCGACGCGAGGAGTCGCCAGACTGGCGTAATGCCGGTCGAGAGGAATATTGAAACGAGGCATGAGCCACCTCTTGGAAGAGAACGAACCGGCCTTGTCCTCAAACGGCACAAAACCGGCATTTCTTCAGAGATGGTTTCAAATGGCGTGCCGAGTCCCACGCCATTTTAGGTAAATTTAAGCAATAATGTCGGGATTAATCTTGTCTTCCAAATAATTAACCTTGTCGCGCAACATGAGCTTACGCTTCTTCAATCTTTGAATTTGCAGCTGGTCCACCGCCCCCACGGCAAGCAATGCTTCGATTGCGGTTTCGAGATCGCGATGCTCGACGCGCAGGCGCTCAACTTCGGCCCGGATGGCGGCTCGTTCGGAATCGGTCAACTCTTCGGCCATAGCGATAATCGGGCGGCGTCGCGCGTCTTCTCGAGGGAGGACTCTCGGGAGACATTATCGCGCCTTAGACGTGGCGCCAGCAAGCCTTAATAACGCGCCGCAGGCGCCGATGTCCTGGGCTATGTCACGGTCTGCGGCAGGTGGGCGTAAGCGTTGCGCATTTCCCCGATCCGCGCGAGTTTTTCGTGCAGCGCGCTCCAATCGTCGCGTTCGGCGATGGAGGCCCAAATCGCCTCGAGTTCGTCGATCAACATCGTGCAGGGCGACGTCTGCTCGAAATAGGGATGGTCGAGGGCGCCCGGCGACGCGACATGTTCGAACAGACTCGCGCGCAAGGGCGCGAATTCGTCCATCGTATAAAAAGCCGCGGAGGGGCTTTTGCGCGCGCGATCCCTGCTGGCGGACCCGCCGCGCCAATCGAAAAAGAATTGCTCGAACGGCGCCCGCGTTTTGATCAGAAACTCGATGACGTTCTTTGCAAGACGCGCGTCGGTTTCGACGTCGGCTGGCGCGAGGCCGAGGCGGTCGAACAGCGCGATGCGGAACTCATGCTGAATGGCGTCCTGAAATTTCGCTAGCGCTTTCTCGGCGGGTTCCAGCCCGGCGAGCGGAAGCAAGCATTCAGCGAGGCGCGTCAGATTCCAGCCCAGGGCGCCGGGCTGTCGCCCGAAGGCGTAAAGTCCTGTGTGATCGAAATAGGCCGCCGTGAATGTCGGATCGTAGGAGGGAGCGAAACGCCACGGTCCGTAGTCGAAGCTTTCTCCGGTGACGTTGATGTTGTCCGAGTTTAACACGCCATGGACGAAGCCCGCGGCCATATAGCCGGCGCCGAGACACGCCACGCGCGCGATCACGGTTTCGAGAAACGCCAGCGCGCGACGTTCCTGCGGCTCGTCCAGTATTTGCGGATAATAGTGACGCAAAGTGTAATCGAGCAAACGCTCGATTGCGGAATTGTCTTCGAGAAACGCCAGACGTTGAAACGTGCCGATGCGAATATGCGAATGCGAAAGGCGAACGAGCACGCTCGAACGCGTCGGCGATGGTTCGTCGCCGCGGGTCAGCGCTTCTCCGGTTTCGATCAGGCTAAAGGTCTTGGACGTATCGACGCCAAGCGCCTCGAGCATTTCTGTCGCGAGAATCTCGCGCACGCCGCCCTTAAGCGTGAGACGGCCGTCGCCCTGGCGAGACCAGGGCGTCTTGCCGCTCCCTTTGGTTCCGAGATCGAGGAGGCGGCCGTCCTCGGCGTCACGCAACTGCGCGAATAAAAAGCCGCGGCCGTCGCCGAGATCGGGGTTGTAGACCTGAAACTGATGACCGTGATAGCGCAGCGCCAGCGGCTTCTCGAACCCCTCGGGGAGTGGCGCAAAACGCCCGAAATGAGCGAGCCATTCCTCATCGGAGAGCGTATCGAGTCCCACTCGCGCAGCCCAACGCTCGTTGCGGTATCGCAGAGTGAGGCTGGGAAAAGCGGCCGGCTCGACCTCGTCGAAAAAGCCTTCGCCTAGGCTCGCGTGGAGCCTTTCGGCGCGATAGCGGTCTGAAATCGGCATGGGGTTTGGGGTCTCGCGCGGCGGCTCGCTTCGCTGCAATTCGGGCGCCGTTCGCCCAGGGCAAGCCCGGAAATGATGCGAAAAAAACAAGGCGGAGATTGCTCTCCGCCCCTGGCGAATAAGCGCGAAAAACCCTGGAGCGCGCCGGTCTAGTGGAGGGTTTCTTCCTGCCGCAGCTTTCTGATCTCGTCTTTGATCTGCAATTTCTTACGCTTCAGCTCTAGAATTCTCAGTTCGTCATATTGGGGGTGGTGTTGCTCCTGTTCGATCTCCCTTTCAAGCGCCTCGTGGCGGCGTTGAAGTTCGACGATATGGCCTTGTAAGGACATGCGGATCTCCTTTCATCGGCGTGTCGGCGGACAGAGCGCCAAGGATTGTGACACAACTCTATCGCTCTGCAAGGCCCAGAGTTGCGCATTTCAGGCCTAAATTTCGCCGCGGCGAAGGAAATTCTAAACAAGATGTTGATCTTTTTGTGCTCAAGCCATGGAGCGGAGGCGGTGTAAAGCGGGGAAAAAAGGGGCGCTTGCGCGTCCCATCGCCAGCCATTATACCCGCCCCACTCGAGCCGCCCCTGAGCGGTTCAGGGCGCGTAGCTCAGCGGGAGAGCACTACGTTGACATCGTAGGGGTCACAGGTTCAATCCCTGTCGCGCCCACCATTGAAATCAAACACTTATACAGACGCTCGCCCTCTCTTCGGATATCGGGGAAGCATAGGGGAAGCAGAAGTCGGAATTTCGACGAGAAACTTCGTCTCGCGCACGCGGCGACGCAGGGGTATCGTCCTGCGCATGACCCGGATCGTTGAACATCGCAGCGCTCTGCCCAGTGGCGGGATTGTTGAGGTGCACGTGCGTCGCGGTCCCGGAGTCGAAGAGGCGGCCTTCGCCACGATCGACGTCACCTTTCTCAATGCGCGGCTCGATCCAGACGCCTTCCCTCAATCGCTTCCCGTTGCTGACGCGTTCCTTCAGGCGCTTTCCTATGCGGAGCGTGTCGGCATACCTGTCATATGGATTGATGACCCAGGAGGTCTCTTTCCTCCGGAGAGGCGACCAGTGCGCGACGTAAGTTCCTCATAGGCTCGCCGCTGCTTTCCCGGGGCTCGATATTCGCGCCAATTCGGCCGCACGTCGTTCGGGAGCGAGCCCAGAAAGCCAGCGGGTGGGCAAGGATGTGCGACATACGAAATACCGTTACGCGGGTTCTATGTTGCGCATCTGCTCAGCGGGCATATCTCTGCCACGATCGATGGGCAGACGGTGGAGCATCTGCCCGGCGACTATTGGAGTATCAAGGCCGGCTCGGCTATGCAGATCAAGGTGCGTGGCGAAGCCGCTATCCTCGAAACGATTACCGTGAGCAAACAGTAATCTTGGAAAGAGCTTTAAGCCGGTTCCGTCCCCTCCTTATAGTGAATTAGCTGAGAGTTGATCTGCTGAAGCCCCACATCAAGCTCGGCAAAACTCGGCCGTGGGCGGGATTCCCAAACGCCTCCGCCGCTCAGCCTCAGCGCACCGTACCTGATCAGCAAAAACTCAGCCCTGCGCGCCCTTCCATTTGATGGAACAGCCCATCGAGGGAATTTGATCCGCCGGGGCCAGACCCGTCGTGGCGATGGCGCGCATAGCTTCGACCAGTTCTCGACGCGCGCCGGCCGGAGGCGGAGTCGTGCGGCCTTCATCAAGGCGGCCGCGGTATTTGAGCTTGCGGTCACTATCATAGCCGAAAAAGTCAGGAGTGCAGACCGCGCCATAGGCTTGCGCCACTGATTGTGTTTCATCGTGAAGATAGGGAAACGGGAAATCATGCGCTTTCGCAAATTGCTTCATGTTGTCGAACGAGTCTTGGGGATAGGCCGAGGAGTCGTTCGAGCAAATGGCCGCAAAGCCAATGCCTTCTTTCATGAGAACGCGTGCGTCCGCGACAAACCGGTCGATTACGGCTTTGACATAGGGACAATGATTGCAGATGAAAACAATCACCGTGCCTTTTTCGCCTGCTACGTTGTCCAGTACGTAGATTCGACCGTCCGTCGCCGGAAGCCGAAAATCGACTGCCGGCGTGTCCAGGACGATCTGTGCGGGACTGACTGCCATGTGGCGCCTCTGCATCTTGAAAAAATATGAAGCGGCTAAACTGATTACTTCGCCAGCTCGATTCTGATTTCTGTCGTCACTGAGTTGGCGATAAAACACTCGCGATGCGCCTTGTCGTGCAGCCAATCGAGATCTGACTGCGTCGGCTGCTTGGCCCCGCTGAAAACGATGACTGGATGCAATTCGACAAGTGTAATGGCGAGCTTGCCATTCGCGTTCTTTTCGAGGCGTCCCATGGCGTTGTCTTCATAACTGTCGATAATAAATCCTTTGTTCGACGCCAGTGCGAGAAAAGTTAGCATGTGGCAGCTCGAAAGCGCCGCGACAAACGCGGACTCGGGGTCGACGCGCTGCGGATTTCCCAGATACGCAGGCGCGGCGGATGCGGGTAGCTCGACGCCGTTATCGAACCGCCACAGGTGATCGCGACTGTAATTCTTGTAGCCAAAATCGGCGCCGTTGCGCGCCCATTTGATGCTGGATCTGTGCTCAGACATAGGGAAATCCATCCTTCACGGCTATTGCGAATCACGTTGGAATGTAGCTGCTGTGACGGAATGAGCCGATTTGGGGGCAGCCGATGATTTGCTATTAGTGGTCTTTTCCGCAAGGTGCGGCCGTGAACCTTTCAAATGGCGCCCTATCCGCGGATAGCGCTCAGAACTAGATAGTGGCTGTTTAGGCGCAAGGCAGTGTCTCCAGGGAACGGCAAAGATGGTCGAGCTGACGCCGGCAAGGTCAGCGTGTCTCATGCTTTTCAATGCACCTTGCAAGGATTTCGTTGTGTTCACCAAAATAATCTCGATTGGCAAGTTCATTGCATTCTGAC
>Ga0209048_10003519_pt1 | contig 15183 bp, 11 predicted proteins | sample FrelakmetCRP12CR_FD_187146 | JGI IMG/M metagenome (GOLD analysis project Ga0209048, IMG submission 187146) | Freshwater lake sediment microbial communities from the University of Notre Dame, USA, for methane emissions studies - CRP12 CR (SPAdes)... | ecosystem: Environmental > Aquatic >... | reverse complement strand
GACGTGCAGCGTCTGCCACACCGAGTATGCGACGTCGGCCCCAGCCGGAACCCCACAGCCCGCCCAGCAATTCTCGGTCGACTTCCAGCAGATGATTCACCAAATCCACTTCGCTCGGAAGCTTGCGACGACGCTTGATACGTCGGCTTCGCTGCCGGATGGTGGGCTGGCCAGTAGCGCTCTGTCCGGGTTCACGGAAGTCCTCTCGCCGGTCGACGTCCGCTCCTGCGGGAACTGTCACGGAAATTCAGGGGCCACTTGCTCCACGACGGCGGACTGCGCCTACGGACAGAACTGCACCTCGGGCAAGTGCGTGAACAATGCATGGCAGTCGCCCACCGCACGGGCGTGCATCACGTGCCACAACTCGGCGGAGGACTCAGCGCACGCGGCACTCAACACCTACACCTCATCGTCGGGTGCGCCCGTCGAGGCCTGCAGCGTCTGCCACGGACCCGATGCCGCGTTCTCCGTGGAAACGGTGCACAACATCACCACGCTGTATCCCATCCACCTGGCCTACCCCCGCGAGTAACGGCGGGACGTAGCGGATAAGGGTGGGGAGGACCTGCGCCGAGCGGACTAGAACCGCTCGGCGCAGGTGTTTCAGCGGCGGAGAGGCAGAATGTTTCGAAAGTCGCCCCATCGTCCTTGCCAGCCTGATGGCTCGCTGCTTCGGCTGGAAAGGGATTCGTCACCTCGGCCAATGTTGCCGGGCAATTCATGCAGTGACGACCGCCACGGCGAGGGGCGCGCGAGGGCCAGATGGTGGGACCCGGCGCTCCCCGGGTTGAGCAGTGAATTTGCGTGACAGCGCATGCTTCTCCATGCACGAGGACATTCCAGAACGGGACGGTGGACATGGCAGCCCCTGTCGCTCAGAGCTTGAAGCCGGAACGGCGTAGCTTCCTGAACTGGCTCATCGGCGCCGGTCTCCTCGGCTGGGCCGGCAGCATTCTCTACCCGGTGCTGCGCTACTTGCGCCCCCTCGGCGATGTGGGCGCGGGCGGACCATTGAAGCTGACGGCGGAGGAGCTTTCCATCCTCGGCAAGTCGCACTTCGTCATCGCGCGAGCCGGCACCCGGAAGGTGATTGTTTTCGAGTCGGGTGGGCAACTGCGCGCTCTGGACGCAAAGTGCACCCACGAGGGCTGCACCGTGCAGTTCGTCCCGGGCGACTCGCTCATCTGGTGCGCCTGCCACAACGGCAAGTTCGATTTGGACGGGCGTGTGCTTTCCGGTCCGCCACCGCGCCCGCTCGGGAAATGGGTCGCCAGCCGAGAGGGTGACGACGTGCTGCTGACGATGGAGACGGCATGATCGAGGCACCGCACCCGGGCATGCCCCCTTCCACCGGGGAGCGCCTCTACCACTGGCTGGATGCGCGGTTCGGCCTCGCGAAGCTGGTGGAGTTCGTCCGGCACAAGGAGGTGCCGGTCGGTGGCCACTCCATGGTCTGGTACTACCTGGGCGGCACCACGCTGTTCTTCTTCACCGTCCAGGTCGCTTCCGGCGTGCTGCTGCTCATGTACTACCAGCCCGGCGAGGTGACCTCCTACGAGTCCATCCGCTACATCACGACACGGGTGCCGTTCGGCTGGCTCATTCGCTCCATCCACTGCTGGAGCGCGCACCTGATGATTCTGTCGCTCGTGACGCACATGTTCAGCACGCTCATCCTGAAGGCCTACCGAAAGCCCCGAGAGCTGACGTGGTTGACCGGATTCATGCTCTTCGGGATCGCCCTGACCTTCGGATTCTCGGGCTATCTCCTCCCGTGGAATGAGCTCGCCTTCTTCGCCACCGCCGTGGGGACCGACTCCGTCAAGGGCCTACCGGGCATCGGGCAGTGGTTGCTCGAAGTGATGCGCGGCGGGCCCGACGTCACCATCAATACGCTCTATCGCTTCTTCGCCCTGCACGTCGTCATCCTGCCGCTGGTCATGGTGGCGGTGGTGTCTGTCCATCTCCTGTTCATTCAGGTGCAGGGCATGGCGCCAGGGATGGCGCACCAGCGAGCGGACCGGCCTGGCCTGAAGTTCTTCCCGGACTTTCTCCTCCGGGACCTCCTGCTGTGGCTGGTGTGCCTGATTGTGCTGGCCGTTCTGGTGTACGTGCTTCCCTATGGCCCCGGCATTCCCGGCGTGGAATGGGAATTGGGAAAGAAGGCCAACCCACTTGCACCCGCGTACCCCGGCATCAAGCCCGAGTGGTACTTCCTGTGGATTTACCAGCTGCTGAAGGAGTTTCCCGCCCATCTGTGGTTTCTGGAGGGACCCCAAGCGGCGCTGCTGGTTGTCACGGTGTTGATGGGAATCTGGGCGCTGGTGCCCTGGCTCGACCGGCGTGCCGGTCGGAACCAGCCGTCCCCGATGTTCACCGACCTCGCCGTTGCGGCCATCATCTTCATGGCCTACCTCATGCTGAAGGCCTGGGACGTCGGCGGGCACAAGGCGGGCTCCACGGGGCTCCCGGACCCGCGGGCGACGGCCTGGACGTGTGCGCTGATTACCCTGGGGCTCGCATCGGTCGTCGCCCTGCTTCGGATACTCGCCTACAAACAGCGCTGGATGTACTTCTCCGGCGCGGCGCTGCTGCAGGTGGTGCTCAACGGCGTCTTCGGGGTCGACTACCTTGTCGCGGGAGCCATCGCTCTGCTGCTGGCCGTGGCCGGTCTGGCGGTGACGCTCTGGAAGGGTCGCGCTGAACGGCTGGAGGCACCCAGATGAATGCTCTGTGCGCGCTGGTGCTGTTCCTCGGCGCTGCAGGCGCGGCCCCCACACCGGACGACGGAAAGCTTCCCGCGTCGGTGGAGAAGCTATTCGAGGAGAAGGGCAAGGACGGCAACCCCATCCTCGGAGACACGGAGCGCGGGTACTTGAAGAAGCTGCCCCCGCACACGCGCGAACTGATTGGAAGGGACGTCGATGCACTCACCGTGGGTGGGGCGAGGCACCTCAAGGCCCTCCTGTCCCTGGAGCTTTCCTCGCAGACCGCGGCCATCGTCTTCTCCGACAACTGCGTGCTTTGCCACAGCGACCCCGAGTCGCAGAAGCCCATCCACCTCTTCTCGCCCGACCCCAAGGCAACGCACTCCGCGGAGCACCTGAACCTCAAGGACCTCCTGAGCGACGTGCACTTCCGCCGGGGGTTGTCCTGTGCGGGGTGCCATGGGGGCTCGCCGGACAAGGACGTGATGACCGCGGACATCGCCGCGCGCTGGCCCAAGGCAGAGGTGCGCCACGTGGACCGCACCTGGATTCCCGAGTTCTGCGCCCGGTGCCACGCTGACCCCAACTTCATGCGCGGCTTCAACCCTTCGTTAGCCACTGACCAGCTGGCCAAGTACCGCGACAGTCAGCATGGCATCCTCCTGCTGGAAAAGAAGGACTCCAAGGCGGCGCAATGCGTGAGCTGCCATGGCGTGCACGGCATCCGTGGCCCGAAGAGTCGTCAGTCCAAGGTGCACCCGCAGGCCATTCCGGAGACGTGTGGCCACTGCCATGCGGACCCGACGTACATGGCGGGATACAAGAAGGCGGATGGAACGCCGCTCCCCACGAATCAACTGGAGGGCTTCAAGAAGTCCGTGCATGGGAAGGCGCTTCTCGAGAAGGGAGACCTCGGCGCTCCGGCCTGTAACAGTTGCCATGGCAACCACGCGGCGATGCCGCCCGCGGTCGGCTCGGTTTCGCAGGTGTGCCGGACCTGCCACGCCATGAACGGCACGCTCTTCGATGGGAGCAAACACAAGCAAGTGTTCGAGCAGCACCACTGGCCGGAGTGCGAGAAGTGTCACGGGAAACACGAAATTTTGAAGCCCACCGACTCGCTCATCTCCGATGCCCCGGACGGGCTCTGCGGTGCCTGTCACGCGGAGAACGCCAAGAACAATAGCGAATGCAATGAGACGGCGCACTATTTTCGCAGCAGCCTCGCCGACCTTCTCTTGAGGAAGCAGCAGTTCCGGCCGGAGGCGGAGCACCTCGCGGAGCGCGGCCTGGACACCGAACCCATCCTCGCTTCGATGGAGGAGTTGAACGAAGCCATCGTGCAGACCCGGACACGGGTTCACACATTCGACAAGGGGGGCTTCGACCAGGGCGCGAAGGCTGGACGCGACGCGGTGGCCAAGACGGAAACGCTGCTTCAAGCGGCGCGGGGCGAACAGCGTTACCGCCGCAATGGCCTGCTGGTCTCCATTGGACTCATGGCCTTCCTGGCGGCGGCGATGGCGTTCAAAATCCGCGAACTGAGCCGACGGCGGGCACAGGGCAACGACGGGCGGCGGCCCCCGTGACGGAGAGCATTCCGCGGGCTTCTGCCTTCGGGGTATCCGGGCACTCAGCCGAGGCGGCACTATGGAGACCCTTGAAGACAAGGTGACCCGACTCAGCGCCAGGGTCGACCAAATCGAGCAGCGACTAGCGACGCTGTCCTTCCCTTCGCTGCCCCCGGCATGGCCGGGGACCGAGCCGCGCCCGCAAGAGGCCCCGTCCGCTGGCGCGGAGATGACGCGCTGGGTGACCTTCCTCGGACGCAGTTGCCTGGTTCTCGGGGGCGCATTCCTCATCCGTGCTCTCACCGACAGCCGGACGCTGCCCAGCGGCGTCGGCGTTGCCTTGGGAATGGCCTTTGCGGCGGTGTGGGTCTTCTTCTCTCACCACGCTGGTGCGCGCGGCGCCACGTTGAGCGCAGGGTTCCACGGGGTCACCGCCGCACTCATCGCTTACCCGCTGGTCCTGGAGACGACGACCCGCCTCGGCGCGATGTCCAGCCTGACTGCGGCCCTGACGCTCATCGCGTTCACTGCGCTCCTGCTGTGGGCTTCCTGGCGGGACCACCTGAGCTGGCTCGCATGGATTGGCGTCCTGTCCTGCCTGCTCACGACCATCGTCCTGCTGAGGACGACCCCGAACCGAGCCGAGTTCACCGGGGTGCTGCTCGTCTTGGCCGCCGCGACCTTCTGGCTAGGAGACCAGCCCCGGTGGGGGGGCCTTCGGTGGCTCCCTGCGTTGGTTCTCGATTTGGTCATTCTGCGCTCGGTCGTCAACGCGGCGCCTCCATTCCTTTTCTACTCCCTGGCCCTCCTCTGCCTGTCCCTAGCCTTCGTGCTGTTTCGGACGGCCACCCTCGCACGACCGGTGGGGGCTTTCGAGACCCTCCAGGCGCTGGCCGGACTGGTGGTCGGATTTGCCGGAGCGCTCCGGTGGTCGGTTGAGGCAGGCCACAGTTCGAGCGCTGTTGCGGGGGGGGCACTCGCCGCCTCGCTGCTCACCATGTTCTTCGCGGCGTGGGTCGTTCCTCGTCGGGGTAACCGCGACCTGGACTTCCTCTTCTATGCAAGCGCGTCTCTGGGCCTTCTCGCCTTCGGGGTGGCGCTGCTGACCGCGGGCGATGTGCGCGGCGTGCTTTGGTCAATCCTCGCGCTCCTCACCGCGCTCCTTGGGCGTCGAAGGCACCCGGCCTCGCTGTGGTCGTTTGCGGCCCTCCTCGCCCTGGGTGCGGCCGTCACCACGGGGTTGATGCGAGGCATCTGGCAGGCCCTGGTCAGTCAGCAAGCAGCTTGGCCGGCGATGAGCCTTGGAAGCATCCTTGTGCTCGGGCTGGTCATCCTGACGTACCTTGCGACCGTCCTTCCGCCACTGCCGGCTCTGCCGCGTTCAGCGACTTGGGCATGGCCCCGCATCCCCACGGCCGTGCTCCTTTTTCTCAGCAGTGCCGGGCTGGCTGCGTCAATTTTGCGGGCGTGCCGTCCGTTCACCGCCGATCCTGCGCCCCTCGCCACCGCACGTACGCTGGTCGCCGTGGCGGTCGCGTTGTCGCTTGCGCCCCTTCGACGGCGTGTGGCATGCCCGGAGCTCAAGTGGATTGCGTACCTCGCGCTGTTCCTGGGTGGAGTCGAGTTGGTGGTCCGAGCCTTACCGAGCGGGCAACCACTCCTCCTCCTCGTCTCCTTCGTCGTCTACGGAGCCGGACTCATTCTGGTCCCCCGCATGGCTCCTCCAAATCGTGAACCATTGTCCTCAAGCGGCCCGTAACCCAAATGGTGGCGCGCTGTGCGCCTCGGTGGTGACTCTCTCGTGAAATTCATCCTGAAGATTCTCTCGACGGTTCGCGACTTCCTTTTCCTGGCAGCCCGTCACTGGCTGTCCGCAATCGGGGTCGCGCTGACCACCATCGCCGCTATCTCGTTCTTGTCGATCCTCGCACTCGAAATCAGCGGCGCGGCCCGCGGCAACTACATGGGCATCATCAGCTATCTGATTTTGCCGACCATTTTCGTGATTGGCCTTGTGCTGATCCCGATTGGGATCCGTCTGCTCCGCAAGCGAGAGAAGGCGGGCCAGCCGACCGGGTTTCCGGTCCTCAACTTCAATGACCCGCGGCTGCGCTCCATCGCTCTGCTCGTCGTCGGGCTGACTGTCGTGAACCTGATGATTGTGTCCACCGCGAGCTTCAAGGGGCTCGAGGTGATGCACAGCGACGCCTTTTGTGGCGGAACCTGCCACAACGTGATGCAGCCGCAGGCCGTCGCTCACCTGAACACGACGCATCAGAACGTGTACTGTGTCGATTGCCACATCGGCGAGGGCACCAGCCACTTCGTCAAGGCCAAGCTGCGAGGCGCGACGCAGATGGTACAGTTCCTTCTCGGCGACTACGCGCGCCCGGTGCCGCAACCCACCGAGGTTCCCAACAGAATCTGTGTGCGGTGTCACGCCACCGACCGCTTCAGCGAGAATCGGCTACACATCCGGCGCATGTTTGGTGACCAGGAGAAGGCCGTCGAGAAGTTCACCATTTACTGGATGTTGGTGGGCGGCCTTCGCAACGGGCAGTGGCACGGCGTGCACCAGCACAACGGACTGAACGTCCGGTACCTGGCCGACCCGCAGCGCCGGACCATCACCGACATCGAAGTGACCCGGCCTGACGGCAGCACGGACAAGTTCACGGCGAAGGATGCGCAGACTCCCGCTGGCGCACAGTGGTTTGAGATGGGCTGCATCGACTGCCACAACCGGCCGGCGCACCGGTTCTCCAAGCCCGAGTCCGTCGTCAATACAGCGCTCGCCAGTGGCGCCATCGACAAGGACCTGCCCTTCATCGGGCGCGAAGCCGTGGCCGTGCTGAAGGCGAATTACCCCTCGCGCGAGGAAGCGCAGAAGGCGATTCCAGCCGCTCTACAGGCTTCCTACGCGAAGCTGACACCCGAACTCGATGCCCAGGGCAAGGCGAAGGTCGAGGCGGCCGGGAAAGTGCTCGCCGAGGCATGGGCGCGGAACAACTTCCCCGACATGAAGGTCAGCTGGGGTACCTATGTGGACTTCCTCCAGCACGACCCTGGCTGCTACCGCTGCCACGACAAGAAGCACGCGAACGCAAAAGGCCAGGTGGTGCAGCAGAAGTGCACCGGCGCCTGCCACGACACCATCGCTACCGAGGAAGAGAAGCCCGAGGCGCTGGAGGTACTCTTCCCCTAGCTGGCGTGTGTACGTTGTCCGACCACACTGATGAGGCAATCGCGCCGGCTGGCAAACCCTCTCGCCCGCGTGGGTAGCAGGGGCGGCAGCGCTCACGGGCGCCGGTCGACGGCCCAGGTGTGCCGGGAGAGGGCACCTCTGTCGCGCCGCGGACGTCGTGCGCTCAGCCAGGGGTTGGACTCCAGTCGGCCAGCGACGAGCGGCGGGAAGGCGCCCCGGGGCTTTCCTGCCGGTGGGTGGCGCGGGGTCGACAAACAGTGATGCACCGCGCCGTCGCACTGGTCGCGACAGCGGACGCCCAGCATGGGCACGGGGGCGCTACAGGGGTCGCGGACGCTGGCGGCCCGCTCGCCGCCGAGTGCAGCTACTTCTTGAAGGTGCGGATAAACCCGATGAGGGCGTCGACCTGCTCTGGGGTGAGGTCCTTGAAGGCGTCCATCTCCTGCTTCACGCCGTCCTTCTCCGTCTTGACACCATTGACAATGGCCTTCTTGAACTCGTCGTTGGTCTTCGCCTGAAACGCAGCAGTGGTCATGTCCTGCACCTTCATCTGCTGGCCCTTCTCGGTGTCCCCCTTGCCCCCGTTGCCATGGCAGGACGCGCACTGGGCCTTCCACAGGCGCTCAGTCTTCTTGTCGGTTTCTGCCAGCGCCGTCGTGCCGAGGAGAACTGCAGCGGCCGCAATTGATGCAACCAGATGAGCGTGTTTCATGCGTGACCCTCCGAGGTGCCGGACGAGTAGCTTATCGACGGACGACTCGCAAGAATGTTCACGAGGCCGCCCCGGCGCCCGCTCCGCGCCCAGTCCAGCTACTTCTTGAACGAGCGAATCATCGCGATGAGGGAGTTGACTTGCTCGGGCGTGAGGTCCTTGTAGGCGTCCATCTCCTGCTTCACGCCGCCCGATTCCGTCTTGACGCCGTCCACAATGGCCTTCCGGAACTCGTCGTCCTTCTTCGCCTGGTAGGCGGCAGTGGTCATGTCCTGGACCTTCATCTGCTGGCCCTTCTCGGTGTCCCCCTTGCCTGCGTTGCCATGGCAGGACGCGCATTGGGCCTTCCACAAGCGTTCAGTCTTCTTGTCGGTTTCTGCAAGCGCCGTGGTGCCGAGGAGAAGTGCAGCGGCCGCAATCGATTCAACCAGATGAGCGCGTCTCATGAAGAACCCCCGAATGAAGGATGCGTCGCCGGTCGGGCGACCCACACGGCTCCTGCAAGGCATCGGCCGCCCGCTCCCCACAGACTAACGGTTACTTCTTGAACGAGCGAATCATCGCGATGAGGGCATCGACCTGTTCGGCCGTCAGGTCTCCCTTGAAGGAGTCCATTTCTTTCTTCACACCGCCCTTCTCCGTCTTGACCCCGTTCAAGATGGCGTTCTTGAGCTCGTCGTCCTTCTTCGCCTGGAACGCGGCGGTGGTCATGTCGACAATCTTCATCTGCTGACCCTTTTCGGTGTCCCCGGCGCCTCCCGGACCGTGGCAGGACGAGCACTTTGCCTTCCACAAGCGCTCGGTCTTTTTGTCAGCTTCGGCCAGTGCCACGGCGTTGACCAGAAGCGACGAGGCTGCAATCGATGCCAGCAGGCGGGCGCGTTTCATGGATGACCCCCAGGTTGAGGAGGCGCCTAACCCATCCACGCGCGACTCGCAAGCGGCAAGAAGTATGCAGGCGATGTGCGATGGCGACATGGCGTGAATGGCTTCGCTGCGTGCACCAGCCGGATGGACACGGCTCTCGAGCGTTTCCATCAACTCATTGACTGCGGAGAGGAGGAGATTGTCGACGGCTTCTCGGCGCAGCCGGCCCCGCCTCCGATGGCGAACGGCCGTGCGTGTGTCGCCGTTTAGAGAAGGACGATGAAGTTCGCGCTGTCCCTTCGCCCAAGGGGATTGGGGTCCGCGAACGGATATCTCTTGAGGAGGAGTCCGCCGCAAGTTGCGGGGCTACAAGCCGAAAGAAGCGAACGAGAGCGGCACAGGGTCCGCAAGATTTTCGCAAAGCCGAAACGCCCGCACTCGACAAAGTAGCGGCCGGGCAATTGCAAGGGGCGCACTAGGTGTCATCGCAACATCGGCCAGTGAGCGGACTGAGCCATCAATCCTTGTGGTCGAGGGGCTCGACAGGAGCCGGCCCTCGCCTTCCGGCGCATGGGTCGTGACGGCTGAGGTACCCTCGGACGGAGATTCGGGTCGGTCCAAGAATCAGTTCTTCACCGGTGGGGGAGCAGACTGTGATGATGGTGAAGCTTCCCGACAGTTGTGGGGCGCCCAACAAGCTGGGGCTGGTCCCGCGTCAGGTCGCAGGACTGCGCCACACGCTTTCTCCGGCAGAAGGAAACACGTGATGCCTCGTCACGGCCGGCAGCACGCGCCACGGGACCGTGAAGCCAGGAATGTTCTGCTTCATCGGGTCACGCGGCTCATGCGAGGCGCCGCTGCGCTGGCGCTCCTGTTAACCCTCTGGGCACCGGTGGCAATAGCCCAAGTGACGGAGGCCAGTGCGACGACGGTGTTGCGCCTCGAGCCGGACTGGCGAACGACGGACTCGCGGGTTGGCTTGTGGGGGACCCAGTACGTCGGCCTCTCGGTGCGAGGCATCGACATCCCCGGGGCGGTCGAGGACCTCCGCTTTCAGCTGTCCGCCTGGGGAACGGCCGCCACCATCACGTCGACCCCGGAACAGCTGCTGACTGGCGACTTTGAGCTGCTCTTCATGCAGGGGTCGCTCTTCCAGCGCCACCTGACCCTCACCGTCGGAAGGCAGCTCATCTCCGGAGGGGCCGCGCGGGTCCTCCAGCTGGACGGCCTCAACGCCAACGTTTCCATCGGCAAGTACTTCGGAATCAGCGGCTACGTGGGCCAGCCGGTGGTGGCCCCCACGGTCTCCGGACAGGGAGTCAATGCCTACGTCGCCGCCCCCACCGTGTCCCGCGGTGTGGTGCCCCTCGGGGATTTTGCCTTCGGGGGACGGGCCTACTGGAGGCCAACCTACGGCACCGAAATTGGCGTGTCCTTCCTCGAGATTTTGAACAACAACGTCATCGCCCGGCAGGACTTGGGCGTCGATGCCCACGTCCTGATTCTTCCCAATCTGTCCCTCACCGCCTCCAGCATCCTGAGCCTGGTGGAGCTGCGCGTTGCGGACGGCCAGCTTGGCCTTTCCTGGCACATCCTCCCCACGCTCGAACTCTTCGTGAACGGGATGCGCACCGAGCCGGACCTGTTCCTCTCACGCACCTCCATCTTCTCCGTGTTCGCGTACACCCAGCGCACGGCCGTGGGGGGAGGTGCCTTCTGGCAGGCACTCCCGCGCCTCTCGTTCTATGGCGAGTACAACCAGCTATGGGTGGACGGCGGGAGCGGGAACGAAGCCATCCTGGGCGTCACCTACAAGCTCGACCGCAAGTCGAGCGTGGGCTTGAACGGGCACCTCCTCTACGTTCCGGTGAACGGCTATACCGAACTGCGGGCCTGGGTTCTCGAGTCCCTCACCGACCGAATCAAGTTGAGCGCCGACCTGCAGTGGCAGCTGCTTGAGAACCTGTTCTCCTACGCAGGGACGTCCATTCCTTACAACGCCACGAAGGATTCCATTGTCGGGACCGCGAGCGTGAGCTGGCTGATTGGTTGCGGGTGGAGTGCGATGCTGAGCGGGTCCATCGGGACCACGCCCTTGAACTTGACGCGTTACACCGTGACGGCACGCATAGGCTACAACTTCACGACCTTCGACGCGGGAACTCCTCGATGAAGTGGCGACCTTTCTGGCTGCGCGGCCTGCTCGTTGCGTCGCTTCTTCTGGGGGCGGGAGTGGTTGCGGCCCTGGACGCGGCGGACCACATCAACCCAAACCATGCCGGCCACGCCAAGTCTGGCGTGGAGTGCCTCGCGTGCCACGAGCCCATCTTCGACGAGACGGCACTGGGACAGCTCTCCGCCTTCCCCAAGGAGGCCAAGTGCCTCTCCTGCCACAAGAAGCAGAAGGAGGACGGCAACTGCGGATTCTGTCACTCGCGTCCGGACAAGCCCGGCCCATACGTGCTCTCGTCGCCGCACCTCAAGTTCAACCACGCCAAGCACCTCGAGAAGGATGAGAAATGCGAGGTGTGCCACCTACAGCTTCCCGCGCGCGGCCAGGTGGACAAGCCGGTGCCGCCAATGAAGACGTGTCTGGGCTGCCACGAACACGCTCAGCAGTACGCCAACGGGCAGTGCGACGTGTGCCACCGAGACTTGCTCAGCATCCCGCTCAAGCCCACCAGCCCCCCCTTCAGCCACCAGGCGAACTTCACGCGCGCGCACCCTCCCATTGCCCGCGCGTCCGCGGCGTCCTGCACCCTGTGCCACCAGCAACGCTTTTGCTCGGACTGCCACGCCGCGATGACCGCTCCGATGCGGATTGAGGCGGTCAAGCCGGATGCGGTGGACAAGAACTTCATCCACTGGGGCGATTACCTGACGCGGCACTCCATCGAAGCGCGTGGGAACGAGTCGCGCTGCCAGACGTGCCACGTGGTCACCTTCTGTGAACAGTGCCACCGCGCCGCGCAGCTGACGCCCAACGCGGCCAACCCACAGAACCCGCACCCTTCGGGCTGGAACATGCCCGGCAGTTCGAGCTTTCACGGAACGGCCGCCCGGCAGGACATTGTGAGCTGCGCCACCTGCCATGAGCAGGGGGCGCAATCCAACTGCGTGACCTGCCATCGCGTGGGTGGGGTCGGCGGCGATCCGCACCCATCCGGCTGGACCAATCGGCACCCGTCCTCGGAGATTCACCACAACCCGATGTGTCTGGCGTGCCACCCCTGAACATCGCTTCAGGGACGCGCGAAAACGGACAGGCTATGGGGTCTCTCCTTCGGAGCCTGATGAACGCGTTCCGCGAAAAAAATTCGGGTTAGGCGCCATTGGAGCAAAATACGCGCAGGGTCAGGCGGCGTGGAGCGAGTCTCGGTGTCGTCAAGTCACCGGCCGCTTGCTGATGCGCAGCTGTCGGTGAGAGAGGTCGCCCCCGCCACCAACCCCGCGAGGCGTCAGGCCTGGGGTCCGTGCGGCACCGCAGAAAGGGGCTTCCAGCGCTCTACGTCCTGCTTTGGCCCCTGTCTTGCTGAAGTGTCCGCCGCATGGGCCTCCAGGGTCGCCGCATCGAGGTGCTGGGGACGGTTCAGGGCGTGGGGTTTCGGCCCTGGATTTACCGCATCGCCCAGACCCTGGGCATCCATGGCCAGGTGCACAACGACACGCGCGGCGTCACCATCGAAGCGTTCGGCAGCCAGGAGACGCTGGACCGCTTCCTTCAACTCATCGAGGCCACCCCCCCGCCCGCGGCATCCATTCGGCGGATGAGTTGGACCGCCATCCCCGCGCAGGATGTCCGGGCTTTCCGCATCACCTCCAGCCAGGCGAGCACCTCCCGCCAGTCCTCCATCCCGCCGGACCTGGGGACGTGCGTGGACTGCGTGGCGGAGATTTTCGACCCAGAGGACCGGCGCTACCGCTACCCGTTCACCAACTGCACCAATTGTGGCCCCCGGTTCACCATCGCGCTCGACGTCCCCTATGACCGGCCGGCGACCTCCATGGCGCACTTCCGGATGTGCGAGGCGTGTCAGCGGGAATACGGGGACCCGGAAAACCGCCGCTTCCACGCGCAGCCCAACGCCTGCCCTCGCTGTGGCCCGAGACTTCGCGTCCTCGACGCCTCGGGCGCGACGGTGGAAACCCTGGACGCCGTCCGCTGGGCAGCCGATGCCCTTCTGCGGGGCGCTCTGGTTGCGGTGAAGGGTATCGGCGGTTTTCACCTTGCCTGCGACGCGACGTCCCGGGAGGCAGTCGCGGCGCTGCGGCTGCGCAAGCGTCGGGACGCGAAGCCCTTCGCGGTGATGGTCCGGACACTCGCCCAGGCCCAGCGGCTGGCCGAGTTGTCGCCTGCGGAGTGCGACTTGCTGCAGTCCACCGAGCGGCCCATCGTCCTGGCCCGGCGCACGGCTGACTCGGGCCTGGCGGACGAGGTCGCTCCCCAGAATCCCCTGGTCGGGGTGATGCTGGCCTACACGCCGCTGCACCACTTGCTGCTCGCGGATGCCGCCCGCCCGCTGGTGATGACGTCGGCCAACCTCTCCGATGAGCCGATTGCCTTCCGCGACACGGACCTCGTCCACCTCCGGCAGATGGCCGACTTCTTTCTCCTCCACGACCGGGAGATTGTGACCCGGTGCGATGACTCGGTCGTCCGCATCATCCACGGCGCCCCAGCGCTCCTCCGCCGCTCCCGCGGCTACGTGCCGCGCTCCGTCGGCCTGGCGCGTGAAGTCGCCCGCCCGGTCCTGGCCTGCGGGGCGCAGCTGAAGAACACCTTCTGTCTCGCCTCCCGCGACTGGGCCGTCCTGGGCCCGCATGTGGGAGACCTGGATGACCCGGAGGTCCTTCGCTCCTATGGCGAGTCCATCGAAAGGATGGAACGCTTCCTCGGGGTCCGTCCCGAGGTCATCGCCCACGACTTGCATCCGGACTACGTCAGCACCGCCTACGCGCTGGCGCGTCCGGAGCGCACCCGCGTCGCCGTCCAGCACCACCACGCGCACGTTGCGAGCGCGATGGCAGAACATGGCCTGGCCGGCCCGGTGGTGGGCGTCGCCTTTGATGGTACGGGCTATGGCCCGGACGGGTCCGCCTGGGGTGGCGAGGTGTTGGTCGCCACCTTTGAGGACTTCGAACGGCAGGCGACGTTGCGCCCCATCCGCCTGCCCGGCGGGGACCGCGCGATTCGCCAGGTCTGGCGAACGGCACTGGCCCTTGTCGACGACGCCTTCGAGAGGAAGGCCCCGCTGAAGGACATCCCGCTGTTTCAGGGCATTGCCGAGCACCGGTTGGACGTGGTGCGGCGGATGGTCGCCGGGGACTTCAACGCGCCAAAGGCCCACGGGGCGGGCCGCTACTTCGACGCGCTCGGGGCCCTCGGCCTCGGCCTCCGGGAAGCAAGGTACGAGGGCGAGGTCGCCCTGGCCTGGAATCTCGTGGCCGACCCAGCCGAGACGAGAGTCTACGGCTACCACCTCGACCGGACGACAGACCCCTGGTGCCTGGACTTGCGGGGCATGGTGCAGGAGGCGGTGGCGGACGTCATCGCCGGCGTCTCCGCAGCGAGCATCTCCGCGGCCTTTCACAACACGCTGGTGCAGGCGACCACGGCGATGGTGAGGGCAGTCCTGGCCATCCGCGGACCGCTTCCGGTCGTCCTCACCGGCGGGTGCTTTGCAAACCCACGTCTCGCCGAGGGCGTCTGCATGGCGCTCGGGCCAGACGTCGATGTCCGGCTCCAGCGTCTGGTTCCAGCGGGCGATGGCGGCATTGCCCTGGGCCAGGCGCTGGTGGCCGATGCGGTCTCGCGTGCCACAACCGAAGCAGCAGGAGGGTGAAGCGATGTGTCTTGGCGTTCCGGGCAAGGTGTTGGAAGTGGATGGGCTGGTGGCCAGCGTTGACTTCTGGGGCGTGCGCAAGCAGGTCCGTCTCGACGTGGTGGACGCACCGGTGGCGCCGGGGGACTACGTCCTCAACCACGTGGGCTTCGCCATCCGCCGCATTCCGGCCGAGGAAGGCCTGGCGACGCTGAAGCTCTACCACGACTTGTTGCGCAAGCAGGGCGAGGAGGACGACCTGATGGCGGCCGACGTGCGGGCCGAAATCGAGGCG
>Ga0209048_10003518_pt1 | contig 15185 bp, 17 predicted proteins | sample FrelakmetCRP12CR_FD_187146 | JGI IMG/M metagenome (GOLD analysis project Ga0209048, IMG submission 187146) | Freshwater lake sediment microbial communities from the University of Notre Dame, USA, for methane emissions studies - CRP12 CR (SPAdes)... | ecosystem: Environmental > Aquatic >... | reverse complement strand
CTCCCCCGCTCGTTCGCCCTGCTCTCGGAACGGCTCACGATGACCAGCGGCATCCTCCTGATGGGCGGGTCAGCCCTCCTGCTCATGATCTTCACGCACGGTTCCATCATATTTCTTGTCACCATGTATGCGATCAACGTGTTTCTCACGTTCTCGATTTCTGAGTTCGGTATGTCCCGGTTCTTCTTTAAAAACCGGGCGACCGAGAAGGAATGGAAACGGCACATCCCCGTCCACCTCACCGGACTTGTGCTGTGCAGCACGATCCTCACCATCACCCTCTTTGAAAAGTTTAGGGAGGGGGGATGGCTCACGATCCTTTTGACAGCTGGACTGGTTGCCCTCTGTTTTACGATACATGGGTATTACCAGAGGGTAACGCTGGGGATGCGTAAATTGGATGTGCTGCTGGAGAACGTCCCCACTACCGGCATGAAAAATACGGATCCTGTTGACCCGCATAAAATGACCGCCGTTCAGCTGGTCAACGGCTTCCATGGGTTCGGGCTGAACACCTTTTATTCCATCATAAAGAACTTCCCGGGTGTGTACGAGAACTTCATCTTTGTCTCGATTGCCGTGGTCGACTCAGGCACATTCAAGGGTTCTGCTGAGGTGCATGCACTGGCAGAGTCCACAAAGACGGCGCTCGTAAAATATGTTGATCTCGCGCGGGACATGGGATTTGCCGCTGACTACCGGATAGACATTGGCACCGATGTAGTCGAAATTGTCGTACCCCTCTGCAAAAATATCGCAAAAGAGTTCCCGAACTCCACCTTCTTTACCGGGCAGATCGTGTTCCGCCATGAAAACCCGTTCCAGAAAGTCCTTCATAACGAAACCGCATTTGCGATCCAGCGCAGGTTGCAGTATAGCGGGATCACCACGGTCATCCTGCCGATCCCAGGGGAAAAATAGGCGGACCGCGTTCGTATTGCGCCGGGAATGCTTAACCAAAAGAACTGCCAACTATTATCGTGACCATGCCAGCCAACAGTTCCGGGACAGGCGAGAGATTCTCTCCTGAACAACGGATGATGTACTATCTCTTTTTGATCGGCTTTTTTGCGATCTTTTCCATGACGATCTCAAAAAATCCCGTTCTCCCCCTCTTTACCCAGGCACTGGGGGCAGATGGCGGTGTGTGTGATTACCGCCCGAACCTCGTTGTGAACGTTGCCTTCCCGAGGATATGCCCGCCCATCGCCCAGTCGATGCTGTCCCTTCCTGCAGTCGGCATCGAGACCTCATAATCAAGGGCATACAGGGAAAAAATATAACGGTGAGCCGGCCCGATCGGCGGGCAGGGCGGGTAGTAGCCGCGGCTGCCGGCGCTGGAATCCCCCTGTTGTGCACCGTTTGCAAGTACCTTTGTATTGGGCTGCGCACGGTCAATCCGGCGGACATTTGCCGGGATATTGTACAGAATCCAGTGCGTGAAGGTGCCTTGCGGTGCGTCAGGGTCGTCAAGGATCAATATGAGGCTTTTTGTTTTTTGAGGCACATTCTCCCACGAGAGTTCCGGTGATTCACTCGTTCCCTTGCAGGTGAATACATCCGGGAGGGTGGAGCCGAGAGCAAGCGCGTCAACGCGGAGCGCGAAGCCGCCCGGCACGGTCGCAGGTGCCTGTGTAGGAGCAAAAGTCGTCGCTGCGGGGGATAGTGAAGGGACAGCGGGTGATTGTTGAGATGTGCAGCCGCATACCCATACCGCGGTTATGAGGCAGAGCGTTACGAGCAGACTGGTCCGGTTTTTCATGACCGGCAATGAGGGCGTCCGGAAAGATAAGGGTGACGGCAGGGAACCGAAAATGGAAAAAAATAGAGGGGGTGGTTATTTCTGGACGAGATTGACCTGTATGCCCCCGCACTTGTCGGCAAAAAATTGTACAGGAGCGCTATTATCGCCCCGCCAATAAGCCCACAGATGCCAAAGATTATCGGGAACATGACGATCGAAAGTAAGCCGAATGCTTCAACACTAGGCAGACCTTTCGCAAATCCGATTCCCCCACCTATGATCGCGAACACTATACCACAGATAAGTCCAACAACAATACCGAAAATGGCTTTGATTTTTGCCAAAGATATAACATCAACGCTTTTGATTTCCTGCATCTTCTAACCTATAGTCTCATTTCAACAATAGAAATAAAAAAAAGCCTTTCGAATTTGCTTATGCGGCTTAAAAAATTAAGAGAAAGGAAAAAATAGTTACAGAGCGGTCTTTGTTTCCACAACAACCTTTTCCCTTCCCATCGACAGTCCCAGAAAAATGCTGATAAACCCGAAGACGAGTGCGTATATCCCCAGCACGATGACAAGGGCATATGCACCAAGGATCGGTGTAAGGACAAGGATGATGGCAAACAGGATGCCGATGATTCCCGAAAGTGCAAGCAGGGCACGGTGGGGTGCTGTTTTGTTTGAAAGAGCAAGCCCGAGATCTGAGACCCCGGTGATCAGCGCCCATGCCGCGATAAACATGGTGATCGTCATTGCGATGATGAGCGGCGTGAGCAGCGCAAAGATCCCAAGCAGGATACCAAGCACGCCTGTTGTCACAAGGAGCCATTTGGGGAGTTCACTCCTTTCCGAGGATATCCCGACACCTGCGTTGAGGATACCGGAGATTATCGCAAAAAAGCCGAACATGTACACGAGAAAGTCAAGCGTAAACTGAGTTGCCGCGATCGCAAGGATTCCAAAGATGACAGCAACAATACCCCTCAATGCAAGGGATTTTCTATCCAAGATACAACAAATGCATTCCATCTATTTCACGTACAGGGAATTGGCACAGGGCATAATAGTTATTTGGATAGATTCTGACGAAAAGAAGGGGTTGGATTATTGCTTTCTGCAGATGGCTGCCGCACAACAGGCAAGTGCAAAACCCGCGATAGCGGCAAGCGGCGGAAGCGGGGTTTTTGCGGTAGTCGGGGCAGCGGTCGCCGGCGGGACGGATGGTGATGCCGTGCAGGGCTCCTCCCACTCACGCAGGCACTTCTGTTTTGCCTCGCACCATGTATAGCCTGCTGACCCTATGCAGCCGTGGCTGTCCCGGTCGGAGCCGGGCATCATGGCAGTGGTAGTTGCCGGTGAGGTCGCTCCCGAAGTGGTGATAGCAAACTGGGCCTTGGTGTAGATATCATCGATACCCGGCGTGTTGAGTGCATTTGAAAGAGCGGTCGCTGCCGCATTGTCCTGGACACTGCCTGTTCCCGTGAAGTTGAAGATCACTGCACCGGTATTCGCGTTGATTACCTGGCCCGAATACCCACTCGTGGTGATCTGCATCTTGTTGTCGCCACCCGGGTGCTGGACAAAGACATAATACGTTGCCTTTGGGAGTCCCGTGGTGTCAAAGGTCTTTGAGTACGAACCACCCGCACGTACTGGAACGGTACTCACGTTCACGTAACTACCGGCAAAGACCCAGATCTGGACGCCGGAAGTAACATTCCCTGTTGCGGTACCGCTGACCGTAATCGGCTGACCGGCTGTGATGCTCGCAGCAGAAACTGTTGCGGAGATGGTGGGTTTTGCCTGTGTTTCTGAGGCTGTTGCCGCTGTAGTTGTCGGTGCGACAACGCCTGCTGCCGGAAGCACAACCAGCGCAGTGGCTAAAATCGTTGCCAGAATAATAGACAAGTATCGGACATATCGTTTCATACTCTTGTGGATGGACGCGGGATATGTTATGGTTAATGGTTTGTGTTTCACAGAATCCATGGTGACCTGCTCTACCCTATGAATCCGCCGTTGCTATCCAATTTGCATGAGATATAGTAATCCCGTCAGCGATCATCCTGTATGTGCACCAGCCCGGCTTTACATTCCTTAATACGTTTTTTCAATGCACGGGCTGCTCCTGTAATGTCCTGCTGACCTACGACGGCAGAAATTACTGCAACGCCATCTGCTCCTGCTCCAATCACCCCGCAGACATTGTCCATCCTGATACCCCCTATGGCAATAACCGGGAGGCTTGTCGCTGCCTTTATATGTCGTATCCCTTCCAGGCCGCAGTGAATTTTCACATCTGTCTTTTGCGCTGTAAAAAAGACGGGGCTTGCCGCGAGGTAATCTGCCCCATCTTCCACCGCCCGCAGTGCCTCATCGGCAGAACCAACCGATACCCCGATGATAAATCCGGGGGGGGCGATCGCCCTCGCAGTTGCAACAGGCAGATCGTCCTGCCCAAGATGCACCCCGTCAGCGCCGCAGGCAAGTGCTGCATCCAGGTGGTCATTGACGATGAACAGGGTACCTGTCCTTTTTGTTACTTCCCTGACCCGCTTCCCTGCAGCGACCAGCTCGCGTGCACTGCATTCCTTATCCCGGATCTGGACCACATCGGCTCCCCCTTCGATGGCAAGGCGTGCGATCTCCTCGTGTGAGCGACCTTGTGAAAGCGTGGTGTCCGTAATCACGTACAGGTCCATGTTCATGGGATCAGGCCTGCCGCACCCGTGCATCACGGATAATATCATCTGGACCCAGCGCCGCAAGCTCATCAAACAGGGCTGTCCTGAAGGAGTAAGGGCCCTGTGCACGGGCAGCTGCCCTCTCACCGGCAATCCCGAACGCTACAAGTGCCGCTGCCGATGAAACAACGTAATCTGATGAGACTGCAGCAAATGCAGCTGTAAGCGAAGCTGCTATGCAGCCGGTGCCCGAGAGCCTGCCCATCATCTCATGCCCGTTGTCCACCAGCAGGATGCGGGTGCCATCGGTCACGATATCGGTCGCACCACTGACAACCACCGTGATACCGGATTTCTCTGCAAACACCCGTGCCATGGAGGGTGCATCCCCAACTGCATCCAGGGAATCAACGCCACGAACCTTCCCTCCCGCCCCGGCAAGTACGCTAATCTCCCCTGCATTTCCTTTCAGGACCGAAATCTCGAGCCGGTCAAGCAGCATACGGGCGGCATCAGTCCGCATACGGGTCGCTCCCGCACCAACAGGGTCGAGGATGACCGGCACACCGCACTCGTTTGCCCCGCGCCCGGCTGCAAGCATAGCATCGACCTGCTGCCTGTTGAGCGTCCCGATATTGAGGACAAGCGCGTCTGCCATCGCTACCATCTCGCCGACTTCTTCCAATGCTTCTGCCATCACCGGCGCCGCGCCGATGCAGAGGGTCGCGTTCGCGCAGTCATTGACGGTCACGCGGTTGGTGATGTGGTGGACGAGGGGGCGTTTTGTCCGGACAGTAAAGAGCAAGTCTGCAAAGGACGTGGACTTCATCGGTCAATCACTCCATTCTACCATATGGTAGTCCCGCAGGCAATATCAAAGGTAACGGCGCCCCAACCCGCCATGCCCGGATACACCGTTTCGTGTTCAGATAATGCCCAGTTTTATCAGGAGAAAACCTGCGCCCCCGTAAAGAAGCGCGAAGAGCACGATGATCAGGATCGATTGGAGAACCACAGTATACCGTGCTGCCATCAGGGCAACGGTTATGATATAGAATCCATAGAGGACACCAGCTGCAATACCGGCGATGACAAGGAAGAACAGGGCAACCGCGAGAACTCCCCAGCTTATCAGGTTGTCCATCCTCACCAACTCCCGGAACGAAACCGGTGACCGCAATCCCCCGCTTCAGTGACACGATCATTCGACATAGGGGGCAAGCACCTCCTCATACAGGGTACTGACATTCTTCGCTGTGGAGGGCATGACGGGAAATCCTGCAAACGGCAGTGCAGCCGCAACATCGCGGGCAAGGCTGATGCGGTACTGGCTCTGTGACAGGAACCAGCCTTTGCGCTGGTAATATGACGAGAGGTATTCCTGCTCGGTCTGCCCCGGGGTCGGAACAAAGAGCCCGTGCCGTTTCTGCACCTCGGCAAGCTCCATCATGGTGGTATAACCGGACCGGCAGATGACGAACCGTGCCCGGTTCAGAAGGGCAATCTTCTCCTCAGTATCGACGTAACTCCTGATCGTGGTATCAGGATCGGGGCAGGTCACTGTATGATGAGCGGGACTCCCCAGCAGCACCATCTTGCTCCCTGACAGGTGAGGGAGCTGGGGGAGGAGCGTCTGCTCAAAGATCGTCCGCTGGGGTTCCGGTCCCGAGATGATAATAAGGTAATCAAGGTCTTCTGCCACATCCATTCGGCGGGCAGTTGCGAGAATACCGGCATAATAGATATGGCGAAGGGATGAGGAAAGGAGCGGACGGGAGAGCTTACCGGCAAGAGAACCGGGACCCGGCGGGTTATCCGGGACGATCACATGGTCAAATTTGGTATGCAGCACCCGGTTCAGGAGCAGGGCAAACAGCTCTACCGGCCAGATAAGGGCAGGGAAGTGAAAGTGGATCTGGTGGGTGAGAAAAAGCGACGGGACCCGGTCGGAATAAACACCCAGCCGGTTATCACTGATGATGAGGTTATACCGGTCCCGTGCAAGGATGTGCTGGAGGATCCGGCGCTCTTGTGCAAGTGCACGGAGCATTACCGGGATATAGGCACAGAATTTCGGCAGAAAGAGGCTGCCGGAGCTGTATGGTGCCGGATAATCAGGGAAGTCGATGAACCGGCAGTCGGGAAACTCCCTCTGCAGGGCAGCCAGTGCATTGCCGCATGCAGCGATGGTGACATCATGCCCCTTTTTTTTAAGTTCGTGGATGATGGGGATGTCCCGCGTGGCATGCCCCAGCCCCCAGTTCAGCGATGATACCAGCACGCTTCCCATCGGATGTGCACTACTCCTTTTCGTGATTGGTTGGGGTTTTGTCTCAATAAAGGCGCTGATACCGGACAGGGAATTATAATCTGCTGACTATTCCTTCCGCCATACATTCAAGAGCTCTCCGACAGAGATGCTGAGAGATGGATGCCACAACCGCCGGATTGGCACGGAATTGTTCTGAAATCGTGCGACTGGTCAGGTTTACGGCATACGGACCGCTCTTTCTTCTCACGGGCCTGTTCGGTGCCCTGCTGACCTTTGCACCGCTTGACGGGATGCTCGCCGTGCTGATGATTTTTATTGCATCATCCGCCGCATTCGGCTTTGTGATCAACGACATCTCTGACCGGGATCTCGATGCGCATGAATCCCATCCACGAAACCCTCTCGCTGACGGCACATGCCCGCTTTCGGTCGCATATGCGACCGGCTTTGTCCTTCTTTTAACCTCGCTGATCTGCTGTGCCCTGCTCCCGGTGCCGCTTATTCTGCTCGGGGGGCTCGAACTATTCATCTTTGTCACCTACTCGTTTGCGATCGAAGTGAAAAATATCGCAGGGCTCGACCTTGTCTTTCACGGGCTGTTTCCTGCACTGTACGGTGCGATGGGTTTTGTCCTGTACCGATCACCCGATCGTACGGCGGTTGTCTATGTGTTGCTTGTTTTTACATTCGGGGCTGTTGCGGAGATCTTCAATGAGATCCGCGATTATGAAAAGGACAGTCTGGTACGTAAAAACTTCGTCATGGTTGTGGGACGGAAGACGGCGTATGGGATCACGCTGGTACTGATGACATTGGCTTTGACAGGAACAGCCCTCTTTGCCATCATTAATCCGGAGTTTCACTGGCTGCTGGTGTGTGTTCCCTTTGGATTGCTTCTCGTCCACCCGGTGTGGCAGGCAATGCAGGACAAGCGGTATGAAAAGAACTTTGTGCAGACAGTCAATGCCCGGGGAATCGTTCTCGCTCTCGCAATGATCGGGATATTTTCCGTCTTGCGGTATTCCGGTACCGTACTTCCGTATTAAAGAAGCGAAAATCCGGGTTAATTAATTTTGCTGAATTTATTTATTTTTGAATAACGGTTAAGCACCAGCCCATAATGTAAACGTGAGAATGCGTTTGCTTAGACCTTGGGTTGAACAGGAATTTTACCAATAACATACTGTCCGCTCTCATGGGCTTTGCCCCCACCGCAAAGGCATGCTCAACAATTTCCTTGGGGGGATTTTCTCAAATCTGTCCTAGCCTTTGTCATGGCGGACACCCCCACTTGTGATATCCCCGGATAACTGAGAATCTAATTTTTTTTCCTTTTTTAAGGGTCAAGAGTATTGATAATTACCTTATTTTCTTATCCTGCGCCCGATCTCATTTTCCAAAGCCTCTCCAAACTCGCTGGTACTGGCAGCACCACCAAGATCAGCTGTCATGATCCCATCAGAAAGCGTCTGCAGGATTGCCCGATCGATTAGGGTGGCTCCGGTTGCATCCCCGAAATACTCAAGAAGCATCGCGGCGCTCCGTACCGCTGCAATCGGGTTTGCGATGTTTTTCCCTGCAATATCCGGGGCGCTGCCATGCACCGGCTCAAAAAGGGCATACCGGTCACCGATGTTGGCACTCGGCATGAGCCCGAGCCCGCCGACAAGGAATGATGCAACATCAGAGAGGATGTCTCCGAAGATGTTCGTCGTCACCACCACATCATATGCCTGCGGGTTCTGGAGGAGATCCAGCGCAAGGGCGTCGATATATTTTTCATTGAACGGCACTCCGGCGGCTTTTGCCTCGGCAAGACAGATGTCCCGGAAAAAAACATCGGACTTGATCACGTTTGCCTTGTGCCCCACAGTAAGGAGGCGCCGTGTCTTTGTGAGCCGGATCGCAGCCTTTGCAATCCGTTCCGTTCCCTTCCGTGTCACCACCCGCAGTGTTGTCGCACGGTCGGTGCCGATCTCCTCGATTCCTGAATAGAGCCCCTCGGTGTTCTCCCGCACGATCATGATGTCAAAACCGCTGCCCTTCACCGGGCGGAGGTTCGCGTACAGGTCGAGGGCTTTCCTGATCCTTAACACAACGCTCTGGTAATCCTTCATGGGTGGAGTTGTCACTGCCCCAAACAGCACTGCATCCGCGCTTTTCAGTGCCGCAATCTCGTTGTCATTGCACGGGCAGCCGGTCTTCTCCCACCTGCCATACCCCATTTCAACCGTAAAAAACTCATATTCAGGGTGCAGAAGTTCCAGCACCCGGCGCGCTACCGGGATCACCTCGTGTCCGATACCGTCCCCTTCAGCGACTGCTACCTTCTTCATGCTCCCTCCATTTCATGACCAGTGCTTCCACAGATGCTGCAATCTGCCGGGGGGATGCACCCCAGTGGACGACCGCCCCGAGCCTCCCGTCATACTCACCGACACCCTCCCGTTCGGAACGACAGCAGCGCGCAATGAACGGTTCCTCTTTCACATGTGCGAGCGGGCAGATGTTGAACAGTTCAAATCCGGTGCCATAGCACTCGCTCACCAGCTGGGAACCGGTCTTACATCCGGCAACCCGTTCACTTCCCCGGAGTGTATCCGCATCAAGCGTCTTCCCAAATCCTGCCGCACGGCAGGGGTACACGTCAGCCTTCACTTGAGAGATGTCAAGGACATGGTGGCAGAACGTGATGTTTGATTCCCCGAACAGCCCGCAGGATTCGAGCTCCCGAATGCAGGCAGAGAGGCTCGGGCGCGGCGGGCTGGCATCATACACATGCACCTTCAATACCCCGGACAGGTCAGGGTCGAGCACGAACGTCATGTGCTCATCAAGCCCGAAGAAGAGTGTGCAACGGTATCCGGTATTAACCGCGAGCTGGATGAGCCGGGTCCTGTCATGGAGTTGTACCTTCTCAGGGTACCGGTACACCTCATCGGCAGATGCGATCACGTTTGAGGATACAATACGGCGCATCATCCCCTTTTCATCAGCGTCGGTTTCGATTTCAAGAACCTCATACCTGTTGCCTACCGCGTGGACGAGATACCGGCTCAGGAAATACACCTTCTCCCCGCAGGGTTTCGTCGACGCAAAGCCGACGTGCTTGCACTGCTCTGGAAAGATCACTGCTTCACCTTCCAGTACTCCACGAGTCCCCCGGCACGGAGGATATCAAGCATCCGGGGGGAGAGCGGGCGTACCGGGCTGCGTTTCCCGCCAGATTCCACCCAGCCGGATTCGAGGTCAAAACGCACCGTGGTGCCATCAAAACACCCCGGATCAGCTTCGATCAGCGGGAGACCGATATTGATGGCGTTCCGGAAAAAGATTCGGGCAAAGCTCGGTGCGACAACCGCAATAACCCCCGATTCCTTCAACGCAATCGCCGCCTGTTCCCGTGACGACCCGCACCCGAAGTTCTTTCCGGCGACAATAACTGCACCCGAAAGGCGCGGGGCAAGCGCAGGATCGAGGTCCTCGAAGACATGCGCCACCCAGATGCTCCGGTCCTTTGTCCGCAGGTAGCGACCCGCGATGATAACGTCCGTATCAATGTCAGTTCCGAGACAGACTGCATGCCCGGCCCCCCGCATCAGGGCACCCCCGGTTCAGTGATCTCGCCTTCAAGTGCGGTCGCAGCTGCTGTCGCCACGGATGCAAGGTAGATATCCCCGCCGATACCCATACGGTTTTTAAAGTTCCGGTTTGCCGTCGAAAGGCAGACCTCCCCTTCACCGAGAACCCCCATGTGGGCGCCAAGGCAGGGACCGCAGCCCGGAGATCCAATAGTACAGCCTGCCGAGATGATGTCGGCGAGCACACCGGTCCTTGCCGCCTCAGCCAGAACCTCGCGTGATGCAGGCACAACAATTGTCCGGACGGCGACCTTCTTCCCTCTCACGATGCGGGCAAAACGGGCAAGATCGGAATACCTGCCGTTCGTGCAGGTGCCGACAAATACCTGGTCAACAGGAATGCCGGCAAGATCGTGCACCGGTTTTACCGTGTCTACCCGTGGGGGTACGGCAACAAGGGGCTCAATACCGGCAAGGTCGATCTCCAGTTCCTGCACGTACTCGCATGGCTCCTGCACCTGCTGTCCTGCGGACCTGCCGTACCGTGCAAGATACTCCGTGGTTACATGGTCAGCATAAAAAATCCCTGCCTTGGCACCGGTCTCCACCGCAAGGTTGCAGAGCACGAGCCGTTCGTCCATGGTCAGGTTTCGTGTACCTTTGCCGATAAATTCCAGTGCATGGTACGATCCCCCGTCCATACCAAGCCGGCTTACATAACTCAGTGCAACGTCTTTTGCTTCCGCCGCCCCATTGAGCGTCCCGTCAAGGTGAATGCCAATCGATTCAGGCACCCGGAACCATGTCTCACCGGTCAGCCAGATCGCCGCCATGTCGGTCGCACCAACACCGGTTGCAAACGCCCCGAATGCCCCGAGCGTACAGCTGTGCGAGTCTGCACCGACAACAACCTCACCGGGCAAAACCACGCCTTCACTCATGCACTGGTGGCAGATGCCGCCACCGATATCAGAGAACTGCAGAAACGAACCTGTGGCAAACTCGCGCAGCTCGTGCTGGAGTGTTGCCGTCGTCGAATTGTTTGCCGGGACAATATGGTCAAAGATGACCGACAGGCTCGAAGGATCACAGAGCCCCCGTGAACCCATACGTTTCCACGCCTCAAGGGTGAGCACGCCGGTGCCGTCATGTACATAGGCGCGGTCGACCTTCCGGTCAACATATTCACCCGCAACGGCTCCAAGAATCCGTTCTGAGAGGCTACTCATGCCGGTTTTTCCTCTTTTGCCTTTTTAATCAACTTTCTTAAGATGATCGGGGTAATGCTGCACTTATGCTCGGAATGGTCTTTTACAAGGTCAAGGACACGGCAAATCTGTTTTTCCGACAGTTCGCAGCCAAGTGATGAGACCACGTACTCAAGGGCTTTCTTTCCGGTATGTTTTCCAAGAATGAACCTGCGCTCCCCCCCAACAAGTTCCGGCGGGAAAAATTCATAGGTTGAGGGGTCTTGGAGGATCGCGGCAATATGGATGCCGCTCTCATGGGAGAAGGCAAGGTCACCTACGACGGGTTTGTTGCGCGGAAGTGCCATCCCTGCATACTTCTCCACCAACCGGGAGAGCTGGACGAGATGGGAGAGATCGTACCGGTCAACACCCCCTTTCATGCGGAGAGCAACAAGGACTTCTTCCAGCGCAGCATTTCCTGAGCGCTCCCCGATCCCGTTCACCGTGGTATGGAGCTGGAACGCCCCCGCATCTGCGGCAGTGAGCGTGTTTGCAACGGCACACCCCATATCGTTATGGCAGTGGGCACACATGGGTTTTTTAATCGTTTGTACCAGCTCGCTCATGACCGCGTGCATTTCCATCGGGAGAAGGCAGCCCACCGTATCCGCAAAGCTGAGCAGGGTAGCCCCGTGTTCCTCACCCTGCCGGTACACTTCTTTTAAAAATTCTATATCAGTGCGGGAAGCATCCTCTGCGGCAAACCTTACCTGGAGCCCATGATCACAGGCGTACTCGACGCACTGAAGTGATTCTTCCAGTACCTTTTCCCGGGGCTTCCTGAATTTCAGACGTATATGCAGGTCAGACGTGGGAATGAAGATGCTCACCATATCGACATCGCAATCGATTGCGGCAGTGATATCGGGTGGACGGGCACGCGCCAGACAGCATATCCTTGCGGATAACCCCTGATCCGCAATGGTTTTTACACAGAGCTTCTCGTTTGCTGATACAGTGGGGAACCCTGCCTCAATCACCTCGATACCGACGGCGTCAAGCATACGGGCAATCTCTGACTTCTCTTCGCAGGAGAACGATACGCCGGGCGTCTGCTCGCCGTCACGCAATGTCGTGTCACAGATCTCAACATTCCACGGTTTCATGGTTACATCCTTTTGGACAATGTCCTTCGATTATCAGGGTCTTTGGCCGTTCCGGGTGCACAATCTGCTCCCGCAAAAACCTGGTTTCATCAGCACGGCAGACAACCGGGTCTGCCCATACAAGGTAGCGGTTCAGGTCATAGACAGGCTGCCCTCCGGTCATGCCCATCCGGTCGTTCTTTAAAATAATACAGAGGAATGGGAGCCGTTTCTCATACACATCGATGAGCGCATTGATCCCTGAATGCAGGAGCGCAAAGTCACCGGTGAGCGCAACGTTCGTGCTCCTCGCTGCAATGGCGATGGATGAGCCGAGTGCATAACAGGCTTTCCCGATGCGGTACGGGGGATTGGATGCAAGAACCGAACACCCCATGTCGCAGATGACCTGCAACTCCTTATCCTTGAGAATTCCCATGACGTGTTTGAACGGGCAGTCCCTGCAGAACGTCCGGCAAAAGCCACGGTCGGCAAATGTTTCCGGCTCTCCAGTAACATCAGGCGGTTTTACCCAGCGGTGCTCCTGTACAAACGGTCTCCCGAGTTCCCGGATCCGTGCAAGGGTCTTTGCAGCGCGAGGAGGGGGATACACGGTCACCACATGGGAGTCCCCGTTCGCCGCTCCCACGCCAACGACACCACCTTTCCAGAGGTTTAAGGGGGATGCCCGTGACCATGCAAACATCCCTGCTGCAGCCCGGTCCGCTGCCTGTGCCCTGCCCCTCATCGTGAGATCCGGAGAGGCAAGGCTGCCTTTTTGGCGCTGCCCGGTTTTTATTGCTCCCTCATTTACCTCACCTTCGAGAAGAGGTGGTGTGACCCGAACGATTGCCACCCGGGAGAACTGCTCTGATGCCTCAAATGCGGCAGCAACAGAAGCGGTGCAGGTCCTGCGATCTGGCTCTATCACCGGGACCTGCGCCAGCTCGCCGAAGTAACGGGAGTCCTCGGTGTTCTGGGATCCCCTTGCAAGCACGTCATCACCGGCAATGATGATGACGCCCGCACAGAGACCCTGTGTGGTCGCGTTGACGAGAGGGTCTGCGCAGACATTCAACCCCACGTTCTTGATAATTACCGCAGCACGCCGTCCTTCAAGAGAATCCCCCAGAGCGTACTCGAGCGCCACCCTCTCATTGATAACAATCTCTGCACCGACGGCGGATGCAATGTCAGTAACCGGATACCCCGGAACCGTATAGAACCGGTCAGCGCACCTGCACAGTGATGTGGCGATAGCTTCTGTACCTCTCATGCATCCCTCCCAGGCACGAGATCACAACCGGTACAGTTCGTACACATCGTGAGAGCCTGCCTCGTGTCAAGGCCGGCAGTTTCGAGCGCTCTCTCGTGCATAGCATAGATTGCAGAAAGTCGTTCAAATGAAGGACGCGAGAGGTGGGATGCACCTGCAACAGGATTCAGCGGGCGCAGCACCGGAATGATGCCGCGGGTGGTGAGCTGCTGGATGCAGCGTTCCATCTCCGCATCGGTCTCACCCAGCCCGATAATGACATTGGAAAAGACCCTGCCTTTACCAAAGATCTGCACCGAACGTTCAAGCACACCCCATATCATGTCGTAATCGAGATCAGGGCACATCGCTGCAAAGAGCCGGGGGGTCGCCGCCTCTATGTTGAACTTTACCTCAACGACCCCAAGCGCATGGAGCCGGTCCGGGGTCTGCTCTGTCGGGTAGATGGAAACCCCGATGGGCAGGCCGAAGTGCACAAGGTTACTAACCACTTCCAGTACATATGATTCCTCCTCTTCAACAGTAGTCCGGACCCCGCTCGTGATTGCAATTGCACGTACCCGGTGCCGAACCGTTTCCACCATGCGGACAATATCGTCAATGCTCTTTCGTTCGCTCCCGAGGAGAGGAACCGGGCAGTATACGCAATGGAAGATACATGAACCGGTGACCGTGATGTACGCCTGGTTGGGACAGTGATACCCCGGCTCCTCCAGCCGGCCGCTCAGCTGTACCGTGCCAATAAAGAGGTCAACAATCCCCCCGCCGCGATGAACGATCTCGGTCTCGCTCATTGGATCGAGTGCGAGGCGGACGCGGTGGTTTCCCATCGAAAAGAAGACAGAACCCTCCCCGCCGGCACTTGGTCCTGCAGCCGATCGGGATATATAACGATCCGCCGGCTCTCCCGATAGCCGGGTTGTTCCTTTCGCAAGTACTTCTGCCTTTATTTCCTTCCATCGCATAATTCGAGCGCCTCCTCATACTGGGTGAAAAACGGCAGGGCAGCCACAGCCCCGATAATCCCCCGGCCGCCCATAATGACTGAAAGATAAGGGTCATCTAGTCCATCGAGCAGCCCGTGTTCAATCTCCCCATGCTTTACCTTTCTGCCATACGCGGTCAACTGCTCTGATGGCAAAAAGCCGGTATATACTGCCATGCCGGTCTTTTCGGAGAGTGTGTAGCGCTCGAGGAGTTTGTGGAATTTTTCCGCGAGCCGGACGGGTTCAATGGTGGCGAACTCGGCAACAAGGCTGACACAGTTTTTTGTCCGGTACGGCACGGG
>Ga0209048_10003517_pt1 | contig 15186 bp, 17 predicted proteins | sample FrelakmetCRP12CR_FD_187146 | JGI IMG/M metagenome (GOLD analysis project Ga0209048, IMG submission 187146) | Freshwater lake sediment microbial communities from the University of Notre Dame, USA, for methane emissions studies - CRP12 CR (SPAdes)... | ecosystem: Environmental > Aquatic >... | reverse complement strand
AGGCGACGGCCGCGCCCGTGCCCGACGACGGCCTCGTCCGCGACTGGCCCGCGCCGGATTTCGGGATCGAGACGCACCGGATCTACATGGTCCAGTGGTACGCGTTCGCGCTCGTTGCCGCGGTCCTGTGGCTTTGGTTCAACCGACTCTGGTTCATCCGGCCGCGAATCGCGCGCATGAGCGATGGCTGACACTCCGACCCCGGAGCGCCACGGCGCTCCGCATCCGCGGGCGCGCGGGGGCAGACGCACGCTCTTCCTGATCGCCGCGGTCGCCATCGCCCCCGTCGTCGCGTCCTACACGGTGTACTACCTGTTCCCGCGCGAGTCGCGCGTGAACTACGGCACGCTGCTGCCGACGGCGCCGGTCCCGGCCATCGAGGGGACGCTCGCCGACGGCACGCCGTTTCGCTTCGACGACCTGCGCGGCCGCTGGGTGCTCGTCGTCACCGGGGCCGGCGACTGCGACGCGGCCTGCGAGCGGAAGCTGTACGCCACGCGGCAGGCGCGCACGATGCAGGGCAGGGAGCAGGACCGCATCGCCCGCGTCTGGCTCGTCGCGGGCGGGCGGGCGCCGCCGGCGGCGCTGCTCGCCGAGCACCCCGGCCTCGTCCTCGTCCGGGTTCCGGATGCGGCGCCGGCGATGCTGCCCGGCGGCCCGGGCGCGGTGTACGTCATCGACCCCCTTGGCAATCTCGTGCTCCGTTACGGCGAGGATCCGGACATCAAGGGGATCGCGAAGGACCTGACGCGGCTGCTCAAGGCGTCGCGGATCGGATGAGGAGCGGCGATGCGCTCCCGGCCGATGCTAGAATGCGCGCTTTCGCGACGCGGCCGCGGCCCGCTTCCCCGACGCGGTTCGCAGCCACTTTCCCACTTCGCATGACGACGCTCGTACTCGCCGAAAACCGGCTGAAGCAGCTCTTCGCGCTGACGAAGCCGCGCGTGGTGTCGCTGATCGTCTTCGTCGCGGTGATCGGGATGTTCCTCGCGACGCCGGGGCTTCCGCCGCCTTCCATCGTGTTCTTCGCGACGGTCGGCATCGGGCTGGTCGCCGGCGCGGCGGCGGCGATCAACTGCCTCGTCGAGCAGAAGATCGACGCGCTGATGGCGCGGACGCGGCGGCGGCCGCTTCCCAGCGGCGAGCTCACGTCGCTCGCGACGCTCCTTTTCGCGGGAGCCGTCGGCGGGCTGGGCCTGCTCCTGCTCTACCGCTACGTGAACGCGCTGACGATGTGGCTCACGCTCGGTACGTTCGTCGGCTACGCGATCGTCTACACGGTGCTGCTCAAGCCGGCGACGCCACAGAACATCGTGATCGGCGGCGCGTCGGGCGCGATGCCCCCGGTGCTGGGCTGGGCCGCGGTGACCGGCGAGGTCGGTCCCGAGTCGCTGATCCTCTTCCTCATCATCTTCGCCTGGACCCCGCCGCACTTCTGGTCGCTCGCGCTGTACCGCGTGCGGGACTACGCGAACGCGGGCCTGCCGATGCTGCCGGTGACGCACGGCGCGCGGTACACGCAGCTGCAGATCGTGCTTTACACCTGCGCGCTCTTCGCCGTGACGCTGCTGCCGTACGCGATCCGGATGAGCGGCGTGCTCTATCTCGTCTCCGCGCTCGCGCTGGGCGGCGTGTTCCTGCTGTACGCGGTCCAGCTCTACCGTGACTACAGCGACCTGCTCGCGCGCGCGACGTTCAAGTTCTCGATCTACTATCTCGCCGCGCTGTTCTCGGCGCTGCTGATCGACCACTACTGGCGCTGATGCGCGCGCTCGCGCAGGCCGCCCTCGCGCTGGCGGCGGTTGTCCTGGCACTCGCCGGCTGCGGGCCGGGCACGCCGCAGTTCAGGTCCTCCGACGTCACGGGCAGCGCGTTCGGCCGCGACTTCGCGCTCACCGACCACGCGGGCAAGGCGCGCACGCTCGCGGATTTCCGCGGCAAGGCGGTCGTGCTGTTCTTCGGCTATACGCAGTGCCCCGACGTCTGCCCGACGACGCTCGCGGCACTCGCCGAGGTGATGCGGCAGCTGGGCCCGGACGCGGCCGGCGTGCAGGTGCTGTTCGTGACGGTGGACCCGGAACGCGACACGCAGGAGCTCTTGGCGAGCTACGTGACCGCGTTCGATCCTTCGTTTCTCGCGCTGCGGGGCGACGCCGAAGCGACCGCCCGCACCGCGAAGGAATTCAAGATCCTCTACCAGAAGCAGCCGGGCAGGACGCCCGACAGCTACACCGTCGACCACTCCGCGGGAACCTTCATCTTCGATCCGCAGGGCCGCCTCCGGCTCTACGTCAGCTACGGCCAGGGCGCCGAGGTCTTCGCGCACGACCTCCGCGAGCTGCTGCGCACGTCGCGGACGTAGGTGCGCCGACGGTGCCCGGTGCGTCAGCCGGGCTTGTGGCGCTCGATCAGCTCGATCTTGTAGCCGTCCGGGTCCTGCACGAACGCGATGACGGTCGTGCCGCCCTTCACGGGACCCGCTTCGCGCGTCACGCTGCCGCCGTGGGTCGGCGCGGCCGCGCGCACCGCCGCGCACGTGGCCGCGGCGTCCTCGACCTCGATCGCCAGGTGGCCGAACCCGCCGCCGATGTCGTAGGCGCCGACGCCGTAGTTGTACGTGAGCTCGAGCACCGCACCGCGCGATTCGTCGCCGTAGCCGACGAACGCGAGCGTGTACTTCTGCTCGGGCCGGTCGGTCGTGCGCAGCAGCTGCATCCCCAGCACGCGGGTGTAGAAATCGATCGACCGGCGAAGGTCGCCGACGCGCAGCATCGTGTGCAGTATCCGCATGATCTCGGTCCTTGATCGGAGGATTCAGTGCCCGCACGGCCGCCCGAAGGGCACTGTGCGCCCCCTCGGGGGCCAGCGAACGCAGCGAGCGTTGGGGCTGTACATCCACCCGCACGGCCGCCCGAAGGGCACTGTACTCCCCCTCGGGGGGCAGCGAACGCAGTGAGCGTGGGGGCCGTTCATCTCAGAACTCGACGAGCTCGAAGTCTTCCTTGCGCGCCCCGCACTCGGGGCACGTCCAGTTCGGCGGCACGTCCTCCCATTTCGTTCCGGGACGAATGCCTTCGTCCGGCGCGCCGGCGGCCTCGTCGTAGATCCAGCCGCAGATCAGGCACATGTATTTTTTCATCGGAAATCGGACGGTGGAGTAAAATCGTGCAATTCTAGCAAGCCGGGCGCGCTCTGCGCGACCGTCGCGGCGGCCGCAGCGACGCCGCTCTCCAGCCATGTCCGCCGAAGCCGATCCGGAATTTCCGCCCATCGTCCTGACGTTCGCCGCGTCGGATCCGTCGGGGGGCGCCGGCCTGCAGGCGGACATCCTGACGCTCGCGAGCATGGGCTGTCATCCGCTGTCGGTGGTGACCGCGATCACCGTGCAGGACACGCTGGGCGTCGAGGGAATGCAGGCGCTGGACGCCGAATGGGTAGCGGACCAGGCGCGCTGCCTGCTCGAGGACATGCCGGTCGACGCCTTCAAGATCGGCGTGCTGGGAAGCGTCGAGATCATCGCTGCCGTCGCCGAGGTCATCGCCGATTACCCGGAGGTCCCGCTGGTGCTCGATCCCGTGCTCGCGTCGGGCCGCGGCGACGCGTTCGCCACCGACGAGATGATGGACGCGATGCGGGAGCTGCTGCTGCCGCACACGACGATCCTCACGCCCAACAGCATGGAGGCACGCCGGCTGGCGGACGTCGAGGACGACGAGCCCTCGCTCGCGCTCTGCGCGGAGCGGCTGATCGAGATGGGCGCCGAGTTCGTGCTGGTCACCGGCACGCACGAGGCCACGCCGGGCGTCGTCAACACGCTCTACGCGAAGAGTGGCGTCGTGCGCAGCGACACCTGGACGCGGCTGCCCGGCAGCTATCACGGCTCGGGCTGCACGCTGGCCTCGGCGATCGCCGCGATGCTCGCCAACGGCCTCGATCTCGCCGAAGCCGTGCGCGAGGCGCAGGACTACACGTGGCAGTCGCTCAAGAAGGCGTACCGCCCCGGCATGGGACAGTTCCTGCCCGACCGGATGTTCTGGGCACGCGAGGAGTCCGACGCGCCCGCGGACGACGCCGACGCGCCGCGCGCATCCGATGCCGGCAGCCGTCACTGACGAGCCGCTCGCGCGGCGGCGTGCCCGCGCGCGACGGCTGCGCGGGCTCTACGCGGTGACGCCCGACCTGACCGACACCGGCGACCTCGTCGCCCGGGTCGCCGCCGCCCTCGCCGGCGGCGCCTGTGCAATCCAGTACCGCAACAAGACCGCCGACGCGGGACTGCGGCGGGCGCAGGCGTCGGCGCTGGCGCGCGTCGTCGCGGCGCGCGGCGGGCTCTTCATCGTCAACGACGACCCGGCGCTTGCCGCGGCCGTGGGCGCCGACGGCGCGCACGTCGGGGAGGACGATGCGGCGATCGCCGCGGCGCGCGAGCTCCTCGGGCCGGAGCGCATTGTCGGCGCCTCGTGCTACGACGATTTCGCTCGCGCGGAGGCGGCGGTCGCGGCCGGCGCCGACTACGTCGCGTTCGGCAGCTTCTTTGCGTCGAGCGTGAAGCCCGGCGCGCGCCGGGCCGGCGTCGAATTGCTCGAGCGCGCGGCGGCGCTCCCCGTTCCGGTCGTCGCGATCGGCGGGATCGACGCGCACAATGCGCGAGTGCTCGAGCGCGCAGGTGCCGACGCGGTTGCCGTGATCTCGGCAGTGTTCGGCGCGCCCGATGTCGCGGCGGCCGCGCGGGCCATCGCCGGCCTGTGGGATCCGGTTGGCCGCCCGACCGGTCCCATAACGTAACCCAACAGCGAAGCCAGACATCATGAGCCGCAACGACGAACTCTTTGCGCGCGCGCAGCGCGTGATCCCCGCCGGCGTCAATTCGCCCGTCCGCGCCTTCCGCTCCGTCGGGGGCACGCCGCGGTTTTTCACGCGCGGCGAGGGCGCCTACCTGTGGGACGCCGACGGGAAGCGCTACATCGACTATGTCGGCTCGTGGGGGCCGGCCATCCTCGGGCACGCGCACCCGGCGGTCGTCCGCGCCGTCCAGGAAAAGGCGAAGCTCGGGCTGTCGTTCGGCGCGCCGACCGAGATCGAAGTCGAAATGGCCGAAACCCTCTGCCGGCTGCTGCCGTCTATCGAGCTGGTGCGACTCGTGTCGTCGGGCACCGAGGCGACGATGTCGGCACTGCGGCTGGCGCGCGGCTACACCGGGCGCAGCAGGATAGTGAAGTTCGAGGGCTGCTACCACGGACACGGCGACAGCCTGCTCGTGAAGGCGGGGTCGGGCGCGCTGACCTTCGGCCAGCCCTCGTCGGCGGGCGTCCCCGCGGCCATCGCCAACGAGACGATCGTGCTTCCGTACAACGACCTCGCCGCGGTCGCCGCGGCGTTCGAAGCGGAGGGCGGGCACATCGCCTGCGTGATCGTCGAGCCGATCGTCGGCAACATGAATCTCGTCATGCCGCGGGCGGACTTCCTTCCCGGGCTGCGCGCCCTGTGCGACCGTTTCGGGGCCGTGCTGATCTTCGACGAGGTGATGACGGGCTTTCGCGTCCATCCGCGCGGCGTGCAGGGCATCACCGGCGTCACGCCCGACCTGACGACGCTCGGCAAGGTTATCGGCGGCGGGATGCCCGTGGGCGCGTTCGGCGGCAGGCGCGCGATCATGGAAAGGATCGCCCCCCTCGGCCCGGTGTACCAGGCGGGAACGCTGTCGGGCAACCCGGTGGCCGTCGCCGCGGGTCTCGCGACGCTGCACGAAATCACGGCCCCGGGATTCTACGACCGGCTGTCGGCCACGACGAAGGCGCTGACCGAGGGCCTCGCCGCGGCAGCGAAGCGTGCGGGCGTGCCTTTCGCCGCCCAGTCGGTCGGCGGCATGTTCGGCCTCTACTTCGCGCCATCCGTGCCCGATACGTACGACGCCGTGATGGCCTGCGACAAGGACCGCTTCAACCGGTTCTTCCACTACCTGCTCGACGCCGGCGTGTACCTCGCGCCCTCGGCGTTCGAGGCGGGATTCGTGAGCGCGGCGCACACGGCCGACGACATCGCGGCGACCGTGGCGCTGGCCGAAAAGGCCTTCGCCGCAGTGCGCTGACGCAGCCCCGGCGCGCAGGGCGCCGGCGGGCATTGGCGGGGCCGCAACCCCGGAACTGTCGGGCCTAGGCGGGGTCGCAACTTAGGAACCGTCGGGAAAAGGCGACACATTGCGAGAAGAAACGCTCGCAAATCCTTGATTCGTCCCATGAAATCTGCCTAGAATCGTGGCGTGACGTGCTACCATTGCCCCTTGCAACTGCTGCGGCGGACCGCGTGAGCACACCCCAAAGACGGCGTCTGGGCGAAATCCTGATCGAGCGCGGCAAGCTCGACGGGGCCGGACTCGACCGCGCGCTGCGCGTGCAGCAGGACAGCGGCGAGAAGCTGGGCGCGCTGCTGGTCACGCTCGCGCTGTGCGCCCAGCGCGACGTCGCCGAGGCGCTCGCGATGCAGCTGGGGCTGCCGCTGGTCGACGCCGCCGGCTACCCCGAGTTCCCGATCCTCGAGGAGCGCATCTCCCCGCGCTTCCTGCGCGAGGCGCGCGCGCTGCCGGTGAAGGAGGACGAGCGCGAGCTCGCGCTCGCGATGGCCGATCCCACGGATGCCTACACGATCGGCGCGTTCCGCATGGTGACCGGCCGCGAGGTCAGGCCGCTGGTCGCGATCCCGTCCGAGCTCGACGCCGCTCTGGAGCGCCTCTACGGGGCAGGGCGCACCGCGGTCGGCCAGATCGTCGGCGACGTCGAGCAGCGCGACGAGCTCGCGTTCGACGCGGACATCCAGCAGCTGAAGGACCTCGCCTCCGAGGCACCGGTGATCCGGCTGGTCTCGCTCATCATCACCAACGCGCTCGAAGCGCGCGCGTCCGACATCCACATCGAGCCGTTCGAGAACCGGCTCGTGGTCCGCTACCGGATCGACGGCGTGCTGCACGAGGTCGAGTCGCCGCCGCGCCGCTTCTCGGCGGCGGTGATCTCGCGGATCAAGATCATGGCGAATCTCGACATCGCCGAGCGCCGCCTGCCGCAGGACGGCCGCATCCGGCTCCGCGTGCAGGGCAAGGAGATCGATCTGCGCGTCTCCACGGTGCCGACGATGCACGGCGAGTCGATGGTCATGCGGATCCTCGACAAGGGCGGCGTCGCGCTCGACTTCAAGCGGCTCGGCTTCGAGGACGACACGCTGGCCAAGTTCCTCGCGGTGCTCTCCCAGCCGCACGGGATCCTGCTGGTCACCGGACCCACCGGATCCGGCAAGACGACGACGCTGTACACGGCGCTCGAGCAGCTGAACCAGCCGGACGTGAAGATCCTCACCGTCGAGGACCCGGTCGAGTACCAGATGCCGGGAATCAACCAGATCCAGGTCAAGCCGCAGATCAACCTCACGTTCGCCAACGCGCTGCGCTCGATCGTGCGCCAGGACCCCGACGTGATCATGATCGGCGAGATCCGCGACCTCGAGACGGCGGAGATCGCCGTCCAGTCGGCGCTGACGGGACACCTCGTGCTGTCGACGGTGCACACGAACGACGCCGCCAGCACGGTGAACCGGCTGCTCGACATGGGCGTCGAGGACTACCTGCTGACGTCGACGGTGAACGGCATCCTCGCGCAGCGCCTCGTGCGCACGCTGTGCCCGCACTGCAAGGAGGCGTACATCGCGCTTCCGGAGATCGTCGAGCAGATGGGGCTCGCCCGGTTCACCGGCGACAGGCAGATCACGCTCTACCGGCCGAAGGGCTGCCCGCAGTGCGCGCACACCGGCTATTCGGGCCGGATCAGCATCATGGAGATGCTGACGGTCACCGACCCGCTGCGCAGCCTCGTGATGAAGCACGCGACCGCGACCGACCTGCGCAACGAGGCGGTCCGGGAAGGCATGCTGACGATGTACGAGGACGGCCTGCGCAAGGCGGTCCGCGGCGTCACGACCTTCGAGGAAGTGCTCCGCGTCACGCGCGAGAGCTAGCATGATGTGCCCCCCAGGCTCACTTCGTTCGCCACCCCCCCGAGGGGGGCGCTCAGTGCCCTTCGGGCGGCCGGGCGGGCACTGAGATCGCGATGCCGGTGTTCAGCTACAGGGCCGTCAATCCCGCGGGCGCCATCGCGACCGGCGAGCTCGAGGCGGCGAACGAGGCCGAGATCGTCGATCGCCTGCGCGACCAGGGCATGATGCCGATGCAGGTCGCGCGCACGACGGCCGAGGTCGCCGGCGCGCCGGCCGGCCGGCGCGGGGGGCGCCCGCTGCGCCGCAGCTGGTTCGCGTCGAAGACCGTCACCCGCGATCAGCTGCTCGCGTTCACGAGCGAGCTCGCGACGCTGCTCAACGCCGGGCTGCCGCTCGACCGGGCGCTCGAGGTCCTGATCGGCCTCGCCGCGGCGCCGCCCGTGGCATCGATGCTCCAGAGGATCCGCGACGACGTACGCGGCGGCAAGTCGCTGTCGCAGGCGCTGGACGCGCGGCGCGACGTGTTCTCGCGCTTCTACGTGAACATCGTCCGTGCGGGCGAGGCCGGCGGCGCGCTCGGCGTCGTGCTCACCCGCCTCGCCGACACGATGGAGCGGAACAAGGACCTGCGGGAGAGCGTGAAGTCCGCGCTCATCTATCCGACGATCCTGATCGGCGTCGCGGTGCTGTCGGTGATGGTGCTGCTCATCTGGGTCGTGCCGCAGTTCGAGCAGACGTTCGCGCAGGCGGGCAAGGCGCTGCCGCTGCCGACGATGGTCGTCATCGTCCTCGGCAACGCCCTGCGCCACTGGTGGTGGGCGATCGCGGCGTTCGTCGTCCTCGCGGTGTGGTGGGTCCGGCGCCGGCTGGCGCAGCCCGCGGTGCGGCAGCGCTGGGACGCGCGGATGCTGCGCCTGCCGCTCGTCGGCGACCTCGTGACCAAGGTCGAGGTCGCGCGGTTCGCGCGCACGCTGGCGACGCTGCTCGGCAACGGCGTCACGCTGCTCGCCGGAACCTCGATCGTCAAGGAGACGCTCGGCAACGTCGTGCTCGCCGGCGCCCTCGACGGCGTGACCGCCCGGCTGCGCGAGGGCAAGGGCTTCGGCCGTCCGCTCGCGGAGACCGGGCTGTATCCGAAGCTGGCCGTGCAGATGATCCTGGTCGGCGAGGAATCAGGCCGGCTGGAGGAGATGCTCACGCGCGTTGCCGATGTGTACGACCGCGAGGTGCAGATGGCGGTCAAGCGCTTCCTCGCGGTTCTCGAGCCCGCGCTGATCCTGTCGCTCGCGGTCCTGATCGGCGGCATCGTGTTCTCGATCCTGCTCGGCGTGATGGGCATGAGCGAACTTGTCCAGTGACCCGTGTCTAACCTCTCCCGCCGCGCGACGTCGCGTGCCGGGGATCCCCGGGCGACACCCGGCAAAGGAACCTCGATGAAATCATTTGAAACGAACAGCATTGCACCGCGGGGCCGGGCTCCCGGTCCCGGCTTCCGGGCACCGTCCCGCGCGCGCGGCATGACCCTGATCGAGATTCTCGTCGTTCTCGTGCTGATCGGCATCGTGCTCGGCATCGTGGGCGGCAACTTCATCGGGAAGGGCGAAAAGGCGAAGGCCGATGCGGCGAAGATCGAGATCAACCAGATCGCGCAGACGCTCGACCTCTACAAGCTCGAGGTCGGCCGCTACCCGACGACGCAGGAAGGCCTGCAGGCGCTCGTCACGGCGCCCTCCGGGGTCACCAACTGGAACGGCCCCTACTGGAAGAAGCAGTCGATCCCGAAGGATCCCTGGGGCAACGAATACAAGTACGTGTCGCCGGCGGCGAACTCCCCGTACGAGATCATGTCGCTCGGTGCCGACGGCAAGGAAGGCGGCGAGGGGCCGAACAAGGACCTCTCGAGTTCGCAGCAATGAGATTTCCCGCGCACGATCGCCGTGCAGCGTCGCCGCGCGCCGCGAGCGCGGGCGTGACGATGCTCGAGCTCCTGATCGTGCTGTCGATCATGGCGGTCGTCGCCGCGCTGGTCCTCCCGCTGTTCGGCGGCGGCGTGTCCACGAGCGAGCTCAAGGGGGCGGCGCGGGAACTGGCCGCGGGGCTGCGCCTTGCCCGCAGCGATGCGCTGGCGACACGGCAGGAGACGCGCGTGACGCTCGACCTCGAGCACCGGACGTTCCAGATCGAGCGCGACGCGCGCACGCACACGCTGCCGCGGCAGATCGAGCTCAAGCTCTTCACCGCGCAGAGCGATCTCGTCGCCGAGACCTCCGGCGCGATCCGGTTCTTCCCCGATGGCGGCTCGAACGGCGGCCGCGTCACGCTGGCTGCCGGCGAGCGCAAGTACGACGTCGACGTCGACTGGCTCACGGGCCGTGTCGCGATTCTGGACTGACCGACCGATGCAAGACCGCTGCCCGAACCTCGCGCCACGCGGTCACCGCGGCTTCTCGCTGCTCGAGGTGCTCGTCGCCTTCGTGATCCTTTCGCTGGTGGCAACCGCACTGTTCCGGCTCTTTTCCGGTGCGCTCAACAACGCGTCGGCGGCCGACGAGTACAGCCGCGCCGTGCTCGTCGCCGAGAGCGTGCTCGCGGAAGCCTCCGCCGTGAAGCCGCTGCGCGAGGCGTCGCAGACGGGCGCGGCCGACGACGGGCGGATCTCCTGGAAGACGACCGTCGCCGCGTATGTGCCGCCCGGGATGCCCGCGGAATTCGACCGCGCGGCGGACGCGCTGGCGCTGCGGCTCTTCCGGATCACTGCGGAAGTCACGTTCGCCGCGCCGTCGGGCGGCGAGCGCAGGTTCGATCTTGCGACGACCCGCATCGGGCCGAGGGAGCTCAAATGACGGGCGCGCGCAGCCTTGCCGGCGGCTTCACGCTCGTCGAGCTCACCGTCGCGCTGCTGCTCATGGCGGCGATGTCGGCCGTACTGTTCGGCTCGCTGTCGCTCGCGGCGCGAAGCTGGGACGGCGGCGAGGGCAAGGCGCACGAGGTCTCGGACATGCGGTCCACGCAGGAGTACCTGCGCGCGCAGCTTTCCGCGCAATATCCGCACCGATTGTGGAAGGCCGGGGACGTCCCGGTGCTCTTCGCCGGCGAAAGCGGCGAGATCCGCTACGCGGCGGCGTTGCCGTCGCGGGTGGCGGAAGGCGGGGTCTACTACTTTCGCGTCGCCGTGGAGCGAGCGGGCGAGAAGTCGCAGCTCATCCAGGAGCGCACTCTTCCCGACAACGCTTCCGAGCGGGAGCCGGAGTTCCGCGAGGCCGGGCGCTCGGTGCTCGCCGACGGCATCGCGGAGATCAGGATCGGATATTTCGGCCGGGACGCCAATGCCAGCGACGTCGACGCCCCGACGTGGCGCGACCGCTGGGACGACCGGTTCGGCCTGCCGCTGCTCGTGCGCATCGACGTGAAGCCCGTCAAGGGTGCCCCGTGGCCCACGCTCGTCGTCGAGCCGCGGCGCGCGCTCGAGGCCGGCTGTCCCCAGGTCCTGAACATGAACGTTGCGCAGCGTGGCTGCGCGAGGGCGGTGTGATGCATCCGGCCCCGTGCCCGACGCGCAGCCGCTTCCGGCACCCCGGGAAGCCGCCGTCCCCGGACCAGCGGGGCATCGCGCTGATCATGGTGCTGTGGCTGACGGTGCTCCTCACCGTGATCGCGAGCGGGTTTGCGTACAGCATGCGCGGCGAGGCGCTTGCCGCGCGCAACACGATGTCGCTGGCCCAGGCGCGTGCCGCCGCCGACGGCGCGGTCGAGCGCACGCTGTTCGAGGTCGTGCGCTCGCGCGGTCTTGCGGACGCGTGGAGCGCCAACGGCATGCCGCATTCGTGGAAGGACGGCGAGATCGAGATCGGCGCGACCATCGTGGACGAGAACGCCCGCATCGACCTCAACACGGCGCCCGAGCCGCTGCTGAAGGGGCTGCTGCAGAGTGCCGGCGGGCTCGATCCGGACGCCGCCCAGCGCCTGCTGGACGTGATCCTCGACTGGCGGGACGCGGACGACCAGCGCCGCCCGAACGGCGCGGAAGCCGCGGACTACCGCGCGGCGGGGTCGAAGTACCTTCCGAGCAACGTCCGGTTCGAGAGCGTCGGCGATCTGGGCCGCGTGCTGGGGATGACCCCCGCGCTGATGGCGAAGCTTGCCGACAGCGTGACGGTCTACTCGCGGCAGCGCGGCATCAATCCGGCGACGGCCTCGCGCGAAGTCCTCCTCGCGCTGCCCGGCATCACCGCCGAGCAGGTCGACGCGTTCATCACTGCCCGGGCCGAAGCGCTCGCGAACCGGCTGCCGATCCCGCCGCTCCCCGCTGCGGCGGGCTTCGCCGTCGCCCCGGGCGCGATCCTGCGGATCACCGCGCAGGCGCGCCTGCCCGATGGTGTAACCTTCGTCCGCGACGCCGTGCTGTACCCGCCGGGAAACCCGCAGCAACCGGTGGTCGTGCTCCTCTGGCAGGAGGGCATCCCCCGCCCCCGCGCCGAGCCAGCCCCGGCGGACCCACACGCGGTGCAAAAGTGATGGAGCGACCCAATCCCGGTCTGCGTCAGGCGGCGCGCAATGCCGCACAACGCCTCGGCCTCCGCTCGTTCTGGCAGTGGTGGATGGGCGAGCTCGCGCCGCTGATGCCGGCCGGGCCGCGCAACGCGCTGCGGCGCCGGCGGCTGCGGCCGATCCTCGCGCTCGACACGGATACTGCCGTGATGTGGGTGCCCGGCGTCGCCGACGGCGCGCTCGGCTTCAGGGAGAGCGCACGCATCCCGCTGTCCGGCGATCCCGCGGACGTCGCGAATGCCGGGCGCGCGGCGGTCGCGGCGCTGCCGCGGCTTGGCTATGGTGGCCCGGTCGCGGAGGCGAAGGTCGTCGTCGCGCTGCCGCCGGGCCAGGTCCTGCGCAAGACCATCACGCTGCCGGCAGCGGTCGAGGAGAGCCTGGAGCAGGCGCTGGCATTCGATCTCGACCGGCACACGCCGTTCAAGCCCGACGAAGTCTATTTCGATGCGGTCGTCATCGGCCGCGACCCCGCGAAGAACGAAATCCGCGTCGATTGGACTGCTGCGCTTCGATCGGTCGTCGACCAGGCACGACGGCGGGTGGAAAGCTGGGGCGCGACCGTCGTGGGCGTGACGCCCGAGGCGCCGGCGGGGGCCGCGGCGCTTGCCGGGGCGACACTCAACCTGCTGCCCGAAGAGGAGCGACCCAACGGCGCGGTCTGGCGCCGCCTGGCGCTCTGGGTGCCGCTGGCGCTGATTGCGGCGGTCGCGGTGCTGGCGGTCGCCCTCCCGATCTGGCAGAAGCGCGGCTACACGATCGCCCTGATGCAGACGGCCGATCAGGCGCGCGTGCAGGCCGAGGCCTCCAACGCGCTGCGCGACCAGCTCGAGCAGCTGACGGGCGACTACAACTTCGCGCTGCAGCGGAAATACGCGTTCCCGGCGGCCATGCAGCTCGTCGACGACGTGACGAGGCTGCTGCCCGACGACACGTGGCTGACGCAGCTCGAGGTGAAGACGACGGCCCGGGGCAAGGAACCACGCCGCGAGCTCGGCCTGCGCGGCGAGAGCGTGAACGCGGGTCGCCTGATTTCGCTCCTCGAGGAGTCGAAGACCTTCGAACAGGCGGCGCCGCGCTCGCCGACAACGAAGATCCAGCCCGGCCCCGGCGAGATCTTCGACGTGAGCGCGCAGCTGAAGCCGCTGCCGCTGCCCCAGCTTGTCCAGATCGCGAGTGCATCCGGCAAGGACGCCGCGCCATCCGCCCCCGCTGCCGTTCCGCCGGAGCCGACCGTCCCCGCCCCGGCGCCCGCCCAGACGACCGCTCCGGCTCCGGCGCCGGTTTCGGCACCGCCCGTGAAGCCCGAGGCGCCCGCTGTCGCCCCCGCGCCTGCCGCGACGGCGCCGCCGAAGCGTCCCGAACCCCCGCCGCCGGGCGCGGCGCAACCTCCCAGACCGCCCGCCGCCGCCCCGGCGCCGACGGGCGCTCAGCCGGCGCAGCCCGCCTCCCCCCCGATGGCGCCCATCAGCGGGCGGGACGCCTCGTTGCCGAAGGAGGATGACTAGTCGTGAACGCGACGATCGCCAAGCTTTCCCCGTCGCAGCAGCGTGCGCTGGCGATCGCGCTGCTCGTTGTCGCGGTCCTGGTCGTGTTGTCCGTCGTGCTGCTGCCGATCTATTTCCTGCACAGGCACTACGACGACACGATTGCGATCGTTGCCGATCGGCTCGACCGCTACCGCCGCGTCGCGGCCCAGGCGCCCGAGTACCGCAAGGCGCTCGACGCGATTCGCGAGAAGGACGGGCGTCGCTTCTTCCTCAAGAACACCGCGCCGAACCTGGCGGGCGCCGAGTTGCAGGAGTACGTTCGCGCCGCGATCGAGGGCAACGCCGGGCGCATCACGACCAGCTCGAATCAGGGCCCCAGGGACGAGGGTCGGTTCAAGCAGATCGTCGTCACCGTGCAGTTCTTTGCATCGACCCCGGCGCTGCAGAAGATCCTGTACGCGATCGAGGCGCAGACGCCGTATCTCGTGGTCGAGAACATGTCGATCCGGCCGATCAACGCCTTCCGCGGATTCAAGCCCGCGCCCGGCCAGGAGCCCGAAGTCAACGTGCAACTCGAGGTCGCCGGATACGCGTTCGCGGAACCCGGCAGGAAGTGAGCCACATGAACGACTTCTCCCTTCGAACGCGCGGCGCTCTCTGGTGGCTGCTGCCGCTCCTGGTGCTGGCGGCGGTGATCGGCTGGGAAACCGATTGGGGCCGCGCTGTCGACAAGCGCCCGGAACCCGCGGAGGAGCTCGTCCCGAAGCCCGTTGCCGTGGCGCTCCTCCCCGATTACGGGATCGGAGGCGGCGTCGCCGCGCGGACCGAAACGGTCGAGCGCACGCTCTTCAATCCGACGCGTCGTCCCGCGCCGCTGCCGACGCAGGCCGGCACCGCGCGGATGCAGCGCGGACAGTTCGCGCTGACGGGCACGACGGTGGTCGACGGCAAGAGCACCGCGTTCCTGCGCGAGATCGCGGGCAACAAGTCGCGGCGGGTGCAGGCCGGCGAGACGATCAACGGTCTGCTCGTCGCCGAGGTGAAGCCCGATCGGGTGAAGCTCGCGCTGGGCGACGAGTCCGAGGAGCTCGTCCTCAAGGTTGCGACCAACTCGCGGCCGACCGTGCAACCGGTTGCCGCCGTGCCGGCTGCGGCGCCGCCCCCGGTGGCC
>Ga0209048_10003515_pt1 | contig 15187 bp, 15 predicted proteins | sample FrelakmetCRP12CR_FD_187146 | JGI IMG/M metagenome (GOLD analysis project Ga0209048, IMG submission 187146) | Freshwater lake sediment microbial communities from the University of Notre Dame, USA, for methane emissions studies - CRP12 CR (SPAdes)... | ecosystem: Environmental > Aquatic >... | reverse complement strand
CCACCCTCCGCGGCCGCCCGAGCCACCCGGTCGATCAGGCGGAGCACGGCGGGATGCAGAGCGTCGGCCAGCGCGGCCACCGCCGCGTTGCCGCGGTCGGCGACGAGGACGTACTGCGCCAGGTCGTTGGTGCCCAGCGAGAGGAAGTCCACGTGCGGCACGAACGCCTCGACCATGAGGGCGGCGGCGGGGACTTCCACCATGATGCCCACCTGGATGCGCGCCGGTACCGCGACGCCGGCAGCGACCAGAGACGCGCGCGCCTCGTCCAGAAGCTCCCGGGCGCGCCGGACCTCGTCCACGGTGGCGACCATGGGGAACAGGACCCGGACGGGGTGGTCCGCGGCCACTCGCAGCACCGCGCGCAGCTGGCCCATGAGTAGCTCCGGATGGTTCAGGCCCAAGCGGATCCCCCTGAGCCCCAGGCTGGGGTTCTGCTCCCGCTCCAGTTGGAGGTACGGGAGCTGCTTGTCGCCGCCGATATCTAGCGTGCGCAGGGTCAGCGGGCGGCCGCCGAGCCCCTCGGCCACCGCGCGGTAGGCAATCTCCTGCTCGTCCTCGCTGGGCAGGTGGTCGGCCTCCAGGAACAGGAACTCGGTGCGCAGGAGGCCGACTCCATCTGCGCCGGCGGCCACGGCCGCGCGGACGTCCTCAGGCCCAGCCACGTTTGCCTCGACGCGCACGACCGCGCCGTCGCGAGTCACGGCTGGCCGCTGGGCCTGCGCCTGAGCCTCGGACTGCTCTCGTGCCCGCGTGGCGCGCCGATCCTCGAGCGCCTGCACCGTGGCGGCCGGCGGATCCACCGTCACCGTCCCGGCCTCTCCGTCGAGTGCGAGCAGGGTGCCGTCCGCGATGCCGAGCAGGGCGCGACCGGCGCCCACGACCGCGGGGATGCCCAGCGACCGGGCCAGGATCGCGCCGTGCGAGGTGGGACCGCCGAAGGCGCAGGCCACGCCAAGTACGTGTGCGGGGTCGAGACCGGCCGCCTCCGCGGGGGTCAGGTCGAGCGCCACCACGATGCCGGCGGCGCCGGGATCGAGGCTCGCCCCGCCCGGCCCGACGTCCGCGGGAAGGTCGAGGAGGTGACGCAGGACCTGGTCGCCGACGCTCCGCAGGTCCGCGGCCCGCGCTCGCAGGTACGGGTCGTCCAGCGCTTGCCACGCGGCGGCGGCGGCCGCTACCGCGTCGGCCCAGGCGCGCGCGGCGCTTCTACCGTCCCGCATGACTCCCTCACGCGCGGGACCGAGCAGCGCCTCGTCCTCAAGGAACAGCAGGTGGGCGTCAAAGATCGCCGCGTCGTAGTCGCTCGCCCGGCCGGCGAGCGAGGCTCGCGCCCGGCGGATGTCGTGCGCGGTCGCGTTGAGAGCCCGCTCGAGGGCGGCCCACTCGGCCTCGCGGTGCTTGGAGGGGCCGTCCGGCACCTGGACGGGAGCCGCGCGCAGCCGCCGCGCCTTGCCGACGGCGATCCCCGGCGATGCCGGAAGCCCCCGCAGGACCGACCCGGGCACCGGAGGTGGACCGGAGAGTGGAGCCGTGCCGGCCTCGACCGGCAGGGAGCGTCCCGCCTGGGCGTCCGCGCCGGCCCGAGGACGGGCCTCCCGCGGGTCACCGAAGTCGGCGTCGGCCAGGCGGCGGATGGCCGCCAGGGCCTCCTCCGCCTGCGGCCCGGAGGCCCGCAGCAGGATCTGGTCGCCGTGGCGGACGCCCAGGGTGGCCACGGCGTTCAGACTGCGGGCGCTGGCCGGCCCCCGGCCCGTCGTGACGTTGGCGACGCTCACGACGGCGTCGAAGCCCGCCGCGGTCCGCACGAGCATCGCGGCCGGCCGCGCGTGGAGCCCCGACGCGTTCTTCACAGTCAGCCGGAGGGTCGGCCCCGGTGGCTCCGGCGCGGCCGCCGCCGGCGCAGGGGCCGCCTGCGGCGCCAGGTGAGCGGCCTTCGCCGACAGCGCGCCCCGAGCCGCCTCGGCGACCTTCTCCAGGGAGTCGCCGAGTCCGGCGGCGACCGCGGCGGCCACGGCGCCCTCCACGAGCGACGCGTCCGTGAGCAGGATGCGGCCGCGCCGCCCCTCCTGGAGCAGGTCCAGGGCCAACTCCGCCGAGAGGACGGCGCTGCCGAGGTCCATGAGGACCAGAACGCCGTCCTCGGACCACACGTCCTCGATGGCTCGCGCGACGCGCGCAGCGTCGGTGCCGAGCGGGTCCCCAGGCTGGTCGAGGCCGCCGGCGACGCCGATGCGCAGACTCGCCCCGCCCATCTGGGCCGCCAGCTCGGCCACGCCCTCGGCGAGCTTCGCGCTGTGACAGACGAGAACCAGCCCGACCACGCTTACCTCCCGGGGCGTTCGGCGGAAGCGTCGGGGACCAGGGCCTCCGCGGCCGCTCGCAGCAGCAGCCACGAGGAGGTCGCCCCCGGGTCTTGATGCCCGGCGCTGCGCTCGCCCAGGTAGCTGGCGCGGCCTTTGCGGGCCACCAGCGGGATGGTGGCCTTCATACCCTGTTCGGCGGCCGCGGCCGCCTTGCGCAGGGCGTCCGCCAGCGAGAGCCCGGACGTGGCAGCGGCGTTCAGCGCCACCGCCGCCGGCAGGAGGGCATCGATCATCGTCTTGTCTGCCAGCTCGGCTTTGCCCCGCGCCTGCGCACCTTTGACGCCCGCTTCCAGCGCCGCCGCCCACTGCGCCACGGTGAGCTCCGCAGCCCCACCGGTCGCGCTCCCCATCTGCAGGAACAGCGTCCCGTACAGCGGCCCGGCGGCGCCGCCGACTGTGGACACCAACGTCATGCCCACCAGCTTCAGCAGAGCTCCGACGCTGCCGGCGTCACTCGGAGGAAGCTCGGCGAGCTTGCCGAGCACCGCCTGCATACCGCGGTCCATGTTGATGCCGTGGTCGGCGTCGCCGATGGCCGCGTCCAGTTCCGTCAGCTCCTCGCGGTTCGCGGCCACCGCCCGCGCGAAGGCGCGCAGCCAGGCAATCACGCCTTCTTGGGTGACGATCTCGCTCACACACCCCACCGCAGTCCCGTCGTGTTGACCGGCGCGTCCCACAGCGCCGTGAGCTCGTCGTCCAGCCGCAGCAGCGTGAGCGAGCAGCCGGCCATGTCCAGCGCGGTGATGTAGGAGCCGATGAGGTTGCGCGTGATCGCGATGCCTCGGCCCTCAAGCAGCATGTGCAGTTCGTTGTAGACCACGTAGAGCTCCATGAGCGGCGTGCCGCCCATGCCGTTCACGAAGGCGAGCACCTCATCGCCTCGGCTGAACGGCAGATCGTCCAAGACGGCGCTCGCCAGCGCCGCGACGATCTCGTGCACCGGGGCGAGCGCGCGCCGCTCGCGCCCCGGCTCCCCGTGGATCCCGACGCCGAGCTCGATCTCGTGAGCGCCCAGCTCGAAGGTCGGCCTGCCGGCCATCGGCACGGTGCACGACGTCAGGGCCACGCCCATGCTCCGTGCGTTGGCGTTGACCTTGCGGCAGATGCCGGCGACGTCGGGCAGCGGCCGCCGCTGCTCCGCCGCTGCTCCGCAGATCTTTTCGGCCAGCACCGTGGCGCCGACGCCGCGGCGCCCGGCTGTGTACAGACTGTCCTTCACGGCGACGTCGTCGTCGATGACGACCTGCTCGACCTCAATGCCTTCGTCCTGGGCGAGTTCGGCGGCCATGTCGAAGTTCATGACGTCGCCGGTGTAATTCTTGACGATGAGCAGGACCCCGGCGCCGCCGTCCACGGCCTTGGTGGCCTCCAGTATCTGGTCGGGCGTAGGGCAAGTGAACACCTCGCCGGGGCAGGCCGCGTCGAGCATGCCCACGCCGACGAAGCCTCCGTGCATCGGCTCGTGGCCGGAGCCGCCACCCGAGACGAGCGCCACCTTACCCTGGACGGGAGCATCCGCGCGCACGATGTAGTTGGGGCCGGTGTGCACCTTGAGGCGGTCCGCATGAGCCGCCGCGACGCCCTTCAGCTCCTCCTTCACGGCGTCTTCCGGCCGGTTGATGAGCTTCTTCATACCTGCCCCCATTCGCTGGTCCGCTCTCCATGATAGTACGCGAGCCGCATCCGGCGCGGCTGCCGGCAGCGTGCAGGGAGCGCGCGCGGACGACGGAGCGATGCAGAACGCCCAGGCGAGGCGCGCTCCTTCTTGCCCACCCGGTACATGCGTCTAGACCTCTCGTGGCGCGCCCCTCTCCGGCCGATGCATCACCTGAACAAGCAAGCCTCAGGGCGAGGATGGAAAGGCCGGGTCATGAGCCAGAGTGCAAGAGGACCCACGCGGCGAGGCAGACCATGAAGCGCTGGACGGAGCTTGTCCTCGTGGCTTGTGCGGCGGGCGTCGTGCTCGCCCAGTGGGTGGTGCCGGCGACGATGCAGGGCATCCTGAGCGTGCTCCTTCTCGCCCTCGTCGCCCTCACCGTCTTCTCTCAGCGCAGCGTCCTGCGCCTGACCGTCGGCTCGCTGAATGCGGCTCACCTCGAACAGCTCGAGAGCGAACGTCGCTACCGGGCCCTGTTCGACGCCTGCAGCGACGCCATCCTGGTCTACCGTCTCGAGGATGATGGGCGACCGGGCCAGCTTGTGGAGGTCAACGAGGCGGCCTGCCGGTCGCTCAGCTACTCGCGCAAGGAGCTGCTGGCGATGAGTGCCGACGAGGTCCACGCGCCCGAAGCCAGGCGCCACGTGCAGGAGCGCTCGCAGGCTCTGCGTGAAGCCGGCAGCCTCGTCTTTGAGACCGTGTACATCACGGGCGCCGGGCAGCGCCTGCCCATCGAAGTGAGTGCGCGGCTTGTCGAGATCGGGACGCGCAGGCTGTGCCTGGCGGTCGGCCGCAGCATCGCCGCCCACAAAGAGCTGGAGGGGTTCTTGCGCGACCTGACGGACCGCGACGAGCTCACCGGACTGCTGAACCGGCGTGGCTTCTTCGCCATGGTCGGCGAGACCCGACGCCGGGCGCGACGTGCCGGTGCGCAGGTCCTCGTCATGTACCTGGACGTCGACGGTCTCAAGCGCGTGAACGACGAGATGGGCCATGCGGCCGGTGATGCTGTACTCGTAGCCGCCGGCGAAGCGCTGCGCCTCGCCTTTCGTGAGGAAGACGTGCTAGCGCGCCTCGGCGGCGATGAGTTCGCCGCGCTGGCCATACTCGGTCGCTGCGCTGACGAGCGCCTCGACCGTCAGGCTATCCGGGCGCGCTTCGAGAGTGCGGTGCAGACGAAGCGGACGGAGCTGGGTGAGGACTACGCGTTCGCGGTGAGCTTCGGCAGCCTGGTGGTCACGTGCGAGGAGCTCAGCGAGATCGACGAGCTGCTGGCACGGACCGACAAGCGCATGTACAGGGCCAAGCGCTCGAAGCGGCGCGCAGCGGGTTCCACCAGGGTCGTGGCGAACGACGGGTAGAACGGCGCGAGGATGGCCGCCGGCCGAGCGCCCGGCCAGGCGCGGCGTTGGAAGTGCGGCTCGACGTGGCGACGATCACCGGGTGCGCCGCGGCCAGGCGCTCGCTCACCGCGGCCGTCTCGGGGAAGAGCTCCGGGCTCGGGATCGCGCCGCAGGCGTCATCGAGCTCCTCCACGACGTCGACCAGCACGCCCGGGGCGGCCGGCGCCGCGAACCAGTTGGTCTCGGTGTAGTCGAGGAAGTGCGCACGCGTTGCCAGATCGGCGAGGCCGCGCGCCCGCAAAGTCCCGACGCAGGCGCGGCACTGCTCGTCGAACGAGTCGGCGATGACGCCGTCGAAGTCGAACATGATCAGCTTGCTCTGCGCCAGTGAAGCTCCTCGCGGTGCACGTCAAGAGAGCACCACGGTGACGCGGCTCACACGACCGGGGGGGAGCGTACTATCCTGGATGTGAGTGGGGCAACCCGACGGGGTGAACGCGCGTCGGTCTGCGGCCCGGATCGCGCACCACACGGGCGGGCCTCCTGCTCCGCGGCCATCGTCGACTAGTGTACAATCATTACAAGTAGTGGTACTTGTAATCAACACGGGTACACTCACTCGCACCGGAGGCTGGAATGGTCAGGTGGCAGATGAGCGAGGCGCGCAAGGACTTCTCGACGCTGGTGGAACGGGCGAGCCGTGGCGAATGGCAGCTGGTCGGCAGGCGCGCCCGGGCCGAAGTCGTGCTCGCCGACGCCGCCGAGATCGCGGAGCTGCTGGCCGCGGCCTTTCCTTTCGCGCCGGAGGTGTTCGTCGAGAAGACCGGCGTGGAGATCTGGCTGCCCGAGCTGGAGGTCTACGGTCAGGGGAGCACGCTCGCCGAAGCGAAGGACGACCTCGCCGAGGCTGCGCTCGACTTCGCGGATTCGTGGGAGACCGAGCTGCGCGCCGCGCCGAATCAGCGACACAAGAGCGGCCACGTGCGACGCGTCCAGCTCGCGCACGACCAGGCCCGAGTCGCCGAGGTGCTGTTCGGCTCGACCCCGGTCGACTCCCAGCGGTGAGAGTCCCCCGCCCCAGCGATCTACGCCGCTTCTGCGTCGTCGACGGCTGGGAGCGTGTCGCCGACTCCCCAGGCCGCCGGGTCTCCAAGCACGAGGTCTGGACGAAGCGGCTGCCCGACGGGCGCGCCCTGCGCACGGCGATCCCGACGGGGCGCGGCAGCTACGGCGTGCCTCTGTTCGCGCGCCTCCTCAACTCGCAGCTCCACGTAACGGCGACCCAGTTCTGGAGGGCCGTCGACCAAGGCGAACCCCCGCAGAGACCAGGGGTCCAAAGCCCACGTCCGCAAGGCACGCCGCTCCCATTCGCCCTCGCCGAACGACTGCTCGCCGCAGGCCTGCCCCAGTCTGAGCTGGCAGGCCTCAGCGAAGCGGACGCCGAGCGCCGCATGGAGGAGCTGGAGGGCCGCCAGTAGACAGCGGCCGGCGGCTGTCGCTGCTCGGGATCGCGCCGCAGGCGTCCTCGAGCTCCTCCACCACATCCGCCGGGATGCCGGCGGCGGCCGGCGCCGCGAACCAGTTGGTCGCGGTGTAGTCGAGGAAGTGCGCACGCGTTGCCAGATCGGTGAGGACGCGCGCTGGAAGAAGGAGGTCGAGAGTGAAGGCACGATGGATCGCGTTCGGTGAGATCGAAGTCGAAGGTAAACGTTACACCCACGACATCGTGATCGACGCGGGCAGGGTAAGTAAACGCGTCAAGAAGGCGTCAAAGGCCTACCGTGACCAGTTCGGCCACACCCCTCTCTCGGAGAAGGAGAGCATCCCGTGGGGCGGCCGGCGACTGATCGTCGGCACCGGGCAATCAGGCAGTCTGCCCATCACGCGGGGCGTCTGGAAGGAAGCCGAGCGGCGCGGCGTCGAGATCGTCGCCGCGCCCACAGAGGAGGCACTGCGCCTGCTGGGCGACCTCGAGGCGAAGGATGTCCACGCCATCGTCCACGTGACGTGCTGACGGGCAGAAACGTCAGGGCGGCCCCTGGGGGCCGCCCTGAGCGCGCCACCGGGGCTCGGTACGCCGGGTCTCACGCGGCCTCGAGCAGCACCGTGGCCGGGTCGAAGCGCCGCACCTCGTGGATCCCGCCACACGGGATGCCGTAGGCCTCGAAGACCTCCCTGAGCATCTGCGCGTCGGGTGCTTCCCAGTCGCAGTAGGTCACGTGGTCACTCACCGCCACGGAGCAGGAGTGCCACGTCAGGGATGCGGGAAGCTCGTCCCTCCTCGCGGCGAAAGCCCGCACGTCGTCTTCCTTGAACGCGGTCGGATGGACTGCGATGAAGCGCGGCATAGCATCCCCTCCTCTGTCCGGCACGACGCACCTGGCGGGTACCGACGTCCGCCCGCCCGAAGCGCCGCTCTCCACCATGGTATGTACCCCCGCAGCTCCCCGCTGAAGGCGTTGGGCGGACTGCTCCGCGGACGCGGGGAGGACGCGCGATCCCAGGATCGTGGACGCGCCGGCCCGAAACGACCTAGAATCGCCCGGCGCATGCCGTGCGGGTCCGAGCCCGTCTCCGGAAACCGGTCAGCGCCTGACGCGAGAGGTCACAGATGCCCAGCTTGCTGCCCAACGTCGACCCCGACGGCCTGCTCGAGTATTCGGTGGTGTACACGGACCGTGCGGTCAATCACATGTCCAAGACGTTCCAGGGTGCGATGAACGACATCTCCGCCACCCTCAAGGACGTGTACGGCGCCTCCGCAGTGGCCATCGTGCCGGGCAGCGGCACGTTCGCCATGGAAGCCGTCGCGCGCCAGTTCGCCGTCGACAAGAAGTGCCTGGTGATCCGCAACGGCTGGTTCAGCTACCGATGGACCCAGATCTTCGACATGGGCGGCATCCCGTCCGAGACGATCGTGCTGAAGGCGCGCCGCGCCGCCGACGAGCCGCAGGCACCCTTCGCGCCGGCGCCGCTCGAGGAGGTAGTGGGCGCCATCCGCGCTCGACGGGTCGAGCTCGTCTTCGCGCCGCACGTGGAGACCGCCTCCGGCATCATGCTGCCGGATGCCTACATCCGCGCGGTCGCGGCTGCCGTGCACGAGGTCGGCGGCCTGTTCGTGCTCGACTGCATCGCTTCGGGCGCGATCTGGGTCGACATGAAGGCCTGCGGCGTCGACCTCCTGATCAGCGCGCCGCAGAAGGGGTGGTCGGCTTCGCCCTGTTGTGGGCTGGTGATGCTGGGCGACCGCGCGCTGTCTGTCATCCGCTCGACCATCAGCACCAGCTTCGCCTGCGATCTGCGCAAGTGGCTGGAGGTCATGCAGGCCTACGAAGAGGGCGGCCACCTGTACCACGCGACGATGCCGACCGACAGCCTGATGCGCCTGCGGGACGTCATGGAGGAGACCAGGGCCTACGGCTTCGACAGGGTGCGCGGCGAGCAGGAAGAGCTGGGCACCCGGGTGCGCGCGCTCCTCGCCGGCAAGGGCCTCCGCAGTGTGGCCGCGCCCGGTTTCGAAGCCCCCAGCGTCGTCGTCATGTATACCGAGGACGACGACGTCCGCAGCGGCGCCAAGTTCGCCGCCGCCGGACTGCAGACCGCAGCCGGCGTGCCACTTCAGTGTGATGAACCCGCCGACTTCAAGACCTTCCGCCTCGGCCTGTTCGGGCTCGACAAGCTGCACGACGTCGAGCGCACGGTCGCCTACCTCGCGGAGGCACTCGACCGGGTCCTCTGAGGGGACATAGCGTCCGCCTGGCTGACGCGACAGCCGCGGCGACTCGACGCCGAATGGAGTGAGCTCCGCGGCTTGCCGAGCGTCAAACGCAAGGGCCTCAGAGAACACTGCGCCCTCTGCGAGGAGTCGCTCGCACACGAGCAAGCCGGTTGCGGCCTTCGCCGGCCAATCGCTGGCCAGGCGCCAAGCCACCTCCTCAGGCGGCTTCATGGATTACCCTCCCGTGCTTGTTGGCCGGGTAGGCGATGCCGCCGACGACGTTCTTGGTCTCTTCGAACAGATCCGACATTGTCGGAGAGCAGATCGCCCCTGCTCCGGGGCTTCCGGCATTGCCGGCCAATCTGACCTTTGGTCGGGAGCGGCGTCCCGCCGCTCCGGCCGGGATGGTAGCCACTGCCTGCGTCGAAGACCAGAAGCCAATTGGGCTGACCGACTCGACGCACGGCCTCGGCGCTGCAGCCGCAAAGCCGCGGTGACTTTGTAGTGCGTTGTAGTCGCTGCCCACGAACCAGCAGGCGATGTCGTCCCCTGACGGTGAGGTGCTCCTCTGGGTCCACCTCGAGCACGAATGGATCCGGGTCACGCAGAAGCAGATGGCCGAGCTGTTCGACACGTCAGCCGACAAGTCCGGGCTGCACAGTCAAGAGCGTATGGGCCGAGGGCGAACTCGCCGAAGAAGCAACTACCGAGGACTCCTCGGTAGTTCGACTCGAGGGGAGCCGCCGAGTCCGCCGGTCGGTCAAGCACCGGCTTGATCGTCCCAGCACATGCCGAGCTTGTCGCCCCGGGCACTCCACACAGAGTAGAGTGCTGAGAACGGAAGTAGCTCCCCCGGAACGAGGCACACTGATCCTCGAGAGAAGAGGCAGGCATGCTGACCGCGTTCATCAACGCTGCCCTGCAGAAGACACACTATGAGGTCTTGCCGGACGGCGAAGGATACTTCGGCGCTATCGAGGGGCTGGAAGGCGTCTGGGCGCAGGCCACCACCTTGGAGGCTTGCCGCGAGGAGCTGCAAGAAGTGCTGGAAGAGTGGATCATCCTGGGTCTCAGGATGGGCCATCCGATCCCCGCCATCGACGGCGTTGCGCTGACGGTTCAAGAAGTGGCTTGATGCCACCCTTTGGGCCGACGTCGCGGACCAGTTACGGGCGGGAAGCACCAGTTCATGGTCAGAGAGCATCTCCGCGTGCGGATCCCGAATCCCCATGGAAGCGATATCGGACAGAATCTGCTGCGAGCCGTTCTCAGGGAGGCAGGGGTCTCTATGGCGGAATGGGAGAGTCTCTGACGCGGCGAGATCCGCAGCTCCTCCAGCGCTCGCCGGCCGAGGCGAAGCCGGAGTCTTCCTTCTCGGTCTGCTGTCGTTCTACCGGGACGACCTCGAGCGACTCTCGCCGGTCGTGCGCGCCCTCCGGGCGTTTCCCATTCCCGAGACGGTCGACGCTCTGACCGCGGAGCTTCGCCGCATCCCGTCGTCAAACCACACTCGGACCTACCTGAACGGCGTGGTTGAGGCGGTCACCGGGTTCCCGGACGACCTCGTTCGCGACAGGCTGGCCGAGCTCTAAGCGGACAGAAGCTTCAGCATCAAGTGGCGCAGGAAGTTCCAGACCGCGCTCGAGGGCGCGGAGGACGACCTCGCCGCGGAGGACGACTACCGGTGACCGGCGGCTGTTCGCCGCGATGCAGGCCGGCGGCGAAGTTCGACTGGGCGCCGCCTTCGCGAGCAGGTAGCATCTCTGGCCAGTCTCAAGAACCCACCCACAGGACGGGATGAGCGGAAGGGCCACCTCATGAGCAACGACGCACCGGGCATCCGGCAGGACCCCACCATCCAGCTGAGCGGTGCCCAGGAGATGCGCTTGCGGAACGCCGACATCACGGCGGAGGACGGCGTGCTGCGCATCGACGAATCGATACCGGTCGAGCAGCTCGACGGCGCACGCATGGTCACCAATGCCCTCGTGCTGCTGGGCGCGCTGGCGGACGGTCCCGTGACCGCCACCACGTCGCTCGGCAACCTCCCGCGGTCGTTCGTCAGGCGCATGCTGGACGAGATGAGCTGGAAGCCGCTGCAGCTCGAAGGCATGCAGCTGTCCCAGAGAGCCACGTACAACGAGGAGGACGTGCCGGACCTCAAGGAGCTGCGCGTGGTCCTCGGTCTGGCGGGTCTCCTGAAGAAACGACAAGGCCGTTTCTCGCTCACACGAAAGGGCGAGCAGATGCTGGCCGCGGAGCAGTCCGGCCGGCTCTTCGCCCTGCTGCTGCGCACCTACTTCGGCCGGTTCAACATGTTCTACGGGTACCGGTGGCGGGAGGACCCCGAAATGCAGGCGCACATCGTCTTCTCGCTGTGGGTCATCCGCGAGATGGCCGGCGGCGGCGGCGCCACGGAGATCTCCGGCCTCGTCGCACGCGACGAGCTGCTGTGGGGCGTGCTGGAGGCGCAGCAGCCCGCCTGGCTGTCTCCGCGGTTCCCTCATGTCGTGGGCTCTGTGATCCTGGAACCACTCGAGGCGCTCGGGCTGCTCGCCCAGGTCCCGACCGAGGAGGACAGGCCCTTGACCTTCCTGCGCGACTGGGACCTGGCGACCGCCTGGGCCTCGACTCCTCTCTTCGCGACCGCGCTCGAGTTCGAGCTGGGTCCCGCCGAGCCGGATGGGGCGGCCGCCGACGAAGCCGAGTGGGCCGCGTTCGTGCCGGCCGAGCGCGTCTCAGCCGCCGCCGCCTTCGAGCGTTACCTGACGGACGGCGCCTCGCCGCTCGTGCTCGACGCCGGCCCGGACATCCGCCTGCTCGTGGAAGCCTGGACGGCGTACCTCTGCAGCGGAGCGGCCGCGCCGCGCAAATCGAAACGCAAGAAGGCAGCTACGGCGCCACTGGAGTCGCTCGGCGCGTTGGAGGCGGTCGCCACGGCGCCGGCGTTCGTCGAGAGCGTCCGCGCGCTCGAGCGTCCCGGCGAGCCCGGCCCGGCGATGCTCGCCGCGGCCATGGCGGCGGACTTCGCCATCTGGTGCGCCGTGAACGAGCTGATCCCGGACAGCATGGCCATGCGCCGCGGCGAAGAGGCGGACCAGGAGGCGGCGCGGCTCGGCCGCGCCGTGAGAGGGAGCCTGGGGCGAGATGACGACGCGCCCGGCGAGGCCGGCATGGCGAGAGGCCTGGAGGCGCCGGCTCAAGCGCGACCGCGAGCGCCGCGCGTGGCCGACGGCCAGCTTCGACTGGTCCCGGAGGCGCGCGCGGTTGCCCAGGAGGGCCGCATCGCGCGCCTCACCGTCACCCTTTTGGACGCCGAGCCGGCCGTGTGGCGGCAGATCGAAGTACCCGCCGGCTCGACCTTCGCGCGCCTCCACACGTTCCTCAACACGGCCATGGGCTGGGATGACTACCACCTGCACTCCTTCAGCTTCGGCGACCGAGTGGTCGGTGGGCCGGAGCTGAACGACGGGTACGGCCCGAAGATCGAGGACGAGCAGGACCTCACGCTGGCGGACGCGCTCGCCGACGGCCACCGCCGGCTGCTATACACCTACGACTTCGGCGACGACTGGTGTCACGACGTCGTCGTCGACGCGGTCGAGGATGCCGTTGAGGGCACCTTCTACCCGCGTTGCGTCGCCGGCGCGCGGGCGTGCCCTCCGGAGGATGTCGGCGGCGCCCCCGGCTACGCTGTCTTCCTCGACGCCATCGCCGACCCGCGCCATCCGGAGCATGCGGAGCAGATACTCTGGCTCGAGGAGGTCTACGGAGCCGGCGAGCTCGACCCTGAAGCGTTCGACGCGGAGGCGGTCAGCCGGCTCCTGCGCATCGCCGCCACGGGTGAGCCGGCCGCCGACGACATGGACTTCTTCGACGCCTGAGTCCTCGCACGTCAGCAAGCCCGGCGTGCCACGTGGAGACTGGAGTCGGCCTTTGGACCTTGGCGAGCCGTGAAGCCGACTTCACGTCGCCTCGCCGCAACGCTTCGCGGACATCGTCGACCTTGTGAGCGTCGTCCAGGGAGAGGTACGGCGACCAGCCTTCATCGATGGAGATGAGCTGGACGTCCACTTGGGCAACGTGCTGGCCCTCGTGAACCAGCTTGGCGTAGTGCTTGGCGTTCACGTCTTCCTCCGTAGAAGGTCTGCTTCCCAGCGCTGCGGGTCCGGCCTGTATTCGGTTACGACCACGGCTGGCGATGACCTACCCTTGGGGACTCCCCACAGAACGTGAATGGGCGGGCCTTGGCCAGCCTCGGATCAGCCGTCAGGCCTGCCGCCGGTCAGCGTGAGCTTCGCATCGAGCGCCCGCGCGAGCACGGCGAGCGTGCGAGCCGTGGGGTTCGCGACGCCCTGCTCGATGCGGCTGACGACGCTCTGGTGCAGGCCTGATGCGGCGGCCACCTGCTGCTGGGTGAGGTGCAGCTCGCGGCGGCGGTCGATGATCTGCACGACCAGGTCGTAGCGGTCGCGGAGCTCGTCGCAGTGGGCCCGGCCGGCGGGGCCTTCCGCCTCGGCCTCTTCCTGTATCTGGCGGAGCAAATCGTCGAAATCGGTCATGTGCGACCTCAGTGTGTACGTTCGGAGTATGACATAGAAGTCATAGTCACTCCAGCCTGGGAGAATCCCGATCAGCGCCTTGCTGCCGCCTCAGATGCTCGCTCAGGCGTCGGCGCGCCACCTTGATCTCGTGATCCTGTCGCCGCCGCCCGGCATCCTTGCCCTTGTCGTAGCCGCCGAGCAACAGGATGACCCGGTCGCCGGCGGCGTGGCAGAACACCCTGAGGAGCGCAGACTCGCCGTCCGCGTGCGCCCTGAGGCGGAGACGGAACTCGAACAACCCGCCTCCGAGCTGCCGCCCGAACTCGGTGTCACAGACGCCGACACCGTACCGCTCAAGCAGCCGGTAGACTGCGTACCCGAGAAGGCGACGTTGTCGCACCGAGAGGTCCTCCTTGATCCAGCGAAGGACCGGCTTATCGCCGTGGGGAGTCTCGTAGAACTCGATGACATGGGATCGCCAGCCGCACATGGGCGGAGGCTACGCGGAGCGTGCGGAGGCGACCAGATGACAACCACCGGCTGGCGGTGACGTTGCCGGTCTTCCCAGGTGGACGTTGCATGCGCTACACGTTTGCCGGCGGCGAATCGTACACGTGGCGCGTTGCGCTCCTCATACGGAGTCATCGACCCGCCGCTTGATCAGCCTTTCGAAGTCATCGGCGTTCATGCCACAGAGATAGGCCAGAAGCCCCCGCCTTCCGATGCGGATGCGACTGCCGATGTGCAGTGCCGGCAGTTGGCGAGTCTTCACGAGATCGTAGATCACATCCGGCGAGACGCGCAGCAGCTTCGCTGTTTCCTGGACCGTGAGGATGCCTACGTCGGTCGGGATGTCCTCGAAGTCGCTGCCTTCGAGCTCTCGGTCCCCCGCTTCCGAGCCCGGTCGGAGCTTCGCCTGCTTCGCCAGCCCACGCAGCGCCTCCAGCGCCGCGACCTGGGCCGCGTGCGCCGACTGCAGCGCCGCCTCAAGATTGTCGACCAGAGCCGTGACCTCCGCGGCGTCGGTAGTCATCGACAGAACCTCCGTGTCATCTGGGGATCGACCTCAGTGGCTTCGTTGTTACCGCTCCACTTCGTTGCGGCGGGCGACTGTGCGCCACCTCCGACCCGAATCGTGTCTACCTTCGCTGGGCTCGTGCCAGGGAGGAGCACTCGCACACCCTCAGCACCTCGCCCCCAAAGTGGTTCATGACCTTGACCGCGATCTTGCCGGTCGACGGCGCGTCGAACGGCCGGCTGACGGTGCTGTAGAGGGTTGACCAGGCGTCCTCGTCGATCTCGGCCTTGAGGGCGCGCTGGAGCTTCTTGTAGGGCTCGTCGAAGAAGCTCTCCTCGTTGTTGTCGCTGTCGATGAACCAGCAGGCGATGTCGTCGGTGGAGGAGCTGCGTATCGCGCCGCTGGTGGGATCGTAGACGTCGAGGCCGCGGAGCTCCACCTCCAGCTTGCCGCCGGGGATGGCGCGCAGCTCCAGGTCGGGCTCGCCGAAGACCATGAAGAGGTTGCCGGCGCCGGTGCTCTTGAGGAGCTTCTGGTCGGC
>Ga0209048_10003514_pt1 | contig 15187 bp, 12 predicted proteins | sample FrelakmetCRP12CR_FD_187146 | JGI IMG/M metagenome (GOLD analysis project Ga0209048, IMG submission 187146) | Freshwater lake sediment microbial communities from the University of Notre Dame, USA, for methane emissions studies - CRP12 CR (SPAdes)... | ecosystem: Environmental > Aquatic >... | reverse complement strand
ACGTTCGCGACCTTCGACCGCTCACTGCGATTCCGCTCGACGCAATCCCAGCCTCGCTCCATACGCCGCTTCGTGGAACCCTCGCTGTGCCCCCCGTTTTTCCTACTGCGGGGGTACCCCAGCAGCGCGAAGCTCGTACTGGGGCGCCCTCCGCACCGTTATGTCCTCGATGCACCGCCCGGACATTAGAGCGCACGACGCAGGGGGGTCCCCGGAGCGAAGGTCGCTCGTGCGGAATCGGCGGAGACCTCGCGTTTATTGAGGTGACAAACTCTCTTTGGTAGATGGATGTCGAGAGAACACTGGGAGATGAACGCAGGGCTCGTTCGCTGGGCGGAGACGGGGAGCCCGCGACCGGATGCGACCGGGGACGCCCCCTGCGGAGAAGCGACGTTGCGGCGGGCGGTAAAATCACCCCGGGTTGCGTGCCCGCAACCCGGGGTGATTTCGCAATGAGATTGGCGATCTATTACGCGATGGCGTCGATGATCGCGTTGAAGGTTCCGCTGGGCCGCATCGCTTTCGACGTCTTGACCGGATCCGGATCGTAGTAGCCACCGATATCCATCGGCTTCGCCTGGGCCGCAAGCAGCTCCTGGTTGATTTTCGCCTCGTTGTCTCCCAGCTGCTTCGCCACGCCCGCAAAACGCGCCTGCAGTTCCTTGTCCTTTGTCTGTCCGGCCAACGCCTGCGCCCAATACAACGCGAGGTAGAAATGACTTCCCCGGTTATCGATCTGTCCAACTTTCCGGGCCGGCGACCTGTTGTTGTCCAGGAACTTGGCGATCGCCTGATCCAGCGTTTCCGCCAGGACGAGAGCCTTTTCGTTCTTGAATGCGTTCCCAAGATGTTCCAGGGAGGCCATCAGCGCCGAAAATTCGCCCAGGGAATCCCATCGCAAATACCCTTCTTTTACGAACTGCTGGACATGTTTGGGCGCCGAGCCGCCGGCTCCCGTCTCGAACAGCCCGCCACCCCCGAGAAGGGGTACGATCGACAGCATTTTCGCGCTGGTGCCCACTTCGATGATCGGAAACAGGTCGGTCAGATAATCCCGCAACGCATTTCCAGTGACGGAAATCGTGTCTTTCCCCGCCCTGAACCTGTCCAGCGTGAATTTCATCGCTTCGATCGGGGCAAGGATGTGGATCTCCAGGCCCTTCGTATCGTGCTCCTTCAGATATTTGTTGACCTTTTCGATGATCTGCGCGTCGTGCGCCCTGTTCCTGTCCAGCCAGAAAACGGCAACCGCACCGGTCGCCCTCGCCCTCTTGACGGCAAGCTTGACCCAGTCCCGGATCGGGGCGTCTTTCGTCTGGCACATCCGGAAGATATCCCCCTCTTCCACCTTCTGCTCCAGCAGAGTCGCCCCGGAAGCATCGACGGCGCGGATCGTCCCGTTTCCCGGAGCCTGGAACGTCTTGTCGTGGGAACCGTACTCCTCCGCCTTCTGCGCCATGAGGCCGACGTTCGGAACGGAACCGATGGTCGCGGGATCGAACGCCCCGCGTTCCTTGCAATCCTCGATGATCGTCCGATACGTCGTCGCGTAACACCGGTCGGGAATCATCGCCTTCGTGTCGTGCGCCTTCCCGTCCGGACCCCACATTGTCCCCGAGTCGCGAACGACCACCGGCATCGACGCGTCGACGATGATATCGCTCGGCACATGGAGGTTCGTGATGCCCTTGTCGGAGTCGACCATCGCGAGCGCCGGCCGATTCTTGTACACGGCCTGGATGTCCGCCTCGATTTCCGCTCGTCGGGCTTCCGGCAATTTCTTTATCTTCGCGTACAGATCGCCGAGTCCGTTGTTCGGATTCACGCCCAGCTCTTTCAGCACCGCCCCATGCTTCTCGAAAACGTCCTTGTAGTAGACGGATACGGCGTGCCCGAACATGATCGGGTCGGATATCTTCATCATGGTCGATTTGAGGTGGAGCGACAGCAGCACGCCGCTCTTTTTCGCATCCTCGATCTGCTCTTCAAAGAATTTCCGCAAGGCGCGGACATTCATCACCGTCGCGTCGATCACTTCGCCTTCCAGGAGATCCAGCTTCTTTTTCAGGACGGTGGTTTTCCCGTCGGCGGCAACGAACTCGATCCGCATATCCGTCGCCTTTTTCACGGTGGTGGATTTCTCGCTGCCGTAAAAATCCCCGCCGGTCATATGAGCCACATGGGTTTTCGAATCGCGGGTCCATGCACCCATTTTGTGCGGTTTCTTTTTTGAAAACTGCTTTACCGAGGCCGGCGCCCTGCGATCCGAGTTCCCTTGCCGCAGCACCGGGTTCACGGCGCTCCCGAGAACCTTCGCGAATCTTTCCTGCAGCTCCTTCTCCGCGTCGGTCTTCGGATCCTCGGGATAGTCCGGGAGGTTATAGCCGTGCGCCCGCAACTCCTTGATCGCCGCCATCAACTGCGGGATGGAAGCGCTGACATTGGGCAGCTTGATGATATTGGCCTCCGGCGTCAGTGCGAGCGCACCCAATTTCGCCAGATTATCCGGAATTTTTTGTTTCTCGGTCAGGGAATCGGGAAAATTCGCGATGATCCTGCCCGCAAGAGAGATATCGCACGTTTCGACGGAAACGCCGGTTCCCTTTGTGAATGCCTGGACCACGGGAAGAAAGGAGTAGGTCGCCAACGCAGGTGCCTCGTCGATTTTCGTCCAAAGGATCTTAGCCGTTCCTGTCGTCATGTTCCCTCCGTTCGTCCCGGACGCCGGGTTGGACTTGACTCTTCCGCGACGGTTTAACTTATGATATCCAACTCACTGAAAAAGTAGCTTATTTCTGTGGCCGCCGTTTCCGGGGCGTCGGAGCCGTGGACGATGTTCTGCTCCACGTTGTCGGCAAGGTCGGCCCGGATCGTCCCCCGGTCGGCCTTCTTCGGGTCGGTGGCCCCCATCAGCATGCGGTTGCGCGCGATGACGTTCTCCTCTTCAAGCACCATCGCGACGATCGGGCCCGACGACATGAATTCGGTGAGCGAGCCGAAGAAGGGACGCTCCCGGTGGACGGCGTAGAATCCCTCCGCCTCCTTTTTCGTGAGGTGGAGCATCCGCATCGCCACGACGCGGATCCCGGACGCCTCGAACCGGCGGATCACCTCGCCGACGACCCCCTTCTTCACGCCGTCCGGCTTGACGATCGAAAGGGTGCGCTGTTTCCCCCCCTTCCTGTGGGGCACTAGTTCATACTCAACTTGGCCAATCCGTAGCCCGCGCGGAGGGCCCTCTTGTTCAGTTCTTCCGTCCCCTTGGGAACCCGCGAGAGGACAGCCTTTTCCACCGACTCGAGTTGAACCTTCCCCGTGAGGGCGGTGATGGCCCCGATCGCGACGATGTTGGCGACGAACGCCTTCCCGATCTCCTCGGAAGCCGTCCGGATGATCGGCATCTTGATCACCTTGAAGTTTCCCTTGGGAATGTCCTTGACAAAGTCCTCGTCCACGAGGAGCGTCCCGCCGGGCTTGATGTCCTTGTAGTACTTGGTGCACGACTCCTGGGTCAGGGAGAGCTGAAGGTCGATCCCCTGGGCCTTCGGGAAATCGATGACCTCTTCGGAGATGATCACCTCCGACTTGGAGGCGCCGCCGCGCGCCTCGGGGCCGTACGACTGGCTCTGGACCGCGTTGATCTTGTCGTAGATCGTGGCCGCCTCGGCGAAGATGACCCCCGCAAGGATCAGGCCCTGCCCCCCCGAGCCGGAAAAGCGGATTTCGTAACGGTCGCTCATCGTATCAGGCCCCCTTCTCTTTCTGTTTCCTCACGCGCTCCGCCATGGCGTAATAGGTCTCGCAAAACTCCGGCGCCTCCCTCTTGTACAGTACGCCCGTGGGGGACTTGCCCGCCGTCTTTTCCGGGGGGAGCTTGCTGAACGCCGTGATCGGCAGGAAGCTGTCCTTCATCCACAGGAGCATGTCGGTCGGGCTCTTGAACTTGTTCCGCCGCCCGTGCGTCGTGGGGCAGGCGTTGATGATCTCGAGCACCGACAGCCCCTTGTGCTGTATCGCCTCGATGATCAGCTTGTCGAGCCCAGGGACGTGGTACGCCGTCCCCCGGCCCACCCAGGTGGCGCCGGCGCCCTTGGCGAGCTCCGGGATGTTGAAGCCCGGGTCGACGTTGCCGTACGGCATCGTCGTCGCGATATGCCCGATCGGGGTGGTCGGCGAGTGCTGGCCCCCGGTCATGCCGTAGATGAAGTTGTTCAACACGATGACCGTGATGTCGATGTTGCGCCTGCAGGCGTGGATGAAGTGGTTCCCGCCGATGGCCGTGGCGTCGCCGTCGCCGCTGACCACCATGACCTTCTTGTCGGGTCTGACCATCTTGAGGCCCGTCGCGAAGGGCAGGGCACGGCCGTGCGTCGTATGCAGCGTGTTCCAGTCGACGTACCCCGGGAGGCGGGAGGCGCACCCGATCCCGGAGACGAGCGCGATGTCGTCCTTGGGGATCTTCAGCGAGTCGACGGCCCGGAGAAGCGATTTGAAAACGATCCCGTAGGTGCAACCAGGGCACCAGATGTGAGGGAGCTTCCCCCCCCGGATATATTGGTCGTAGTTGAAGGACATCTATTTGACCTCCTTGATCTTATCGAGGATCTGGGTGGGCGTGATGGGGTCGCCGTCGACACGGAAGATCCCCTCCACCTTGCACTTCCCCTTCGCGCACCGGTCCACCTCGTAAATGATCTGTCCCAGCGACAGTTCCGGGACGACGATCGCGCTGACGCGGGAGGCCAGCGCCGCCACTTCCTCCTCCGGGAACGGCCAGATGGTGAGAGGCCGGAAGAGCCCCGCCTTGATCCCCTCAGCCCGCGCAAGCCCCACGGCGCTCTTGGCGGAACGCCCGGAGACGCCGTAGGCGAAGACGGCCACCTCGGCGTCGTCGAGCATGACCGTCTCGTACCGGATGATGTCCTTCCTGTTCCCCTCCACCTTCCGGATGAGGCGCTGTTCGTCCGTATGGATCCGCGGGTCGGCGTTCACCGGGAACCCGTCGGAGTGATGGTTCAGGCCCGTGATGTGCTGGCGATACCCGCTGAAGAAGTCGGCCACCGGAGGGACGTCCCCCTTGGTCTCGTCGAACGGTTTGTATTCGGAGGGCGAACAGGTCGGCCGGCGGCGATTCTCGATCGGCAGGATCCCCTTATCGGGAATTTCGATCCTCTCCCGCATGTGGCCCACGACCTCGTCGAAGGCGATGATCACGGGGGTGCGGTACTTCTCCGCGAGATTGAACGCCCGCACCGTCTCGGAGAAGATCTCCTGCACGTACGCCGGAGTCAGGCAGATGACCGGGTGGTCGCCGTGCGTCCCCCACTTGCACTGCATGATGTCGCTCTGGCTGGGGCCGGTCGGGACCCCGGTCGACGGGCCGCCGCGCATCACGTCGACGATGACGCACGGGACCTCGCAGAGCATCCCGAAACCCATGTTCTCCTGCTTGAGCGAAAACCCGGGGCCCGAGGTTGCCGTGAGGGCCTTGGCGCCCGCAAGCGACCCGCCGATCACCGCCGCCATCGCGGCGATCTCGTCCTCCATCTGGATGAAGGCTCCCCCGATCAACGGGAGCCGCCGGGAAAGGTATTCCGCCACCTCGGTCGAGGGGGTGATCGGGTACCCGGCGAAGAGGGTGCACCCCGCATAGAGCGCCCCTTCCGCGCACGCCTCGTTGCCTTGAAGCAGTTTTAACGTGCCCACCGTTATTCTCCTTTTGGGATTTCTTGTTCTTCCCTTGTTTTCTTGTCGACTATTTTCTTGTCGATGAAGATGGCAAAGTCGGGGCACCGCAGCTCGCAAAACATGCAGGCATTGCACTTGTCGATGTCGACCACCTTCACAAGGAACATCTCCATGGCGAGCACCTGCGTGGGGCAAAGCTTCACGCAGATCTCGCACCCCTTGCAGTACCTCGGGATGATGCTGATCTTGACCGTCGGATTCTCTATTGCCTCGATTTTTTCCGCCGTCGTCACCTGCTGGTTTGCCATCGCCTCCGTCCTTCCGTTATTAATGGATTTTCTTTCCAAGTCGTTTCGCAAGCGTGATCCCAAGGTCCGACGGGGCCTCGGACACGGAGATCCCGGCCGCCTTGAACGCCTCGATCTTCTCCGCCGCCGTCCCCTTGCCGCCGGAGATGATGGCGCCGGCATGGCCCATCCGCTTCCCCTTCGGGGCGGTCTGGCCCGCCACGAAGCCGACCACCGGCTTGGTCATCTTCGCTTTCACGAAGGCCGCCGCCTCTTCCTCCGCCGTGCCGCCGATCTCGCCGATCATGATGACGGCCTCGGTCTTCGGATCGTCCTGGAAGGCGGAAAGGACGTCGATGAAGTTCGTCCCGTTGATCGGGTCGCCCCCGATGCCGATGCAGGTGGACTGCCCCAAGCCGATGGTGGTCACCTGGTGGACCGCCTCGTAGGTCAAGGTTCCCGACCTGGAGACGATGCCGATCGTCCCCGGCTTGTGGATGTAGCCGGGCATGATCCCGATCTTGCACTCCCCCGGGGTGATGACGCCCGGGCAGTTCGGACCCACCAGCCGGGTCTTCTTCCCGTCCATGAACCGCTTCGCCTTCACCATGTCGAGGATGGGAATCCCCTCGGTGATGCAGATGACGATGTCGAGCCCCGCGTCGAACGCCTCGCAGATCGCATCGGCCGCGAACCCGGGCGGGACGTAGACGACCGACGCGTTGGCCCCGGTGGCCTTGACCGCGTCGTAAACGGAGTTGAACACGGGCACGCCCTCGATCCTGGAGCCCGCCTTGCCGGGAGTCACGCCGCCGACGATCTTCGTGCCGTACTCCAGCATCTGCTTCGTGTGGAACGCCCCCACGGAGCCGGTGATCCCCTGGACGAGAACCTTGGTGTCCTTGTTGATGAAGATGCTCATGGACGCGCCCCCCTTAGTTCGCCCGGCCGGAGGCGGCCAGGACGACTTTCTTCGCCGCGTCGCCCATGTCGGCCGCGGAAATGATGTTGAGCTTCGACGCCGCGAGAATCTCCTTCCCCTTCTCCACGTTCGTCCCCTCGAGCCGTACGACCAGGGGAACCGAGAGACCCAGGGTCTTCGCCGCCGTCACCACGCCTTCCGCGATGATGTCGCACCGCATGATCCCGCCGAAGATGTTCACCAGGATCGCCTTCACCTTCGCGTCGGACAGGATGAGCCGGAAGGCGTTGGTCACCTGCTCGGCGCTGGCGCCGCCGCCCACGTCGAGGAAGTTCGCCGGGCTGCCGCCGCAAAGCTTGATCATGTCCATCGTGGCCATCGCGAGCCCCGCGCCGTTGACCATGCAGCCGATGTCGCCGTCGAGGCTGATGTAGGAGAGGTCGAACTTGGACGCCTCCGTCTCCGTCGGGTCCTCCTCGTCGAAGTCCCGCAGTTCCTGGATGTCCTTGTGGCGGAACAGGCCGTTGCCGTCGAAGTTCATCTTGGCGTCGAGGGCGACGATGTCGCCGTCCTCGGTCAGCACCAGGGGGTTGATCTCCGCGAGCGAGCAGTCGGTGTCGACGAACGCCTTGTAGAGGGCGGTCATGAACTTGACCGCCTTCCCCGTGAGCTCCCCGGGGATCCCGAGTCCGAAGGCGAGCTTGCGCGCCTGGAAGGGCATGAGGCCCACGGCCGGGTCGATCCACTCCTTCAGGATCTTCTCGGGCGTTTTCGCCGCGACCGTCTCGATCTCCATCCCGCCTTCGGTGGAGGCCATCATCACGACCCTGGAAATCCCCCGGTCGATGACCATCCCAAGGTAGAGTTCGCGCTTGATCTTGCCGGCCTGCTCGACCAGGACCCGCTTCACCTTCTTCCCCTGGGGTCCCGTCTGGTGGGTCACCAGGGTCATCCCGATGATCTGCTTCGCGTACTCCCGCGCCTCTTCGGGGGTTTTCGCGAACTTCACGCCGCCGCCCTTGCCGCGCCCCCCGGCGTGGATCTGCGCCTTCACGACGACGGGTGTGCCGAACTCCTTGGCGATGGCCTCCGCCTCCGCCGGTGTATCCGCGACCTTCCCCTTCGGGACGGCCACGCCGTACTTGGACAGAACGGCCTTGGCTTGGTACTCGTGTATATTCATATCCTCCGGCTCCTCCCGGTTGGTCTGTGATCGATACGATCTGTCGCGGGCGAGGGCTTCAGAACCCGAGCCGGTCGACCGCCTCGCAAAGCTCCCTGACCGCCGCCGCCGACCTCTTCAAGGCCTCGGCCTCGTTCGCCGCCAGCTTGAACTTGACCACCTCCTCCACCCCGCCGGTGCCGAGCTTGGCAGGCAGGCCGACGAAGAGCCCGTCGCACCCGTCGTACTTTCCGCTCGAGAGGACCGCGCAGGGAAGAATCATCTTCTTGTCGAGCAGGATCGATTCGCACATCTGGACGATCGCGGCCGAGGGGGCGTAATACGCCGACCCCGTCTTCAGCAGGGAGACGATCTCCGCGCCGCCCTTCGCCGTCCGCTCGAGGACCTGCGCCAGCCGGTCCCTGGGGATAAGGTCCTCGACCGGGATGCCGGCCACGGTGGTGTACTTGGTGGAAGGGACCATCGTGTCGCCGTGGCCGCCCAGGACGAAGGCCGTCACGTCGCACACGGAGACGCCCAGCTCCATGGCGATGAAGGCCCGGAAACGGGCGGAGTCGAGGATCCCCGCCATGCCCATCACCTTGTTGGCAGGAAGCTTACTGTGCTTGTACGCCACGTAGGTCATGGCGTCGAGTGGATTCGACACGACGATGAACAACGCCTGGGGGGACCTGGCGATCGCCTTGAGGGTCACGTCCTTCACGATCCCCGCGTTGACCTTGAGGAGGTCGTCGCGGCTCATCCCCGGCTTGCGCGCCAGCCCCGACGTGATGATGACGATGTCGGACCCGGCCGTCTCCTCGTACCCGTTGGTCCCGGTGACCTTGCTGTCGTACCCGAAGATCGGGCCGGACTGCATCAGGTCGAGCGCTTTCCCCTGCGGCATCCCCTCGACGATGTCGACGAGCACGACGTCGCAGAAGTCCCTCTCCGCCAGCCGCTGCGCGGTCGTCGCCCCGACGTTTCCCGCTCCGATGACCGTGATCTTTTTCCGGCTCATCGCGCCCCGCCCCTGGACGGAATCAAACTCTTGAAGAGGGCCATCTCATCCTCCATCAGCGGGATAATATGGGATTTTCCGGGCAAGAATGGGAGAGGGTCCCCCCAAACCGTGGATACCGTATCCAAAGACCGGCGGGATGTCAAGAGGGAAGCCGGCACAGCGACAGCAGCCCGGCGGTGTCCACGGACGCGCGCACCAGGTCGATGCCCCGGCGGATCTTTTCCGGCTCCCGGATCCGCAGGCGGCCGAGAAGGTTCTCGAACCGGTCCACCGTCGCCATCGTATCCTCGGCCACGGTCAGGAGGGCCACCCCCTTCTCCCGCGCACGGGCCAGGATCAGTTCGTTCGGCGCGACGCCGCCGGTCAGCACCAGGCACACCGTGTCGGTCTCGAGCGCGGCCAGCTGGATATCCGTGCGGTACCCGCCGGTGACGACCGCCTTCCGGGAGATCCCCCGGAAGACCCGAAGGGCATGCTCCACGTCCATCGCGCCCACGCAGAACCGCTCGATCATCGCCTTCCTGCCGTCTTCCCCGCCATACACGACCGACGCGGAAAGGGAGTCCGCCAGGGCCCGGACGCTCACGCTCGCGAGCACGGGGTCCGAGGGGACGGCTCCCAGCACGCGCACTCCCCGCGCCCCGAAGAAGGGGATTACCGTTTCCCGGACGAATTTTTCCTGCGCCGGCTGGACACGGTTGAAGACCACGCCGAGGAACCGCGGCCCCAGGGCGTCGACCGCCGACAGGACCTGGTCCATCGATTTCTCCCCCTCGAACCGGTCCAGGAGCACGACGCGGCAGTCGTAGTTCACGATGAACTCCAGCGGGGAGAGCCCGAGGAAGATGCCGTCCCGGAGGTTCGCGGTCCCCCCGACGAGGAGCACCTCGGACCGCGCCTCGGCGTCGAGCACGGCGGCGGAGATCCTCCCCCGCAGGTGCAGCTCCTCGCCGCGCCAGGCGGCCATCACCAGGTCCTGGGTGATCACGACGGGGCAGACCGCCTCCGGCGGTGTGTCCAGGACCAGCGCGTCCGCCAGGAATGTCGCGTCCCCGTCCACCAACCGTCCCTCCCGCATCATCGGGATCTTCCCGAGGGGCTTGACGTACCCCACCTTTACCCCCGCTTCCCTCCAGATCGTTCCGAGAGCGAGGGCCAGGAGGGTTTTCCCCGCATACTCCGACGTCGACGCGATGTACAGCTTCATGGGGCCTCCGCGACGGTCATCCGGCAATCGATCGCGCGGATGCCTTCCCCTTTCGACAGGACCAGCAACGGGTTGATGTCGAGTTCCTGGATCTCCGGGAAGTCGCACGACAGGCGGGACACCCTCAACAGGGCTTCCACGATGGCCTCGACGTCCGCCGGCTCGCTCCCCCGGTAGGCGGCCAGCAGCGGGTAGGACTTGATCTCCCGGACCATCTCCTCCGCATCCCGGCGGGATAGCGGCGCCACCCGGAACGCGACGTCCTTCAACACCTCGACGTAGATCCCTCCAAGGCCGAACATCAGCAGCGGTCCGAACTGCGGGTCCCGGCTCATCCCGAGGATAAGCTCCCGCCCGCCGGCGACCATTTCCTGGACGGAGACCCCCGCGATCCACGCCGAGGGGGACAGCCGGCGGACCGAGGAGGTGACCTCCACGAATGCCCGCGCCACCTCCTCCTCGGAGGAAAGGCCAAGGCGCACGCCTCCCACGTCCGTCTTGTGCAGGACGTGCGGAGAGACGATCTTCATAACGACCTGCCCGGCGCCCAGCGACCGATACGCCTCTACGGCGGAGACGCTCGTATCGGCGAAGGCGTGCCGCGGGAAGGAGAAACCGTACGCTTCGAGGACACCCCGCGACTCCTCCTCCCCCATCGCCCTTCGCCCCGCGGCGAGGGCCTCCCCGATTGCGCGCTCCGCGATCGGGGGCCGTCCCGACGAGGATTCCCCCTCCTCGGGAAAATCGGCGGTGCGGATACGCGAGTACCTCAGCATCGCGTGCGCCGCGCGCACCGCCCGCTCCGGAACAGGATAGTTGGGGATGCACCCGGCAGTAAGGATCCGTCGGGACTCCGCAACGGTCGCTTCCCCGAGGAATGATGCGAACACCGGTATTCCCATCCCCGCGGAGGCGGACACGGTGGCGCGGGCGGTCTCCTCCGGTTCGGTCATGGCCTGCGGCGTCAGCAGGACGAGGACCATATCGATGGATGACTCGCCCCCGATGGCGGACAGGACGTCCCGGTACCGGTCCGCCCGGGCGTCGCCGACGACGTCCACCGGGTTGGCCAGGCTGGCCGTGGCCGGGAGCTTCGGAAGAATCTTGCCACGGAGGGACTCCGAGATCTCCGCGAGGGGGATCCCGAGCAGCGAAGCCGTATCCGCCGCCAGGATTCCCGGCCCCCCGGCGTTCGTCAGGATCAGGAGACGGTCACCTTTCGGCACCGACTGCATCGAGAACCCCAGGGCCAGGTCGAAGAGGTCCTCCACGGTCTCCGCGCGCAGAACACCGCCCTGGCGGAACGCTGCCGAGTAAGCCGTGTCGGATCCGGCAAGGCTCCCTGTGTGCGAGGACGCGGCCCGGGCGCCCGCGGCGGTGGTCCCTGCCTTCACCAGGATGACCGGCTTGCGGCAGGTCACTTCCCTGGAGGCGCGCAGGAACCGCCGCCCGTCGTCGATGCTCTCGACGTACCCGAGGATCACCCGGGTGTCGGGATCGTCTGCGAGGAACTCCATGATGTCCGACTCGGAGATGTCGGCCTTGTTCCCCAGGCTGATGAGCTTGGAGAAGCCGATGTTTTCCCCGATCGCCCAGTCCAGTACGGCGGTGCACAGCGCTCCGGATTGCGAGAAGAAGGAGATGTTCCCCTTCGGCGGAGTTCCGCGGGAGAAGGAAGCGTTCAGGGAGGCGTGCGTGTTGATCAACCCGAGGCAGTTGGGGCCAAGCACCCGGACCCCCGCGGATGTCGCCGCCTCGCGCAGGGATCGTTCGAGGGCGACCCCCGCTCCTCCGATCTCCTTGAATCCGGCGGAAATGACGATCCCCATGCGCATCCCCTTCGCCGCGAGCCGGGGGATCCCTTCGAGGATGGCGTTCGGCGGGACGACGAAGACGCCCAGGTCGACGAGCCCGGGGATCGCGTCGATGGACGGGTACAGCGGACGGCCGAAAAGCTCCCCGCCGCCGGGATTCACCCCGTAGATCTTCCCCTGGAACCCGGCTTGCACGAGGTTGGCGAACACCCCGTACCCCACTTTCTCCGGGTTTCGGGACGCCCCGACGACGGCGACCGATCCCGGATGGAACAGTTCGTCAGGGAGCATGGCCCCTCTCCGATCCGGGCTACTTCTTCTCCGGAGCCGTCACCCGGATCGAAAGCTCGCGCAGCTGCTTCACGTCGACCCCGGAGGGGGCCTCCGTCATGAGGCATGTCGCCTTCTGGGTCTTCGGGAAGGCGATCACGTCGCGAAGCGACTTCGCGCCCGAGAAGAGCATCGCCAGCCGGTCCAGCCCGAAGGCGATCCCGCCGTGCGGCGGCGCCCCGAATTCCAGCGCCTCCAGAAGGAACCCGAACTTCACCCGGGCATCCTCCGGTCCGATGTTCAGCAGATCGAACATCCGGGACTGCACGTCCTTCCGGTGGATACGGATGCTCCCCCCGCCGATCTCGGAGCCGTTCAGCACCATGTCGTACGCCTTGGCGCGGACCTTCCCGGGATCCGTGGAAAGCAGCGGGAGGTCCTCGTCCAGCGGCGCCGTGAACGGGTGGTGCATCGCCCCCCACCGCTTCTCCTCCTTGTCCCACTCGAGGAGCGGGAAGTCGGTCACCCACAACAGGTGGTGCAGGGAGGCGTCGATCATCCCGAGCTTTTCCCCGAGGTGGAGGCGGAGGCGTCCGAGGGAGGAGCACGCAACGTCGAACGAGTCGGCCACCAGGAGGACCAGGTCCCCCGGCTTCGCGCCGCCCTCTTCCCGCAGGGAGGCCAGCTGCTCCGCGCGGAAGAACTTCGCCAGGGGGGAGGTCAGCCCCGCCCCGGTCACCTTGAACCAGGCAAGGCCGGAGGCCCCCCCGATCTTCGCCACCTCTTCGAGCGCGGCGAGCTCGGAGCGGCTCGATTCGCCCAGGCCGGGCGCCGTGATCCCCCGGATCACGCCACCGCGCGAAGCCACCTCGGCGAAGACCCGGAAGTCGGTCTTCGACAGGAGCGCCGTGTGGTCCGTGATCTCCAGCCCGAACCGGGTGTCGGGCTTGTCGACCCCGAACCGGTCCATCGCCTCCCGGTAGCTCATCCGCGGGATGGGGCTCCGGATCTCTTCACCGAGAACGTCGCGGAAGACGCGGGCCATGAGCCCTTCCATCATTTGGAAGATGTCGTCCCGGTCGATGAACGACATCTCGACGTCGATCTGCGTGAACTCGGGCTGCCGGTCGGCGCGAAGGTCCTCGTCGCGGAAGCACTTGACGATCTGCGCATACCGGTCGTACCCGGCGACCATCAGGATCTGCTTGAACAGTTGCGGGGACTGGGGAAGGGCGTAGAACATCCCCGGATTGACGCGGGACGGCACCAGGTAGTCCCGCGCCCCCTCGGGGGTGCTCTTGGTCAGCACCGGCGTCTCCACCTCGAGGAATCCGTTCTCGAAGAAGTACTCCCGCACGGAGCGGGCAAGCACCGCGCGTTTCATGAACATCGCCTGGATCGACGGCCGCCGGAGGTCGAGATAGCGGTACTTGAGGCGGACGTTTTCGGCCACGTCGGTGTCGTCCTCGAGGGAGAAGGGGATCGGCTTCGACTCGTTCAGGATCGCGAGCGTGGTCGCCGACACCTCCACCTCTCCCGTCGGGAGGTTCGGGTTTTCCGTACCCGCGGGACGACGGCGGACGACGCCGCGCACCGAAAGGACGTACTCCACCCGCAGGGCGTCGGCCTTCGCGTGCGCTTCCGGAGAAGTGACGGGATCGATCACGACCTGCGCCAGCCCCTCCCGGTCGCGCAGGTCGACGAACACGAGCCCCCCGTGGTCCCGGCGCCGGTGGACCCAGCCGCACAGGACGACCTCCTTGCCGATATCCTCCGGCCGGAGCCGGCCACAGTAGATGGTCCTCTTGTGTTCCGGCAGAAACGTGTCCAACGTCAACCCTCCTTGGGTACGCCGCGAAGGCGTCGCATCGCCTCCTCCGCGGGGATCTCTTCCTGGATTCCCTTCGCCATGTCCCGATAGCCCACCGCGCCCCGCCGCCCCTCTTCCTCGCCGAGGACGAGGACCACCTTCGCGCCGGAGCGGTCCGCGCGCCGGAACTGGCTTTTCAGGCTTCGCCCCTCGTAGTCCATGTCGGCACGGACACCCGCCGCCACGAGATCCATCTTCCGCCGGAACGCCTCCGGGAGGAGCGCCGCGGACGTGGTGACGAGGAACACGTCCGCTGCGGGGGAAGCGTCGTCCCCCTCACCGAGGAGCATCAACAGCCGCTCCACCCCGATGGCGAAGCCGATGGCGGGCACCCGCTCCTTCCCGCCGAGCAGCTGCGCGAGCCCGTCGTAGCGCCCGCCGGCCGCCACGGTGTTCTGGGCGCCCATCCCGGGGATCACGAACTCGAACGTGGTGCGCCGATAATAGTCGAGCCCGCGGACCATGCGAGGATTCCGTGAAAAAGGGACCCCGGCCGAGGAGAGCGCGACCTCCACCGCGGCGAAGTGGTCGCGGCACGGGCCGCACAGGGAATCGAGGGGCGACGGCGCGTCCGCCGTGGCACGGACGCACCGCTCCGCCTTGCAGTCGAGCACCCGCAGCGGGTTCCGCCCCCGCCGCCGCCGGCAGTCGTCGCACAGCTCGCCGTCGCGCGCCGCGAGGTATTCCGTCAACCGCGCATGGTAGGCGGGACGGCACTCCGGGTCGCCGAGCGAGTTGATCTCGAAGGATACCCCGCCGAGGCCCGCCCCCGCGAGGAATCCGTGCAGGAACGCGATCGTCTCGGCGTCGGCGTACGGCGCGTCGGTGCCGATCAGCTCCGCGCCCATCTGGTGGAACTGCCGCATCCGGCCCTTCTGCGGGCGCTCGTGCCGGAACATCGGGCCGATGTAGAAGAGGCGGACCGGTCCCTCGCCCGCACGGG
>Ga0209048_10003513_pt1 | contig 15191 bp, 15 predicted proteins | sample FrelakmetCRP12CR_FD_187146 | JGI IMG/M metagenome (GOLD analysis project Ga0209048, IMG submission 187146) | Freshwater lake sediment microbial communities from the University of Notre Dame, USA, for methane emissions studies - CRP12 CR (SPAdes)... | ecosystem: Environmental > Aquatic >... | reverse complement strand
CGGACGGTGTCGAGCCACTGGTTGGAGCTATGCATCCTTGTTCAATGTCAAAGGCCGACCCTTTACGCCAGCTATAGGTTTTGGCATCCTCAAGTATGCCTGATAACTCCTCGACGACTTCAAAATATAGCTTCGCCCTTCAATAACAAAGCCATCCAAATTGTGCTTTACGGCATATGCCGAAAGGTCAGCTATCTTGTTTATGAATCCTCTCCCGTTGAAATTCAGAGAGGTATTACACAAGACGCCGTATCCGGTACGTGCCTTGAACGCGATAAGCAGCTCGTACAAATTTCGGTTAGTCACAGATGATACTGTCTGAATGCGAGCAGTCCCATTCACGTGGGTAACCGCAGCTAGCGCATCCGTTCTAACACGATGTGTGTAAAGCATAAATGGACTCGCTTGATCGCAGCCAAACCATCTTGCAGCATCTTCTTCTAAGCAGACAGGCGCAATCGGACGAAATTGTTCGCGCTGCTTGATCTCATTTAGCCACACTCTAGTGCTTTCTTGGAATGGTGAAGCGAGAATCGAACGGTTTCCCAAAGCGCGTGGCCCAATTTCGTATTTTCCATTCACCCATCCAATGATGAGGTTTTTGGCCAACATGTCGGCAATCATTGCATAGTTCGCTTCGTAGAGATCATATAGACTCAAATCGAAAGAGTCGGTCGTGATGAACTCAAGGCCGGAGTAGACGTTCCAATCGATTTTTGGGTTCCCCGTAAGGTGGAACTGGGCGTCAATCGCCGTACCTATGGCCGAGCCCGAATCGTTAGCAACAGGGGGCACGAAAACCTCGGAAAAGAGATTGGTCTCTCTCCACTTGGTGTTCCAGTCGCAATTCAGGCCGCATCCACCTGCGATGAGCAGTGGCATTCTTTTCTTCATGTTCGATTTCGCGAATTGATAAAAGACGTCAAAGATCTTGTCGCTAAATATACCTGTGAAGTTGCGAAATTCTGGATCATCTACCCCCACGTTGTAGTATTGCGAATGCTCAAGGTCTTTGTACGGATTCGGTTCGAGGTGTGGGCAGTCCAGTAGAAAGTCGATCAACTTTTTTTCTTCAGCTGAAGGCGTGCTGCGATTTGAAAATGAGGCCAAGGCCATGAGCTTCCCTGCGTCCGAGAAGCGAGAAAAGGGCGCATTCTTAGGAAAAGTTGGGTCGGCTAAGCCGTAGAGTAGGATATAGCGATTCCCCGGTTGATTCAAGACATCGGCAAGTAGCGTTATGTTCAGCTCAGAATCGATCTCGTAGAAAGTGCCGATCGCCCCTTCCCATACCAACGCATAGCATGGGGTACCTTTCGGTAGACTTGACATGCCGAAAGCGCAAAGTAGGTGCGATCGCTCGTGAGAAGACGAGAAATAGTGGACGGGCTTTCCTAATATGCGCCGTTGGTCTACGATAACGTCGCTATTTAACACGCCACGGTACCCGGCAAGAGCGTGAGACCCGAGTAAGTGCTTTTCGCGTGGCCACCAACCGCCTGTGCAAATAACGTCGGGCATTTCGTCAAGTTCGCCAAGAACGTTGAACACGTCATGACTGGATATCGGCGAGTATCGGTAGTTCGAGTTCTTCTCCGACTCAATAGAAACCAGCAAATGAGCGCCCTTAAGGTAGGCGATCGAACCGTCATGGCCTGGGTTATACGAGAGAATATTCATGATGCTAGCGACCTCCGGTCTGCAAATTCCTGCCTAACTTGAACAGCATAACACAGCAGATTCAGGCGAGCAAGCTGTTAAGCTAAGCCTACTCCATTGCCGTCAACTAACTGCGCTTCCAGCGCAATCGATCTGACCAAAGTGGTTGCTGGGAGTCGTCGGCTAGTGAGTCGCCCGGCAAGTTCCTTGGAGCGAGATAGCCAAGTGTTAACATGGAGGGCCATTGGAAGGTGGGGGATAGGTGTCGGTTCCCATTCAGCGCGCCTATGAACTAGATGATCGTCAACCAACCAGCGAATCTCGCACGGCCCCCATTCTATTGCGAACCGATGGCCGGATTCTGATGCGTCAAAACCAAGGTCGATATAGCTTGCTGCACCTCTATATCCATAGTCAAACTTCGCGCCCTCGCCGCCAGGATTGTAGAAGACATTGACCATGAGACGGTCTGTTCGATTTCCCGTAATCTCGATATCAATTTCCTGCCTCGGTGAATCGCGATGGAGAAAAAAACCGGTAACAACACCGGGCACGTTCGACGCCTGAATGATTGCCTCAAATCTTCCGAATAAGTATCGGTCGCGACTGGTTAACGATGCAGCGCTATATTCTCGAACGCCCAGGGATTCCCTTCTGATGCTGAGCGCAGCCCCGATCCCAGAACGGAACTCGACGTTTGAGGGACGAAACAACGCCAGGTTGTCCGTGAAGGTATCGTTTCGCAGAAGCCAACATCTCGTGTCGAGAAATTCTAGACAGTCGGCGACTCTAGCTGGAGTTGCAGTGCTCGATGATCCTCCTTCTGTCGGGACGGAACGAATGCCTTGCCACCACTGACGGGGCTCAACAACCCATGGAGACTTATCGCGTTTAGGCGTCTTGCAGCTTAGGATTGGACACGCTTCGATGGTTCCACCGAGGAGCTGTCTCTGGCCAAGGTCAGTCAGCTCAGGAAAGGAACAAGCTGGCGGCGCGCAGCTAAGGTGTTCACAAACGACCTGCCATTTATTGGATGCCTCTAAATGAAGAACGGCAATAGCAGCGCCATTGAGATCATCCAGAATATTCAAATCGTTATCATCTGCAATTCCGGCCTTGCTAGTGGTGATTATGAATTTAGCCTGAGGGTAACGCTCCCTGAGAGCCCGGGCTTCCCCCGCCAAAGATCTGATGTTCACATATGCGTCAAAAACTCGATCACCTCTTCCCGCAAGAAGCATCTCAAGTTCGGGAACTGGAAGCGCTTGGAGATCACTGCAGCATCTGTATCCGAGCATGGACAGGGCCATTGCAAGTGATGAAAGGCCAGAACCTCCAGGCCCAAATGCAAACACAGGCCGCTCACTTGGGCGAACGTGAAACAAGGATGCACCCTCACTGGTGATAGCGCCAATTTTCGTGAGCGCGGAAAGTATTGAATATGAGTTAGTGGAGCTAATATCGCGTCGCTGGCTGATGATAGACCGTCTTGTCGCGCGTACATCCAGAACTCCGAACTGGTGATTTATCCAGAGATCCACGGGTCCTCGACAAGGAAGGAGTCGAAGGAGCTTCTCAGCGCCTTCGCGCGAAATAACGTATCCGGACAGATGCCAGAGCCCGCGTACTGGGCGGAACACATTACTTGAAAGGAAGGTCTTCGGGGTGCCGTGCTTCACTTCCTTGTAGGACAAATAGAGAATGTCGAAATTGCTTATCCTGTCGCCTTCGGCCTCGATTTCGCCCCACGCCTTGTCCAGATGTGGAGCAAATCCGTATTGAAACCACACATCGTCCTCAAGGACGAGTACGTACTCATGATTACTCGCCGCGACCTGTCGCCAGACGTCGATGTGTGAGCTAGCGACCGCAATCTCAGGTCTACTCATTTGGATCGGAGAATTGAGTTCTAGCCGGGTGGGGAGAGCTAGCGGTTGGGGCTCTACGAAGAGCTGCTCTCCGAGTGTATAAATTGGATCGATGTCGGCATCTTTGAGCGGTTCCTGCATGAAGTTCTTAGCATCGACGGCGGCATACCGCTCAGTAAGATTCCAGAGTTCAGCTCCCGACCAATCCAACACGTGTCTTAGCTCCTGCTCCATCTCGGCCCAACGAGCTGGTTGACGTTTCAGATTGATGACGTAAATGCGCTCTATCCTCGGTTGCTCCTTTGTATTCAAGGGCCCGAATGCTTGAGATCTTTTCTTCGGTAGCAACCTCCGACATTTCATCGCGATGCGAAACAAGAACTTCGAAGGTGCGTGCCAGGGAGAGGCGAGATTCATTCATCCCCCTCAACATGTTCCTGGCATATCATTCTTGATAGCCCTCGACAGTTCGAAAGCCTCCAGTTCCTTGGGTCGTTCCTATAGCTGAGCTCCCATCTGTTTTTGGCAATATTTTCCCAATCGCACAGCACAAGAAGGGTCTGTTCGATCTCGCCGCTCTCAGTTACAGCGTCAAATATCGATTTGGTAAGATTCCCGGGGCCAGTCGTCGATTGGATTTCTGGCAAGCCGTTCGTCACATCTTTCTCAAGGGATAGGGTGGCTTGAGCGAGTGCGCGGTCTATCAGAGGGTGCCCGCTGCCAGCAATCAGCGGATTGTTGTTAAAGTAGAAGATCCAGCTCGCGGCGTTTGCTCCTGGCTTAGTAAAAAGCGATGGTGGCACCATCATATTCGTCGCCATGTCATAGCATAGAGGTTGAATTTTTAACCGACCATCGCTGAAGAGGTGTTGGATTTGAGAACCATCGTAAACATCGTCAGCGTCTATGTAGCAGCCACCCTCCACGAGGATATAACAGAGTCGAAAGTAGTCTGACTGCATTGCCGGGTGATAGCATTTGTCGTAGGCCCGTTTGTGCCGTGCGCTCAGTTTTCGACGAATAAAATTTCTTGCTTGGCGCTTGTCGAAAAGGAGTCTCTCAACGCCCTGCTCCTCTGTCTTCCTCCATGTTTCGATGCACTCGCCCACATCTCCAGGCAGTCGATCCAGATCGTCCCAAAACTGCACAATCCTCTTTGGGAGCTTCCTGGCGAATACGGAGGATGCGACAGCGGGGCCGCCGGAACGCTGCACAAGCCCCCGAACGAAGCTTGAGCGCGCGCGGTGATTTTCCTCTATCGGATTACCTGCATTCATGAGAATTGCTCGTCAGGACGAATGGCGCATCGGGACGGAGATAAAAGACGCCTGGTACTTCGAATCCATTCATATTTAGTATGCAGCGGCCCTTGTCCATGATGTGTATGTCTAACCATATATTGAGTAGACCCCCTATAGTTATACGCATATCTACGGGGTCTACTTAACACCGCAAAATGAGTGCATAGTTAGGTAGCGATTGCACAATTCTGCGTCAAAACTGCACATTTGCCTGTATTGCTAAAAGCGCACAAAACAGGAAGTAGTCATTAGCCTATGACTATAGCACAAAATCAAAACTTCATGTTGTACTTCTCGGCGGTATTTCCCGAGGTAAATAACATGTTTCAGAACAGATGTGCTGTTCGGACCGGAATCGATGTCCGGGTTCCACTGGCATCTATTGCCGACATCTAACTGTTGTTGATATCCTCTTCAATCTCAAAAGACCTGCTATTTTCTTGGGAATTAACCTTGACCTGTCGGTCCTTCTCTCGCTCTTTATCCTTCAGAGTAGCATTGACCGCGGCTTTTGCCTTGGCTGCTATCAGGAACTGTTCTGCAACGATATTATCAAGAAGAAGATCGTTCCTCACAACAAACGGCACGTGCACGTCGGAATATCGCTTATACGCAAATTGAATTTTGGTGATTGAATAATTTGCGATCTTTAAATATGCTTCCAAGTCCCGCAGATTCATGATCTCGCTCGGCAGCACCAAGTCCTTCTCTCGTGTGCGCTGCATGAGCGTCACACCGTCCCTATTATCGGAGACGCCCATAGATAGCGTATGGTCCGTTTCCAGGACTTCCGTTTTTCCGACCCGGTCAGAGAGGTATTTTGCCGTGACCGGATCGGAGACCCTGAACAGAATGCTGTTGCTGCATGCATTCAGGATAGATTGCGAAAATTCCGGGGAGTAAATCTTGTCGATCTGCCCCTTGTCCTGAATGCCGATGAAAACGGCCCCTCCCTTGCTACGCGACAGCGTCAAGAGGTCTTTTATAGTTGAAAGCCGCTGGAGGGTGCCGAACTCGTCGAGGACAAAGAATATCCTCCGATGACGATCGTCTTTCATTGAAAGAAGCTTTCTCCCCAGGAGGTCGACAAACAGGGAAAGAATTGGGCGCAACGTGTCCTTGACATCGGAGTAGTTCGTTATGAAGATATTCCCCGATTGCGACTCGTTCAGCCATGCGGTGATGCCGAATGTTCCATCAGCCTTGGACATGTATTCAAAGCTTTTGACATACTGCATTAATACGGCCACAACGCTCATGGCCTGCTTGCTCGACGCATCCTGGATATACACGTAGCCGCGTTCCCCGCCTTTTGTACCCTTTAGAGACGACGCGATATTCGCGATGGGGGCCGTAACGGCTTCCCAGATGTGGGCATTGGTTTTCGCATTGTTCTGGTAAAGGTAGTGAAGGATGCCGCTGAACACGTCCCGCGCTGCATCGTTCCAGAAAGGGTCCTGTTGATAGGACTGCGGAATAAGACTGTGCGCCACCGCGTCGATATCCATGAACTGGACGAGCTCGTTAAATACGTTCCAGCCCCTGCACCGCGAATCTAGCGGGTTAAAGATTATGTCTCTATTCGGATCATAGAATTTGGCAAGATAGTCGCCTTTGAAGTCATAGACAACCATCTTCTCACCGCGTTCGATCAGTCTCTCGATCATTTGGCTGGCCTGGTTGGTCTTGCCGGTTCCCGGCGCGCCTATAAATAGCAGATGCTTGACCTCGGCATCCCTTGGCAGCGCCACTGGCCCGAGAGGGAGGTCCGGGCAGTCTTTATTGGTTTTCATCTGCGCCATGAGTTCTTTTTGTGTGATCAGCTGTGATCCCCGAACGTATTTCTCTTGAGCCTGTTTTTTTGCACGCCTTTTAAAAAAATCCAGAAACAATGGGTACCCCAGAAGGTAGATCGGAATTCCTGAGGCAACAAAAAAAGCAAACAGCCTCCGAAGCATGGTATCGAAAGCCGCATCGAGCCGGTCATCATGGACTTTCGCAAGAGGATTATTTAACGCGATGATGCCTTTCATGCGAATATATTCAAAGGCAAATTTCGCAGAGCCCTCGGGCATGTAAATCTTGCTGATAATGATAAAAAACAAAATCTGAATAGCAAGACAGTACTTGAACGTTAATACGAGCATCTTGAAGCTCATGCGAAACGCGTTCCACCAGGTCTCGTGTCCTTGATAGGCATTGTCTTTATTCATGTGTCACTTCCTCAGTTGCCTCACCAGTCTTTCGTATATTCAGAGGCCTATACTCCTGGCCGCACTCGACGTCCGAGCGGAGCCATAGCGTACGCGAGCAGACCGCACGTTAACGGCGTGACTTTTAACTTGACAGATATTAACATACATGTTAATATTCGATGCATGGACTGGACGATCACTTACTTTAGTGAACGGGTCAAACATGATGTCTTTTCCTTGCCGCCGGATATTCTGGCTGATTATCTGCGGCTACGGGAGTTGATGGAGAGATACGGAGCTGATCTCCGGTTGCCGCATTCGCGCGCAATGGGCGGCGGCTTGTTTGAATTGCGTCCCAAAGGGAAAGAAGGCATTGGCCGCATATTTTATTGCACCACCATTGGGCGCACTATTGTGATCCTGCATTCTTTTGTGAAGAAAACGCAGAAGACGCCGCCGGAGGAATTGAAAGTCGCCCGAAAGCGCTTGAAGGAGGTACATCATGGATAAAAAACGCCTCGATAAACTGATGTCGGAAAAGTATAAACCAGTGCCGCATACTGCCGAAGATAACGCGCGTCTACTGTCAAACCCCAAGGTAAGGACCGCATATAATGCGCTTGAGGATGAGTACGCCGCCTTGGACGCGCTCTTAAGAGCGCGAACGAAAGCAGGGCTTACCCAGGCGGAAGTGGCAAAACGCATGGGTATCAAGCCTTCATCATTGGCGCGAATTGAATCATCACTCGGCGACCGCAGGCATTCACCGAGTCTGGTTACGCTGCGCAAATACGCTTCCGCTTGCGGCAAGAGACTGATCATCAAACTGGCTTGAGCATTACTCATAGGCTTTTCACGTCGTCCTTTCTTACTGAACAATGGACCCTATCAGCTCAGCGATTTCAAGGTCAGGTTCAGTCTTATTTGCAGCTCTCTCCGACGCTGGACGCAAAGACGGCTCATTGGATACCGGCTTAGACGCTGGCGTGTCAGCCTGGGACGTTACCGCGATTTTCGGAACCTGTTGACCGGTACCTGTTTCTGCCTCTAACTCCCCTTTCGGCTGCTTCTTGGTGCGTCTGGCTACCGATTTACCTTCAGTTTCTTCAATCATGCGTTTGAGAAGCACCTTTTTGAGGAATTCATTCCGTTTCCGGGGCATAGAGCGCTTTTGCAGCAATTCAAATAGTCTGCGGTCGTCTTCCTTATCGAGATTGAACCGCACCAGTATGATCTCTATGTTCGGCATTTGTGCCCCCTGCGCCATTCTGGTCGGGCATGGTCTTTGCCGCCCGATAAAAGCCGATAACGTTTGCAAAACGCGGATTCGGATGCATTAAGAAGTGGCGGTTGATGGCCAGAATGTCATTCTGCAGGAGAAGCGCCCCGCCTCCGGTTAGCAGAATCTTGTCTGGATGTATACCTCTCAACATGACCTTTATCTCGTCCGTGATGTCCTTTGCAATCTGGGCCTTATACTGAGCCGCCCGTTTCCAGAAATCGGGCCGTACGACTTCGCCGTTGATTTTGAGCGTTGCTTCCCCGAAATGTCTCGCAATGTTTCTATGAATTTTCACCTCTTCGTTCGGCCTCATCTTGCTGTACTCCGATTCGAGGTCAGTCTTTATCTTGCTGAATAATTGAATCATGCCTGACAAGCTTGAATCCCTGGTGGCGGCAAGCTTTCCGCGCTCCAGTATGATGTAATTGACCGTGCCGTAGCCGATATCCACGATCGCCATCTGATCATGGAAATAGGGACTCGTTTTGACATACTGAAAATGCTCGTCCAGAACGAGCGAGAGATACGTTCCGAGTGGCTCCGCCATGACGTTCGCCCTGATTGTGAAGGTTACGACCTTGTCGTTGATCACGGCCTTCTTGGTGCCGGAATAGACCTCCTTGGCCTTCTCGACCTTTTTCTTATTGGAAGCAGTGCTTACTGGGAGACCCAGGACAATATCGGCATGGGTAATGCCTATTCTTGCAAGGGCAAGCAGGATGAACGGGATATTGATCTCATCGCTCTTTTCCTCGTCGGTCTTCCAGACGAAGTTCGTGCCGAGAACTGCATCCTCTCCGAGAATGAGGTCCTCGTCGTTATAGCGGATTGAGGACAACTGCGAATTGGAATCGACAACGACCTGGGTAATCTGCCCCCTGGCCCGCCATTTGGGTATCTCGCCGAACCCTATGTCGGAGTAATACTTGATACTTGAATTTCCGATATCGATGCCTACTTTGTGCGCCATGTTTTTCTCCTTTTCTTCTCTATGTGATGTTTTGAGATGATATTGTCAAACCAGCAACCTTCCTCGTTTCCTCGACTGTTTTCATACATGCTTTGCCACGGCAGGCATGGCCATAGCCATGAGCGTTACGATACGTCTGATCTCCGAAATATCCTCGTTGTGCCAATTTCCAGCCCTTTGAGAAGAGATGTTCCCGGCAACCGACTTCAATTGATCGAGAGCCACTGAGATTAATTGAAGTTGATTGTCGTTTCTGATCATGTCCCGTATTAAGTCAGATATCGTCATGCCGTTTCTTTCAGCCATTTTCTCAAGCTTCTTTTTTTCATCGGTCGTTATCTTCACCCCAACAAATGCCATTACGTCGCCTCCTGAAGTTGATATCACATCAATAGTTGATGTTATGTAATATGAAGAATTTGATATTACATCACATCGTTTTTATGGAACCCTCGCGGTTTAACGGGGTTTAACCATGACTATTCAGAACAAATGGCCGTATCTCACTGACGCGGTTAAACGCCGGGTTTTACGGAGCTGGTTGATTATCCGTTGATTCTATAAGCTGTTAGCTTGCGGATACGTACCATCGGTTTTACACACCACTCAACCTTGTTGAGTGGTGTGTGATACACGACGTTACGAGATGCCGGGAGCAGCGTCAAGAACGGAGCCGACAAAAGCAACTGCATACAGGCCATGTCGCCATGCGAGAAAAGCCATCACATTTCGAGTTCAATAACCTTCTGCTGCTGTCGCAACTCGTGTTCCAGCGATTTTTCCGATTGAGGGCTCTCCCTGACATCAGGCCCTACCTGAACAGATCTATCCTTTTGAACTTGACCCTGCTGTGGACCGGCTTCTGCTTGCTTGATTTCCCAGCTTGACGATTTGGTCAGATAGGTATTGAGGGCTTCACGAAGGGCCTCCGTATCCCTGAAGTGGAGTGAAAGCTCCTGGTTCTCTCTTGTTCCGGCCACGTACGTTCGTTGGAAGTCCTCAAGGTCCCTTCCAACCGCCCGCGGCGCCGTGGCCCCCTGGCTCTTATCCACCGTTCCCACATACCCGTAACGAAAATAGTTATACGTTTCGAGAGGGACAATTACCTCCTCGGTAAGCCCCTTTCTAAGGTCAATAACCAGGTCAACAACCATGTGCATCCCATCTTCACTTACCTGATTGATAAAACCTACATCGCCGTTCCGAACACCGATCTTGCCTGTCCCGTGAAGTGAGTTTTTCAGGAACATGATCTTGTCGCCCTTGCTGATCGGAATCTGACGTTCACTGTATGCGGTTATATCCATGCCGTGATCTTTTACATTGATGGTGTACTGCTTCCCGGAACTTACAGTGATAGGTTGTCCTGCGCCGGCTGTTACCGGAATCCCGAGATCATCCTCACCATATTTGCGTGGCGTAAAACTGTTCACAAAAAGCAGACCTCTCGCCTCGTCTCTGTCAATGATCTGAAGCGTGGTTCCCCTCTTCGGCACCCCCTGCCATTGCCTGTTGATTTGAATGTAATCCCCGTCCTCATAGTTATGGGCAAAGAACCGCTCAGCGTCGGAATGGAAGGAAATGGGTTCTTTTATCATTACCATGACCTCCTTCTGTCCGATCTCCCCCAGTTCCCTGAGGGCTGCATGAAACCGGTCTCCGCCTTCCCGGACCTGGACGTTCGTGGTGGCCATGGAGATGGTGTTCTTCCAGTCTTTCATGACTTCATGGAATGCGTTTTCCGCCCGTTTCAGGTCGTCCTGCTCGTAGTGAACGGCCCCGGCTTTTTCAAGGGCATCGATGATCCTCTCTGCCTTTCGTTCGACAAAAGCCTTTGAAATTTTGTACACTGCCGATCCTTGGCGCTGTCTGACGATATCAGTCAAATAGGCACTCGCGATCTTGTTATCGTCCTGGATATCGGAAAAGGGCTTCCCGGCAGCGATAGACGGTATCTGCCATCTGTCTCCGGAGAGAATGACCCGGCTGCCGGCATTCTCCGCCATATGGAGCAACTGATTGAGCTGCCGGCTGCCGACCATCGAAGCCTCATCGATCACATATACCGTGCTGGCGTTCATCGATTGTTCATGCTGCAGGAATGCGTGAATGGTAGAGCTCTCAATTCCACTCGCGTTCTTGAGCTCTCCTGCAGCCTTGCCCGTGAATGCCAACCCGCGAAGAACGAAACCCTTCTCCGCAAACTCTCGATTCAGCTCCTTAAAAAGGGTTGTTTTACCCGTACCAGCGTAACCCTGCATGATTACGATGCGGTCGCTCGTATTCATCACGGTCGTGTAGGCCTTTCGCTGGCTCTTCGTGAGGCTGCGTTCTTCATTGATCCTGATAGCGTCGGCCTTTTCCCTGGCCAAATTCTCTTCCATGAGAGGCTGTACCTGGCCGACGCCTGCCCTGGCCATGGCGATGTTTTCGGCCTCGATGCGCTCCATGTCCTGTGTGGTGATATGCTTTCCGTCTCCCGAAAGGGCCCTGAGATTCCGGCCGACCATAAGGAGTACATCAGCTGCTCGCTCAAGGTCTTCAATCCTGTATGCCGTCGGGTAAAGTCGGGCTGTCTGAAGCACCAGGTCCTGTCTGCTGAATACGCTTTCTCCATAACTCAAAACATCAGCAGCCTTTGTAACCGCGTCGTGAGCGCTAGGCTGCTTCGCGTATTTCTCACGCGCAGTCTCCCTCGCATGATCTATCTTATCGGCAATGTCATTATCGGAATATCCAAGCTGTTTAATCTCTTCGCGAAGATCAACGCGCCATGCTTTTACATCGGTAACCAACTCTTTCTTTCTCCGTGTCGCAAGGCATGCTATTTCTTTCAACCTTGCCTCGGATGCGTTAGGATACAGATGTCGAAGTTCCGGCAGTTGTTCTTTGATCTGCTGTGAGCGAACGGACGCCTGCTCTATGACCTCTTTGGGCATCCCGGCGAGTTCCACGTTGCCGTGGCTTCGATCCAGGAGCGGAACGCCCTGTTCCTTAAGCTGAATGGCAAACTCGGACATGTGCAATTGACCAAGGTACTTCTGGTTCTCAAAGATCGGCTTATTGTCGATCGCGCGCCATCGGCCATCGGATGTTTGCGTCACGTTTAACAGAAACGAGTGCGTATGTGTCTGGGGATCCTGTTCTCGGGAAATATGGTGATCATAATTGCCGAAAGCCGCATTCCCGGTGAACTCATGCTCGGCTCGACCGTTTATCCAGACCCGTGCGGCGACAAGGTTTTTCTCGATGTATCGATTAGTCTTTGCTACGGCGTTGTGGTGAGCAGCCATGATCTTTTCCGCAAGGTCTTGGAGCCTCGGGTCGTCACTGTCCTTGTAGGCCTCAACGATCACAGAAAATCCCTTAGGAAGCGAGTACGTTATATCCGTGCCCCCCTCCTTGTCCTGGACCTTGACGGTTCCATCAGGTCGCGTGTATTCGCGTGCCTCGTATTTGACCAGCTCGTTGCCGTCCCGGTCCTTGCCCCATACCGCGTTCTTCCAGTCGTCAGGGTCTATTTCACCCGCGCGGCCCTGCTCCTTGGCAAGTTTACCCGACCATTGCCCCTTGCCCTCTTGCGTATAGTAGCTGTCTTTTTCGTAGTAGCCTTGGGCGTCTTTTGCACCCATGCCGGAAATAGTGAACATTACAGGACTCCTTTCTGATCACGGCTTGCGTATGCATCGCCGTGATACATCGTAATCGCTCATTTCGACCATTCCCTGGTCTTCAGGTCCATCGAGACCGCGAAAAACATCGCATTGAAAGATGTTTTTCGCCCGGCCTGATGGCGATCTCTCTGACGGGATTCGTTTAACGAAAACATAAATATGCTTACTGCTGGCGCGGTAAACCTCATCACCCAACTTGAGCAGCGTAGGCCTCATGCTGTTCCTTCTTCTCACCCTCAATTGCCTCGCCTTCTTTCCCCGTAGTCTTTTCATCTGCCACATGACAGATAGTGCGTAATATTTTTTCAGGATGATAGAAAATAACCTCAGACTTGTTGCCTGACGTGCAAGTAATACGCTGACCTTCCTGATTGCACGTTGGACAGAATATCTTGTTGTTTCGTCCGGACTCCGTTTGATTCATGACGGCCTCCTGATGGTTTTGTCTTCCCACCGGGAGGGAGACCGGCAGGAAGACATTTTTGCGAGCCGGAGATTATTTCTTCGACTCAGCTGTTGCGGTTTTCTCTTTTCTCTCGACTACTGTGAGCCAGCCGTCCCAATCCCCGACCGGCACGACGTTCAGTTTGATTGACCGCTTACTCTCGTTCTCGATCAGTACGCCGACATTCTCCCAGCGTGTTTTGCTGTCTTTCTTGTCCTCCGACTTCTCTTCCCTCTTCCAAAGCAGATCAAAAATCTTCATAGTGAATCCTCCTTATAATTGACTTGATTTAACTACCAGAGCACCCCCTCCCTCCGGGGGGCCTTCACAAGGCAACAGGCCCCCCGAGGGAAGGGACGAACATTCCGCGATAATACACGTGGCTTTTGCAGGCCGTCGGGAAACCTCAGGCATAGGGCATGACAGAGCGAAGCGATGGCATGACGGATGCGAGGATTCAGGCCGCAAAAGTTATCGCGGGCCGTTAACCGCCGCGAAATAGACTTATCGCTATGCTCCTGGCGGCGATTTTTGAAGTTCTGAGCGAAGGATGCATCGTTGCTGTCGCCCGGTTCAGCCACTGCTCCCGGTCCTTTTCGGGAAGAGCGTCGAATTGCGCGGATTTTTTGCTGAAGGCCTCTTCTTCGGCTTTTCTTTTGTTCGTAGCGGTAATTCTCCTCTGCCTTGCCGCTTCCTTTGCCTTTTTCTCCTTTTCGATTCGCAGATGGTACGGGACGTAATCAGACGGCCGGGTAACGCCTTTCAAGAGTCCGATGGACAGCATGGCACCCGGACTTTTGACCGGCTTTCCGATCTGCTTGTACGTTTCGATGAGCATGTCGAGGGTATCGAAGACATGCTTGGGATCGTATTTTTTGACGAATATCCGTAACGACTGTTCGTTGACCTTATCGAACGCTGTGCCTTTTGTGAGTTTTTTGATGTCATCAACAACGACAACCGCAGCACCTGTCTTTGATTTGTCAGGCAGCTCTGACCGGCCATCATCGTGAGCAACAGCCTTTGGAATACTCTCTTCAGGTCTTTTATCTTTTAAAAGGGGGGTAAGGGGGGTTGGTGTTTTATTTTTTATTAGTTTTATAATATTTCATCATACATTTCTGCTCTTGTTTTGGTGTCACATTATAAGTGTTATACATGTCAAATATGTAAGGATTATGGCTTGCTTTTATTGATTGACAACCTAATGATTTAGCTATTTCACGGAATTTTTTGGTATGCCCAAAGTTTTCTTTGCCAGCAATTGCGTGTGCCAATTCGTGTAAAAAAATGTCTTTAAGTGTATGCATCTTGAACCCCGTAACAAATTCACTTGAGAAAAAGATTATCTCCAATGACAAATTGCAATATCCACATGTAGAAAGCCCGGCATTACCACCAACGTTTCTACGTTCATATTTATCGAGGACTAAAAATTTCCAGTTATCATTAAGATTGAACTTGGTAAGCATCAGTGTTGCATAGGCTTTCAGTTCCAGTTCTTTTTTAGAATTTCTTTTCATCTTCTATAGATATTAATGAATTCCCAATACATATTTCTTTTAGTACCTTATATCAAGTTTATGCCATTCAGCATCAGTAAAATCTTTACATTTTTTAGTATGAAGTGTTTTCATTAATGCCAGATATTCTGCTTTACCTTTATTTAAAATTTCAATTGCCATTGTCATAAATTTTAATTGTTAACATATTCAATTGTTTCACCTTCTTTTAATGATTTAATTAAAAATTTATATTTTATAAAATTTCAAGTAATTTACATAAATTTTCAAAAGTTTT
>Ga0209048_10003512_pt1 | contig 15192 bp, 15 predicted proteins | sample FrelakmetCRP12CR_FD_187146 | JGI IMG/M metagenome (GOLD analysis project Ga0209048, IMG submission 187146) | Freshwater lake sediment microbial communities from the University of Notre Dame, USA, for methane emissions studies - CRP12 CR (SPAdes)... | ecosystem: Environmental > Aquatic >... | reverse complement strand
GTGGCTCCCGCCGGGACCAGTTCCTCCGGATATTCGTAGCGCAGCTCGTCTAAGGAAAACATGCAGCGTTCGGTGAGGTCGAGCGTGGCGTCGGTCAGCTCGCGCGGATACAGCGTGGCCAGGCGTGCGCGCGAGCGCAGGTGCCGTTCACCGTTGGGAAAGAGCGCGTATCCGCACTCGGCGAGCGGGGTGCGGACGCGGATGGCGGTGAGCGTGTCCTGCACTGCGCGCCGCGCGCGCGCATGCATGTGGACGTCGCCCGCCGCGACCAGCGGAAGCCCGGTCTCGCGCGAGAGCGCCTGCAGGTACGCAAGCCGCCCGCGGTCACCGGAGCGCGCCAGCAGTTCCGCGGCGATCCATGCCCGGCCCGGGAGCGCGTCCGCGAACCAGCGTGCATCGGCGGCCGGCAGTTCTCGCTGCGCTGCGAGCGGAAGCCACAACGCGAGGCAGCGCGGGGCCAGCGCCACGACATCGTCGCGGGTCAGCGCGTAACTGCCCTTGGTCGCGTTGCGCCGGCCGCGCGTGATCAATTGCGCGAGATCGCCGTAGGTCGCGCGGTCGGTCGCATACAGCACGAGCTTCAGGCCGTCGGCCAGCGTGAACTCGCTGCCGATGACGAACTTGAGACTTATGTCCCTGGCGGCGAGATGCGCGCGCACGACGCCGGCCATCGAGCATTCGTCCGTCAGCGCGAGTGCGGAATACCCGAGCGCGTGCGCCCGCTCGACTAATTCCTCCGGGTGCGACGCGCCGCGCAGGAACGAGAAGTTGGAGAGGCAGTGCAGTTCGGCGTAGGCGGGAAGCATCGCGGGGGCTGGGGCGGGAGGAGGGCAGTATACCGTACGTTTATACGGTATTGCCAGCAGCGCACAGGCCGCGGCGCCGCCTGAAGGCACGTCTCGAAGCGCCTCCGGTAAACTGCCCCCTGCCTCCCGATCCCGGTCCCGCCCCAAGCCTGCATGCCTGCCATCGCCTTCGACCGCTTCTACCGCTACGCCGAACTCACCGAACTGCTGCACGCGTTCGCCAGGGAGTATCCCGGACTCGTCGCAATCGAGTCGATCGGCAGGAGCTTCGACGGCCGCGACATCTGGGTGGCGACGGTAACCAACAGCATGACGGGCCCGGCCGCGGACAAGCCGGCCTTCTGGGTGGACGGCAACATCCATGCGACCGAAGTAGCCGCGTCCGCTGCGGGGCTGTATTTCCTGCACACGCTGGTCACGCAATACGGCAAGGACACCGACGTGACGCGCGCACTCGACTCGCGCGCGTTCTACATCTGCCCGCGCCTGAACCCCGACGGCGCCGAATGGGCGCTGGCCGACAAGCCGAAATGGATCCGTTCGAGCACCCGGCCGTATCCGTACGACGAGGAGGACCTCGAAGGCCTGACGGTCGAGGATATCGACAGCGACGGCCGCATCCTGCAGATGCGCCTGCCCGACGCGAACGGGCTGTGGAAGACGCATCCGGACGACGCCCGCCTGATGATCCGTCGCGATCCGACGGAGACCGGAGGCACCTACTATCGGCTGCTACCCGAGGGCCGCCTCGACGATTACGACGGCTTTACCGTGCGGGTCAAGAAGCGTCCCCAGGGACTCGACCTGAACCGCAACTTCCCGGGTTCCTGGCGGCAGGAGTTCGAGCAACTGGGGGCCGGACCGTATCCGACGTCCGAGCCCGAGGTCCGCGCCGCCGTCGACTTCATCACGCGCCACACCAACATCACCGGAGGCACTGCGTTCCACACGTGGAGCGGCGTGCTGCTGCGCCCGTTCGACAACCAGCCCGACGACGCGATGCCGGCCGAGGACCTGTGGGTGTACCAGGCGATCGGCAAGAAGGGCAGCGAGCTGACCGGTTATCCGGCCGTCTCCGTCTATCACGACTTTCGCTACCACCCCAAATCGGTCATCGGCGCGACATTCCTGTGGGCGTTCGAGCACCTGGGCATCCTCTCGTGGGTGGTGGAGATCTGGTCCCCGATGCGCGAGGCCGGTATCGAGAACTACAAGTACATCGACTGGTTCCGCGACCATCCGCCCGAGGACGACCTGAAGCTGATCCGCTGGAGTGACGAGAAGTTGGGCGGCGCCGCGCATGCCGGTTGGCGGCCCTTCGACCACCCGCAGCTGGGCAAGGTCGAGGTCGGCGGCTGGGACCGCTTCAACGCGTTCACCAATCCGCCGCCCCAATGCCTGGAGCGCGAACTCGCGCGCTTCCCGAAGTGGCTGATCTGGCACGCGCTGATCTCGCCTTCGCTCGAGCTGGTCCACGCCGGCGCCGCCGACGCGGGCGGCGGCAACTACAAGGTGATGCTCGTCGTACAGAACACCGGCTGGCTGCCGTCGTACGTTTCCAAGCGCGCGCTCGAGCGCAAGATTGTGCGCGGGCTGATTGCCGAGATCTCGCTGCCTGCCGGTGCCTCGCTGGTGCAGGGCCTGCCGCGCGTCGACGCCGGGCAACTGGAAGGTCGGGCCTACAAGCACACCGGCGTCTCGTTCTGGCCCGAGCCCAACCCGACCGACGACCGCGTCAAGGTCGAGTGGATCGTCAAGGGGCGCGCGGGAGACAAGGTCGACATCGTCGCCCGGCACGAGCGCGCAGGAACGCTGCGCGTCGCGGTTCGACTCGAATGATACGAGGTGACCCAATGGGATCCTTGAGCGTCGCTGCCGGCAAAATACGCAGCGGTCCGGCATCGTGCCCCCGCTCGAGGCTGCGCCACGCCTTCCTGCTGGCGATTGTCGTCCTTGCATTGGGTATCCACCATGGCGCGAGGACCGCGGACCTGGTCACCGCCACGTTCACTCCGGTGAAGGGGCCGGATTGCATAACCGACGCGGGGAAGGCGTTCTTTGCGCAGGACATCGAGCCGACTCCCTCTCCGGTCTTGCCCAACGATCGGTTCTATCTGGTAGCCCGGCACATGGGCGCAAATGCGGTGGCCGCCGCGCCGGCGTTCGATTTCTCGCGCGTTCCCGAGGACTATCCGGCATCCGCATTTCGCGGCCTTGCGCTGACCGGGTTTGCCGTCCCGGATCCCAAGCCGCTGTGGCAACGATCGAACAGTCCGGATGCCACGCTCGATACCGCGTCGGCGTTTCAACTACATTGCTATGACGCCGGATCGTTCATCAACACCTGGACTTTTCCGGTCCAGACGATCTTCGGTGGCGGACCCCATGCGATCTACGGCTACAGTTTCAGCGTGCCTGCGCTTCCGGCGATCTTCGACGGCAATCCGGGCACCGATTTCGTGTTGCAGGCAAGCATCGAAATACCTGTCTTCGTCAGCTGGCCCGATACTACCGAGCAGGCGCTGTTCGACCCCGTGGGCCAGGTCAGTCTCTTCGCATATTTCCGCGACCGATTTGCCGGCAAGCGCTTCGCGCTGGTGCTGGCGATATTCGACAACCGCGCCGGCGCGAACGGAACCTATGCGCCGACGGTCATGCACGATGGCTTGACGCCGTTCGTCTCCACGCCGTTGAACGACGCGGCGGTCTACGTCACGCGATCACCGTACTCGTCGACCTATACCGGCGTCCCATGGTCGGGGCTGCGCTTCTTCCGGGGACATGTGACGACGGCGAATTTCCGCAAGGCGATCGCCGATATCAACGCCTACTGCGCTGTACATCAGGGGCTCCCATACTGTAGCGAAGATCCGCTCGTCGGCGCAGCGTTTTTCGCCTACCCGGCGGCTTATGATCTAACCGATTTCGGCGTTCTCCACGAGGTGTTCCGCGGCGGCCCGGCGGGAAATCTCAGCATGGGTGTGCACATGTTCGACTTGGGCGCATGGAACGCGCGCTAACGAGGGGATGGCAACGCGCGCTTCAAAATCAGGCCTGCGCGCGGCCAATCCAAGCAAGGATCCATCGATGCAACTTCGCTCATCCGTCATCGCTGCGCTTGCCGCCGTCCTTGCAGGGTGCGCGACGCCACCGTCGTCCCGCTTGGCAGGCATCGAGCACATCGTCGTCATCTACGCCGAGAACCGCAGCTTCGACCACCTGTACGGACTTTTCCCCGGTGCCGACGGCATCGCCGATGCGTCGCCTGCGACGTACATGCAGGTCGATCGCGACGGCACGCCGCTGCCTCACCTGCCTCCGGTGTGGAAGGGCATGGAAGCCGATCCCGCGTTTCCGACGGACCTGCCGAACCGGCCGTTTCGCATCGACGCGCCGCCGACCAGCCTGCCGCTGTCGGTCGCCACCCGCGACGTCATCCACAAGTTCTACCAGAACCAGGAGCAGATCAACGGTGGGCGCAACGATCGCTTTGTCGCGGCGACGGACGCCGGGGCGCTGGCAATGGGCTACTACGACGGTTCCGCCTTGCCGCTGTGGCCGTGGGCGAAGGAATACGTCCTCGCCGACAACTTCTTCATGGGCGCCTTTGGCGGTTCGTATCTCAATCACTTCTGGCTGATTTGCGCGTGCACGCCGGAAGACAGGAATGCGCCGGCCGCCCTGCGCGCGCAGGTCACGGAACGCGGCTGGCTCAGGACGAAACCCGATTCGCCCGCTTCCGTGTTGACGGGTCCGCCCGCGTTCCTCGATGGCGACGTCACGCCCGACGGCTACTCGGTGAACACGACGCAGCCGCCGTGGCAGCCCTCCCGGGTGCCGCCGGCCAGGGACGGCGATCCGACCGGCACGGATCCGAAACAGCATACGTTGCCGCCGCAGACTATGACCTCGATCGCCGATACGCTGGACGCCAAAGGCGTGACGTGGGCGTGGTACGCAGGCGCATGGAATGCCGCCGTCAAGGACGGCATGCAGCCGCCGGACGCTCCGCGCAAGGTGATCGCCGCGTCCGCGAACGGCGCGCCGTACTTCGTCACCCATCATCAGCCGTTCAACTATTTCGTGCGCTTCGCGCCGGGCACCTTGGACCGCGAACGCCACCTCAAGGACTACACCGACCTGGTCGCGGGCATCGAGCAGGGTTCGCTGCCGCAGGTCGTGTTCTACAAGCCGCAGGGCACGCTGAACGAACACCCGGGCTATGCCGATGTGTTGTCGGGCGACCGGCACATCGCGAATCTGGTCGCGAAAATCAGGGACAGCCCGCTCTGGGCGTCCACTGCCATCATCGTCACCTATGACGAGAACGGCGGGTTCTGGGATCACGTCCCACCGCCGGCCGGAGGACGCTGGGGTCCAGGCACACGCATTCCGACGATCATCGTTTCGCCGCTGGCCAGGCGCGGCTACGTCGACCACACGTACTACGACACGACCTCGATCCTCAAATTCATCACGCTGCGTTTCGGCCTGACCCCGCTGCCCGGCGTGCGCCCCGGCGCAGGTGACCTGACCGCAGCGTTCCAGTAGACCGCACGACCATTCTTCCCGCAGTCGCAAGCGGGCAAACCTCGACCAAAGGCACGACGTGGCCGAACATGTAGCAGCCAAGCGTGGACTTGCAGCCGTGCCGCGCGGCGTGTGGGTGCTGGGACTCGTCAGCATGTGCATGGACCTCTCGTCGGAGCTGGTCCATTCGCTGCTGCCGCTGTACATGGCGACGGCACTGGGCGCCAGCGTCTTCGTGATCGGGATCATCGAGGGCGCGGCCGAGGCGCTGGCACTGATCGTCAAGCTGTTCTCCGGCGTGATCTCCGACGTCTTCCACAAGCGCAAGCCGTTGGTCCTGCTCGGGTACGGACTCGCGGCGGTTTCGAAGTTCGCATTCCCGCTGGCGCCGAGCTTGTCCTGGATCGTCGGCGCGCGCTTCGCAGACCGGCTGGGCAAGGGCATTCGTGGCGCGCCGCGCGATGCCTTGATCACCGACATCACGCCGGCGGCGGTGCGCGGTCGCAGCTTCGGCCTTCGGCAGGCGCTGGACACGGTCGGCGCCATCGGCGGTCCGTTGCTGGCGCTGGCCACGATGGCGTATTTCTCCGGCAACTTCCATGCGGCGTTCTGGATCGCGGTCGTGCCGGCGATGCTGGCCGTGCTGCTGATCGTCGTCGGCGTGGACGAGCCGGACCGTCCGCGTTCTCCGGCAGCCACGAAAGCGTCGGTTCTGAGCATGGCCGACATCCGGCGGCTGCCGCGCAACTACTTTTTCGTCGTGACCATCGCGGGCGTGCTGACGCTGGCCAGGTTCTCGGAAGCGTTTCTCGTCCTGCGTGCGCAGAACGTCGGGTTTCCGAATGCGCTGGCGCCGCTGGTGATGGTCGTGATGTCGGTCGTCTATGCAGCGACGTCGTATCCGGCGGGCGCCGCGGCGGACCGGGGGCATGGACCGCGGCTCCTTTCGGCCGGTCTCCTGGCACTCGTCGCGGCGGATCTCGTGCTTGCGCATGCGACGGGGCGGTGGATGGTGCTGGCCGGCGCCACGCTGTGGGGACTGCACATGGGATTGACGCAGGGCCTGCTGTCGGCGCTGGTCGCAGGTTCGGCGCCGGCGAACATGCGCGGCACGGCGTTCGGCGCCTTCAATCTCGTGTGCGGCATTGCGCTGCTCCTCGCCAGCGGACTCGCCGGATGGCTCTGGGATGCGTTCGGCCCGCGCTTCACCTTCTACGCGGGCGCGACGTTCACGGTCATTGCGTGGATCGGTTTCCTGCGCTACGGGCGACGCGCGGCGGCGTTGCCCTCGCGTTGATCAGGCATGCTCATTCAGCAGGCGAGCGGAGGCTCGTCCATTGCCGCGATCTGTTCGCGCAGTTCCAGGATGCGGTCCTGCCAGTAGCGCGGCGTGTTGAACCACGGAAACGCGGCAGGGAATGCGGGGTCGTCCCAGCGCCGCGCGATCCATGCGGCGTAGTGGATGAGCCGCAGCGTGCGCAGCGCCTCGACCAAGTGCAGTTCGCGCGGGTCGAAGTCGTGGAAGCCCTCGTAACCGGCGAGAACGTCCGACAGTTGCCTGGTCATCGCGGCGCGGTCGCCGGACAGCAGCATCCACAGGTCCTGCACCGCCGGACCCATGCGCGCGTCGTCGAAGTCGACGAAGTGCGGACCGTCCGGCGTCCACAGCACATTGCCGGCATGGCAGTCGCCGTGCAGACGCAGCGACTTGACTTCACCTGCACGCGCGAAGCAGTGGCGCACGCCGGCCAGCGCCATTGCCGAAACCGTGCGATAGGCTTCCAAGAGGTCGGGCGGGACGAAATCGTGCGCGAGAAGAAACGCGCGCGGCTCGTCGCCGAAGGTCGCGATGTCGAGCGTGGGTCGCGCGGCAAACGGTGCGATCGCGCCGATGGCATGCAGGCGTCCGATGAACCGGCCCATCCATTCCAGCGTGGCGGGGTCGTCCAACTCCGGCGTGCGGCCGCCGCATTTCGGATAGACCGCGAAACGGAACCCTTCGAACCGATGCAGTGTCCTAGCTTCGCGGACTAAGGGTGCAATGGCCGGAATCTCCCGCTCGGCCAGTTCCGCGACAAATGCGTGCTCCTCCTCAATCTGCGCGTCCGTCCAGCGTAAGGGACGGTAGAATTTGGCGACTACTGGGGGGGCGTCCTCGAGATTGACGAGGTAGACCCGGTTTTCATAGCTGTTCAAGGCGAGTAGGCGGCCGTCGCCGCGCAGTCCGACGCTGTCGAGCGCGTCGAGGATCCGGTCCGGCGTCAGGCTCGCGTAAGGGGGCGTGGCGGGATCGGGCATGGCCCATTGTACGTGCCGCCTCGATGTGCGATCCGAACGTCCTGTCGTCGTCGCGCCGGAATGCAACAATCGGGCAGGAATCGGGCGGCGATGGACGCCCTACGCGCAACGCTGCAACCGGAGATCCGCAATGCCGCAAGTTGAAGTCGAGGCTGCACCGGCAGGCAGCTACCTGTATTACCGCCACAAGCTGCCCGTGCGCGTCATGCACTGGATCAACGTCGTGGCGCTGACGATCATGTTCATGAGCGGGCTGCAGATCTTCAACGCCCACGCCGAGCTCAACTGGGGCAAGTCGTCGTACGACGGAACGCCCCCGGTTCTGACCATCAGTGCGCGCCAGAATGACAAGGGCGACGTAACCGGCTATGCGACGATCCTGGGCCACGAGTTCACCACGACCGGCGTGCTGGGCGCGTCGCAGGCCGCCAACGGGCGGTGGGTGCGCGCGGCATTTCCGTCGTGGCTCACGATCCCCGGCGCCAAGTGGCTGTCGATGGCGCGCGCCTGGCACTTCTTCTTCGCGTGGATCTTCGTCGTCAACGGCCTTGCCTTCGTCCTGTATGCCATCTTCAGCCGGCACCTCGCGCGCGACCTGGCGCCAACGGGCGCCGACCTGAAAGGCATCGGTGCGTCGATCAAGGACCACCTGCGCTTCCGGCATCCCGCGGGGGAGAAGGCCAGGCGGTACAACGTCTTGCAGAAGCTCGCGTATCTGACCGTTATCTTCGTGCTGCTGCCGCTGGTCATCCTGATGGGCATGGCGATGTCGCCGTGGCTCAATTCGCTGGTCCCGGGCTGGGTCGATGTCTTCGGCGGCCGGCAGGCGGCGCGGACGATCCACTTCATCGCCGCCTGGCTGCTGGTCGCCTTCGTCCTGATCCACGTCTTCGAGGTGATCGTCACCGGCCTGTGGAACAACCTGCGGTCGATGATCACCGGCCGCTATCGCGTCACCAGGGAATCCGTCCATGAATGACCTCATCAGGTGGCGTCGGCGCTTTCTTGCGCGCACCGCCGCGGCCACGTCGGCGTTGTTCCTGGCCGGCTGCGACCGTCTTTCGCACACGGAGTGGTTTCCCCGCGTGCTGGCCGTGGCTGAAACCTGGAACCGCGGCGCCGCGCACGCGATCACCACGCGCAAGTCGATGGCGCAGGAGTTTGCGGAGTCCGATCGCTCCCCCGACTTCCGCAGCAACGGCACGGCGAATCCGGGCACGGATGAATATCGTGCATGGGTGGCCAACGGATTTGCCGACTACCGGTTGGCGGTCGCCGGCATGGTCGGCCAGCCGAAGAGCTTTTCGCTGGCGGAACTGCGCGCGCTGCCGAGTCGCACACAGGTCACCCGGCACGATTGCGTCGAGGGCTGGAGCGCGATTGCAAAGTGGAAAGGCGTCAAGCTCTCGGCCATTCTCGACGCCGTTCAGCCCGCGCCCGGTGCCAGGTACGTCATGTTCTACTGCGCCGATCCGATGGAGGAGGACGGCACCGATTTCTATTACGAGAGCATCGACATGGACGATGCCTACCATGCGCAGACCATCCTCGCCTACGAGATGAACGACGCCGCGCTGCCGGTGGCCAATGGCGCCCCGCTGCGGCTGCGCGTCGAGAGGCAGCTGGGCTACAAGCAGGCGAAGTACGTCACCGCCATCGCGCTGGTCGACAGCTTCGGCAATGTGGCGGGCGGCAAGGGCGGCTACTGGGAGGACAACGGGTACCAGTGGTATGCGGGAATCTGAGGCTGATGGCGGCGTACTGATCTGTCGGATGGCCGGGGTTCGATTCCGTTACGATGGCAACTTTCGTGGCCGGGTATCCATTCATGATTTCGCTGTTGCTTGTCGCCATCGTGGTCGTTGCTCTGGTCGTGTTCTGGGCCTGGCGACGGCATCAGGTGCATGGCCGGGCCTCCCGCAATGCTGGTTGGGCCGGTGGCAGTTCTGCGGAATCGACGGGCGGATCCGGGGGTGTGGCCTCGACCTCCGGGGTCCACGGAGGTGGTGGCGAATTCGGCGGCGCGGGCGCGTCTGGCGGCTGGGATTCGGGAGGAGCTGCCGATGCTGGCGGTGGTGATGGCGGTGGCGGAGGCGGAGATGGCGGTGGCGGAGGTGGCGATAGTTGAAGCAGGCGCGCTGCATGCGCCGGGTCGCCGCTCACGCAACCTCGGCCTCGCTTGGCGATTCGTGACGGTGCGCTCCCCTTGCGCACCACTCATGCAAACACGCCGTGCAGGAACCACTCGCCGTCGTCGACGCCGTAACGATGGTCGCGGTAGATCCACATGATCTCGCCCTGCGGGCTTTCCGCGACGAAATAATCGCGGCGGACGTCGGCGCCGTCCCACCAGCCGGATTCGATGCGCTCGGGGCCGTCCCTCAGTTTCCATGAGGGTATCCAAGGCTTTGTTTCCAACAGGTGCGCGAGCGGCTGCGGCTCGGCGAGCAGCCATAGCGGGCGCGGCGCTTCGGGCAGATTGCCGGCAATGGCGTTGGATGTCGTGGCGAGACCCGACCGGGCCTTGCGCTTGGCTGCGGGCCTTCCGCTCGCGACCGCCGACACTGCGACATCGTGCATGGCCTGTTCCGGCCGATGCTCGGCGTGCGGCGCGACCCGCATCACGGCGTCTTCGCCCAGCCGCGCGCGCAAGCGATCGACCAGCGGCACCTCGACAGCCGCAGCCGCGTCCTCCGGCAGCAGTCCCAGGTTGCGACCGGCCAGCGGCACCGCTCCTTCGCACGCCAGCGTGATCGATTCCACCGCGGCCGGCAGCGTCACGCGCGCGAGCCGCTCGCGCAGCACGCCGATGAGATGCGCCGGCGCGCGCGCGGGTGCGCCGAATGCTACCGGCACGACGGTGGCCGGCAGGCCGCGCTGGCGCAGGTAGCGCTCGTGCGCTAGTGTGAGCTGCAGGCACGTGACGCCCAGGCCCCGCGCGGCGAGCCACGCTGCGAGTTCCTGCACGAGGCGGTTGACGCCGAACCCGAGCGCTTCCGTGTCGTGCACCGGTGCCGGCAGGTCCAGCTTGCTCGCGAAGCGCGGTGGCGGGACGAATGCGGGACGCGGATCGGCCACGCGCCCGAGAGCGCGATCGATGGCGCGGATGAGCTCGTCGCCGCCGCGGCGCGCGAGCGCGTCTCGCGGCAGCGTCGCTGCCTGTCCGAACGTCGTGATGCCGGCTTGCGCCAGCGTTGTGCGCAACGCGTCGTCGAGATCGACCAGCGTCAGCGGAAGCGGCGCCAGCAGTTCCGGCAGCTGCGCCAGGGCGGTGACCGGTAGCGTGCGGCCGGCACGGGCGAAGAGCAGCGCGGCGCCGGGCGTGGGCGCCAATCCCAGCCGCGCGGCGTAGCCCAGCGCCTGCGCGCCGCCGGCGAGCCGCGCCACCAGCTGCGGCAGGCCGCTGAACAGGCGCAGGCTGCCGCCGATCTCGGCCACGACGGCATCGGGTGGCGCCAGGCCGGCGCCGGGCGTGAAGGTCAGCGCCCATGTCGCGAGTTGCGCGAGCGCACGCGCTTCGGCGTCGGCGTCGCGATCGCGGGAACGCAAATGCGGCGCGAACGCGAGCGCGGCGGAAATCAGCTGGCTTGCACCGATACCGGTCTCGCGTGCCGCCGCATTGGCCGCGACGACGCGCGGATAGTGGCCGCCGCTGCTGACGACGAACGGGTGCGCGGCCTCGTCCGGCGATTGCGCGCGAGCGAAGACGTCGAGCGGCAGCGAAGGGAAGAGGAGGCAGGCCCAGAGCATGGTGAAGGGTTGCGTCAGCCGAACGGCCGATGGATGGCCAAAACAGATGGGCTCATCCTCGGAGTGGGCTGTTTGCATTTCATCGGTGGTTGACAAACTACGTCAGAGACGTATAGTTGAAACTGTTCCACTTCGTCGAAACGCCGTTGTTTACGCGGCTGGTGCAGGAATACCTGTCCGACGGCGAATATGCGCAGTTGCAGCAGAAGCTGATGGCCGATCCCCGGATTGGTGACGTCATCCCGGGTTCGGGAGGTGTCCGGAAAATGCGCTGGCGTGTCGCCGGCCGTGGCAAACGGGGCGGGGTCCGCGTAATCTATTTTCTGCGCCTGACACAAGGCCAGATCTGGCTCCTGACGCTTTATGCAAAAAACATCACTGATACCATTCCTGCCCATGTCCTCAAGCGGATCAAAGACGAAATCGATGGTTAAGGCACCTTCCCGGCGTATGGTCGGGCTCGAGATCCTCGCGGGCTTGCGCCAGCTGAAACGTGGCAAAGTCGGGCGCGTCGTGAGTGTGCCCTCGGTGACGGCGATTCGCGAAGCAACCGGGCTGTCGCAGGCCAGGTTCGCGCTGTTGCTCGGGGTGTCCGTGCGCACATTGCAGGAGTGGGAGCAGGGGCGGCGAGCTCCGTCAGGTGCGGCGCGGACGCTGCTGCTGATTGCCATGAAGAACCCGGGCGCGTTGCTGGAAGTCGCCTGACGTTGCCCTTCCGCATCAGGCGCGGGCCGCGGCACCCCAGATCGTCGCTTCCGAATAGCCCAGTTCCGCGAGTTCCGGCGCGCGCAGGTGGGCCTCGTTGGCGCAGAAGAACTCGTCCAGCTGCGGCGGCTTCACGTGCGTGCCGGCCAGCATGGCGTGCGCCTGTCCGCGATGGTGGATCTGGTGCTGGAACAGGTGCGCGAGCAGCCGGGTGACGGTCTCGTGCAGCACGCCCTTGCTGCGCTGGATGGCGACCGGCGACTCGAGTTGCGCTTCGGGGAGCGCCGTGCACACCTCGACCAGCCGGCGGTCGACATCGCGCTGCGCGGCATGCAGTTCGCGGCAGGCGGCAAACGGCTCCTCCGGATCGAAGAAGCGACCGGGGTCGGTGTTCACCGGCTGACCCCGGACGAAGCGCTCCAGCGCATCGACGTAATACCAGTCGACGGTGAGGTTGTGATTGAGCGTGGCCTTGAGCGAAGGGAAGAAGCTCGTGCGCGGCGCGACGAACTCCTCCTGCGACAACTGGCCGCACGCGGCCAGCAGCCGCTGGTTGGCCCACGCGTTGTTGTACGCCATGGTGACGAAGTGGTGCGCCAGTGTTCCCATGGGTTGCTCCTGGTCATTGCGTGCCGGACTTGAGGCGCGGCAAAGCCGCCGGCGGCAGCGGAATGCCGCAGGCGGGTACGGGTGTGAACACGGGCTGGCCGACGTCGATCAGCACCGGCTGCGGCAATTCCGCGCCGCGACGTTTCAATACCCGCACGGCAAGCTGCCCTGCGTGCGGTGCGAGCGCCAGGCGCAGCGGCGCGGCGGTGGCGCTGCCGCGCTGCCCGGGCCGCCGCCACAGCACGCCCCACGTGCGGCCTTCGCGGGCCGCGACCTGCAGCCGGCGCAAAGCGCGCTCGTCGTGGGTGGGCAGCCACGCGAACGCGGCGCCGCATTCGGGCGCGCGCAGCGCCTGGTCGAAGGCCCAGAGCGCGTCCTTCGGATCGCGGCACTGCACGACATACAGCCGCGCGAGGTCGAGACCGGCCCCGGCGAGCGCCGGCGCATAAGGGCGATGTGGCGGCGCGATCCACACCACGTCGCGTCCCTGCGCCTGCACGCGCGCGAGCGCGGGCAACGTGAGGCGGATCTCGCCGATGCCGTCCTGTTCCAGCAGCATTTCCGTCAGTGCACCCTGCGGCCAACCGCGTCCGGGCAGCGCGGCATCCAGCGCCGCGAAACCGGAGGCGAGGGCGGAGGGCTCCGGCGCGCAGTCGTCGCCGCGCCAGATCGCGGGATGCGCGAGCAGGGCGGTCAGGGCAACCGAGGCGGCAGGCGTCATGTGCGCGCGATCAGAAACCCGGCGCCGGCTGCCAGAGATGGAAGGGCACGCCCTGATCGTCGTGGCAGAGGCACCCCAGGCCACTTTCCGACTGCGTGATCTCCTCCGTCTTGCCTCCCAGCGCGCGCACCTTGGCCGTCGCACCGCGGATGTCGTCGACGCGATAGTACGGACGCACCACGCCTTCCTTCGGGTCGTGGCTGACGAGGCCGCCCGGCAGCTGCGTGTTGTTGATGTGGCGGTAAGGATGCGACGCCGGCGATGGATCGAACGTCCAGCCGAACACCCCGCCATAGAATGCGGCGCCCTTGTTCACATCCGGGACGCAGAGGGTGAAATAGCCGATTTCTATGGGCATGCTGGTCTTTCGGTTCGGGAAAAATGCGAGGAGCGAAACCGTCAAGCGCCGGCCGCGGGCTTCATCATTGTCTGGAAGCGGCGGTCCACTTCCTGTGGCGAAACATCCTCGACGTGCGTGGCGAGCGACCACACGTGGCCGAACGGGTCGGCCAGCGTGCCGGTGCGATCGCCGTAGAACTGGTCGGCCACCGGGCGCTTGACCGTGGCGCCGGCCGCGATCGCGCGTGCGAAGGCGGCGTCGACATCCGGCACGTAGAGCATGAAGCTCACCGAAGAGCCGCCCAGCGTCAGCGGGTCGGGATAGCCGCCCATGCCGTCGGCGAGCATGACCGGCGAATTGCCGATCCTGACCTCCGCATGGCCGATCGTGCCGTCGGGACCGGCGAGGCGGAACAGTTCGACGGCGCCGAACGCGCGTTGGTAGAAGTCGATGGCCTTGGCGGCGTCGCGGACGATGAGGTAGGGCGTGACGCTGGCGTAACCCGGGGGAATGGGTGCAACGGGCATGGGGGTCTCCTGTGAACGGGGGAGTACAACGGGCATGGTCTCGAATCTGAAAAAATCCGGGCGCTAAGCGCTTCTCTCCTTGAAACGCTTAACGCCCGGCAAGTCTCCGACAGGAATTCATGGTGTTCAACGCACCGCGGCCGTCGAAAAATGCGGGTTCTCGATGATCGCGAACGTATTGCCGAACGGGTCCGCCACCGAGGCGACCTTGATGCCTTCGCCGACATCGTGCGGCGCTTCGCGCACGGTGGCGCCGGCCGCCTGCAGCCGGGCGAATACGGCAGCCGCATCCGACACGCCCCAGTATGCGATGGAACCATCCGGACCCGGCGTGCCATCCGGGATCAGGCCCAGCTCGAAGCCGCCGACCGCGAAGCCGACGTAGAACGGCTGGTCGAAGTAGGGCGCCACACCCAGCACGTCGGCGTACCACGCCTTGCCGCGCGCGAGATCGGTGACGGGATAAATCACGGTACGCAAACCGAGAATCATGGGGGCTCCTTCTTCCTTGGCATGGTGGGAGGGTCTGGGCTGCGATTAAGGCTTCTTGCCCGGCAGCCAGTACGGCGTGCCGTCCTTGTGTGCCGGAAACACGCCGTCCTCGCGGTCGACCCACATGAGGTCGTCATCGGGGTAGTAGCCACCGTCGCCGGGAACGCGTGAACCCAGGATCAGATAGCGCGCCGGCCGGTCGGAACGGTTGACGAAGTGATGCCCGTCGCGCGTGCCGGCCTTGAACCCGACGCACATGCCGGGCGTCATGGTCGTTTCGCCCGCGTTCATGCGCAGCACGAGCTCGCCTTCGAGCAGATAGAGGAACTCGTCGTTGAGCGTGTGCCAGTGGCGCAGCGCCGATTGGCCGCCGGGCTGCAGCGTTTCCACGCTGATGCCGAACTGCGTCAGGCC
>Ga0209048_10003511_pt1 | contig 15193 bp, 27 predicted proteins | sample FrelakmetCRP12CR_FD_187146 | JGI IMG/M metagenome (GOLD analysis project Ga0209048, IMG submission 187146) | Freshwater lake sediment microbial communities from the University of Notre Dame, USA, for methane emissions studies - CRP12 CR (SPAdes)... | ecosystem: Environmental > Aquatic >... | reverse complement strand
TTGCCGCACTTTTATCCTTGTTGAATAACATATAATGAAGTATACAAATAGCAACACACATAGATTTACCAACCTGCCTGGAGGCAAGAACAACAGTAAACCTATTTCCAAATATATGTTTTAAGAAATCTTTTTGGTAAGGACGAAGTTTGATTAAGGTTTTACCGATATCAGGATCAACCACATGAACATAATGTTCTGCAAAATATTCAATATCAGTAGCACATTTGATAATTTCTTCAATTTGTTCCTGAGAATATTGAATTTGAATACCAGCTTTTTTGATATTCTTGTGGTTTTCAAACCAACAGTTCTTCGGTAACTCTTTTAGGTTTCCTGGAATTGTTATTTGGCCGGTTAAAGGATTGGTTGTAAAAGCGTCGGCAACAGACTGTAATTGATTGTCCATATACATTATTTATATCATCTTAAACCGGTCTTTTTGCTTGACATTTCTTGTTAATTACCATATAATATGAATAATAAAGGAGGAGTTAAATATGGAAAAAGCCCAGGTGGTTAAATTTCACAAAGCAGTTGATGAAGTTTTGAAGAATGTTGCCCGAGAACATGGGTTTATTTTTAAACCCGGACATTTTAGATATTCCTCCACAGATATACGTGGGAAGATGGAGTTTATCCTGGCGGGCAAAGAAAAGGAACATAAGGAAAAGAAAACAATTACCTGGTCACCTTTTGGATTCAAGGCAGGTGATAACGTTTATGTAGTTGGTAATAAAGATGTTCAAGAGTTCACTCGCCGTGGTTCCGCGATAATCGTCCGCAAACCTGATGGAAAAATATTGACTGAGGTGATAGAAACAAAAAAGCTTCGCCCAGTAAATGAAGGCACTCTCAAGGATATAATCGAAACATTGGAACAAATAGCAAAACGTTCTTAAGGAGGTCAAAATGAGAGAATTTAAATATGTAATAGTTGCTAAAGCTTATCCATTTATATTTTCAGTAGCAACTAACCATAGTGATTTAAATAATTTAAATATAACATCTGCTGGATTTGGAAGGTTGCATACTGAAAATGGGAAACTGGTAGTGAAAACTTTTGGAAGATCCACGAAAATGGAATTTCTTGGTAATTACCATATAATATGAATAATAAAAGGAGGAGATATATTATATGGAAACGAATTGGAGCGAACAGCAAAAGGTTATTTTTAATGAGTTCAAAACCGGGAATGAGTCGCTTGTAGTTCGTGCGCGCGCGGGAACTGGCAAGACTACAACCATTCTGGAAGCGATTAACTTCGCCCCCGAATCCAAAATTCTCCTTGCCGCCTTCAATAAGACCATCGCGACGGAGTTGGCACAGAGGCTGAAGAACCCGAAAGCTGAAGCCGCTACACTCCATTCCGTGGGTTTCCGCGAGCTTAGAAAGAATTGGAATGGTATTACCGTCGATTCCAAGAGGGCCGAGGATCTGGCCCGTAAGGCCGCCGGAGTAACCGCTCCTGATAACGTAGTCTTCATCATTAAACGCCTTGCCTCACTCGGGAAGAATATGTATCCTATTAATCCTACGGTTGAAGACATCATCGATATCGCCGAGTCCTTCGATTTAATACAGGACGACGACAACGGGAATTCAGAGTGGGATACGGTTCGTATATGTGAGTTGGCCATCAAAGCTATGAGGTTGGCTTTGGAAAAGGATGGGTTGGTTGACTTCGACGATATGATTTATGTGCCGGTGGTTAATAACTGGGTCGCACCGAAGTACGACATGGTAGTAATTGATGAATGCCAGGATATGAACGCTGCACAGATTCTACTTGCCAAAAAGATTTGCAAAAAGGATGGCCGTATTATTGTAGTCGGCGACGACCGTCAAGCAATATATGGTTTCCGTGGAGCCGATTCCGGTTCCTTGGACCGTCTCAAAGTAGAGCTCAACGCGAAGGAATTTCCGTTAACGATTACCTATAGGTGTCCGAAGACCGTGGTGGCCTTAGCAGCCCAGTTAGTTCCGGATTATATTGCCGCCGAGACGGCTCCCGAAGGTTTAATCGCCGCCAAGTCTCCAGAGGAAATGTTCAAGGGCGCAGATATTGGTGACTTCGTCCTTTCCAGAAAAAATGCACCACTTGCAGGAATCGCCTTACATCTTCTCCGTGAAGGAAAGAAAACCATTATCAAGGGAAGAGATATTGGTGCAGGACTAATTTCCATTACCAGAAAAATTAAGGCCCGCAGTGTTCCGCAGTTCCTGGAAAAATTAACGACTTATGAAGAACGTCATGCTACCAGATTGCGGGCAAGCAAGAAGAATGCAGATGCAAAAGTTTCCCTTCTTCAGGATCAATGTGATACATTACGTTCGTTGGCAGAAGGTTTAGTGAACGTAGAGGAAATTCGCTCTAGGATTGAAGCTCTTTTCGCAGATGTTGACAATAAGACAGGAAAGAACGCCATTGTTTGTTCCAGTGTACATAAAGCCAAAGGAATGGAATCAGTTAATGTATGGCTCCTGGAAGACACCCTTAGAGCTAATTTCGGTGGTGAAGAAGCAAACATCGCCTATGTTGCCTATACCAGAACCAAAACCTCACTCTATTTGGTTAATGGTTTAGCATAAGTGGAAGGAGGAAAATAAAATGTTACTCGTACATCTTACGAATGGAGATACAGAAAGAATAGTTTTACCAGATGAAAAAGAGTATATGCTTCTTACCCTTTTCCTCCAAGGAAATTATGGAGCACTTTATTTACTACGCGTAGATGGGAAACGTGTTCGTATTGCGGCAGAAAATATCAATAATATGCAGATAGTGAATACTCCGCCAAATCAGAAACTCACACAGGATAGAAACAATTGGACCAAAAGAATAAGGAGGAAATAATAAAATGAATAAATCAAAGGTAAAAGATGATGGTTCCATCAGAAGTGAAGAAATGAATTTGGAAGCTACGACCAAAAATGAGAGATCGCTTTTGCTTTATTTTGAAAGTGTTGCTGTTGATTATGGCGGTCTTTGTCAAGGAGTACGAATGAATAAAGATGATTTTACCATTGCGAAGCGATGGAATGAATCAAAATTTATAAAGTTCGGACGTATTTATTCCAAACATACAATATCTGCTGGAGCTGAAGCTGGAGGACAATATCCAAGAACTCATTGGGTTGTATTATCTGAGGAAGCATGGAAACTCGCGCATGAAGAACGCAGAGAAAGAAGTAAAAGATTAGAAAGCAACTTGACAGTGGAGCGAATAGGGATTGAAATTAAGGAGGTAGTATTATGAAAACTAATATATGAAACTACTAAGATGTCCGCATTGTGGGGATGTTATCAGTATCACGATTCATATAATCAGATCTTGTATATGTAGTAAAACTGCCGGAATTTATTTGAATGATGGTTTGACCGCATTGGTAACAGAAGGTTCAACAGGCAGTCATTGTTTTTCTATTCAAGTTATAACCACAACGTCAAAAAATCGAAACGGAGGCTATTTAAAATGGAAAAATGTTTTAGTATCCATAAAGACGGCTATGTTTGCACCATGAGTAAAGGGCATGTTGGCCCCCATCTTGTAGGTGACCCATATCATCCTCTGGTCACATGGCCTCAAAATCATCCCAAATGTGTCGAGCATGATTTTATGAAAAACCAGACATGGAATGCTGGATATGTGGGGAGAGAAAATAATATGGAATGGATTGCCGCACGTCTTCGTAGGTATTTGCCTTTGATCCTATGATTTCATTTCATGAAAAAATATCAATAGTTTTGCCAGATGTTCAATTGCTTTTAAATCTGCCACTTCTAAGTTAGGCCATTTCAACCGGCGATATCCTTTATTAAGGTCTGAATATGGAGCAAGACAATTAGGACTGCCGTGTCAAAGAACCAAAAGAAGAATAATTTAAATCTGTCTGCCAAATAGTTCTACTTCCGTAATTAACTTAAAGATATACCCATTATCTCGGCTGAACTTCTCAGCCGCTTTCCATTTTGCTTCGTTTGTGAGCCATTGAGCTTGCGCCCACATCTTAGTTTTTATCGTTTGTCGCGGCTTTGGAACCGGTGGAGTAGTTTGTTCTTTTGGTTTTACTTCAATTAGGTATCTAATTACCTTCCCATCCTTATTTCTTATATCAGCCGTATAATCCGGATAATATCGTGCCATTCGACATTTAACTGGATTGTAATAGCCTATTGCAAAAGATTCACTACTCCATCTAATCACATTAGGATTAGTGTCTAACCACATACTCATTTTGATTTCCCACCTTGATCTAGTCAAAATTGGTAATGTTCCCGCATACTTCTCTGGGTTTCTTGGATGAAATTGATTTAGATGAAATCTTCTCGCCATTTAAAATATTTATAAATATAATAGGAATAGGAACTATCTTTCTAAGGAGACTGAATGGGATTTAAACAATTTTTAAAAGAAGGTTATGATTATAAAGGTCATTCTTTAGAAGCTAAACAAAAAGCTATTAATATAATGAATGAATTCAAGGGACAATCTGGTATTCCTAATCCCCGTTGGAATGACTTAAAATATCTTGCTAATAAATTTGTGGAGTATTATTGGAAATGGATACAAGAAACCTACTATTATCCAATTGTTCAAAATAGAGGTGAAAGAAAACTATTACCAGAAGAAGAGTTATACCTATCTCTGGCTCTACATGGTTTTGAAAGTACATTAAAGAAAATGATGAATATTAGAAATAAAAGTGAAGTATATAAGGATTTTCATAGAGAAGTAGAAAAGTTTTATAAGGAAAACATTCAATTCGTTAATGAAGTCAATTCTTGGAGAGATAAAATTGTTAAAAGAGTTCCTGGTGAAGCAAAGGCTAAAAAGGCGGCGGAGATACATAGGATTCTATCAACCAATGTTGATGTAAAGAATGTAGTTGAAATGATAGCGGAAGAGTTTAGGCCTACCCTAGAAAAAGATTTTATTGATTGGAAAACTAGACTTGTACTCAATAATTCAAAAAATGGAAAAGTTGAATTGGATAGAAGTCAATCCGAGTTAAGATTTATGTTGATGGATTATGTTAACTTAATCAAATATCCTACCACATATGAAGTTAAAAAGGATTGGAAAGAAATTATTAAAAAGAAATCAAAAGAAAATGCTGATATGATCATTCAAGATTTTGTATCCAAACTCGTATTCAAGTTAAATACAATCCTTTCTAAGAAAGAAAATTTGAAAGAAGCGAAAAGAATTGGTAACGTTAATTCAAATGAGATAGCTATATCATTTACAGATAGTTCAAAGTTTATAGTTAGAAGCAAGATTGTTTATGTAACGAATAGCAATGGAACTTCTTTCACACGATATCCTACAACATTCCATGATGTGTATCTTCCAGACGGAACTAAGATGGGTGAAGTTTCTGAAAAAACTATGATAGAAATCTTTGCATTAGCAAAATAGGAGATAAAGATGAAATTCAAACAATTCATTACTGAAGAAATATCTTTAGAAAAAAAATCTAAATATACTATATATGATAAAGAATTCCATACAAAAGTATTTGCTAGATATGTAGGCTTTTTTGAAAAAAATGGTGCTAAATATCATAAGTTTATTAATTTAGGTGATAATAATTCTATAAATTTACATCCATCACAATTAAAAGATTATATCATAACTAAGGTATAAATATGGCAAAACAATTTCTTTTATACATAAACAATGGTGATTTTTGGTTTGGTGCTTTAGATTATAAGACTGAAAAATCAGCATTGCAAGCCTGGAAAGATCTACAAAAATTAGATGATAGATATGTGAAATGTAAGATATTTGATAGAAATGGCGGTGTATCTTTTTATGGAAGAAATGTTGTAGAACCTATAAATAATTCTAAATAATATGAATTATCAAAGAATTTATAATCAAATAATTGATAGAGCAAAGAATAGAATACTTGAAGGATATTCTGAAAGACATCACATTCTACCCAGATGTTTAGGAGGTTTAAACAAATCTGAAAATTTAGTAAAATTAACGGCAAGAGAACATTTTATTTGTCATCTTTTACTTGCTAAAATTTATAAAAATAAGAAATATTATTATAATTTGTTACATTCAGTTTTTAGAATGTCCAGTTATGGAAGATATAATAGTAAAAAGTACCAATGGATAAAAATAGAATTTTCTAAGCTACAAAGTGAAAGAAAAAATGGACAGAAGGGATATTGGTTAAATAAAAAACGTTCTTTAGAAGATAAAAATAAAATGAGTATTGCTAAGAAAGATAGAATCTGGATAAGTTCATTATCAAAAAAAGAAATGTTAGTTTCTAAAGAAATATACAATAATAAATACAAAAAAGAAGGTTGGTTATTAGGGAGGAATATAAATTTTGTAACAGATGAATGGAAAAAGAAAATAGGTGAATTAACTTCTAAAAAAATGTTTGGTAGAATAGAAATTGGTAATATATTATTGAATAAAATAAGAAAAGTATATGATTTAGAAGGATATTTACAACAAGAAAATGGTTGGAAAATAGGTAGACATGGCGTTAATAAGACAATATAACGAGTACTTTTGTGGAGGGTTTTTTAGTTTTACTTATTCACCTTTGTATCCAGAAAAATTAGATATGTTTGATAGAAGTCCTTGTTTATTATGGATTAATATGAATAACGGAAGAAGAGCAGACGGCAAACCAATGAATCTATTTTCTGGTATTAATTTTCATTGGTTAACTGTAAAACAAAGAGAAAAGTTAATTGGATATCTTTTTAAATACTATAAGAATAACAAAAACTATAATGATTTCAGAGTAGATGAAAAGATACCACTCAATTTAACATGGGATATTATTAAAAGCTGGGATACATCGTTTGGTATTGCATGGAGAAGGTATTTTCCCAATAGAGTTAGAAATCTTAAATGGCTAGCTCCTACATGGGATTATATAGAAGTAAATCGAGATGTGATACATACTGATACCGTCAGAATTATTGGAGTCACGCCAGAATTTATTCAAAGACAAGCTATTATGAATCAGCAAAAGAAACTTTGGAACCAAAGACAATTACAGAATAAAAAATTAGCTATGATGCAACAAGCTAAAATGAGAAGAAACACACTCAATAAGACATAATGAAATTCAAAGAATTTATAGATTCTAGATGGCAGAATAACTTTATAGAAAGACAAAGAGTTCTTTCTATGTGGCAGAAATATTTCATAGAATCTCATTCTATACTTAAAAATCTTAAAAACAGTAAAGTTATAGCCTCAGCTTCATCTGATAGGTATTCTGTAAATATTTTAGATAACGGTTGGTACATATGGAGATATAGTGATGCAAAATATCCAGTCGCTCAAGGTATTTGGCAAGGAAATTGGGATGAAGATTTAGCTAAATTTGTGTCTCTTGAAGATTACGATAAATCGAGCAGAAATGAAAAAGCAACATATGATGCTATGATACAGTTAGAAATGTATGTTGCAGATGAATTTTTTTGGTATTATGCTTTTTTATATTACCCAGAAGAATTTAACGCTTGGTATTACACCCAAAATGGAGAAAAATTATCTATAAAAGATGGAAATGTTTATTGGAAATTAAGATTAAAAGAGGAAGGTAAGTTAGCGCATGAAATTTAAAGAATATTTAAATGAAGAAGAATTTTTCTCACAGTTAGATGAAGGAAAAATTCAAGATTTCATTGATTCTTCTAAAGATAAAGGTAGAGGATTACTACAGTTAATTAGTGGTGATATTGAAGAAGGTTTGTTAAAATTAGCTCCTCAAATTTATATACATATTATGGATAATCATCCAGGATGTAATATAAAGTTACAAGCTGTAAAGGAAGCTTGTTTAACAGCAGCAAAACGAATTAATCCAATGGCAGTATTAAAAGAAATACCATCTTTGGTTAAAAAGTATGGATGGAAACTTGGTTTAGTCTCAGCAGGTTGGGAATTATTTGAACACTTTTGTTTACCTTTAATTTTATCAGCTTTAGGGTTACCGTTATCTATAGTTATTTCATCAGGAACTCTTCCAATTGGAGAATTATTTTTTTACCCAATTGTATATAAAATAATGAAGCATATGAGTCATATGAGTGGTGTAATATCCTAAGTATAGGAAAATGGAGAAATAAAATATGTCAATTTGGAATCTTATTACAGAAAATGTAAAAATCTTTAAACCATTTGAAAAAATAGCAACCCCAGCTCAAAGAGTAGCAGCTGGTGCAGCAAAAGATGATGGTATTGAAAAAATAGGGTATAGTGAGTGGGAAACACTCAACATATCATCTCAATACTATTTCAACTCAATTTATTCTTTGACTGCTAATAAAGAAAAACTTATCAAAGAATATAGAGAGATGGCAAACTTTCCAGAGGTAGCAGATGCTTTGGATGAAATTTGTGATGAAGCAATTTGCCAAGATGATGAAGGAATCATCATGTCATTGCGTGTGAATAATGACAAGATAAGTAACAATGGAAATATGTTGAAGAACCTTCAGAAAGAATATGACTATATTTTAGAGAAAGTTCTTGATTTTGATAGTAACGCCTACAGTCTATTCAAAAAGTTTTATGTTGATGCTGAATTATTTGGTGAAATGATTATTGATACAAAAGTTCCAGCTGAAGGTATCAAAAAAGTAGTATTATTACCAGCAGAAACTATGATTGTAGAATATGATAACTATGAAGTAATTAAAGCTTTCAAACAAAAAATGGAAGCAAATGATCCCAGATTAAGAATTGGTGTAGGTGCAATACAAAATGAAACTTCAAGTCAAGATTTAAAAGACACCAAAGGTTTCATTACAATGAAAAATAACCAAGTTGCTTATATCAACTCGGGTATTATGGACAGAACAGATACTCAAGAAAAATTGGTTGTTGGATTCTTAGATAGAGCCAGGATAGCATACAGACAGTTAAAATGGATGGAAGATGCCCTCTTGATTTATAGATTAGTTAGGGCACCAGAAAGACGTGCATTCACTATTGATGTTGGTAACCTACCAACTAACAAAGTAAATGAATACATGAAAAATATCATTCAAAGGTTCAAACAGAAAAAAGTATATAACTCACAAACTGGTGAAATTGATGTAGGTAGAAACATTCAGAGTATGCAGGAAGATGTTTTTCTTCCTAAGAGATCTGATGGAACAGGACCTTCTGTTCAAATGTTGGAAGGTGGACATAATTTAGGAGAAATTACAGATGTCCTTTACTATGTTAAGAAATTATACAAAGCTTTACAAATACCAGTAAAAAGAGTTGACGAAAATTCAATGTTTGATTGGAAAGGTGAAACAACCAGCAAAGAAGAAATTAAATTTGCTAAGTTTGTTTCTAGAGTAAGAACTATTTTTATGTCTTGGATAATGCAAATTTATGTTACACATTTAAGACTTAAAGGATTATGGAAACAATATGGTTTGAACCCAGAAGATATATCATTCGTCTTTAATGAAGAGAATGAATGGAGAGAAACAAAAAAATTAGCTAATTTTCAAGCCAGAATTACAATGTTCAATGAAATGTCCACTATGAATACAAAAGTTTTCAGTCTTGATTGGATGAAGAGGAACATATTGAAGCTATCTGATGAAGATATTGAAGAGAATGAAAAACAGTTGAAGAAAGAACAGGAAGAACAAGAAAAAGAAAATAAAAGAAAAGGTTTAGATATCAATGGTAACACAAAAGAAGATGAGGATGAAGATGATCCAACTAAGAAAGCAGCTAGTGCTTTAAAAGCGGGGGCTAAAGAGTTTGAACAAAAATCAGTCTCTCAAAAGGTGTCACAGTTAGCAAAGAATGCTAAATCTTTAACGATGCCAAAAGGGGCCTAAATATTGATTATATAAATATAGTAAGAGGATTAATATGACCAAGGTTTTAAATCAAATTAACAACTATTTGAATAATAAGACTTTGAATGAAGAAACAATCAGTCGTGAAGAGTTAACAAAGATTAGAAACTTGGCTCTTAGAGCCTCTTCTGGAGATGACGAAAAGGCAATAATGACTTGTTACCAGATGGGCCTTGGAATTGATCCTAAACAATTGAAAGGTGTTGTAGCTGGTTTAAATATGGTGTTGTTTAATTTAAGATAAGGAAGATAAGATATGAAAACATATATGGGGTATCCAAGTGGTTTGGATGATTTGAATGAAGTAGAAATGAGTAAAGAAGTTGTTTTACATAGAAAGTTGGGTGATATTTTACAGCTTTTATATAAAACTGACAGTCTTATAAAAAGCGTGCGTAATCTCTCGGACGAGTTCCGTAATGTTGAAAAAGATATTGAAAAAATTATAGGTTTGATAGAATATAAGTATAATCAATCAAAATAACATAATACAACAAAGGAGAAATATAGATGAGTAAGTCAAAAGAAATTATCGAATTTATCAGCAATGGTAAATATGCTGAGGCAAAAGATGCATTAAGAACAGTTGTAACAGATAACGTCAAGACTCGTATTTCTGAGAAGCAAACAGAAATGGGTCTAAAAGAAGCAGATATTGTTGGTGCAAATATTATAGAACCAGATAAAGAAGGAATCAAACAGTATGGTGATGGTTTTAAAATGCAACAGGCTGTTGGTGCTAAGGTAGCTGCACAGAATCCTCCAACACCTTGCTATTTTTGTGGAATGAATTCAATCGTAAAAGATCCTCAACCACTTTGCACAGATTGTGCTAATAAACTTGATTCTTTAGCATTCATAAAGAATAGAGAGACACAAAGTAAAGAAGAAGGCGTAGTAAATAAAGCGTAACACTAAAACACTAAAAACAACATAAAGAAAAAGGAGAAATAAATAAAATGGCATTAACATTACCAGTACCTAAAGACGGACCAAATTGGGAAGCTCAGATGATGGCTGATTTCCCATTCGGAGTTGGAAGCTTAGCTGCAACTGTTGCGATAGCAGCTGGAACATCAATAACATTAACTGCAAATATTATGTCTGTATCTGGATCAGGAGCTATTTCCACTCTTGCTGGTATTCCAGCTGGATTAACCTTCGTAGGTCCATTGATTATTATACCCGCAGCCGGTGCAACTTGGACTACAACAACAGGCGGAAATATTGGTTTAGGTTCCACAAGTGTTGTAGGAAAGGCTTTGATTTTCTTCCTTTATAATGGCCTTTGGTACCCAAGCTACTAATTATTGATTCTTTCAATACCGAAAGGAAAGAAAAATGAAACTTTTATGGGAACAGTTGGAATCTGTTACTTTGGTTCCTGAAATAATTACAGAAGGAAGTACAGGAAAAAAAGATTATTTCCTGTACGGTCCTTCTATAATAGCAGAACAAAAAAACAAGAATGGCAGAATTTATAAGGGCCATATTATTGAACGTGAAGTTGCTAAGTTAATGGAAAGAATTCAAAATAAAGATGCTGGTGGTGAGTTGAATCATCCTCAATCACCAGAAATTAATCTAGAAAGACTTTCACATTATGTTACTGAAGTCAAAAGAGAAGGTAACATTTGGCATAGTAAACTAAAAGTAGCTTCCACCCCAATGGGGCAAATTGTTCGTAACATTATTGATGATGACCAACAGAAAATCGGTGTAAGCACCAGAGGATTAGGTACTGTTGGTAAAGATGGATATGTTGCAGAAGACTTCAACCTAATTTGTATTGATATAGTTGGTAGACCAAGTGCTCCTGGAGCATTTGTGAGTGCTATTTTAGAAGCCAAAGAGTATATCATTAATGAAAAGGGTGAAATTTTAGAAAAGGCTTATGATACTTTTGAAGATAAACTTAAGAGTATTCCTAAGAAACAGATAGAAGATTATCTTTTCAAAGCAGTTAATGAGTTTGTCAGGAGTCTCAAATAATGACAGTTCTAGAACAAATCAATAATTATTTGATGGAAGAAGAAAATTATGCGATTGAAATAGCGAAAAAGTATGGAGCTAAGAAGATTTCTTATGGAAGATTCGTTCTAACCTTTGATGATAAACCTATTCAGTATGGCCCTGAATTTTTAGATATATAAATAATATTGAAGTAATTAAATGTATATGAAAATAAGATTACAAAGGAGAATAATATAAAATGATTTTAGACCAACTTTTCAAATTCATTTCAGAAGAAGGAAAAATAGAACTTTCTGATGCTTTCAAAACAAAACTTCAGGATGCAGTTTCTGTCGCCCTTGCTGAAAAGAACACAGAGATTGAAAAAGGTAAGGCTTTATTGAAAGAAGCTACTGATAAAGTTACTGCTTTAGAAGCTGAAATTACCAAAACCAAGTCAACAATCGTAGAAGACGTAAAGAAAGAAGTAGAAGCTTATAAAGAATCTTTAGTAGAAAAGATGGATTCATTCTTCGAAGCTGAAATGAAGACTCTTATTCCAGATACCTTAATTGAAGCCGAAGCAAAACTTGAAATTTATGAACCACTTGTTGAAGGTTTCAAGGCAACAATCGCAGCATCTGGTATCAAAATTGATTCAGAAGGTCATGCACTTCTAAAAGATGCAAGAACCGAAATTGTAAGATTGGCAGAAGATGTTAATACAAAGACAGCCGAATATCAAGCATTGGAAGAAGCCGCAGCAAAACTTCTTGCAAAGACTGTACTTACTGAGAAATGTGCTGGTTTAACAACCGATCAAACCGATAAAGTTAAAGTAATCTTTGATGGTAAGAGTGTTGATGAAATTAATGAGAAGTTTGATGCAATTAGAGACCTTATCATTGATGATAAGAAAGTAACAGAACCAGTTGTAGTACCAGTCGTTACAACCGTTGAAAAGGTTATTACCGAAAGTGTTGATGAAATGGCTAAACTTAAGGAAGAATGTGGCGTAAAGTATATCTAATTTCAAGATATATAAATAATAAAAAGAATAAGAAAATAATAAAGGAGACTAATATATAAAATGTTACAATACGATGGTGTTACAACCGAGAAATTAATTGAAAAATGGAATAACGTAGGATTTAAATTAAACGAAATAACCAATGATATTATCAGAAAAAATACTGCTATGTTATTGGAAAATGAGCACAGATATTTAATTTCAGAAGTCGCCTCTTCTACAACTTCTGATATCGCCAACTTCAATAAGATTCTTATGCCATTAACCAGACGTATTTTCCCAAACCTTTTGGCTAATGAAATTGTTGGCGTTCAGCCAATGGCTGGCCCAGTTGGTCTTGCTTATGGTATGCGTTTCTATAAGTCAGATGAAACCACAGAATTAGGTTTCAACACTGTTGACTCCACATACGCCGGCTCAGTTCTTACAAGTGCTGGTGAACGTTTAAGCTCAGTTGACCCAGCACAACAGGCTGCAATGGCAGAAGCAAAGTTGAAACTTATGAACGTTACAGTAACTGCTAACACTCGTAAATTGAAAGCAAGATATTCACTTGAAGCTGCCCAGGATCTTAAGAATATGCATGGTGTTGATCTTGAAGCTGAAATGACCAACCTACTTCAATATGAAGTTGCTCAAGAAATTGATCGTGAATTGGTTACACATATTAATGCATTGGCCGCAACAAACACAGTAAGTTACGTCGTATCTGCTGGTGACGGTCAGTGGGAAGGTGAAAAGTATCGTAACTTATATACTAGAATGTGTCGTGAATCTGCCGCAATTGCAACAAGAACACGTAGAGGTTCTGGTAACTTCATTATCGGTTCTGACAACGTCGTAACCGCCCTTGATACCCTTGGTAACTTCTTACTACAACCAGTTGACAATGCTAACTTGGAACTAGGCCCAGGCGTAGCCAAGGTTGGCACAATTGGAAACAGATTTAATGTATATCGTGATACCTTCGCAACAACTTCGTATGCTACCATTGGATACAAAGGACCAGGTACTCAAAATAGTGGTGTTATCTATTGTCCTTACATTCCATTAATGATTAGCAGAGCAGTTGAGCCAGGTAACTTCACACCAGTTATCGGTATTATGACAAGGTACGGTATCGTTGACTACTTGTTCGGTGGATCAGATTTCTATAGCCTTTTGAATGTAAACTTCTCAGGCTACTTCACCCAGCCTGCCTAATTAGGCATAAACAAATAAATTACAAGGTTGCACGGTTTTCCGTGCAGCCTTTTATTTTGTTAACTCTATCAACACACCGTTTATAATGTTCTTTTGCAATTTTTAAATCATTAACATTAAATATATGCATAATTGGTACAAGTGGATGGCGTCCAGGACTCAAATTTTTCATTTTAATCATCCTTTTAAGCAGATTTTAGTTCTAGTGGATCTGGAGTACATTTGAAACAAATAAGACCTTCTTTTAATATATGAAAATCCGATCTCCAAAATATTAAATCTCCAACCTTTTTACTAAGCCTGTCATGACAAACTATACACTCTGACCTTCTTTTATTTCGGTATTTAGCAATTTTTAATGTTAATAGTTTTCCTCTACAAACTCCTCTATCTTTATGTAGATCTGTAACAATCTTTCCTGATTTATCACATACTGTTTTGTCATTCATAATAAGAAGATATTTACATATATGAAGACCTTTAACGCAAGAATGTGCATGAGGCACTTTAAATTTATTCTTTATCATTATTATTCTTATCTCCTCCATAAAACATTATATTAAACCTTTAAATTAAAGTCAAGCCATTTTTTGTTTACAATTTTAAAGAAATACTTAATTAGTAAAAGTGTCTATTTGATAATTACCTTTTAAAATAACTTGACCTTAAAAAAGTTCGCTATTATAATCTTCCTTATAATATAGTTACTATGGGAGGCATATGGATTATACTGGATTGGTAGGCAAGAAAGTAGTGTATCAATTCAAAAATAAGAACTTAACTCCTGATGGTAAAGATGAAATCTTAACTAGATGTTGTTATATAGACTTTATTGAAGAAGATTTTGGTATTTGTTTAAAGTCAGTAGATACAAATGAAGTCATTATGGTTTTTGCTTATTATGATGATGATGGTAAGCTCGCTAATATAATAGAATCCTGCAGTATAATCTGAATAGACTTGGTTAATTGTGGGATTATCGGGAAAATTAAGTGCCAAGGTATTATTTGATTCTACTTTTTAGTATTTATTGCTGATTCCCAAAATGCGAATTTTATCAATTTCTTCATTTGAAAATATTTCAGTGTTCCAAGAATATGGTTCATAATTATGAGTATTTAAATACCAATAATTCCCCAAAGAG
>Ga0209048_10003510_pt1 | contig 15195 bp, 12 predicted proteins | sample FrelakmetCRP12CR_FD_187146 | JGI IMG/M metagenome (GOLD analysis project Ga0209048, IMG submission 187146) | Freshwater lake sediment microbial communities from the University of Notre Dame, USA, for methane emissions studies - CRP12 CR (SPAdes)... | ecosystem: Environmental > Aquatic >... | reverse complement strand
GGCTGCGTCCTTCATGGGTTCCTCGCGCTGCTCGGCCCGCACCTTGTCCGCGTAATCCTCACGCGCCTTCTGCAAGGCCATTTGGCGCGTGCCCGCTTCGCCCGCGATGTATTGGGCGCGCGCCATGGCGCCCTGTTGGGCGCGGCCCGCCAGGGTTTCGCGCAACGTGCGATCAATCTGCTTCTGCTCGACGCCTTGCTCGGCCAGCGCCAAACGTAGCGCCCGGTCGGTTTCCTTGTGATAATTCACCATGGCCTTGTCGTAGTGTTCGCTGACGTGCGCCAATTCCGCTGGCAGCGGTTGGCCCGTGCTGGCAAGCTCGCGGGCCTTGGCGATGTCGGCGGCGCGCTGATTCGCTTGCGCCGTCCGCTGCTGTTCCAAGCCCTGCGCCGTGAGTTGCGCGGCGCGTTGGTTCATGGCCTGCTGCGCGGGCGAGCCGGTGTTGCGCTGGTCTGTGATGCGGCGCTGTTCATTGAACTGGTCCCACGTCGGCTGTTTGGTGGCCCAGGGCGCGGGTTGCGGGGCGGGTCCACCCACCAGCGAGCCGGTGGCGGCCGGGCGCGTATTGGTAATGGGCGGCGCGGGGGGCGTCATGGCAGACGTCGGCGGCTGGCCTTCCGACAGGGATAGCGGAGCGGTATTGAACGGCGCGGGGGGCAATGGTTCCGGCCCTATCAGCCGGCCCGCGTGCTTGGAGAAGTCCGCCACGTTGTCGGCGGGCACCTGTCCCTTGATGGTGGTGGTGGCCGCGCCGGTCGCGTGGTCAACCTTGTGCGTGAAATCGTACATACGGGCCTGCGCGCCGGCCGTGCCGGCATCCACGCCAGAACCGGGCGCCCAGGTTTGACGCAAGTCAGCAGCACCTGAAGTATCTGGCGCGTAGATGCCTGGCGGCAGCGCGTCGGCGGGTGGCATTTTGTTGAATTGCGCTGTGCCGCCGCCCGGGGACCACGTCTGCCGTATGTTGCCGCCGGCGTCGGGCGCGTAAATGCCGGGCGCTTTCTCGTCGGTGGGCGACGGATTGAATTGCGCCGTGCCGCCGCCCGGCAATTTGATGGCCTGCCAGGGATTCTCATTTAATTGGACGTTTGGATTCATTTGGCACCTCTATAGTAAAGGAGAAGGGACATGCGTGGCCCAGCCGACGTGGCCGGTCGTCAAGCCGACTTCACGCGCCTGCATGGCCAAGAATGCGCAGATGCACCCCGTGATCTCTGCGCCATCTGGCGTCGTGATCCAGTGGAAAGCAGGCTGGGCTATCTTCTCCAGATCGGATACGCGGGCAATCCACATCTGCGCGTGGAAAGCGTCAGGCTGCGACCAGCTTCCCTCGGTGTTGCGTGTAGCGCATTTAACGCAGGTAAGATTGTAGGGCGCGGTAAACAACACGTCGCTCTCCCCGATGATGGGCTTCACGTCGCCCTCGATTAACAAACACCACTCCTGCCCCGCCGCCTTGGCCCGCGCCATGCAGCCATACAGCGTGGCGTTGTGGCCCACGGACACATCACGGTTGGTGAACACCTTGGCCTCAATGTTGCTGCGCGGAACCTGCATGTGGTCCAGCCATTGCAGGATTTCCGGCGAATAGCTGCCGTCCTTCGTCACGATGTTAACCGCTACGCTGGGTGGGTAAACTTTCATATCAACATTGTTTCGATTCAAGGACTACCGGATCAATAGTAGTCACAGATGTTAGCAGACCCTTCGTAAAGACCATGGCATATTGCGGAAAACTCAAATGGGCAGCATCGGGCCTTGTCGGCGGCCCCGTCACTGTACGAGAAGCGTAAATGCCGTCAAACCCTGCTGAAGCAAGGTCTAGATCGTGCACATGGTCTGATCGCGCCGGATAAGCCGCGACTCCTGCCGATTTGTTGTCGGGTGTCCCGCCGCTGGGCATGATGTCGGCAGGCGTCGGAATGGCGTCCCAGGAACCGGCTTTAGTCAAATCCAGTTTGTGCTGATGATCGCGCCGCGCAGGATATTTGTCCGTGCCAACCGCGTTGCTCGGTTTGACATCTTCCGGATATGACGTGTCCTTGAAGAATAAATTTCCCTCCAAGGTCAAGTCACTGGTCAGGTATTGTTTAATTGTTCCATCAATCTGAATCGTAAATAATTCCCACACGAACACGGCGGTCGTAGGATTGTAGGGATCAGCGTTACCCGGATCGGTGGTAACTACCGAGGCAGACGTGATACTCATGCTGGCAACATCCACGGACACAACCAGCCAGGCCGATTGTCCCGCTGTTGGATCATAAACAGTCCACGCCTTGTCCACATTTATATACGCATCGCTTTTACCTTTAGGATTATAGATGCTGCCAGCGTGTGCGGCGTTTGCGTCGCCGTTCGTCATGGCCCAATAGGACGTACTGGAAACCACCTTCGTAATGACGCGCCAGGGATGGTGAACGCCCTCGGAATCCTCCATGTCATCCGGTTTGGGGCAATCTTCCGCCGGTGGAGTGACGAGCGCCATTTGCTCCTCAAGCTGACTGACGCGGGCATCCATGTCGGGGTCATAGTTGCTGCGCTGGTCCTCGAAAATGAACGGCTGCGGCATCTCGGTATCAAGGGCGGGAAGGCGCGATCCGAATTGCGCCTGCTGCTGCGCCTGCTGCATGGCCTGCGCGGCTTCGATTTCGCCTTGCGCCTCCGCGCCTACATATTCTGTATCTTCCGGTTTCATGCGTGCGCCACGGCCCCGTTTTCGTCATACCAGGGCGACCACCCGCGATTGACCAATTGCCCGTCATAGGTCGGCGTATAGGCGCGGTAAATGGCCCGCCACTTGCCCCAGCCGTGATTCTCCGGTGGGGGCGCATGGATCAAGGCCGTGCCGTAAGTCGTTTTGGCGTCCTGCAAAAACTTGAAGGCCGTGGCGGAACTCATGCACTGCTTGACGCCTTGCATGATTTCACGATAGCGGTTCCAACAACTGCCGCTCGACTTGCGCCACGATTGCTCTTGGATGAAAAGGTCGCTATTGGTGTAGTCCCATTCCGACAGCACGGCGATGAGCTTCAGCGCGCCGCCGTGCTCCATGCAGTGAAAATTGAACAGGCCCGGATATTCGCGGCTGTTTTCCAATATCCATCGCTTGTGGATTTCGTAATAATAGCCTGTAATTTCCTGTCCTTGCGAACGCATGCTGATGATGGCCGCTGACGCCTCTGCGGCCGTGAGATTCATGGCCGTCCGTATGCGGTCTGTTCCACCATAGGTGTTGGGAGTTGTACGCCAGCCGGTATCCAGCATGACGGCGATGTTGTCCGTCAGGGTTTTGTGAACTTTGCCAGGATACTCGGATTTCTCGATGCGCTCCACGCTGTAGGCACCGATGACGGCCGCTGGCGTGTCGGGCAGCGTGGGTGGTGCGGACGCCGGGTCCACATTGCGGTTCTCCGCGCTCAGGATGATCTCGGCCCCGCGTGTGCTGGCCTCCGTGTGGGAACTCGCTACGGCTACGGCCGCGTCCTCCGAGTAGCGCACTTCCTCCTTGCCGGGAAACTCGCTGGCGATTCTGGTTTCCGTTACGATCTTGCCGGTGACGGGCGACAAAGCATCCGGCAATGTTGAGGGGGCAGCGCCTTGCGCCACGTTCCGGTCGGTGACTTCGCGCCGCTCGGTGAAGGCATTGGTGGTCGCCGTCTTGGCAGCGCCCGCCACGGGCGCAGCGGTTCTTTTATCGCTTTTATTTGTGTGCTTGCCGGTGCGCGGGTCGCGTTTGTAGCTGACGTTGCGGATTTGCCCGGTTTCCGCGGCAGCGGGCAGCGTGGCGGGCGCCGCAATGTCTTCGTCGGTCTGCTGCTCGACGGTTTCAAACGCGGTGATTTCTTTGCCGGCCTCGATGCTGACATTGGGGTTGAATTTCCGCAGCGCCCAGTGCAGGTTGTGCGTCCGCAACTTCGTCATCTGGTCAGCTTGCGGTTCGCCATATTCCAGCGTCGGCGCAATGCCGTAGAACGGTCCGGTGAACAAGCCGCCGCGGATGGTGATGGAATCCACTGTCGCCACGCCGGGGACGGCGACGGGATCGGCGGGGAAGTTGGTCGGCCAGGTGTAGGCGATGAGCGCCCGCTGCGCGATGTCCTTTTCCTCCTGCGTGACGGCCGCCCACATGACGACCAGTTCGCGGTCGCCAAATTGAACGCTGGTGGTGTCCTTGACGATTTGCGCGCGGTCGGGCGCGAGCAATTCTTGGACCTTCTGAAGCTCGGCAAGCGTGAGGGCCATGTTCACCCCGAATGCTGGATGGCGGAATTGGCAACGCGGATGGCCTGGGCATCGTCACCCGTGCGGCGCAGCACGGAGTTGGCGATGCGGGCGGCGCGCTTGGCTTGCGCGGCGGAGAGCTTTTTGTTGTGACGTTTACGGAATTCGTCTGGACCCCAAGGCATATCACACCTCCACAAAATACATGGTCGCCTGCATGGGCATGAAATTTACAACGCGCATTTTCAAATGTCAAGTGAAATTATGGCGCGGGACATTGCACGCTGGCGCAAGTGTCAAGTAAAATCAGGTTGACAAACGGCCCGCCGCGTGGTTTATTTCCTGACGCCATGCAATTCGACATTTACGCGCCACTTGGTTCGCCCCGCGCCGAATACTCACCCTATTACCCGCTGCCGAATTATGTTGGCCTGCAAACCCTGGCGAAGCAGTGGAATTGCAGCTTGGAAGATGCCTTTGCCCGCTATCACGCCAAGCGCAACGAGATCACGCGCAACGAGCGCAAAGACCCGCTGCGCCACGGCTACCGCCCGCCCATCTGGCAACTGTGCTGGGGGCTGCTGGACGTGCCCTGGCAGAACAAGAACCTGAACGCCAACATCCGCGAGCGGCTGGGCTTCAAGCAGCGCGTGCGCGTCCTGATCGTCATGGGCGACAACCGCGGCAGCAAGACGTGCTTCGAGATGATGACGTGCGCCCTGCTGCAATGGACCAAGCCGAAGTGCGAGACGTGGAGCTTTCAGACGACCAATGAAGTCAGCGTCAACACGCATCACAAAATCCTGTATCAATACCTGCCGCCGGAACTGCGGGCCGCCGGCAAAATCATCGAGCCGGTGACGAACATCAGCTACGGCCAGAAGGAGGGCTTCACCAAGTCGAAGTACGTCCTGCCCAACGCCAGCGAGCACAGCTTCAAGAACTACTCGCAAGGCCCGCCGTCGCCGTTGGAGTCCGGCAATCCCGACGCCATTGCGGCCGATGAAGAAATGCAGTGCGAGTGGGCTGAACGCGCCGAGGTGCGGGTGGCGAGCACGAGCGGATTTTTCATCCTGGCGTACACGCCGATCAACGGATACTCGCCCACCGTCTATACCTATTACCACGGCGCGAAAGTCATCTTGGATGCCCCGGCGTTCCTGCTGCCGGCGGATGGCGGCCCGCCCCTGCCCTGGATGCAGCTTGGCCTGTCGGAGAAGGAATACAGCAGCGTCGTGCAGGCGTTGGACAACAAGGAGAATCCCATCTACCCGCTGTCCCGCCCGCCCGAGCTGGACGAAATACTTGACGGCGGGCGCAAAGAGCCGCCCGGCCGCCATTTCCACCGGATGCCCCGCGTGCTGAAAACCGGCGTCAACGGCGACAAGGCGATTGTCCATTTCCACTGCGGCGACAATCCCTTTGGCATACCGGAAAACGTCATCCGCACCGCCATGGAGATGCCGGACGACCGCCGCAAGATCGTGTGTTACGGTTATGCGACCAAGACGGTCAGCAACGCCTTCCCGCTGTTCGACCGCAACATTCATGTCGTCAAGCCGTCCGCGATCCCCAGCGAGGGCACCAACTGGCAGATCGTTGATCCCAGCAGCGCACGCCCGTTCTTCATGCTGTGGCGGCGCGATACGCCCGACGGCCGCATGTTCATCTACCGCGAATGGCCGGGCAACTACGCGATACCGGGGCTGGGTTTCCTTGGCCCCTGGGCCGAGCAGGGTGGGGCGGGCAAGCGATTCGACGGCAAGAAGGGCACGGCGCAAATCCCGATAGGGTGGGGCGCGGCGCGCTACAAGGAGGAAATCGCCCGGTTGGAAGGCTGGAAGCTACAGCAGCAGGAGCGCCCCGAGAAAATGGGGTATGAAGAATGGATCACAAGTTGGAGCGAATACGGGCCGGCCAAAGAGAAGATTTACAAACGCTTCATGGACGCCCGCTTCAGCGCGGTCAACAACTTGCAGAGCGGCGGCGTCAAAAGCCTGTTTGAAACCTTTGACGAGGTGGGCCTGACGTTTGAGCCGACCAACCTGACGGCCGCCACGCAGCAATCCGAGAAGCAGGACGGATTGCAGATGATCAACGACGCCCTGTGCTTCGATCCCCTGAAGCCGCTGGATTTCTTCAACCACCCGCGCCTTTACATTTCCGAGGAATGTGTTAACTTGATCTTTGCGATGACGATATTCACGGGGCTGGACACCGATGCCGCGACGGGCGATCCGATTGACTGCCTGCGGTACAGCGAAAAGGTAGCATGTAAATATGTTCCTCAAAGAGCATTGGGAGGCCGCCCCGGCCGGGGATGCTATTGATGAAATGGACAGACAAAATATTCGCCATTGACCGTATCAGCGTTGTCGTCACCCGCGACAACATGCCCAACGCGCTGTACTTGCAGGCGTTCAACCTGGAGGACGCGCACCCGACCTGGCAGGGCTTCATGGAACTGCTGCACCGCATGGAGGGCGCGCTGCTGGACGATCCCGAAAAGACGCCGGAAGCGAAGGTCGCGGCGCTGCAAACGCTGAAGGAAATCCGCGCGCAAATGGGGCGCAACCGCGCCGCCGCCCAACGCGCCATCGCGGACGTGCAACGCAAGTGATCGTTAATTTGCTTGACAAAGCACTTTGCCGCGCAAAGCACTCTGAATAAATTTACTTGACAAAATAAAAAGTCAACAGTAATTTTCAGGCCGTAAGCCCATGTTGGCGCTTGCGGCCTTTCGCGTTTGCGGGCCTGTACGGCAAACGGTTCTTCTGTGGAGAACAATCATGCCAGAACCAGCAACAACGGTGGCGGCGGGAGCGGACCCCACGGCGACGGCAGTGCCGGCGCAGATGACGCTCGCGGCAGCGGCGGACGCATTAGGCAAGCTGACGGTCACGGAGGCCGACACCCCGGCCCCGGTCGCGGCGACGGAGCATCCCGCTCCCGGGCCGGCGGCGAAACCGGAAGCGGAAACCAAGCCCGTCGAACCAACCAAGCCGGAGGACGAGGGCAAGTTGCCCGACGCGGCGCAGGCTGAAATCGAGAAGCACAAGGCGGAAGCGGACGCGGCCCGCGCGGACGCGGCAGCCGCCAGGGCGGAGGCCGAAACCCTCAAAGCCCAGGCGGAAGCGGCGCGCACGGACCAGATCATCAAAGCCGGCATCCTTCCCGAACTGCTGGACAAGACGCAAGCCGAGGCGATGAAGCAATATGATGACGCCCTCGCCACCGTAGCCCGCGCCAAGATCATTCAGCGCAGTGCGCGTGACAAGATCGCGGCGGGCACGCATGTGGACGCGGACGGCAAGGAATTGGTCTTTACCGATTCCCTAGACGGCCAGCAGCAGACGCTCACAGCCCGCCAGTGGCAGGACAAGGCTGATGACGCCCGCGACGAGGCCAACCGGATCATCACGGAAGTTGCGCCCATCGCGTCAGCGGCCAAGCGGCAGGCGGCGCAGCGCCAGTCCGACATTTACAAAGCCGGGCTGGAACAGATGCGCCAGCGCGAAGCGGCGGCCAAGAAGGTTGCCGCCGTGGCCGCAAAGGAAAAGCCCCCGGTGACTGTGCCGGTGCGGCCGGCGACGGGTGTTCCACGTGGAACATCTACGGAGCCACGCAAGCTCACGAATGAGCAGTTTGTGAAGATGGCGGCCGAGTTGGGTGAACGTGAGGCCGCCGGAGCAGCCATGGCGCAACTGACGACTTGACAGCGGGCGCGGCCCGCGGAATCGCCGGTTTCACATAGCTGCTGTGCAGTGCAGTTTTTGGAAGGATACGACAATGGCAGCTATGTTTGAAACTAGCCAGATCGGCAAGCGCCAGGAAATCTTGCCGTCTGTGTTCAACATCGAGAGTGACGCGACTCCCTTTCTGTCCATGCTCCGCGTGGGCAAGGAAGCCTTGGCCTCTCTGATGACCTGGCAGGCGGAGATTTTCCCCGCCGTCGCCAGTACCGGCGTGCTTGATGGCACGGCCGTAACGTCCTATTCCCGCGTGGACCGCTACCTCCTGCAAGGCGTGATTCAGCAATTCCGCCAGACCTGGGCGGTGACGACTCGCGCACAGGCCACGCAGATTGCCGGCCTGCCGGATGAAGCCGGCCACCAGGCGATGCTTGCCATGCTGCTCCTGAAACGTCAGATTGAGGGGCAGATTTCCAGCGCCAACGACAGCACGATTGAGGCTGCTTCTACGCCCTGGACAACCCGCGGCGTGTTCAGTTGGATCAACTACACGCTGGAAGCCGCGCAGGCGCAGCACATCACGGATTCAGTCATTCGCACCGCCTCGGCCTCTTCGGGCAGCGGCACGATGGCGGCGCAGACGCAGGATGTTTTCCAAGCCTATTTGGCGGCAGCCTACGGTGAGAAGCGCGCCGCACTGGACCTGGACTTCATTGCGGCGCCGTCGCTGAAACAGCAGATTGACACCTACACGGAAATCTGGCCCGTGGCCTCCACGACCAGCCAGCCGACCGTGCGCTACAATCATGGTGATGGCACCACGTTCGAGCGCAAGGTAGATTTGCTCCGGTTCAGCTATGGCGATGTGCGGACCCACCTCAGCACGTTCATTGCCCTGACGACCAGCACGGGTGCGGCCTCCAGCTACACCGCGTACAGCGGTTTCGGCATTGATCTGCGGCAGTGGGATTTGGCCTACATGGCAAACGGCAAGCCCGCGAATGTCAATCTGCCCCCGGACGGCAGCGGCAAGCGCGGTTACGTCGAGGCGCTGTGCGGCCTGCGGTGCCTGAATCCCCGCGGCCAGATCAACATCTATAGCACGGGTTCGTAAACAACACGCGGGCTTCGCCGCCGGCCGGGTTCGCCTCCTGTCCCGGCTGGCGGCGGAGACGCACAACGAAAGAGAAGGAAAAGAACATGAAGAAGAAAAACTATCTGGCCTGCGTGCTGGGTTTCCTGCTGGCGAGTCTGATGCTGATGACCCTGATGGTCTATGCGTTTGAGGATCATCCGCTGGATACATCGGCAATGAACTATTGGCACGCGACCCGCGAGAGCATCATCCGGTTCAGCGACCTGACGGCCACGAATCTGAGCACCAACAGCTCCACGGCCTATGTCACGAATACGATTACGAATTACACGATGGCCGTGAAAACGCTGGTGTATCCGACCGCGATGGTGCTGGAAAAGACCTTTATTCCAACGGGAACAAACTATTTCAGCAACACCACGGTTCAGGTCGGGACAACGGATAGCACCAACCTGTTTTTCGGCACCATGCAGATCAACGGGAATCATGGCACGCCAGTCTATATCATGGGGCCGAATACCAATCAGTTCCTACCGGCTGGCACGACGAACATGCTGGTGAAATTCTGCATCCAGAGCAACTATCCGGCGAACATCTTTACGCAGGGTGTGTTGCACATTTATTACAAGGTGTTGGAAGCCGCCAACGCGAAGTAGGCGCTTCATGCGCGTGCTGCGCGACATCACGGCACCAGGTGAGCTTGAGCGGTGCCGCCAGAACTTCATCCGACAGGGTGGGGCTGGCGGCCCGCGCACCTCCTTTAAGAATGGCGACGGCCACATGGTTGCGTCCTACCCGGCACGCGCCTACTATCTGGCGCGCCAGCAGCATCCGCCCGAGGACAAGGAGTGGTGGGATGACCAGCACAAACGCTATCCCGAGTTGCGCGTGCCCTACCAGCCGCGGAACAACGTGGTGTGGGGCGGCAGCGTCTTCGGCAGCGGCCCGCAGACCGCGCGCCATCGGATGACGGAACGCGCCGCCCGCCACCCGGGCGGAAAACTGGCGGAGATTCTTTCCACGGGCCAGGCGCCCACGGCCCCAACGCCCAGGGTGCAGGAGTGATGACATGATAAGCCTTCAGGAAATCAAGGGCGACGGGGGTGGCAAGCCCGTCAGTGCGGAAGACCTCGCCGCCATCAAGGCGGAAGCCCGCAATATAGACAGCATCCTCCAATTCGACATTTGGCAAAAACGCCTCTACGCCGAGAACACGCGGTACGCCCGCTGGGAAGGCCAGTCGCCGGACGGCCGCAAGCGGCGCGAGTACATGAACACCGAGCCGCTGCCCTTTGAGGGCGCGATGGACTCACAGCAGCGCACGGCCGACAAGATCATCAATTCCCGCGTGGCGGAATACGTCACGGCCGCCGACCGCATGAACGTCCGCACGGGCGGCATGGAATCGAGCGATGCCGCCGCCGCCGGCAAGATCAAGACGCTCATTCAATGGCTGGTCCGCAACCAATGGGGCGCGGAGTGGATGCGGCAGGTGGAATTGGCCGCGCAATACCAGGAGGGCGACAGCCCCGGCGCCGCCATCATGTGGGTGGATTGGGTGCAGGAACGCGCCTTGGAACTGAAGGAGATCACGCCCGCCGATCTGGCCGCCATTGTGGCCGAAATGGTGCAAGGCCAGTTGACGCCCGAAATGCAGGCCGAAATCGTGGACGTGGCGACCAACCCGGCGCGCGCCGAGGAATTGCAGGGCGTGCTGGCGGGCGTCTTCCCCGACCTGAAGCCCAAGCGCATCAAGGATGTTGTCGAACAGTTGCAGACCACGGGCCGGGCGCAATTCCCCGCGCCCTACACGCGCATCAACATGCCGGTCCTCGCGGCGATGCGGGTATACGAAGATGTGTTCTTCCGGCCCAACATCACGGATTTGCAGACCAGCCGGATCATCTTCCGGCGCGAATGGCTGCCGCGCGCCGTCATCCTGGAGCGGGCGGCGACGCAGGGCTGGGACCAGGGCTTTGTGACCGACGTGATCGGCGACAGCGAAAACAATCCGGGCGCGGAACAGAAGAGCATGTTCCAGGATTACTCGCGCTACCTGCTGACGCGGGCGACGAAATTCCAGATGGTCGAGCCGCGCAAGGGGCTCTACGAGATCGTGACGTGCCTTGAAAAGCTGTGCAACGATGACGGCGTGCCGGGCGTGTACGTCACCATCGTCAGCACCGCCAGCGAAAAGACCGCCAAGGGCCGGGAAATCTTCAACCGCAAGCACGGCAAGTATCCCTGCGTCTGGTTCAGCACGGAGAGCATCACGAGCGTCCTGCTCGACGCGCGCGGCGTGCCGGAGCTGGCGGGCACGCTGCAAAGCGAAAAGAAGATGTACCGCGACAGCTTCAGCGACCATACGCAGAAGTCAACGAATCCGCCCTTGCTCAAGCCGGCCGGGAGCGCGCGCTACGACCTGCTGATGGTGCCGTTTGGCGAGATTGACGCCGGGCCGCGCGACCGCTTTGAATACCTGAAGGGGCCGGAATACCCCAAGGCCGCGGAAGCCATGATGACGACCGTGGACCTGGACGTATGCGAATACTTCGGGCTGCCGCACGAGAAGATTGACCCCAACCATACGCTGATGCTGCGGCAGCGGCGCGTCAACCGTTTCCTGATGAGTTTGAGCGAAGTCCTCTACATGGCCGTGGAACTGATGCAGCAATTTATGACGCCAGCGGATTTGCAACGGGTGGTGGGCGGGGCCGGTATGCAGGTGCCCAAAACCATCGAAGAAATCCAGGGCAAGTTTGACGTGATGCTTTATGTGGACGTGCGGGACTGGGACGCGGAGTTCCTCAAGATGAAGGGTGATTTCCTTCTGAACTACGTCAAGCGGCTGGACCCGCACAACATCGTGGACACCGATCCCGTGGCGGCGAATCTGCTGGCCGCGATTGATCCCAACATGGCCGAAATGGCGGTGCGGCCGGCGAACGCCGCCAACGCTGCCGAGATCAAAGCCGCTACGGACGCTTTCATCAAGTGCATCAATGGCGTGCGCCCGGAAATGAGCGAAGGAGGCATCAATGCGCCGCTTCGTTTACAGGTATTCCAAGGGCTTGTTCAGCAGCGGCAGGCGAATCCGGCGGCCTATCCGCCGCTGGCTCCGGCCGGCGCGGCGCTTATCCAGGAATACATGAAATACCTGGCCTTCCAAGCGCAGCAGATGCAAAATGCGGACATCGGCCGGCTGGGGGTTGACACCTCTAAGACTGATGCTGAAATAGCGGGAGGGAATGCGCCCCCGGCGGCCGCTGTCCCGCCAGTAGGGTCCGGCCCCGGCCCCGGCCCGACGCCGGGACCTGCGCCCGTCCCCGCGCCAGCGCCGATGGCGGGAGGTGCGGCATGAGAACGGTTATTTTCCAGAGCGTGCGCGACCAGATATTGAGGATGATGGGCTGGAATCCAGCCGTCGTCAGCGCGTTGCAGTTGGAGCGATGCGTTGCCTTCATGCAGTGTAACACGCGGCAGGGCTGGGAGTACGGGTTCTTCCCCGAATGGACGGTGCTGGAGGAGCGTACACCCGTCAGCCAAGTCATTGCCTACGAGCAGGCCGGTCAGACCAAGATGGGTGAGATCGCCGCCGTTTATCCCTATCAGCCGGATGCCTTGCGCGATCTGGCGGATGGTAGCGGCCGGCGCATGGCCTATACACTGGGCAGCGATGGCATAACCATTCTGGATGATCTTCCAGCAAGCGGTACGGCATGGGTGCGGTTCCGCCTGCAATTCCCGCGCTTTTCCACGGCGATTTATGCGGGCGGTATCAGTCCGATAGCGGGTTACGTTGTCATGTGGCCTAACAATAGCACGGATGAGCAGCAGGGCGGTGATTGCTATATGGCGACGCAGGATGCACAGGGTGCTTGGTCCTGGGTGCTGCAACCCTTCCCGGCGATCCTTGAGCAGTTTGTCGTTATGAAAACCATGGCGGACCTGCTGCGGACAGAAGCGCAGCCGGAGCGCGCGGCGGCCTATGAGGCGGATGCGGCTGACGAGATTATCCGCGTCTGGCGTGCGGAGGGCGGGCAGCAGCAATTATTGCAGCGCACGCGGTTCCGGGGCTGCTATTAAGGGAAAAAGATGAAATGGATTATCTTTTGGACGGTAGCGATTACTGTGTTGCTTTATGGCCTGCTGGGCGTGCATGGCGATCTAGGGACTAATGCGCCGATCTGGACCAACGCGCCACCGCCGGGTTCGACCAATCAGGTAGGTACAGGCGCAGTGCAGTTGGTGGCGATTACGACGAATGATGTTGCGAATTGGAACAATATCGCGGCAGTAGTTCAGGATGGTACGGTTGGCAATACGAGCGTGTATGGCGTGGCGACCGGTGCCGTAGCCTACGCGGCGGCAGCGAGCAACACGGCCGCAACGGCGACGGCAACGGGCTTGGCAGCGAGCAACACGGCGGCGAGCATTGCGGGTGCGGTATCCACGGCAACCAATGAGGCGGACGCAGCATTGACGACCGCCAATGCGGCCAATGCGGCCTTCGCGGGCACACTCATCTTGGCACAGCAAGGCTATACTGCTGGCACACAGGGCCTATGGGCAGGGACGAACAGCTACACGCCGGCAACGAACGGGCAATGGCTGGGCAGCAATGCCTATCAGCCGGCGACGAACGGGCAGTGGCTGGGCAGCAACGCCTACGCGCTCATCACCAATTCGACGGGCTATGCCAACGCCTTCATCGTATCGAGCAACGCGCTTGGTGTGGCGAGCAATGCCCTGAGCAACGCGAATTCATCGGTATCGGTTTCCGCGCTGGCGCTGACGGTGGCGAGCAACGCGCCGACGGCGTACACGGCCAGCACAAATGCGCTGACCATGGCGACGAACGCCTATACGGCGGCGAGCAACAGCTTGTGGTACAGCACAAACGCCGTCGGGCCGACCAACAGTTACGCGACGGCGACGAATGCCTCCGCCATGGCGGCGAGCGCGACGAACGCGCAGGCGAGTGCGGCGCTGGCCTACGCGATAACTACCAACGCGACGACGGGCAACACCAACCTGTATCTGCTCGGCACCAATGCATTGTACAACACCACCAACGCCACCAGCGGCAACGACGCGCTGAACACGGCTATCGGAGGCAAGGCCAGCACCAATGATACTCAACTAGGGGCAGGGGCTATAGGGAATGGAACTGGAGCGGCCCTCGGTTATCAAGCAAATGGTTGGCCCTACGGTGTGGCGGTGGGTTACATATCAGAAGGAACAAATGGTGTTGCCGTAGGTTATTACAGCATAGGTGGAAATCTTGGTGTAGGAATTGGTCTTTCCGCAAATGGTTCTAATAGTGGAACAGCAGTAGGAAAAAGCAGCCAAGGATCGTCATTTGGTTCGGCGCTTGGTCTCTATGCCGAGGGCACAAATTACGGTTTTGCGGGCGGAGCCAATGCCGTCGGTTCCGGCCTTGGCAACGTCGCCATCGGCGGCGGCAGCAACGCCACGCAATCCGCAGTTATTCCCGTCGCCTCTAACTGGACCGACACGGTGGAACTGGGACGCGGAACTGCCACGCTGGGCGGCGGTCTGAACTTCCGTGGGCATGGCATCGCGGATAGCAACGGCGTCATTGTCGCCAACATCAGCAACGCGGTGGGCCTGACCGCTGCGCAGATCGCGGGCGCGGGCGGGCTGACGAATAATGGCGTCGGCGGAACGGACACCGTCGGCACCATTGTTTTCAACGGGCAAGTGACTACCGTGGGCGCGCTGACTCCCTGGACGGGGTTGGGCTACGTCACGGCGGCGGGATCGGTAGCTTTCTCAACCAATTCTGCTCTATCCAGCAACGTCTTGGCCGGCGCGACGCTGAACGCCGCCAACGCGAATGCGCTGACCAATCTCCCCACCGTGGCGCTGGCCAGTAACGTGATTGGGAAACTCACCAACTCCATCTCCGGCAATGCAGACACGGCCACCTATGCCACCAACGCTGGTACAGCCGTCACCGTGAGTGGCAATGCGGCGACGGCGAGTTATGCTACGAATGCAGGGTACGCGACGAACGCGGGCACGGCGGTCACAGCCTCTGGCAATGCCGCGACCTCTACTTATTCGACGAATGCGGGAACCGCCGTTACAGCCAGCGGTAATGCCGCAACGGCTAGTTACGCCACAAACTCCGGCTATGCAACTAACGCCGGCACGGCA
>Ga0209048_10003509_pt1 | contig 15202 bp, 14 predicted proteins | sample FrelakmetCRP12CR_FD_187146 | JGI IMG/M metagenome (GOLD analysis project Ga0209048, IMG submission 187146) | Freshwater lake sediment microbial communities from the University of Notre Dame, USA, for methane emissions studies - CRP12 CR (SPAdes)... | ecosystem: Environmental > Aquatic >... | reverse complement strand
CTTCCCGAAGAACGCGGTCGAGTACTTCGTCAGCTACTACGACTACTACCAGCCCGAGGCCTACGTGCCGCAGCGCGACCTGTTCATCGAGAAGGACAGCGCAATCAACGAGCACATCGAACAGATGCGCCTGTCGGCGACGAAGAGCCTGCTCGAGCGGCGCGACGTCGTCATCGTCGCCAGCGTCTCGGCGATCTACGGCATCGGCGAGCCGCAGGCCTATCACCGGATGGTGATGACGCTGCGCGTGCGCGACCGGATCGGCCAGCGCGACGTGATCGCGCAACTCGTTCGCATGCAGTACCAGCGCAACGAGGCGGACTTCTCGCGCGGGACGTTTCGCGTCCGCGGCGACATGATCGACGTCTTCCCGGCCGAACACTCGGAGCTTGCGATCCGGATCGAGCTGTTCGACGACGAGGTCGAGGCGCTGCAGCTCTTCGATCCGCTGACCGGGCGCATCCGGCAGAAGATCCCGCGCTTCACCGTCTACCCGAGCAGTCACTACGTGACGCCGCGCGAGCAGATCGTCAACGCGATCGCGACGATCAAGGAGGAACTGCGCGCGCGAGTTGCCGAGTTCGTCGCGATGGGCAAGCTCGTCGAGGCGCAGCGGATCGAGCAGCGCACGCGCTTCGACCTCGAGATGCTGCAGGAGATAGGCCACTGCAAGGGGATCGAGAACTACACGCGCCACCTCTCGGGCGCTGCGCCGGGCGAGCCGCCGTCGACGCTCGTCGACTACATGCCGGCCGACGCCCTGATGTTCCTCGATGAGAGCCACGTGATGATCGGACAGTTAGGCGCCATGTACAACGGCGACCGCTCGCGCAAGACGACGCTCGTCGAGTACGGATTCAGGCTGCCCAGCGCGCTAGACAACCGGCCGCTGAAGTTCGAGGAGTTCGAGCGCAAGATGCGCCAGGCGGTGTTCGTCTCGGCGACTCCCGCCGACTACGAGAAACGCACGTCGAGCCAGGTCGTCGAGCAGCTCGTGCGGCCGACCGGCCTCGTCGATCCACAGGTAGAGGTGCGGCCGGCCGCGACGCAGGTCGACGACGTGCTGCAGGAAATCCGCGAGCGCGTGACGGCGGGCGAGCGCGTGCTGATCACGACGCTCACGAAGCGCATGGCGGAGCAGCTGACCGACTACCTCGCCGACAACGGCGTCAAGGTGCGCTACCTGCACAGCGACGTCGACACCGTCGAGCGGGTCGAGATCCTGCGCGACCTGCGGCTGGGCAGCTTCGACGTGCTGGTCGGCATCAACCTGCTGCGCGAGGGACTCGACATTCCCGAGGTGTCGCTGGTCGCAATCCTCGACGCCGACAAGGAAGGCTTTCTGCGCTCGGAGCGCAGCCTGATCCAGACCATAGGCCGCGCCGCGCGCAACCTGAGCGGCAAGGCGATCCTGTACGCCGACCGCATCACCGACTCGATGGCGCGCGCGATCGGCGAAACCGAACGCCGCCGTGCGCGCCAGGTCGCATTCAACCTCGAGCACGGCATCACGCCGCGCAGCGTGATCAAGCAAGTGCGCGACCTGATCGACGGCGTCTACAACCCGGATGGCGCAAGGGACGACCTGAAGGCGGCGCAGGACGCGGCGCAGGTCGAGTTGCTCAGCGAGAAGGAACTCGGCAAGCGCGTCAAGCAGCTCGAGCGCCAGATGCTCGAGCACGCACGTAACCTCGAATTCGAGCAGGCCGCGCGCGTTCGCGACCGGCTCGCGCTTCTGCGCGAGCAGGCCTTCGGCGCCAGCGTGGGCGACCACGTCCCGCCAACGTCCGCATCGCCGGCCTGAGCGCCGCGCCTGGTCGCTCGCCGGATGCAGCGAGCAAGTCCGCAGGCGACCGGTCGACGCAGACGGATCCAGTCGTCCGCGGCCGCGGTCGCGTCAGCGCGTGGCGCCCTTGGCGCAGAACGCGGCGAGTTCGGCAAGTACTTGCCGGACCGCCTCATTCGCAGCGACGACGCCGCCGTAGGGGTCTTCGCTGGCCGATGGCACGCTGGCGTCGAACTCCCGCCACGCGACGACGCGCCGCGTCGCCGTCTCGACCAGCGCCGCGTGCAACGTGAGTCGCACGCGGCTGGGCTGGACGGTGAAGTCTTGCCACAGACGGATCAGTTCGGTGTCCAGGCGCAGCTCGGCGACGGCTGTCGTCGGTGCGCGGAGTACGGCGCGGAACGCGCCGGTGCGTTCGGCGGCCTGCGCGATCAGCGGCGCGAGCATCAGCGCCGGCGTATCCACCCACTGGCTGTAGGCGAAGGACTCGAACTCGTGCGGATTGCGCACATAGACGATGTTGCGCGTGTCGAAGCCTGCGGCCGCGCGCGGCGCAGCGACAAGCAACGTAGGCGCTGTGGCAACCGGAACGTGCGCTGGCACGGTCGCTGGAATCGCCTCGTCGAGCGCGAACTGCGCCGGCGTCGGCGGCGGTTTGGGCAGCAGCGACGCGCAGCTGGTCATCGTGCCGAGCAGCGCAATGCCCGAGAACAGCACTGCACTCTTCAATCCGCTGCGTCGCGAATGGTTCATCATGGCTTGGCATCTTCTCCGGGACCTGCCCGCAGGCTGCGGTTGCCGAGCAGCAGGCTGCTCGGGTCGCGTTCGGTCCGTTCACTCAGGCGCCGCAAAGAGCTTGCCAACACGTTGAGTTCGGCGAGCAGACGCTCGAGTTCAGGCAGCGACTCGTTGCTGAGTTGCTTGATTCCGGTGTCCGCCCGGACGAGCGTGCGGCTCGCGTCGTCGCTGGCACGCGAAACATCGTCGGCCATCTTCTGGACCGCGTCGGCGGCGCTGTTGACGCGCGCGATCATCGGCGCGACCTGCTCGCTTGCCTGCGCCAGGCTACCCGCGGTGCGGGAGGCGTTGGCGATTCCTGCGCCCAGGGCGTCCTTCTGCGCCGCCAGCGTTCGCGTCAGCTCCGCGGTGTCGGCGAGCATCTTCTTGAACTTCGTTCGGTTCTCCTCGTCGAGCACCGCGTTCAGGCTGGTCGACGTGCGGTCGAGGTCGCCGAGAACAGTCGTGACTACGTTCTCGATCCGCGCACTCAGCGACGGCTTGGACCGAATCGTCGGAAGTCCCCCGTCGGGCGGGGCCACCAACAGCGGCGTGTCGACGCCGCCGCCGCTCAGCTCGACGTAGGCGATCCCCGTCAGGCCCTGCGTGCGCAGCACCGCTTCGGTGTCCTGCTTGACGGGAGTGCCGCGCTCGATCAGCAGCATCAACTGGACGTGCTGCGGGTTCTTCGGATCGAGGCGGATCTCGCGCACCTTGCCGACGTCGACACCCAGGTACTTGACCGGCGCGTCGATGTTCAGGCCCGACACCGACTCCTGGATGACCGCCTCGTAGGTTTCGAAGCGCTTCTGGCCGTACGTACCCGCAGCGAGCCACAGCACTGCGGCAATGAGGGCGGCGCCGAGCGCGAGCACGAACACCCCGACCAGTGCGTAGTTGACCTTGTCTTCCATCGCCGCTCCTACGTCGCCGCGCGGTCGCGCGCCTTGCGGGCGCGCGGATCGTCGAAGTATCCACGGATGATCGGGTGGTCCAGATGCGAGAGGTCCTCCATCGATCCGGTCGCGAGCACCCGTGCTTCGCCGAGCACCGCGACGCGGTCGCAGACCTGCCACAGCAGGTCCAGGTCGTGCGTGACGAGAACGATCGTCAGCCCGTACAGCGTGTGCATGCGGCGGATCAACTCGTCGACGCCGGCGGCGCTGGCCGGGTCGAGGCCCGAGGTCGGCTCGTCGAGGAACAGCAGTTCAGGGTCGAGCGCGATCGCCCGCGACAGCGACGCGCGCTTGAGCATGCCGCCGCTGAGCTCGTCGGGAAACTTCAGCCCCGCGTCCGCGGCGAGGCCGACGAGCGAGAGCTTCCAGTCGGCGATCGCGTCGATCAGGTCGTCGTCGAGCGTGCTGTGTTCGCGCAGCGGCAGGCCGACGTTCTCGCGCACCGTGAGCGAGCTGAACAGGCCGCCGTGCTGGAACATCACGCCCCAGCGCTTGCGCAGCGCGAGCGACTCCTCCTCGGCCAGCACACCGATGTCGGCGCCGAGCATCTCGATCGAACCCGACGTCGGCCGCTGCAGCATCACCATCTCGCGCAGCAGCACCGTCTTGCCCGAGCCGCTGCCGCCGACGATCGCGAACACCTCGCCGCGAAGCACTTCGAGGTTCACGTCCTGGTGCACCACGTGGCTGCCGAAGCGGGTGCAGACCTTGCTCATGCGCAGCACGGGTTCGGTCGTGACCACGCTACAACTCCAGCTTGCTGAAGACGACCGAGAACAGCGCGTCGGCGACGATCACGAGGAAGATCGATTGCACGACGCTGATCGTCGTCTGCCGGCCCACGCTGTCGGCACTGCCGTGCGTGCGAAAGCCCTGGAAGCAGCCGATGATCGCGACGATGAGCGCGAACACCCACGCCTTGCCGACGCCGATCAGCAGCGACGCACCGTGCAACTCGCGTCCGAAGCGGTCGATGAACTCGTGAAAGCCGATGTCGAGCTGCACGCGCGCCATCACCATGCCGCCGAAGACGCCGGTCACGTCGGCGAATACCGTCAGCAGTGGCAGCGCGATCGCGAGTGCCATCACCTTAGGTAGCACCAGCAGCTCGAGCGGTTCGATGCCGAGCGTGCGCATCGCATCGACCTCTTCGGTGACGAGCATGGTTCCGATCTGCGCCGCGTAGGATGAACCCGACCTGCCCGCGATGATGATCGCGGTGATCAGCGGCGCGAACTCGCGCAGCATCGCGTAGCCGACGAGGTCGACGACGAAGATGTTGGCGCCGTAGTGGCGAAGCTGGTCGGCGCCCTGGTAGGCGACAACGATGCCGAGCAGGAACGCCATCAGGCCGGTGATCGGAAGCGCCTCGAAGCCGCCGATCTGGATGTTGCGCAGCACAGTACGCCAGCGGATGCGCGCCGGATGTCTGAGCAGACGAAGTGCCGCAGCAGCGCTCTCGCCGATGAACGCGAGCAGGGCAACCGCCTGCTGCCAGCCGTCGACGGTGAATTTGCCGAGACGCTCGAGCGGGGAGCGCGCGGTCGGCTGCAGCAGCGGTTCCTCGGGATGCGCCGAGACGAGCGCCATCAGCTTTTCGAGCCGCGGCGGCCAGTGGCTCAGACGCGGCACGACTTTGCGCTGGCGCAGCCAGCGCTGCAGGACCCACGCCCCCGCGGTATCGATCGCTTCGAGCCCGGCGCCTTCGAGAACGACGTCTCCCGGGTTGCAGGACTTCGCGCCGAGCTCGTGCGCCAGCTCGCCCAGACCGGGAACGGTCCAGCTCCCGGTCAGCGTCCACTCCCGTTCGGCGGTCTGGGTGATGGCGGCAGGAGTCATGGTCGACGATCGATTCGGCCCAATCATGCCGGGTTCCACCCGCACTCTGATTGCGCCAACTCAGGTTTGCGCCTGCGGGGTGGCAAGTCTGTCGTCTGCGCAGACGGAACTTCGGCGATCAATCTTGACCAAATCACTCGGATTCAAGTAAGATCGCCGCCAACGGTCGAATGAGTGACAAGGGTTTTCACCTAGTTGCGCGTCGATGTCGGTCTGCTTGACAGGGCCCGATCTGCACTTCGAAGGTCGGTTTTCTGCGACCAGCCTCTGCGCAGGCGGGGGCGAGCACCAGGAGAGTTCCATGCGTTTGACCACCAAAGGGCGTTTTGCCGTTACGGCGATGATCGACTTGGCACTGCGCGAGAGCAGCGGGCCCGTTGCGTTGGCGGCCATCAGCGCGCGCCAGCAGATTTCCCTGTCCTACCTCGAACAACTGTTCGGCAAGTTGCGCCGGCACGAACTCGTCGAGAGCACGCGCGGCCCCGGGGGCGGCTATTCGCTTGGCCGCAATTCCGCCGAAATCACCGTGTCCGACATCATCGCCGCGGTCGACGAGCAGATGGACGCCACCGGCTGCCAGGGCAAGGAAAACTGCATGGGCGAGGATTCGGGTCGCTGCATGACCCACGACCTGTGGTCCAGCCTGAACACCAAGATGTTCGAGTACCTCAGCTCGGTCACGCTGCGCAAGCTTGTCGACGAACAGCTCACCAAGGGCGTGTCGGTGCAGGAGCGGCCCGCCAAGCGGGCCATCTCGACGCAGCCCGTCGTCAAGCCGATCAAGATCACAGCACCGAACTCGGTGTTCGCGCTGGGCGCCGCCTTTTTGAAGTAGGCGCATCGCACCCGCATCCTCGGCGCGCGGCAAAGCGCGTGCAGCGCTGAGACCTGACCGCCTCTGACCCTCATGACACCGCACTTCCCGATCTATATGGACTACGGCGCCACCACCCCGGTGGATCCGCGCGTCGTCGACGCCATGATTCCCTGGCTACGCGAGCATTTCGGCAACCCGGCGTCGCGCAGCCACGCCTGGGGCTGGGAGGCCGAGGAAGCGGTCGAGAAGAATCGCGAGCAGGTTGCTGCGCTCGTCGGCGCCGACCCGCGTGAGATCGTCTGGACTTCGGGCGCCACCGAGTCGATCAACTTGGCGCTCAAGGGCGCGGCGCACTTCTACAAGACGCGCGGGAAGCACTTGGTCACGGTGAGAACCGAGCACAAGGCGGTGCTCGACACGATGCGCGAGCTCGAGCGCCAGGGCTTCGAGGTGAGCTACCTCGAGGTGAGGGAAGACGGCCTGATCGACCTGGACCGGCTGCGCGACGCACTGCGCCCGGACACCATCCTCGTCTCGGTGATGTTCGTCAACAACGAGATCGGCGTCATCCAGGACATCGAGGCGATCGCCGCCATGTGCCGCGAGCGCGGCATCGTCTTCCACGTCGACGCGGCCCAAGCGACGGGCAAGGTCGCGATCGACCTGGCGACGCTGCCGGTGGATCTGATGAGCCTGGCGTCGCACAAGACCTACGGACCCAAGGGCATCGGCGCACTGTACGTGCGGCGCAAGCCGCGGGTGCGGATCGAGGCGCAGATGCATGGTGGCGGGCACGAGCGCGGCATGCGCTCGGGGACGCTGCCGACGCACCAGATCGTCGGCATGGGCGAGGCCTATCGCATCGCGCGCGAGGAGTTGGGCACCGAGAGCGAGCGCATCCGCGCGCTTCAGCAAAGGCTGCTCAAGGGCCTGCAGGGCATCGAACAGGTGTTCATCAACGGGCACCTGGGCAAGCGCGTGCCGCACAACCTGAACATGTCGTTCAACTTCGTCGAGGGCGAATCGCTGATCATGGGGATCAAGGGTCTCGCGGTGTCGTCGGGTTCGGCCTGCACGTCGGCCAGCCTGGAGCCGAGCTACGTGTTGCGCGCGCTCGGCCGCAGTGACGAGCTCGCGCACTCCTCGCTGCGGATGACGATCGGCCGCTTCACGACCGCCGAGGAGATCGATTTCGCGATCGGGACGATCACCGAAAACGTCGCCAGGCTGCGTGAGCTCTCGCCGCTATGGGAGATGTTCAAGGACGGCATCGACATCAGCACCATCCAGTGGTCGGCGCATTGAGCCCAGGCCACCGCAAATCGTTAGCGAACATGCAGGAGCATTACCATGGCCTACAGTGAAAAAGTCATCGAGCATTACGAGCACCCGCGCAATGTCGGGTCGTTCGACAAGGGCGACGCGAGCGTCGGCACCGGAATGGTCGGCGCACCGGCCTGCGGCGACGTGATGAAGCTGCAGATCAAGGTCGACCCGGCCACCGGCCTGATCGAGGACGCAAGGTTCAAGACCTACGGCTGCGGCTCGGCGATCGCGTCGAGCTCGCTGGTGACGGAGTGGGTCAAGGGCAAGTCGCTCGACGAGGCGCTGACGATCAAGAATACGCACATCGCCGAGGAACTGGCGTTGCCGCCGGTCAAGATCCACTGCTCGATCCTGGCCGAGGATGCGATCAAGGCCGCCGTGAACGACTACAAGGCGCGGCAACACTGAAGTCTCGAACATGGCCGTCACTCTGACCGAGGCCGCCGCGCGGCACGTTTCACGCTTCCTCGTCAAGCGCGGCAAGGGCGTCGGCGTGCGTCTGGGCGTCAAGACCACTGGCTGCTCGGGCATGGCCTACAAGCTCGAGTACGCGGACAGCGTGGAACCCGAAGACTTGGTCTTCGAAGGTCATGGCGTCAAGGTGCTGATCGATCCGAAGAGCCTGCCCTACGTCGACGGGACCGAACTCGATTTCGTGCGTGAAGGGCTGAACGAGGGCTTCAAGTTCCACAACCCGAGAGAGAAGGACCGCTGCGGGTGTGGCGAGTCGTTCCGGGTCTGACGCCTTCCCGCTGAGCCTGCGAAGCGGCCACCGCGGCCACGCTTTCATGGGTGTGCCGGGGCAGCGCGGCTTCACCCGTGCACAGTCCATGAATCTCAACGCCACCGACTTCGAGCTGTTCGGCCTGCCTCAGCGCCAGGCACAGGATCGCGCCGAAATCGACGCCCACTGGCGTGCTTTGCAGGCCGAAGTGCACCCCGACCGGTTCGCCTCCGAGGGTGCGTCGGCACAGCGCGTCGCGATGCAATGGGCAGTTCGCGTCAACGAGGGCTACCGGCGGCTGAAGGACCCGCTTCAGCGCGCCGCCTACCTGTGCGAACTCCACGGGGCCGCCGTCGACGCCCAGAACAACACCGCGATGCCAGAGGCTTTTCTGCAGCAGCAGATGGCCTGGCGCGAGGCGCTGGCCGATGCCGACGACGTCGCGGCAGTGCGGGCGCTGGCCGCTGAAGTGGCCACCAAGCGCAAGGCCCTGCTCGGACAACTCGCGTTCACGTTGGACGAACAGGGCGACTATGTGCAAGGCGCGCGGCTGGTGCGGGCGCTGATGTTCGTCGAGCGCTTCGAGCACGACGTCGATCGTCGGCTTGAAGCGCTGGGACAATAAGGCTGGCAACGACCTCCCGCTTCATGGCACTCCTTCAGATATCGGAACCCGGTGCAAGCCCCGACCCGCACCAGCGTCGCATCGCCATCGGCATCGACCTCGGGACCACGCACTCGCTCGTCGCTGCGGTGCGCAGCGGTGTCGCCGAGTGCCTGCCCGACGCGCAGGGTCGCGTGATCCTGCCGTCCGCTGTGCGCTATCTTCTAGATGCGCAGGGGCAGGCGCGGCGGCTGGTCGGCGCCGAGGCGCTGGCCGACGCCGCGTTCGACCCGCGCAACACGATCGTCTCGGTCAAGCGCTTCATGGGCCGCGCGCTGGCCGACGTGGCGCAGCGAGACAAGCTCCCCTACGAATTCATCGACACGCCCGGCATGGTGCGGCTGCAGACCGTCGCCGGGGTGAAGACGCCGGTCGAGGTGTCGGCCGAGATCCTGGCCACGCTGCGCCAGCGCGCCGAAGACAGTTTCGACGACGAGATCTTCGGCGCCGTGATCACCGTGCCGGCCTACTTCGACGACGCGCAGCGCCAGGCGACCAAGGATGCGGCGCAACTCGCCGGTCTGAACGTGCTGCGCCTGATCAACGAGCCCACCGCGGCCGCTGTGGCCTACGGGTTGGAACACGGCTCGGAAGGCCTGTACGCGGTGTACGACCTCGGGGGCGGCACCTTCGACATCTCGCTGCTTCGCCTAGCCGCCGGCGTGTTCGAGGTCGTCGCGACGGGCGGCGATTCGGCGCTCGGCGGCGACGACTTCGACCATCTGCTCGCGGAATGGGCGCTGGCGCAGGCCGGTCTGGAGGCGACCACGCCGCAGGACAAGCGCGCGCTCTTGGTAGCGGCGCGGGCGACGAAGGAAAAGCTGAGTGCGGCCGACCACGCCACGATGGCCTGCCCGCTCGCGGTCGGAGAGCTGTCGCTGCGCGTCGAGCGCGAACAGTTCGTCGCGCTGACGCGCGAACTCGTCGCGCGCACGCTCGCCTCGGTGCGCAAGGTGCTGCGCGACGCCCGCGCCGAACGCTCCGACGTGAAGGGCATCGTGATGGTCGGTGGCTCGACGCGCATGCCGATGGTTCAGGCGGCGGTGGCCGCCTTCTTCGATCAGGCCCCGCTGAACGACCTCAACCCTGACGAGGTCGTCGCGCTCGGTGCCGCGCTGCAGGCGAACCAGCTCGCCGGCAACGCGGCGGGCGACGAAATCCTGCTGCTCGACGTGATCCCGCTCTCGCTCGGGCTCGAGACGATGGGCGGACTGGTCGAGCGCATCATCCCGCGCAACAGCACCATTCCTTGCGCGCGGGCACAGGATTTCACGACCTTCAAGGACGGCCAGATCGCGCTAGCGCTGCACGTGGTGCAGGGCGAGCGCGAACTCGTCACCGACTGCCGCTCGCTGGCGCGCTTCGAACTGCGCGGCATCCCGCCGATGGTCGCCGGTGCGGCGCGCATCCGCGTCGCCTTCCAGGTTGATGCCGACGGGCTGCTGAGTGTGAAGGCGCGCGAGGAGACGTCGGGCGTGGAGGCGGCGATTGCGGTAAAGCCGAGCTACGGCCTGGCTGACGACGACATCGCGCGCATGCTGCAGGAGGGCTTTCGCAGCGCCGACGCCGACATGCAGGCGCGCACCTTGCGCCAATCCCAGGTCGAGGCCGAACGCCTGTTGCTCGGTACGCGCTCGGCGCTGGACGCCGACGGCGACTTGCTCGCGGCGCCAGAGCGTGCGGCCGTCGAAGCGCTGATGAACGAACTGCGTGCGAAAGCCGCAGGCGACGATCACCACGCGATCGACGACGCGACCGAGGCGCTGGCTCGCGGTACGGAGGCGTTCGCGGCCGATCGCATGAATCGCGGGATCCGCCAGGCGCTGGCCGGCCGCAGCATCAAGGAAGTCTGACCGCCCGCCGCACGCCCATGCCTGTCATCACTGTCCTGCCGCATCCCGAGTACTGCCCCGCCGGCGCGCGCGTCGAGGCGGCTGCGGGCACGTCCATCTGCGAAGCGCTTCTCGAGCACGACATCGCGATCGAACACGCGTGTGAGATGTCGTGCGCATGCACCACCTGCCACGTGGTGGTGCGCAAGGGTTTCGAGTCGCTCGGCGAGATGGACGAGAACGAAGAGGATCTGCTCGACCGCGCCTGGGGCCTGGAGCCGCAGTCGCGCCTGTCGTGCCAGGCGATCCTGACGCAGCAGGACGTGACGATCGAGATACCGAAGTACTCGATCAACCACGCCAAGGAACAGCACTGACTCGCGCGGCGGCTTTCCAGCCGTGTGCCGGCCGAACCGACCCGGGAGCGCGCCCTCGTGCCCAGCGACCCGCAACGGCGCAAATCGTGCCGGTGCGGTCGCGCCCGTTCCCGCCAGAGCTGCGCGACGCCGATCTGCTGCCATCCCCATGGACGCAGCCCGACGATGCGACCCTCGTCTGGCGCGTGGTCTCGGCGGTGGACGTGCCGGTGATGTTGTGGTGTCGATGGCAGCGCCATTGGCGTCGGCGCGAGCTGGCACTGGTCGGCCAAGGTGAACCCGTCTGTCAGAGCGTAGGATCAGAAACCGATTGCTGTCATCCAGCCGCCAAGGTCGGGTATCGGCCACGCAGGAGCCGATCAGTCGCGCGATGGCAGTAACTGCATCGACCCATTGTGAGCGGTCGGGATCGGCGGAGCGACCGTCAGTAACGCGCTAGTCAGCGGACCTTGGAAGAAGGCGATCTTTCGGCAGTACCCGGCCAAGCTGGCCATGCCGAAAGACAGCTCTCCGGCAGTGCGCCGAGCGGGGTTCCAGCAATCGACAGGTCGGTGATTGCTGTGACGTCTGCCGAATGATGGGCTCCTTTGCGGTCGCAGTCCTGGCGCGAAGGCCGAAAGTAGAATTGCGCGTTCCAAGCATGCCCGAGGTGGCCCGACATCCGATGGCCTGGCACGGCACGCTGACTCTGACATATCGAATCGACCACAGCAGTGGGACGCCGCGCTGCGTGGTCGCCGATCATCATGATGGTCCGCTGCGAGTACTCGCCGCGCTTCGACCGGAGGGTCCATTGGTATGTCATTCGGTGATCGTGCATCCGCCGGGCGGCATCGCTGGCGGCGACCGTCTCGACCTGCGGTTGACGCTCGACGATCGCGCGCATGCGCTGCTCACGACGCCCGGCGCCACGCGCTTCTATCGCAGTGCCGGTGAGCCGGCGACGCAATCGGTGCGTGCCCGACTCGCCGATGGCGCGCGTCTCGAATGGCTCCCGCTTGAAACGCTGGTCTACCCGGGTGCGTTGGCCGAAAGTCGCTCCAGCTTCGAACTCGCACAAGGCGCCGAAATGATCGGGCGCGAGATCGTCGCGCTCGGCTTGCCCACTGCCGCGCAGCACTTCGACCGCGGCAGCTTCACGCAGCATCTCGAGGTGCCAGGCGTGTGGCTGGAGCGCGGCACGTTAGATGCAAGAGACCGCACGCTGCTCGACTCGTCGCTGGGCTTGGGGCGCCGACGTGTACTGGCCACGCTGTGGTTCAGTACCGGGTCGGCGATCAGGCCCCGGCGCCGCGACGCACTGCTCGACGCAGCGCGCGCCGAGTCGGGGCATGACTGTCCGGCGCACCTCGCATACCCCGCCGAAGACTTGGCGTCCACGGTGCAAGGCAGCACGTCACCGCACGAGCGTCTTGTCGTGGTCCGGGTGTTGGCGTGGCGCGTCGAGCCGGCCGTGGCCCTGCTCAATCGCGTCTGGGTGCTATGGCGCCAGCTCGCCTGGGATCTACCCGCCTGCGCGCCACGGGTCTGGCAGACCTGAGCTGGCTCGCCAGCGCTTGCCGCACTTGCAGCCAGGTGCGTCGATGCGGACCGCGTCGCGATCCAGGCGCAGTCAAACGGCCAGGCGCCTGCTTGGCCTTGGGCTCAGATAGACACGCGCTGCCGTGCGCCGTCGGCTGCCATGTCGGCGCCGCGGCCGCGCTGCACGATGTCACCGCGTTCCATCACAAGGTACTGGTCGGCCAGCTCGGCGGCGAAGTCGTAGTACTGCTCGACCAGCACGATGGCCATGCGGTGGCCATTCATGCCGCGGGCGGCCAGCATGCGGATCACGCGACCAATGTCCTTGATGATGCTCGGCTGGATGCCTTCGGTCGGTTCGTCCAGCATCAGCAACTTGGGACTGGCCGCCAGAGCGCGGGCGATGGCGAGCTGCTGTTGCTGGCCGCCAGAGAGGTCGCCGCCGCGGCGCCAGATCATCTGCTTGAGCACCGGGAACAGCTCGAACAGCTCGGGGGGAATCGGCGTGCCGCGGGGCTTGGTTGCCAGGCCCATGCGAAGGTTCTCCTCCACCGTCAGGCGGCCGAAGATCTCGCGCCCCTGCGGCACGTAACCGATGCCGCGGCGCACTCGCTGGTACGGCGTCTCGCCTGCGATGTCGGTGCCGTCCAGCGCGATGAGGCCTGTCTTGACCGCCACCACGCCCATCAGGCTCTTCAAGAGCGTCGTCTTGCCGACGCCGTTGCGGCCGAGCACCACCGTGACCTCACCGGCCTTGGCCTCGAAGGACAGGCCGCGCAGGATGTGCGAGCCGCCGTAATACTGATTCAGGCCTTCGACTTTGAGCATGCTGGGTCAACGGCCGAGGTAGACCTCGACCACCTTCTGGTCGTTCTGCACGTCCGACAGCAGGCCCTCGGCCAACACGCTGCCTTCGTGCAGCACGGTCACCCGCTTGCGGCTCTGCGTGAGCTGGTCGACGAACTTCATGTCGTGCTCCACCACCACCAGCGAGTGCCTGCCCTCGAGGGAGAGGAAGAGTTCGGCGGTGCGCTCGGACTCCTCGTCGGTCATGCCGGCCACCGGTTCGTCCAGCAGCAGCAGTTTGGGGTCCTGCATCAGCAGCATGCCGATCTCCAGCCACTGCTTCTGGCCGTGGCTCAGTAGCCCCGCCGTGCGCTGCGCGTTGGCCTTCAGGTGGATCAGCGTCAGCATTTCGCCGATGCGGTCGAGCTGCTCGGCGGTCAGGCGCGAGAAGAGCGAGGCGCGCGCGCGGCGGTCTGCCTTTAGCGCGAGCTCAAGGTTCTCGAACACCGTGAGCTGCTCGTAGACGGTCGGCTTCTGGAACTTGCGACCCACTCCTATCTGCGCGATCTGCGGCTCGGTCATGCGCAGCAGGTCGATCGTCGAGCCGAAGAACACTGTCCCAGCGTCGGGCCTGGTCTTGCCGGTGATGACGTCCATCATCGTCGTCTTGCCGGCGCCGTTGGGACCGATGATGCAGCGCAGCTCGCCGACGTTGATCTCCAGCGTCAGCGCGTTGAGCGCCTTGAAGCCGTCGAAACTGACGCTGATGTTGTCCAGATACAGCGCCACGCCCTGCGTGAAGTCGGCCTCACCCTGGCGCACCAGGCGGCCGAACGAGGCCTGGCGTCCGCCTGATTCGGTGTCGCGGCTCTTCTGCCGTTCTTCGTGCTCCTGGCGCAACTTGGCGCCTACCCGCATCAGTTCAGGGGTCATGCGCGGCCCTCGCGCTTGCGGCGGAACAGGCCGACGATGCCGTCGGGGAGGAACAGGGTCACCGCGATGAAGAGGGCGCCGAGAAAATACAGCCAGAACTCGGGGAAGGCGACGGTAAACCAGCTCTTGGCGCCGTTGACGAAGAAGGCGCCGATGATCGGGCCGATCAGCGTGGCGCGGCCGCCCACCGCGGCCCAGATCGCGATCTCGATGCTCGCCGCCGGGCTCATCTCGCCCGGGTTGATGATGCCCACCTGCGGCACGTACAGCGCGCCGGCCACGCCGCACATCGCGGCCGAGAGGGTCCAGATCGAGAGCTTGTAGGCCACCGGGTTGTAGCCGGTGAACATGACGCGGCTCTCCGCATCGCGGATCGCCTGCAACACCCGGCCGTACTTGCTGTTGACGATCGCGCGCGCCATCAGGAAGAAGCCGATCAGCACCGCGCCGGTGATCACGCACAGCAGCACCCGCATGCCCGGGGTGCCCACCGGCAAGCCGAGGATGCGCTTGAAGTCGGTGAAGCCGTTGTTGCCGCCGAAGCCGGTCTCGTTGCGGAAGAAGAGCAGCATTGCGGCGAAGGTCAGCGCCTGCGTGATGATCGAGAAGTACACACCCTTGATGCGCGAGCGGAACGCGAAGAAGCCGAACACGAAGGCCAGCAGCGCCGGCGCCAGCACCACCATCGCCATCTGGAACACGAAGCTGTCGCTGAAGGTCCAGTGCCAGGGGTAGGTCTTCCAATTCAGGAATACCATGAAGTCCGGCATGTCCATGCGGTACTGGCCGTCGCGGCCGATCTGGCGCATCAGGTACATGCCCATCGCGTAGCCGCCGAGGGCGAAGAACAGGCCGTGGCCGAGC